>Ga0134128_10000007_pt1 | contig 344936 bp, 298 predicted proteins | sample KB31754_FD_96462 | JGI IMG/M metagenome (GOLD analysis project Ga0134128, IMG submission 96462) | Terrestrial soil microbial communities with excess Nitrogen fertilizer from Kellogg Biological Station, Michigan, USA - KB3-175-4 | ecosystem: Environmental > Terrestrial > Soil > Unclassified ...
CAGCCAAACGCCGTGCTCAGAAAATCGCCCGGGAACTGCGAATTCTCGGTTACACCGTCAATATCAAACCCGCTACGGACGCAGCACTCCCATTGTGACTTTCAACGGAGCGGTAATAGGTGTATCGAAAGACGAATGAAGCGCGACGAGAACAGCAGCCGGGTTTCCTCACAGCCACAGCCCCGTCGCTAAGCGCCGGCAGTCGCGCCCGGCATCGACTCCGCTGGCGCCAACTGCCCCTGCTCCCGCAAACTCTCGCTCAGCGCATCCGCGTAAACGTCGATATGCCGCCGCGAGTAGCTGAGGAAGCCGAGCCGCCGCAGGCGGTTCATCTCGCACGTTACGATTTCTCGCGAAGTGCCCACATAATCTGCAATCCCCTGGTGCGTGAGCCCGGTCATCCGCATCGCCCCATCCTGCGTACGATCGCCGATATCGCGCCCGAGCTGAATGAGCGCAATCGTTACCCTAGTGCCCGTGTTGAACCAGGAATTCATCGCCACGCGGTCGCGTAGCTTGCGGTTGGATTTTGCAAATTGCGAAAACAGCGCCACAGAAAGCATGGGCTCGCGTTCGATGTGCCGCCCAAGCTCATCCACGCTCCAACACATGATTTTCGCCGTATCGAGCGCGATGGCGTGCTGCCGGTTGTCGTCCGGGTCCACCAAAGCGCATTCTCCAAAAAACGTTTCGGGCATCGCGATCCGCAAGAGAGTCTGGCCCCCATTGGGGGCAATGCAGCAGATCTTCACACGTCCGGTCAGTACAAGGTAGAGGGAATCGGCCGGCCGGGCCGGCTCGAAGATAATGCTGCCTTTGGAGTAATCGACCGCGCGCGAACGCGGCAAGAAATGAAGTGCATCGTAAACCGTCATAAATTAAAACCTATCCGCCATGAGCCTACATTTAATTCCAACACTGGACAGCCCTTACACGAATCGGGCAACTGCCCACCCCACCACTCAAAGCTGGGGAATAAGGGAATGCTTGGTCCGCTGCTTCACACCGTTTACAAGTGACGGAAAACGCCCGGTTCAGCTCTTTACCAGTTCCTCCACGCGGCGCAGGGCGGGGAAGTATTTAGCCCACGCGGCTACGATGAGGATCGTGCCGACGCCGCCGAGCACGACCGCCGGGACCGCTCCGAACCATTGCGCCGTGAGCCCGGATTCGAAAACTCCTACCTCATTGGATGCTCCCACGAACAGCATGTTGACAGCGCTCACGCGGCCGCGCATATCGTCCGGTGTTTCGAGTTGGATCATCGTTTGCCGCACGATTACGCTGACCATGTCCGTGGCGCCGATTGCGATGAGAGAGGCGAGCGAGAGCGGCACACTGCGGGAAACCCCAAAGACCACTGTGAACGCGCCGAAACCCGCGACGCACCACAGCATCGCTGAGCCCGCGTGCCGGCGAAGCGGCCAGTACGCGAGCGCGACGCTCATGAGCAGAGCGCCTGCGCCGGGCGCCGCGCGCAGAATGCCGAGTCCGCGCGTGCCGATCTTGAGAATTTCGGCGGCGTAGATCGGCAGCAGCCCGACCGCGCCGCCGAGCAGGACCGCAAACAGGTCGAGCGAGATCGCGCCGAGGATCAGCTTGTTGCGCCAGATGTAGTGCAAGCCGCCGAGAACGGTTTCCGTGGAGACGCCGCGCGCCCGCGGAGCCGCCGTAATCCGCAAGAGAGAGACAAGCGCGAGGCCGATGAGGTACACCGACGCCGCGCAACCGTAGACGACGGCGGGAGTGCCCGCAAAGCCGTAGAGCAGTCCGCCGATCGCCGGGCCCGTGATGGTGGCGGCCATGAACACCGAAGAGCTCCACGCGACGGCGTTCGGAAAGTGCCGCTCAGGAACAAGCGCCGGCAGAAACGCTTGTCCCGCCGCGCCATTGAATGAGCGAACGCATCCGTTCGAAAGCAGTACGGCGTAAATGGGCCACGGGCTCGCCAAGCCGCGCAAAGTCAGGGCCGTCAGCGCGAGGGAGCAGAGCGCGAATCCGGCGTAGCAGCCTTGAATGATCCGTTGCCGCGGAAGACGGTCGGCGGTGTGTCCCGAAAACAGAAAGAGAAAGATGCCGGGAAGAAACTGCGCGAGACCGGCGAGACCCAGATCGATGGCGCGATGCGTGAGGGCGTAAAGCTGCCAACCCACGGCAACCGCCTGCATTTCCGTCGCGCATGTAACCAGAAAGCGCGCGGACATGTAAAAGCGAAAATTGGAGTAGTGAAAAGCGGCGCGCCCGGGCACTCTTGATTATCGCCACAATGTCTTTCCCATGCGGGTCCCACTGCCGCGGCGCCAGAGGAACTATGAAATCCCCCAGAGCACGGCCGTCGCGGCGGCCCAGCCCCACGCCTCCGGACCATCCCCCACGGCCAATGCTCGATGATCGCCGACGCGAGGTTGATCGCGAAACCGGCGTACGCCCACTCCTTGAATCGCGGCGCCACTGGAGCGAGCAGCACCAACACGCCGAGAAGCTTGGCGCATGCGAGTTCCACGCGGAAGTACGCGGGAAAGCCAAGGTGCGTGAATGCTTGCGCCACTTGCGGCAGGCGCAGTTGCGGATACGCGGTGAAGGCGATCTGCAGGCAGAAGATCGCGGTTACGCTCCAGTATCCGGTCGCCGCGGATTTGGCGGACTTCGCCGCGGCGACGGCCGGCATTTGCATGGTCGATTCAATAATTGCTGCTCCTATTCGTCGCTGAACTGCTTCGCGTACTCGTCTTTCAATCGCTGCCAGCCTTCGAACTTCATGGCGTCCGGGCCGGCGATGCGGGCGATTGGGTTCCCGCCAAGCAGTCGATCCAGAACGTCCAGACTGATATGCCACCCGGCTGCGCCCCACGATACATAACGGCGGTCGATGCTGCTCCACAGCGTCAGGCGCGTGCCGCTCCCGGACGGCTCGAGCTCCCAGCGCATGTCGCCGTACTCCAGCAATTTCGGAGCTTCCGCGCGCGTAATTCTGGTATCGATCGGCATCGGGGATCCTACCCAAGTGAGTTTCACCGTCGAGCCGGGCGCGTCCAGCGCGCCATCGACATCGAACGGCGCCCACTCGCGGAGTTGAGCCGGGTCGACGAGCGCTTTCCAGACTTTGTCCGGCGACTGGCGCAGTTGCCGCACAAGAATCAACGTCCACTTTTCTCCGCCCTTACGAACTTCCGCGCTCGCGGGCCCTGGCGTGTATTGTTCACGATCCGTCATTTTTTTCTCCTTGCTTTCTTTTTCGGTCGCGCTGCTTCGTCCATGCGGTCGAGGTGGCGCTCGAGAGCATCCACGTGAGCGGACCAGAAGCGCCGGAAGGGTGCCAGCCATTCATCGACCTCTTGCAGCGGTTCCGGTCGCAGCCGGTAAACCCGGCGCTGAGCGTCCACGGTGGCTTCCACGAATCCGGCATCCCGCAAGACGCGCAAGTGCTTGGACACAGCCGGCTGCGGCATCCGAAGCTGACGCTCGAGTTCGCCGACGGACTGCTCGGAAGAGACCAAAAGGCTCAGAATCGCGCGGCGGTTCGGCTCCGCAATGATATTGAAAACAGACTCCACACTTTGTATATACTCCAATCGGAATATACGTGTCAAGGAATATAATGCGGTGCCGCGCTTGCCCGGTTGCAGGCCGCGCTCCGCGCGACCCGACAGGAATCTTTCCTGGATAGCGCCGGGATAAACCGGCATGAAGTAGCGAATGAAAGAGTCGTACAGAGAAGGAGTAGCGAACCACTCTGGCCCCGAGCCATGTGAGGGCGGTCGTGAGGCCGCACTTGAAGCGTTGGACAGGGGTCTGTGCAGGCTGGGTATAGAGCTTCGAAACATTCGTTCCGGGATGCTCATGGCGTCAGGAAGTCAGAAAGCAATACTTTTGTGCGCGAAAAACGCGAGCGGACAAAAGATCCCGCGGAGTCAGAGACCCCAAGCATGTACAGAAAACTTCATTCGCGAGAACCTGGAGACCTCGTCACCGCCCGCAGGTAGTAGGCGGGCCGGAGGGAGAACGCGAAGAGCGGCAAGTCCCTCATGAACGGAGGCGAGGAGTCGTACAGCGGCGTAGTACCAACGAAGCAGCCGAACAAAAGCGGGAAATCGCGGGCGGAGGTTGTGGAGGGAAGGCCGCTGGCCAAGGAGAACACGCAAGAGTCTAACCCGAACCGGACTCAGTGCCGGAGAGACGGGCCAAGCGGGCTCGGGCGTGTGCGGGGGGCAGCAAGACGCTTCCACGCCAATATCCGAGGCAGGAACCGTGTGCGCTAGCAGTGCCAGCACGGGTCTGTGCGGGGGGCAGCGAGTAATCGCTGTCCCTACCGCGACTTGCGGCGAACGTAGTCCGCCTTAGGCGCGAGCAACGCGCCACGCCAGGAAGGATTCCTGGCGTCACGTCTGCTCCCCGCCGCTTCGGAGTCGAAAGGTTCCGTGTCGGCTGCACCAACTAGCTAGCTTGGCTGGCCGAAAGGTAGCGACGGGTCTCCAGACGGCTCTGGAGACCCGTCGCTGCGTCTCTCTAGAACTGTTTCTTCGCCGCGGCTTGCTCCAGACCCACTCGTCCTTCCACGATATCCGCCACGAAGTAATTCTCTCCGGTCATTTTCGACCCCGCCATCCGCCGCAGCATCGCGAGCTGTCCCGTGTGCGTCAGCGCGTCCGCTATCGGACCCTGGAACAGTTTCCCTTTCAGCTCTTCCGGCACGTGTGCCTGCTCGAAGCGCTGCAGCACGGTGAAGAAGCGTTGCACTTCTTCGCCCCACGGGAGCGGCTCGGAATCGTGCCACGTCTGCCGGTTCTCCGCGATGGACAGCGCCCAATCGAAGAGATCTCCCATGTGCGCCAGAATCTCCGCCGGCGTGCGCGACGTCGCGTCGGCGCGGTAAGTCGCGAACTCCGGCGGCGCGCCGCGAAGCGCTTTACCCGCCCGGTATGCCAGCGTCGCTAACGTATGTCGAAACAGATCGCTCATTGCGTCCTCCCGAAGTCGATGTACCCCCGATTCGGGTCCGCCGATAAGAGTTTTACGTGGACCCGATCGCCGACGTCCAGCCCTTCTTCTCCCCGCATCACCCGCCCTTCCACCGGCGGATCGAACACGCGCACAAATACGCCTTTCGGAGTGACCCCTGTGACCACGCCGGAGAAAGCCTGTCCCACCCTCGGCTGCAGCGCCACCGCCGCGATGCGCTTGTTCATGTCGCGCTGCACTTTCCGCGCGGCATCTTCTTTCAAAGTGCAGTTGCGCGCGATGGCCGCCAGCTCATCGTCCGTGTAGGGCGCACCCGCGCGGTCCTGCAGTGCCTTCAACAACCGTTGTGTCACCAGGTCGGCGAAACGGCGATTGGGCGCCGTCGAATGTGTGTAGTCCTGCGCGGCGAGTCCGAAATGACCCTGTGATTCCTCCCCGGGCCTCAGCAGCACATACTCGCCGGGCCCCATCAGCTTCAACACGGAGAGCGAAAGATCGGGGTAATGCACCGGGTCCGCCTGTTTGCGCCGCATCAGGAACGCATTCAACGCTCCGGCGTCGGCTGCGGCCGGAAGCGAATCGCCGAACGTGCGCGCGAGCTCCACAATCCTCGGCCAGCGCTCCGGTGCTTTCACGACGCGGCGAATCGAAGCCACACCGCCGTCGCGCAGCGTCCGCGCCATCACCTCATTCGCGGCAATCATGAAGTCTTCGATCAAATGCGCCGCCCGATTGCTGCGGCGCGATTCGATGGATTCCACTTTGCCATCCGTCACCACCGGCTGCGCTTCGTCGCGATCGAAGGTCAGCGCCCCCAATCGATGCCGCTCTTCGCGCAGCGCCTGCGCCGCTTCATCCTGCAATTTGAGCTGAGCCTGCAAATCCGCGGACGCCGCTACTTTCGCGGGCGCCTGAGCCGTGCCCTCAAGCCATGGGCCAACGCGGCTGTACGTGAGTTGCGCCCCGTTCCGCAGCAGCGCGCGATACACGCTGGTCTTGTTGATGGACCCGTCCTTCGCCACCACAAACTCAATCACCACTCCCGCGCGATTCTGATTCTCCGCCAGCGAAGTCAGGTCCGTGGACAGCTTTTCGGGAAGCATCGGGAACGTGTGAATGCCAGTGTAGACGCTCGTGGTCTCCTTCGCCGCATACGCATCGATCGGCGTGCCCTTCGCGACCGCCGAATCGACGTCGGCGATCCCCACCAGCACGCGGATGCCGTCCGCCGTGCGCTCGGCCCACTCGATCTGGTCGAGGTCGCGCGAATCGTCATTATCGATCGACGACCACAATAGCTTCGTCAAATCGCGAAGGCCCGCGCCATCCGCGGAGTGTATCGATTGAAGCTGTTGCAGCGCTGCCGCGGGAATATCCGGATCGAAGCCGTGATCGATCATTTCCTGGCGGGCCGCGCGCCCCAGGTCGTAGCCGTTAGTCATTCAGCAACGATTCTACAGGATTCGCCGCAGCCGCCACGCCAGCATCAGCCAGCCCAGAATGAACGCTATGCCGCCTAGCGGAGTGATGGCGCCGAGCACCCGGGTGCCCGTCAGCGCCAGCAGATACAGGCTTCCGGAGAACAGCAGAATGCCGATGAACAGCAGCCAGCACACCGTGTCCGCGCCGCCTTCCGGGAATGTGCCGGTGCGCGGAAGAATGGTCACCACCAGCATGCCCATGGCGTGCAGAAAGTGGTAAAACACGGCCTTCTCCCAGACGCTCATGGAGTACGCGTCCAGCCGGTCTTTGAGCGCGTGCGCTCCGAATGCTCCGAACACCACGGCCAGCGCCAGCAATACCGCTGCGATCAAGCTCCAGTTCATCGCTTCTGTCCTCATTTAGTGCGTCATCGCGTAGACAATGTAGTTGACGCCGATGCGCAGCCCGAGGTTGGAAAACTTCACCGGGTACTCGGGGTTGTCGGCGTGTTCCCAGGAGTCGCCCAGATCCATGTTATGGCACATCGCTACCATCACGCGGCCGCGGTCGTCATAGATGGCGCGCCAGTGCGGCGTCTTTCCGCTCTCGCCCTTTTCGTAAGTTAAACCGGTTTCCATGTAGAGTGCACCCGGCACCTGGTAGCGATCGTCCAGATCGTAAACGGTATGGAAGATGGCGTCCTGATTCGGAATTTCGACGATGGGCCGGTCCGGAAACACCTTCTTCATGCTCGCGAAGAACGCATCCCACTCGATGTTGCCGTGAAAATCGTCGCACATGAAAAAGCCGCCGCGCAGCAGAAACTCGCGCAGCGTTTTCGCCTGATCGTCCGTGAGATTCCAGTGGCCTACCTCCACCCCGTACAGCCACGGCCAATCGTAGACATCGTGATCGTCAAGATCCACCGGCTCTTCCACGCTGCGCGCCTGAATGCGCGTGAGGCGCCGTACGGCCAGCGAGATGTGGCGGTCGCTTCGCGGATAATCCATGGTCCAGTTGCTGCCGCCGTTCTTCCAGCTTCCGAAGAACTCCACTCCGCCATAATACGGAGCGACGGGAGGATACATCAGACGCGCGAATGTCCACTCGCCCGGCGTTTGATAGTCGTCCGGCAATTTGTATTTCGTGTATTCGAGTCCGGGGTACTCGCGGAAGGGCTTCTGAAAAGCATAGAGAGCCGTTATGAGCACCAGCCCCGCGATAACAATTCGCTGAATCACCGCTATAAGTTCAGGATACTACGCCGGGTCGCGCGAGCCGCAGTATCATGCCTACATGGCGCTCTCCCGTCGACGTTTAATCGCCTCCGTGGCCGCTGCCCCACTGGCCAACGCGCTGCCCGCGGCCGAAATACCAGTGGGTCTGGAACTGTATTCCGTACGCAAGGCCCTGGCGGCGGACCTTCCCGGCACGGTGCGCGCCGTCGCTAAACTGGGCTATCAGGTGGTGGAGTTCTACGCCCCGTACTTTGCCTGGACGCCCGATTACGCGCGGCAGGTGCGCGGCATTCTCGATGACTCCGGCCTGCTCTGCAAATCCACGCACAACTCCATCGATGCCTATACCGGCGACGGAATTCAAAAAGCCATCGAGCTCAACCGGATCCTCGGCGCGACTTACATTGTGCTCGCCAGCGCGCCAAAGATGGATTCGGCGAATGATTGGCGGCGGCTCTGCGATCAACTCTCGGCGACCCAGGAAAAATTCCGGGCGGCGCAGATGTTGGGCGGGTATCACAATCACGAGCTGGAATTTACGCCGATGAAGGACGGAGCGCTCCCGATGAAGATCATCGCCGCAAGCACGCCCAAGGATTTCGCGCTTCAGCTCGACGTTGGCACTTGCGTCGCGGCGGGAGCCGATTCCGTAGCCTGGATTCGCTCCAACCCGGGCCGCATTCGCAGCATGCACTGCAAGGATTGGCTGCCCGGCCACGGCTACTCCGTGCTCACCGGCGATGGCGCAGCGCCCTGGCAGCATATTTTCGATGCGGCGGAGAGCGTCGGCGGAATCGAGTATTACCTCATCGAGCAGGAAGGCAGCGAGTTTTCGGAAATGGAAACCGTCAAAAGATGCCTGGCCAACTGGAGAGGAATGCGCCCAGGTTTTTAGGCACTAGCAGCCCCAGGCCCAAAATCGAGCGGCTTTTACGCCGACTTCAAACGCACTCGAATAGCCGGCACCTTTTACCGCCCCCGCTAACCGGTCTGTGAAAAAATGGAGTTGCTTTTGCTCCGACTCCAAAACGCACTCGAATTCCCGGCACCTTTTGCCGCTCCCTTAAAGGTCTGTGAAAAAATTGGAGTTGCTTTTGCTCCGCCTCCAAAACGCACTCGAATAGCCGGCACCTTTTGCCGCTCCCTCACGGTCACGGCTCCGTATGTGGTTGATGCTGCTAACGGAGCCGCGACCGTGAGGGAGCGGTAAAAGGTGCATCGAAAGGCGAATGAATCGCGACGAGAACGGATACCCGGATTTCTTCACAGCCCCGTGAGGAAGCGGTAAAAGGTGCATCGAAAGGCGAATGGAGCGCGTCACGCGACCCTAAATCGCCGCCCCGCCCGACACATAAATAGTCTCCCCGGTAATCCACCCCGCATCTTCCGATGCCAGAAACGAAACCGGCGGCGCAATATCTTCCGGGCGACCGGCGCGCCCCAGCGGAGTCGCCGCGACAGCGCCCGCTTCGAAATCGCTGCCGGCAATTCCCGCCGCTTGCGTCCCTTCCGTGATCACCAGTCCCGGATTGATCGCATTAACGCGAATCTTCCGGGGCGCCAGTTCCTTGGCCAGCGACCTGGTAATCGTATCGACAGCGCCCTTCGTCGCCGCATACACCGTGGACGCCGCGGGCGCGAGCGTGCTCACCACGCTGCTGATGTTGATCACGCTACCGCCGTCCTTCGGAAACAACGGCAGCGCCGCCTTGGTGGTGAGCAGCAACCCGAGAACATTTGTGTCGTGCTGCCGGTGATACTCGTCCGCCGTCACCTGATCCAAGGGCGAAAAGCCGTACACGCCCGCATTGTTCACCAAAATGTCCACTTTGCCGAACGCCGTGCGAGTCTCCGCGAACAGCTTTTCGATTTCCCGTTCCTGCGACACACTGGCGCCTACGGCGATCGCCTTGCCGCCCGACCTGGTAATTTCCTGCACCACCTTGTCGGCGCCCTCGCGGCTGCTGGAATAGTTCACCACCACCTGCGCGCCATCGGCGGCCAACTGTTTTGCAATCGCCGCGCCGATACCCTTCGATGCGCCCGTAACTACTGCCACTTTTCCGTTTAATTTGCTCATTGCCGTTTGCTCCTCATTTCGACCACAATCGAATTGATGGACCGGCGCCGGCAAACGATTCAAAGTTTCGACAGTCGGTTTACGTACGCGTCCAGAACGTCCCGGCGCAGTGAGATGTGAGCGAACTTCCCGCAGCGCTCCAGCTTCACCAGTCCCGCGGCTTCGAGCTCCTGTAGATGGTGTGTGATGGTCGCCGGCGCCAGCCCCACCCAGTCGCGCAGGCAGGAACACGTGGGCGCGTCCTTTGCCGCTGCGATCCGCTGGAGCATCTCAAAGCGGTTCGGGTCCGCCAATGCTTTGCTGATCGCCGCGAACTGTTCGCCGTCGAGCTTCACAATTGGATCTTAACGCAGCTCGGATGTCTAACAGTCCGGTCCGGCGAATTGCGCAATCGCGCCTGAGTCTTGACAAACAATACGCGCCATGGCCACTATAAGCGAAACGGGGGACTCATGGATCGACGAGACTTCTTCCGAACTACACCCACGGCATTCGCGGCGCTCTCTGTCTTTAGCGAAACCGCCGGCGCGCAAGACATCCTCAAAGCCGACCCCGCTGCCGTCGATTTCTGGACGAAGCAAATGGGTGTCTCGCCCGACCTGCTTCCGCCCGCCGGGCCCAAGCGCCTCGCCGCGCCCGGTGAACGCTCCGGCCTCACGCCGGAGATGCAGCAGGCCGAAATGGAACCGTTCTTCTTCTATTTCGACGACCAGTCCGACGACCCCGCCGCTCCCGTCATCGCCGCGCAGGACCTCAGGACCACGGAGCTCGACGCCCACGAAGACGGAGGACGCGACGTCAGGATCACCTTCGTCAAACGCCGCCTGCGGTTCGGCGAGAACGATCGCGCGACATACGAAAATTATCAATCCAGCGGCCTATACCTCGAAACGCAGCAGCACCCCGAAGCGCCGTCAGACCATTAGGGCACGCTCGCGTGGTCGCTTCTGAGCGCCGTGCTGCCCGCCATTCCGGGCAAGGCCGCGGCGGCCGCTTCAAAGGGCGGAAAATCTACCGCTGCCGAAGCGAAGCCCGCTGCTTCCGCGCCCGCGCCCGCCGAGAAATCCGCTTCGGTTGTTCAGCCGCCGCCGGGCACACAGACGGTGCTCTTGCCGAGCGGCAACGGGCAATCCGCGTTCTCGTGCTTCAGGGACCGCAAGCAGTCGCGCTTCGGACAGTTCATCGCGATGCTGATTCCGCCGGCGTCCCTCGTGCAGCCGCTCGCGCCGGTGCTGATGATGCCCGCCATCGGCGTTGGTGCGCTGAATGCCGTTCGTTCCATCGTCGGGATGGTCGCCAGTCACCCCGCCGGCGACCAGGCCGGCGACCAGGCCACCGTATTCCAGCAGCCGCCCCGCGACATCGCCGCAACTCGCGAATGCCCGCTCGCCGGCGATAAGCGCGCGCTCCGCCTGCGCACCGGCATCTATCTGCTTGCCCCCAAGCGGGTAGCCGCGCAACTGAGAAATCCCGCGGATTACAAAATTCTCGATGGCTGGCTGGTGCCCAAAAATGCCCAGCCTCAAGAGGCGCTGGATGCGTCCCGGGAAACGCTTCCTAACATGACCTATCTCACAATGGAAGTGAAGGTGGAGCGCGCCACCGCCACCTGCTCCGCCGCGGCGAAGAAGGCCTGACGTGCGCCTCGCCGTTCTGCTTGTAGCCGCCTGTACCCTTGCCGCGCAGCCGCGCGCCGCGATTCAAGACGTTTATGACAAACTTACAGAGAGCAGCGGCGCACTTACTAACTTCCCGCGGCTTGTAGTTACTCCAGGCCGACCTTCCGATCCCGGCGACCTCGCCTTTTACCAGCATGCCGGCGCTATTACCGTTTCCGAACACCTGTACGACCTCTGTGTCCAGGTCACCCGTCGCGCCGGTACTCCTGACGCTGTTCCCGATTGCCTCAGCGTGATTCTCGGCCATGAGCTTTCCCATTTCCTGCACGGCGATGAATGGGCTGCCGACGTTCTCCCCGAAAAAGGACTCGTCAACCGCGACGCCGGTCTTCCCCAAGGCGCCGGTCAGGAGCAGGCCGACGTAAAGCGCCGCGACCAGGAAGCGCATGCCGATTTCGACGCGGGCATCTACGCACTCCAGGCCGGCTACGATCCCACACCTTACGGTCCTCCGCTGCTCGATGCCATATACGCCGAGTACGCGGCCAACCTCGCCGGCGCAACCGCGTATCCCACACTCAAAGAGCGCATCGAAATCCTGAAGTCCAGTTACCGGGATCTCACCGAAGAGATCTATCCCGCATTTGAAGCCGGCGTGCGTCTCTATGTGCTCGGCGACTACGATGAGGCCGCCGCCTGCTTCGCGTATGTCGGGCAGCGCTTCCGCAGTCCGGAGATTTTCAGCAACGAAGCCGCTGCGCGCATACTCTCCGCGATGCAGAAGAATCCGAAGCTCTCGGGCGGTTTTATTTATCCCACCGAACTGGATTTGGAAACGCGCTTGAACCCGCCTCCGCCGGGAATACGCGCGCTCGGCACCGATCTCGATGCCGCTTCCAAAGCCCTCCGGAAAGCGCTGGCGCTGGATCCCAAATACGCGCCTGCGCTCGTGAATAGTGCGATTGTAGCGAGCCTCTTCGATCGCAACAGTGAAGCCCTGGCCCGCCTCGACGACGCACAAAGCGCGGCGGGCACCGATGCCGCTCTCGTCCGCGCCATCGTTAAAGCGCGTTCCGGAGATACCGCCGGGGCGCAAAAGGACTTCCAAAGCCTCGCTGCGCTTGGTAATCATATAGCCGCGCTGAATTTGAAAGCGCTGCAGCGACATTCAGAGGATGAGGTCCGCCCCGCGGTCGTTACCAAGTCGCCGGGAACGGAACGAATCGGCGGCAAGACCGTCGAGGACCATCCGGGCGCATCCCGCAAGCCCATTGAGTTGGGGGACTACACGCTGGATGTGAACCTGGCGCTCTCCTATCGCCTGTACCAACTGATCGCCGATGGCCGGACGAAAGCTACCCTGCTGACTACTCCGCCAAACACCAAGGACCACTTACTCCAGACCTTCGGAATCGGCAGCGATATCAACGCAATTCTAAAGACCCACCCGGCCGTGCGAACCGTCCCCGAACCGCAGGGAATCTTCTATGTGCTCTCAGACCCCGGAGTGCTGGTGCTGGCAAATCGCGCCGGCAAGGTCACCAACTGGACGCTGTTCCGGTAATCGCCGGGCTGATGCAACTCACTTACTGGCCTGAGGCACAAACGTCCCGCCGTTCAACAGAATCCCGAGCACTTCCTTGCTTCGCGCGTTCCATGCCCCCTGCTTTTCGGGAGTGCGGTTGTTGTGGTCGCTTTCTATCATCGGAATCAGCTCCTTCGGTCCGGAAATCTGGTTGAACGCCGTCCAGATGCCGGCCGGTGGAGCGGTAGTATCGATGAAGCCGAGCGCCACCAGGGCCGGAGCCTTGATGCGCGGCGCGAAGTTCACCGTATCGAAGTACAGCGCCGTCTTCATCACGGCCGCGTCGCGCGATGGCCAATTCGGATAACCTGCCTTCCTGCCATGTAAGTCGCCGTTCGAATCGGCCCCCGAAGGCTCATTCACCAGAACTGCGGTCACTAAGTCCGCCCGTAGTGCGGCTGTTACCAGGCTCTGCTGGCCGCCCATGCTGGTGCCCATGATGACAATCGTCTTACCGTCCCAATCGGGTCGGCTTGCAATATAGTCGATCGCGCGGGCGTCCCGCAGATACATATTCAGGAAGTAAGATGCCTCTCGATCCGTATTTCCCACGGCCTGATAATTTCGCGGTGCGGTCGCTTCCGTCGGCAGCATATCGTGCGAATCGACATCGAAGGCCAGCCATCCTTCGGCCGCTCGATCCGTCACCGTCCGAGCGTTCAGCGCGTACACGCCGGCGTATTGGTAAATCACCAGGGCAGGGAACTTTCCGTCCCGCGACGGCTTGGCGAGATACCCCTGCACGTGCGATCTCACGCTGTCCAGTTTCACCGTGTAAAGGTCCACGCCCTCAACCATATCCGGAACCGGTGTAAGCGATGGATTGATCGGAATCCTGGCCAGCGTCTTCAACTTCGCATCCCAAAACGAATCGAAATCGTCGGGCCGCGGCGTCGCCGGAGCGAGCTTTGACGGAGCTACCGCCAGGCCAAGATGCACCGGCTTATCTCCCGCCCCTGTCACTTCGGCGTATATCATCGCGGGCTCGGTGGTTGACGCCTCAATCGTTCCGATTCCGGTGGTCAGATCCACCAACCCTCGTTTCACTTCATCGGCGTTATTCCTGCGAAGGACATACTCCACTTTCAGAGGCGTGCCCGCGACGCCGGCCGCCGTCACGCGCCATCCGGCCTTCGCCCCCAGGTCGTAAATGCCGCTCGGGTCGAACGGCGTAAAGGTCAACTGTTGTGCGGCAGCGGAGCATACCGCGACGGCAAGGTAGAAGAACAAACGGCGAGTCATAGCTTCCCTCAAAGTAACACCGCGGAGACCCAGACAGGGATCGCTCTAGTGTATAATCCGTGAACAATAACGAGGATGCAATTGGCCGGGACCACCGAGATCACACGTCTAATCTCCGAATGGCAGCGCGGCGATAAAGCCGCCGAAAGCGCTCTGTTCGACGCTTTGTATCAGAAGTTGCACGCCATCGCCGTTCATTGCATCCGCACCGAACCCGTCGCCCAGAGCCTGGGGGCCACCGGCCTCATCCATGAGGCGTACCTCCGCCTGGATCGCTCCGAAGATCTGCAGATTGCGGATCGCTCCCACTTTCTCGCCCTTGCGGCCCGTGTGATGCGCCGCATTCTTGTCGATCGCGCCCGCGCCAGGCGCGCCATCAAACGCGACGCTGACTTACAGCCGCTTTCGGAGGAAATTGCATGGTTCCACAACACCGCCGATATCGACGAAATCATTTCCGTGGATCGCGCGCTGGACGTTCTCTGCACCCGCTCTCCGCGGCAGGGCCGTTTCGTGGAGATGCGATTCTTCGGCGGCTTTTCGCTGGATGAATCGGCGGCCGCTCTCCATATTTCCACCCGGCACGCGCGCCGCGAATGGGACGTAGCGCGTTTGCGCTTGCGAGAAGCCATCGATGGACTCAAACCTGCTGAATGACAGGTTCGATGCCGCGAACGAAATCCTGGGTCTGGCGCTCGATGTCCCGCCCGGCGAACGCGCCGCTTTCGTGCACAGCCGCTGCGGCGAAGATCGCACTCTCGAAGACAGCATCCTCCGCCTCCTGAAGAAATTCGACGATCTCGGCGACTTCCTGGAGCAGCCCGCCGCCGCCGCGCTGGACGCGCTCGTTCCCGGCGCAACGCTCGCCGGCCGCTTCCACATTCTCCGTAAGCTCGGCGCGGGCGGCATGGGCGAAGTCTTTCAGGCCGAAGATTCCGTTCTTCAAGAGGTGGTTGCGCTGAAAGTGATTCGGCCGCTGCCGCAGCCCGATCCTGAACTGGAAGCTCGCTTCCGCTCCGAAATTCGCCTCGCCCGCAAAATCTCTCACCCCAACGTCTGCCGCACCAATGACGTCTTCTCGGATGCGATCGAGGGCCGGCCATTCCTCTTCTTCACGATGGAGTTCATCGAGGGCGAAACGCTCGCCGCCTTTATGGCCGCGCGCGGACCGCTTCCGCCCGGTGAGGTGCTCCATCTCGCGGCACAAATCGCCGCAGGCCTTGATGCCGCGCACCGTGAAGGGATCGTCCACCGCGATCTCAAGCCCGCCAACATCATGCTCGCGCCGGGCCGCGACGGCGGCCTCAAACCCGTGATTACCGATTTCGGACTGGCGCGCCCTCTGCAAAATGAGCCCGATTCCGCGCTGACGCAGACCGGCCAGATGCTCGGCTCGCCCCGCTACATGGCCCCCGAGCAGTTTCTCGGAACCGAGATCACCGCTGCCGCCGATATCTACGCGCTCGCGTTGATCGTCGTCGAGATGATCGCGGGCAAGCGAGTGTTTCCCGACGAGAGCCTGGTGCGCGCCGCGGTTCGCCGCGCCACGCAGGATGCTCCGCCGCTTTCTCAACTCGCGTCGAACGCCCCGCCGGCGTGGAGCGTGCCACTCGCCCGCGCCCTCTCTCGCGACCCCGCCGCCCGCACCGCCTCCGCGCCGTCGCTGATCCGCGATCTCGAAACCGCGCGCGCCCCCATGTGGCGTCCTTCCCGCCGCGCCGTACTGATCGGCGCTTCGGCCGCCACCGTGTCCGGAATCATCGCGGCGTTGCGCTTATCTGGTAGGAGCCCGATCGGCCCGATCATCGGCTCCAGCCAGAAGGCGCCGACCCTGATGCTCACGCCCCTCACACAGCCGGCCGCAACGAACGCGGACATTCGCGGCGATACTCTCACGCTGCTGCTGACCAAACTGCTGGGGCAATCGAGCCGCGTGCAACTCCTCTCCGCCGACCGGATCACCGAAGGTTGGAAACTGGTCCGTACCGGCGACCAGCCCATGCCCGCGATTCTGCCGCCGCGTGTCTCCCGCCACATTGCGCTCATGGAAGGCGCGCCTCTCGTATTGTTCGGCAGCATCGGCCAGGTAGGCGACGACTGGGCTCTTACGCTGCGCCTGGAACTGGTGGAGGGCAGCCCCGATCGGCCCAAAGATTCGCGCAGCCGCACCTTCCAGGATGCCAGTGCCGCTGCCGCCGTGACGGCCGCATCGAACTGGATTCGCCGGGCCGTCTCCGAACCGGAGATGCAGATTCAGCAGCGCAACCGCCGTCCGGAGGAACTCACCACCAGCAACTGGCATTCGCTCCAACAGTTCTCCGAAAGCCGTCAGGCCTACGCCGCCGGCAATGTTTCTGCTGCGGTGGACCATCTCCGCGAGGCGCTCGATGGCGACCCGCAGTTCGCTATGGCCGCGGCACGGCTCGGCGACATACTGACCGGCATAGGGCGCGCCGATGAAGGGCTGCCCTACTATGCCCAGGCCGAAAAGGTGCTGCTCGGCCGCGGGCTCACGGATCGCGAGTCTCTCGAAATTCGGGGAAGCTTCGCGCTCGATACCGGCCGTTTCGATCAGGCGGAACACGTTTTTTCTCTCTTCAGTCAAGAGTTCCCTGACGACACCATTCCGCTGCTGCACCGCGCCACCGCGCTCGATCGTTTGGGGCGTCCGGAAGAAGCCGAAAAGCTGTTGGATACTGCCATCGCGCGCGAACCGAAGAACTATACATTTCTCTTCCGCCGCGCCCATCTGCTGCTGGACGAAGGTCGTCTTCTCGATGCCGAGCGCGATTGCAAGCTGGCCGCCGTCATTGCCAATAACGATTGGACAGATCAACTCCGCAGCGCCATCGCGTATGGCCGTCTGGATATTCCCGCGGCGATCGGGCATATCGATCGTTTGCGAACTGCGGGGTCAAAGCGCTTTAACAGTAAGTGGTACGCATTCCAGGCAAGCTATCTACTCGATACAGGAGATGTCTCTGCCGGGGAATGCATGCTGCGTGACGGTATCGCTTTCGACCTGCGTACCGGCCTCAGCGCCGAATCGAGCATTCGCAAACGCTGCCAGCTCGCCGAGGTTTTGATCCAGCAGGGCGGCATCGCTGAAGCACGCGCCGCATGTCGCGCCGCGCTTTCCTCCGCGCCGGGTATCGAAACAAGGTTGCGCATCGCGGCCGTTCTCGCGCGTGCGGGAGATCGCTCGGCGGCGTCGTACATTCCCAAGGTCGAGCCTCAGTGGCCCACTCAACTCTATTGGCTGGCGCGGCTGCGGGGAGAACTCGCACTTGCCCGCGGCGAGGCGCGCGAAGCCGTGCGCGTCATGAGCGAGCCTTCCGCCGGCCGGACTTCCGGCGAATTTCCCGTCCATCTCCTCAGGGCGGCCAAGGCCGCTGGAGATACAGACTTACTGAACTCGTGTTTGCAGTCTCTGTTTGCCAATCCCGGTAGGTATTGGTTCCAAACCAGTACTTCCGAGCTTGGTTTCGTGCGTCTGGCGCTCAACACTGCGCAAGCCGGACGCTTTAACGCAACTGAACCCAGGGCGGCTAGCGCGCAGCGCGCCTTGGCTAACTTCTTTCTAAGGAGATCGTAATGGCACTGACAACCGGCCAAAAGATGGCGCTCTATTTCTTGCTCTCCTCCCGTTCCAAATTTCGCTTCGATCTGGAAGGGCAAAACGGCGGTGTTGCGAACCCGTCTCCCAATGCCGCTGCTTTTGCAGTCGCCTTGAAGGCTGCGATCGGCAACCTGAACATCGGAGTCACACAGGCCGACCTGAATGCCATTGACCAGGACCACCCGATGGTGACAGGTCTCTTCCGTCTCAAACGCCACCACGCCGGCGTGCCGAATTTCCAAATCGGCAGCATCACCACGAATCACAATGAGATCATCACGGCGCTTGACCTTCCGCCCTTATACACGGAGGACAATCCGTGCCCGGATGGCGGACAACAAACCACTGTCGCGCAGGCGATTGCGGCCTCCCTTCCATGACAAGACGATCTCTGTTTCCGGCGCTGGCGGCAGGCCTGCTGGCGCCGCGCCGTGCGACAGGCGCTGTTCCACCTTGCGTTGCCAATTTCGAATATCCCGACAATTTTGATCGCTCCATGTTTCAGGGCGCGAAGAAATGGCAATGCCCGAAACGTCATCCCAGGCCGCGCAAACTCTGGTCGAAAATGCGGCCGGACGAGAAGGCCACCGCGCTCAGAACCATTGCCAGGGCGTATAAACAAATTGCGCCGCTGCCTCAGTCGCCGGACAGGCACCTGCTGGCTCGAACCTGGATGGGGCAGGGCTGGCTGCATAGTTACATCTGCGCCAACAGCGATAATGATGGCCTCGGCGACGTACATCGCACCTCGGCGTTTCTCACCTGGCATCGCGCCTTCCTGTACTTCCACGAGCAACTGCTCCAAACCATCGACCCCAAATTCGTTTTGCCGGTGTGGGATTGGGAGAATAGCAACGATGTTCCCCACGCCTACGAAAACTGGGTTCGGCCGCCGTCCCCTCAAGGCACGAATTGTCTGCTGCAACGGCCCAAAGTTCCCGTAAAAATCGATCAGTGCTTTCTGCAATCGTGGCTGCTTTCCGCGGACTCCGAGCAGTTTCTCGGACCGCAAGCCCCCGGCACTCCCGGCGATGCTTTCGGCGGTCCGCATCAACTGATTCATACTTCCGTGGGACCGTTCATGAACGTTCCCTACTATGCCGCGCTCGATCCGCTCTTCTACGCGCATCACGCCAACATGGACCGTTTCTACTGCGCGTGGTGGAAGTTCTATAAGACTCAGGGGTTCGACCCTTCTAACCTCTGGCAGGACGTCACGTGGTATTTCTACGATGCCCGGACGCAGAAACCTGTTTGGGTAAATAGCAAGGAGTTCGCCAATCTCTATCTCGAAGACATAGAGTCGCTCGGCTACTATTATCCCCAACCCGCGCAGGTTACCCTTTATAAGTTCTTCTCGATCATAAGTGAAGCCGTCGCCACAGCCGTTAAACTGAGTACCGCGTATGTCAAGACATTCCTGCTCGCTCTCCAGGCGGCAATGGCCGGCAAGGCGCTCGAAGCAGCGGCCCACGATATCTTCACCGAGGGAGAAAAACTCGTAAAGCAAAGCATTCCGAAATCACTTAAAGACTTAGAGACCGACATCGCTGGACTGCTGGATCTGTTCGATCAGACCGTCGAAAAGCTGAACGCCGCCTTTCCGGTTCGCGCTGTGATTGACCTTCCGGTCAGCGTCTCGCCGGGCAAGTATTACGCCGTCGGTCTGAAGACGCCCGATTCGAATACCGTCACCGCGCTCGGCGGCTTTGGAGTGTTCACGCACATGGCCGGCCATGGCTTTCTTACTCCCGTGTCGCTCTGCATCCGCAAAGAAGTGTTTCGCAGCCTGATTAAGTACGCGGAACAAGGGAGTGCGACCGTTGTCTACGGCGATCTCAGCGCGGACGGCCAAACCATAGACAACCCGACTCCCGTAAAGAGCGTGAGCGAGTTTGAGATTCGTTACCCGCAGAATCTCAGCATTCTTCTGGCTTAGCAGCCGCAACACCGTCGCCAGAGCACTTCGGTCCCCCGCGTGCTCCACAACGAGCCATGCCGGTGGACTTCGTCTGCGGTGCGGACGTGCAAGAAGATACGCGCTTCTTCTCCGATTACGACAACAAAACCTGGTACTTCTGCTCGCCCGAGTGCAAGCGCAAGTTCGACGACCACCCCGACCGCATGATCCGCGAGCGCACGACCCGCGACCTGGGCCTGAAGTGAATGGCGTGGAAATGCATCCTCGGCGCCTTCATCATCGCGTTCGTCGTGCGCGAAATGTTCCATGACCTGTTCCATCCCAGCGTGGGCGGCAGCGTCAGCGAATTCATTGCGCGCCGCGTTTTTTGGGTGCTGCGGCGTTTTCCCCGCAATCTCCCTATGGCCGCGCCGCTCTCGCTGGTGCTGATCATTTTCACCTGGGCGCTGATGCTGGGCGCCGGATTCGCGCTTGTCTATTGGGCCGTGCCCGCCTGGGCCTATCGCATCGAGCCCGGGTTGCAGGGGCCGCCCGACAGCTTCGCCGCCGCCTTCTACTTCTCACTCGAAGCCATGACCACGCTCGGCCTCGGCGACGTCAAACCCGTGCCGCAATGGTTCCGCATCCTGGTCACCTTGCATACGCTGATCGCCTTTGCGCTGATCACCGCGAGCCTCACGTGGATACTGCTCATCTTTCCCGCCATCGCGCGCACCAGCCGCCTCGCGCTCATGGCGTGGTCGCTAACCGAGAGCGAACGCCGTACGGGACTCGACGCCGTCGCGTTGGGCGGTGGACGCATGTTGAAACAGCTTGCTTCGGGCGTGGTGCAGTTCCGCATAGACCTCATTCATTACCCGCTCCTCTATTACTTCCGCGCGCAACGCGATGAAGCTTGCATGGCCAAGGGAATCCATTGCATCCAAAACTTCGCGGTGAGAGCTGCGGAGCCGCATCGCCCCGACGAGGTACGCTTCTATGCCGAAACGCTATCCATCGCGCTTGACCGTTCAGCCGAGCTTCTGGCGCATCGCTACCATGAAGTGGATGAGCGCGATCGTGAAGCGGTCTTTCGCGCCTACGCCTACGACCACGTCATTCGGCTTTCGTGATCGAGCCCACCGATTTGACGATCTCCACCGCTTCCAGGGCGGCCTTCCGCACCGGCCGCATGAGAGGCAATGCGGAGAGGCGAATGAGAGCGGCAATGCTCTTCGCGGAAATCGACAGCAGCCGTTCGCTGTTCGCCTGCCCGGGCGAGTCGTCGATCACCCAGAAGTAGATTGCGCCCATCTGAAAAAACCAGAGGATACCTGGCAGGTGCGGCTCCAGGTCCTTCGGAATGCGCACGCCGCAATCCACCGCGATTCGGCGGAACCACTCGGTGTCGATGGCGCGGATCTCGCTGGTCTGTGCGCTGAAGGGCGAGAGCGGATACGCCGGATCCGCGCCGTTGCGCAACAAGGCGCGCAGCACTCGGCGGTGCGGCGCGAAGTGCTTCCACTTCACGCGAATCACGTCGTGCAGCCGCTGCTCCAGGCCGGTGGCGCTCTCCAGCGCAGCCTCGAGCTTCGGCTGCATTTCGGCTGAGGAGCGCCGGTAAAACTCCATCACGATCGCGTCCTTGGAATCGAAGTAATAATACGCCGCGCCGGTCGCGACCCCGGCCTGTTCGGCAATGTCGCGCATCGTGGCGGCCTCGAATCCGCGGTCGTTGAACAGCGTGAGGGCCGCGACAAGAATCCGCTGGCGCGTTTCCTCGCTCTTCAGCGCGGGCTTTACCTGGTTGCGTTCTGGCATTTGGGAACCAGCGTCCTCCTGAGCTCTTGCTCGATGTTGCGCGTATCGCGCAGGCGAAGAAATCGCGAGAGCGCAAGGCGATTCTTGGAAACAACCATAAACGCTTCGCGGGCCAGGTGCAACAGTCCCGGACTGGTGAGCCGGACCGCGAGGTCGCGGTAATCGCGTAAGGCCCAAAGGCAAATGATCCACGCGCTGTTGCCGATCCACACCTCGCCCGTATCGGCAACCGCGGCCAGTTCCCGCGACGAGAGTTGTGGGAACGTCCTGCGTACTCCATCCGAACCCGCCGAGAGGAATTGAAGTTCCACCAGAGCTGCCTGCTTTTGCAGCCAGTCTTTCGCGAATGTGCAGATTCCGCACGTGGCGTCGTAGACAACGGTGATGCTGGTGACTGGCCGCATCTATACCTCCGAGGCGATCGGAATGCGGCTATCCGGAGGCAGCGGCGGACGCAAATCGGCCTGTCCGCGGCGGCGCAGCCGGTTGAAGACATAGATGTTGAAGAAGTGCATCCCGCCGAGCACAATCAGCACCATGCCGATTTTGTCGCACACCAGTTCGATGGCGTTTCGCGCGTCTCCGACCTCTGCCCCGGTCCGCAGAGCCAGCGTGACATAGCCTACGTTGATGAGATAGAAGCCGACCACCAGCAGATGATTCACGGAATCGGCGAGATCAGTGTTGCCGTGAAAGGCTTCCAGCAGAAAGGCGCGGCCGTTCCGATGCAACGTGCGTGCCACGCAGACTGTCACCGCGAGGCTGACCGCCAGGTAAATGACATAACAGACGACGATGTACATTGCGTTCTCCTCCCGAACACGCCTTAAACTGAACGTGTTCAAATTCCATGCTATGCCGTTTGCGCCGCGTCGGTCAAGGGAAATCTGAACGCGTTCAACTTTTTCGTCAATTTAGACATGTCTTAGATAGCTTTGCGGCGTTTCTTGGACGGGGATTCTGTCGTCACGTCTGGGTCGCCCGGAAGATCCAACGAACCGCGACGAATAACTCGGAGAGAACGAAGAGCGTTCCGAAGATACGTTTGTTGTGGCGAGCTAGCCAGAGCGGCAGGTAGATGTCGAAATTCTCGCGGCGCTCATCCGTGTAGCGCCGTGCGACAATCGTGAGCGGGCACTGGCCTCGATTGAGAGCGAGGATTGCGCACTCGACGAGCACGACGCCGGATAGCGCTGCTGCCCAGCGGAATCGGTCGAGTACTCCGGCGATCGGTATGCCGAGGATGCAGCCCACGAAGAAAATCCACACGGCGGTGTGTAAGAGCTTGATCGTTAGCAACGGATCAGGCGCGCGAGGTTTTACCCGCATGGCGTGACTGGAAGCGCGATGTTAGCAAACGGCGGGCGGGTCGGAATGCGCGAATCAGTTTTCGATGGGCGTCCGCTCGGCGTGGTCAATCACGAGCACTTCCAGCGCGGCTTTGCCCTTCGTCAGCTTCAGGCCAAGTTGCTTCTCAAGGGCAGTGAAGAGGTCGGGACCTCCTCCCGGGTCCTGGATGTCCGGCGCCGGTTGCGGCTGGAGCACCGCGCCGATCTGCGACGTACCGGAGTAATAAATTTTGAAATCGTACTTCGCGGCTAGGCCGGTCTGGTCTACCACCCTCGCGGGAGCCCATGTGTTCAATCCGGTCATGCTGCCCAGCCCTACCTGGATGTTCGCGATGAGGGTCGATACCGGCATGGACTGAAAGGTCCAATACATCGCTCCAAACTTCTGGGTTGCGGCTGCCCCCGCCTTTCCGCGCGGCAAAATCGGAAAGCCATCCGAATCCAGATTTGGGGGCATCGGTGATTCACCGGGACGGAGAGGCTGCGCGTCCGGAAAAGCTGCCGGCTTCAGTTTCGATCCGCCTTTCGCAATGCTCAGCGCGTAGACGTCAAATTCCTTCGATTGCCGATGGAAGCTCAGCCGGAAGCGGTCCGCCAGCAGATTCTGCAGCATCACTTTTACCTGATCTTTGGTTGAGCCTTTCGCGATGCGCGCGTCGACGTCGTAAAGGTCATCCTGCAGCCAGGCGGCACCGGAGATCTGATCGTACGGAACTTCGTACGCAGTTCGAATGAGATTCATGAGCGTGACACGGTTGCCTCTCAACTGGATGGGGTCGCCGGTTCCGGGGCCGCCAATGATCTTTCCGGGAATGCCGGTAGCGGGTGTTTGAGGTGTCGAGGGCTTAACCGATGCAGCTTCGAATTCGAGCTTAGGAGAAGATTGGCCGGACGAATTCGCGGTGGCCGCTACGAATGCGCAGACGAGCGGGACGCAGATGCGAAGACCGGATAGCCGCGGCATACTAATACGTTAGTACTAATTAGGAAAAAGTCAATGCGGATTTGGTGCGGAGGCGGTCACTTTTTCGCCGGCACTCGCGGCGCGCACGGTGACAGATGCACCCAGTCCAGAGGATTCACGGGAACTCCGTTGACGTAGAGCGTCCAGTGCAGGTGGGGCGCGTTCGAGCGTCCGGTAGTTCCGACGTACCCGATCACGTCACCCTTTTTGACCCTTTCGCCTTCCGCGACGGCGAAGCGGGACATGTGCAGATACATCGATTCGAGGCCCTGCCCGTGATCGATGCCGACGGTGTTGCCGTGCAGCGCCCAGGGCCGCACCAACTTCACGACTCCGTCCGCGACTGCATGGATCGGCGTGCCCGCGGCGCCTCGCTGATCGAGGCCCGTGTGAATATCGCCGGTGGGCTTGCCGTTGAGGTAGCGCTGCACTCCGTAGGGCGACGTCATGCAACTTCGCAACGGCGGAGACAGCGGTTCCGACCAGAAGCGCGTCGCGGTGACGAGCTTGCGGAACTCGGATGCATCTTCGGATTCGCCGGGCGCCGGCTTTAGCGTGGTGAGAGCCGGCTCGATCACGACGTTCTGTTTTTTGAAGTGCGCATCGGCGACCGCCACTGTGGCGCTTTCGATGACGGAGCCGCGAGCGTCAAGCAGATCGAGTTTGTAGTCGCCGGGCTTCTCGTTGGCGGGCACGGGCATCAAACCGAACGGGCCGCCATCCGATTGGGGGAACAGGGGCACGGTGCGCCCGTTCATCGTGGCACTCACCGCGCCCGCGGGAGCATGAAGGCGCAGCGTGCCGCCCTGCTTCACGATCCGCGGCAACGGGACGGTCTGCGCCCACGCCGCCAGAGCAACCAGGATGACGAAGCCTCGCACGCTCATAGGATAACGTCACGGCCGGTGCGAGGTTCTGGTTTAATCGTGTGGGGAGGAACAAAGATGAAGATGCGGATTCTGATGGTGCTGCTGCTGGTGGCGGCCGTCGCCGGGGCGCAGACGGATCGCAAGTTTTTGAAATCGAAGATGGCGGCCGAGAGGCATCTGCCGTTCAGCAGCGGAGTGCTGGTAAACGGTACGCTCTACGTGGCCGGCACCACCGCCGAGCCCGAGAAACTCGCGGCAGGCATGAAGCCCGACGAGGAAGCGCGGAGCATCATGGAGCAGATCAAACAGACCGTGGAAAGCGCGGGCATGAAGATGGCCGACATGGTCTCTATGCAGGTGTTCTGCACGGACCTGGACCTTTACAACGCATTCAACACCGTATACAGCACGTATTTCAAAGACAACTATCCGGCGCGTGCATTTGTGGGCACGCCGAAGCTGTTGTTCGGCGCGCATTTCGAGGTGACGGGCATCGCAGTCGCCAAGCGGTAGGCGGGCTATCCGGATGCAGTTTCGGAATTCGGTTCCGTTCCGCAGCTTTGACGAACGACCAGTTCGCAATCCAGAAGAATGTCGCGCGCGGGGGCTTTGCGGTCCCGGAGACGCTCCAGCATGGCCTTCATGGCGGCGGCTCCTAGTTCTTTGCAGGGTTGGCGCAGCGTGGTCAGGGGAACGGGCAGAAAGGCCGCGTACTTCACGTCGTTGATTCCCACCATTTTGATCTGTTCGGGAATCTTGATGCCGAGCGTGAGGATATCCTGCATCAGGCGCGCAGCCGTGAAGTCATTGGCGCAGACAATTCCGTCGGGCTTGACGGCGTCGATGAAGCGGCGGACTTCGCCGGTCTGGTGGTCGCCTACGTCGAGCAGGAACGGCGGTTGCGGCTCCATGTGCGATCTCCACAGGGCTTCGCGGTAGCCGGCGCAACGTGCGTCCACGGTGGCGGCGGCGCCGGGACGGGATGCGAAGACGACGCGGCGGCAGCCCGCTTCGACGAGGTGGCGTGTCATGCGGAAACCGGCGCGGATGTTGTCGATGCCGACCAGATCGTACTTACTGCGGTCGGGGTATCGCGCGAAGCAGCGGTCCACCAGCACGATCGGGATATTCGCTTCGGCGAAGGCAGCGGCAATGCGGCGATTCACTTCCTCCTGATTCGGCGTGTGTTCGAGCGGCGCGAAGAAGACGCCGGAGACTTTGCCGATGAAATAGTGGCACAAGTCTTCTGCCTTCTGCTCGGCGTCGCGGCACTGCGCAGCTTCGGGGCCCCACAGCATGCGATGATGCATCAACTCGCCGGCGCGGGTGATGCCCGTGGTGACGGGTTCGAAGATCTCGGCTTCGCCGAGGTCGGGCATCAGGATGCCGAAGATGCGGTTGTACTGCAGCGAAGAGGGCGATGGCAGGGTGGCGCAGACATAGGTGCCCGAGCCGGCTTTTCGCCGCAAGTATCCAAGATCTTCCAGGTCGTGAATGGCGTGGATGATGGTCATGCGGGAAACGCCGAACCGGGCAACGAGTTTGTCGTCGGAGGGGATCCGTTCGTTGGGTTTGTAGCGGCGTTCCTCGATATCTTTTCTGATCTCATCCCGAACGGCGGGATACTTGATGATGGACACGAACAAATTATACAGGCGGGAATAGCGCGCAAGCGTTTGCCTGCGTCTTTGATGGGCGAGAGAATAGAAACATGATTGCTAATGCGGCGCCTCCTCCGACGCGGTCGGGGATGGCCGCCAGCGCGGGCTTCGCGCGGTTTGCTTGGGGCGTCCTAGCTTATAACTTTGCTACGGTGCTTTGGGGCGCGTACGTGCGCGCTACGGGGTCGGGGGCGGGGTGCGGGAATCACTGGCCTTTGTGCAATGGGTCGGTGACGCCGCACGGTGCGTCGATGCAGACCATCATCGAGTTCACTCACCGGGCGACGAGCGGGGTGGACCTGGTTTTAGTGGCGCTGTTGGTGGCGTGGGCGTTTCGCGCGTTTCCGAAAGGCCACGCGGCGCGGTTGGGAGCGGTGCTGTCGGCGGTGTTCCTGATGACTGAGGCGCTGCTGGGGGCGTCGCTGGTGCTGCTGGAGCATGTGGCGAAGAACCAGTCGCCGGCTCGGGTGTGGTCGCTTTCGTCCCACCTTATTAATACACTGACGCTGCTGGCGTGTTTGGCTTTGACGGCGTGGTGGGGCTCCGGACGACCTCGCGTGCGGGTGCGGGGCGCAGGTGTGGGCGCGGCGGCGGCTACGCTGGCTTCGGTGATGCTGCTGGGGGTGACGGGGGCAATCGCTGCGCTGGGGGACACGCTATTTCCGGTGCAGTCGCTGGCGGCGGGGTTCGCCGAAGATTTCGACACGGCGGCAAACGTGTTTGTGCGGCTGCGAGTGTGGCATCCGGTGATGGCTGCGGGAGTGGGGGCGTGGCTGCTGTTCTTCGCGGCAGGGAGGTTGGGGCGTGCTCGCGGGGCGGCGATCGCGGTGATGGCGCTGGTGGGAGCGCAGTGGGCGGCGGGTGTGGTGAACGTGCTGCTACTGGCTCCGGTGTGGATGCAGATGGTCCATCTGCTGCTCGCCGATCTGCTGTGGATTGCGCTGGTGCTTTTGTGCGCTCGCGTTTTGGCCGTGGAGCCGCAGCTCTAAAGTTTGCGGCTGCTTCAGCCGATGAGTACAGCAGAATGCGGTTCATTTGGATTTTGCTGGCTGTTGCCGCGGCAGGGCAGACGAACGATGCCATGCGGGCGGCGATGGCGCAGCAGCAGGCGGCTGCGCGGATTCAGGCACAATCGGCGGGCGCGAAGTTGATTCCGTGGGGGCCGGAGCCCGCGCCGGCGGCGAGTGTTGAAGCGGACTGCGACCCGATTGATGCGGCGGTTGTGAATCCTATGATCGAAGCCGCGAGCAAAGCTTCGGGTGTGCAGGTGAAGCTGCTGCGGGCGGTGATCGAGCGGGAGTCGAGGTATCGTGCGTGCGCGGTTTCCGCGAAAGGCGCGATGGGATTGATGCAGTTGATGCCCGCGACCGCGGAGCAGTTCGGCGTGACGGACGCTTTCGATGCGAAGGAGAGTATCGATGCCGGCTCCAAGCTGTTGAAGCAGTTGATCGATAAATATCCGGGGAATTTGCGGCTTGCGCTGGCTGCTTACAATGCGGGGACGGCGGCGGTGGAGGCGGCGAAGGGCGTTCCGGATATCGCGGAGACTCGCGATTATGTGAGCGCGATTCTGGAAAAGATAGCGCCTACACGAACTGACCCGCCGAGTACCCCGAAGCCCAAGCCCACTGGAAATTGAAGCCGCCGAGATGTCCGGTGACGTCTACCACCTCGCCGATGAAATAAAGTCCGGGGACTTTGCGCGCTTCGAAGGTTTTGGAGGATAGCTCGGCCGTATTGACGCCGCCGGCGGTGACCTCCGCTTTTTCGAAACCTTCGGTGCCGGACGGTATCAGCTCCCAGCGATGAATGGCGGCGGAGAGCCGATCGATCTCGCGATCCGAGATGGCGGCAAGCGGCGAATCCGGCGCGCGGTTGAGGTCGCACCAACGCGCGGCCAGGCGCTTGGGCAGGTGGCGCGTGAGAAAGGAACGCAGATCGATCGGGTCGCCGGCGGCACGGCGGACGCGGAGAGCTTCGGCGAGCGCAACCTGCGGGAGCAGGTCAATGGTGAGCGGCCGGCCGGGGCTCCAGTAGGAAGACGCCTGTAAGATCGCAGGTCCGCTGAGTCCGCGATGGGTGAAGAGCATTTTCTCGCGGAAGGAAGCGGTTCCGGCGGTCGCGATCACGTCGGCGGAGACGCCCGCGAGATCGGCGAACGACTGAGCGTCGGCGCGGGAAAAGGTAAGGGGCACGAGTGCGGGCCGGCAGGGAAGCACGTCAATGCCGAATTGAGCGGCAACGGTGTAGCCGAACGGGGTCGCGCCGATTTTCGGGATGGAAAGACCGCCGGTGGCGACGACGACCGATTGGGCGTCGATTTCGGCATCGGCGGTGGCGACGCGAAAGCCGGGCGTTATGGCCTTCACCGCGCAGGAGGTACGGATCTCGACGCCTGCGGCGTCACATTCGGTCTGGAGCATCGAAACGATGTCCGCGGCGGAACGGTCGCAGAAGAGCTGTCCGAGAGTTTTCTCGTGATAGCGAATGCCGTGGCACTCGATGGTCTCGACGAAGTCTCCGGGCGTGTAGCGGGAGAGAGCGGATTTGGCGAAGTGAGGGTTGGCGGAGAGAAAGTTCTCGGGTCGGGTATGGATGTTGGTGAAGTTGCAGCGGCCGCCGCCGGAGATCAGAATTTTGCGGGCGATGCGGGCATTGTGCTCGATGACGATCACGCGGCGGCCACGGCGTCCGGCCTGTATGGCGCACATGAGTCCCGCTGCGCCGGCGCCAAGGATCAGTACGTCGCAGGAAGCCGCCATCGCCTCATTGTGGCAGACTGTGTACGGAGGCCGCATGAGCAAAAAGGTTCTCATCATGACCGGCGACGGCGGTGACAGTTACGAAGTGCTGTACGCGTACGATCGCTTTTTGGAGGCGAATTGGGAGCCACTCATTGCTGCGCCGTCACGGCGCCGGCTGCACCTGGTGATCCACGATCGGGAGGCGGGATGGGAGACGTACGTGGAGCGGCCAGGGTATTGCATCGAGGCAGGCGCGGCGATTACGGCGGTGGCGGCGAAGGAGTTCGCGGCGGTGATCGTAATCGGGGGACGGGCTCCGGAATATCTAAGGAACGATGCGAGCGTGCTGTCGCTGATGCGGGAATTCGCCGAACATGACAAGTACATTTGCGCGATCGGGCACGGGATTCAGGTGCTCATCGCGGCGGGGCTGGTGAAGGGGCGGACGGTGACCTGTCATGCGCACGTGCGGATCGAAGTGGAGCGGAGCGGCGGGATCTACGTGAACAAGCCGGCCGTGCGGGACCGAAAGCTGGTAACCGCGCAGAGTTGGCGCAGCCATCCGGAGTTTTACCGGGAGTTGTTCGGGTGCCTGATTCCCACAGTTGCCGCGGAAACGCGGTGAGTTACGCGAGACGAAGCGCAGTGGCGTCGGCGGCGGAAGGTAGCGACCGGTCTCCAGACCGGTTGCAGGCGCGCCCGGGCGAACTTCGTTCGCCTGCGACCGGTCAGGAGACCAGTCGCTACTGGACTCCTGCGAGACGAGCGGCCGGCCGGAAGCGCGGTGAATTAGCCACTGTTTGGGTTGCACTACCGGGAGCAGCAGATTTGGCTTGCTACCAGATTGGCCGGCGTGGTGGGCTGGTTGCCGGCGAAGTAGTTCTTTTCTTCCAGGCGATGGTAGATGTCGCCCGCGATGCCGGCGGCGAGCGGTCCGATGGCTGGACGTCCGCCCGTGAGTAGAACCACCACGACTAGTTTCTTGTTGCCGAGGTCGTTGAAAGAGCCGAACCAGCCGAGATGCGTGTGGTTTTCGCTGCACGTTCCGGTCTTGCCCGCGATGGGTCCGTCTTCGCGAGCGCGGTGTGCCGTGCCGAACTCGACGGCTCCGCGCATCCCGGGTTTGACTAGCGGGATGAGGGGTGCGATATCCAGGTGGCGCTTTACGCGCGGGGTGAAGTTCTTGGCTTCGGCGGCGGTTTTGGGATATTGCAAGTAATATAAGGTGCCGCCGTTGGCGATGGCGCTCATCAGAGCGGCGAGCTGGAGCGGCGTTTGCTGGATCTCTTCGCCGAAGCTGGTGAGCATGCCGACTCCACCATTCTTCGGCGGGGCGGCGGGGTAGTGGCCTGGCTGTTCGCCGGAGATGTTCAGGCCCGCGTTCTCGCCGTAGCCGAAGAGATGCGCGTAATACGCGACCTTCTCGTAACCGAGCTTTTCGCCGAGCGTCGCGAAGTAATAGTTGTTGGAATGGGCGAGGGCGTAGGTCAGGTCCATTTTGCCCAAGCCGCTGATGCGGAATTTGTTCGATGTGTCGATCAGTTTTTCGCTGAGTGCGGCGAGGGCTACGGAAACCTTCACTGTGGAGCATGGCTGAAACCCGGTGCTCAGCGCGATTTTCTGATTGACCATCGAGAGGACGCGGCCGGTTTGCGGATCGACGACGACAACTGAGCCGTTATAGGCGCCGAGTGCATCGACGGCGGCGCGGCGGATATCGAGGTCTTCACCATCGATGTGGTCGCCCTGCGTGGAATCGGCAAACGTGGGCTCGGTCCACGGGCCGCCGCGAATGATGACGGGCGCGGGAGTAGTGGATCGGGTGGTGGTGGTCGCAATGTCCGGGTTGATGGCAGGCTTGCGGCGAACGGCCGTGCTGGCGTTGTGGATGAGCGCGGAGCGGGGCGTCGCAGGGTGTGTCGCGGCCGTTGTGGCATGCGCGGCGGTAGTATGAGCCGCGGCGGCGGAACGGTGGCGGCGTTTTTTAGGCGGGGTGCCGGCGGCGGAGCTAACGGAAGAAAGCAGCGCGAGAATGATTCCGGCGGAAACGGTTCGTAGAACTGAAGACACGGGCAACCTGTACATACGCACTACACCGGAAGGTGCAACCGGGGGGACTTTTGCGCCAGAGCTAAAACGAACATCCAGCCGGAGCAGCCGGACAATCCGATTTCATCATTCCCCCAGGAATTCGTCAAGTTATTTTCTTTTAATTCTACCACTCACGTGCGATGAACTACTCTGAAATCGTGGACCCGTTCATAGTTTTGGAACGAGATATTTTGAGTTGCCGGAAGTGCGAGAGACTGCGGGCGCACTGTGAGAGCGTGGCGGAGATGAAACGGCGCGCCTACCGCGATTGGGAGTATTGGGGGAAGCCGGTGCCGGCGTTTGGCGACCCGGCGGCGCGGCTGCTGATTCTGGGACTCGCGCCGGCGGCGCACGGGGCGAATCGAACGGGGCGGATGTTTACGGGGGACCGGTCGGGGGACTGGCTGTATCGGGCACTGCATCAGACAGGGTTTGCATCGCAGGCGGAGAGCGCACATAGGGACGATGGACTGGAGTTGCTGGACGCGTACATTACGGCGTCGGCGCGGTGTGCTCCGCCGGAGAACAAGCCGCTGCCGGAGGAAATCCGAAATTGCCGGGAATTCCTGGAGCGTGAGCTGGAAATTCTGCGGAATTTGCGTGTAGTGGTCGCGCTGGGGAAGATCGCGTTCGACAATTACCTGGATTTATTGAAAGCGCGAGGGGTGATTGGGTCTCGCGCGCCGTATCCGTTTGGTCATGGGGCGGAATACCGGTTCGCAAAGAAGGAGCCGGTGCTGATCGGGTCGTATCATCCGAGCCAGCAGAACACGTTCACCGGGAAGCTGACGGAGAAGATGTTATTGGACGTCTTCCGGCGAGCGCGGCGGCTGCTTTGAGCAGTGGTTTTCAGAGGGCGGGGTATTGCAACGGGGGAATAAACGTGAGATAAAAGATGACGCGAAGGCTTGGCTCGGAGTCGTCACCCGCCAATGCCCACGATTTCGTGACTAGCCTTCGCGCTCTCCTCCTCATTCCCACTGAGCTTCGATATGTGCTCGCAACCTGGTATTGTCTGGTTCCGGCTGGATCTGCGGCTGAGCGATAACGCAGCCTTGCAGCAGGCGCTGGAGCGGCACTCGTCCGTCATTCCGGTTTTCATTTGGGCTCCGGAAGAGGAGTTGCCATGGGCTCCGGGCGGCGCATCGCGATGGTGGCTGCATCATTCGGCGGCCGCTCTGGCGGCGGATCTGGAGCGGCGCGGTTCGCGGTTGATTGTGCGGCGCGGGCCTACGGAGCGTGCGCTGGCCGGCTTGATTGCGGAGACGGGCGCGACGGCGGTCTATTGGAACCGGCGTTACGAGCCGGCGGTGATTGCGCGCGACGCGGTGTTGAAGGAGCGGTTTCCGGCTGTGAGCTGCGCCGGAAATTTGCTGGTGGAGCCCTGGAACGTTCGCACGCTTCGCGTGTTCGCGGCGTATTGGCGCGCCATACAGGCGTTGCCCGCGCCTGCGCCGCCGGGGGATGCTCCGGCGCGCATTCCGGGGCCGGAGCGGTGGCCGGATTCGGTGCGCATCGAGGAACTGGGGTTGCTTCCGAAGACCGATTGGGCGGGCGGCATTCGGGAATCGTGGAGTCCGGGCGAGGCGGGCGCTCGACGGGAGTTGGAGCGGTTTGCGGGGGCGGGGATCGCAGATTATGCGAGCGGGCGCGACGTGCCTGGCGAGCGGGGAACGTCGCGGCTGTCGCCGCATCTGCATTTCGGCGAGGTGAGTGCGCGGCAGGTCTGGCGGGCGGCTGCCGATGAGGGATTCCGGCGGGAACTGGCGTGGCGGGAGTTTGCGCATCATCTGCTGTATCACTTTCCGGAAACGCCGGATGAGGCTTTGCGACCGGAGTTCCGGCGGTTTCCGTGGCGGATGAACGAGCGGGAGCTGCGCGCGTGGACGCAAGGCAGGACAGGTTACCCGCTGGTGGACGCGGGCATGCGCGAGTTATGGCACACGGGGTGGATGCACAACCGGGTGCGTATGGTAGCGGCGTCTTTTCTGGTGAAGCATCTGCTGATTCCATGGCAGGAAGGCGCGGCGTGGTTTTGGGACACGCTGGTGGATGCCGATCTTGCGAATAACACGCTGGGGTGGCAGTGGAGCGCCGGGTGCGGCGCGGACGCGGCTCCGTACTTTCGCATTTTCAATCCGGTGCTGCAGGCGCAGAAGTTCGACGCGCGCGGAGTTTATGTGCGGCGGTGGATTCCGGAACTGAGAGGGGTCGCGGACGAGTGGGTGCATGAGCCCTGGCGCGCGCCGGGTGGCGTGCCGGCGGGGTACGTGCGTCCGATTGTGGAGCATCGGGCGGCGCGCGACCGGGCTCTGAAGGCGCTGGCGACGCTGCGGGTTCCGCGGCTGCCGGCATCGTAGACGGTAGGTACCGGTCTCCAGACCGGTACCAGGCGCGCGGGGCGCGCCCGGGCGAGCTTCGCTCGCCTTCGACCGGTCTGGAGACCGGTCGCTACTGGGCTGCACGGAATTGTGGGCGTGTGGCCGGCCGGGTCCGCGGCTGCCGGTACCAGGCGCGCGGGGCGCGCCCGGGCGAGCTTTGCTCGCCTGCGACCGGTCTGGAGACCGGTCGCTACTGGTATACTTCCTTTGGGATGTCCAAAGAAGCGGGAAGCGACCGGAAGAAGACCGATGTTCTGCAGGGGACTCTGGACCTGATGGTGCTGCAGACACTGAACGCTCTCGGCCCGCTGCATGGATACGGCATTGCGCGGCGGATCGAGCAGGTGAGCGAATCGGTCCTGCAACTGAATGAAGGCACCGTGTACACGGCGCTGCTGCGCTTGCAGCAGCGGGGCTGGATCTCGTCGGAGTGGGGCGCTTCGGAAAATAACCGGCGCGCGAGATTCTATTCGATCACGAGGAAGGGCCGGAATCAGCTTGCCCGCGAAACCGAGGACTGGCAGCGGATTTCGAAAGCGATCGGGCGGCTGCTGCGCCTGGCCGATCAGAGGTAGGCATGGGCTGGTTCAGCAGGCGCAGGTCGCGAGACGAATTCGACGCCGAGATGGACGCTCACATCGCTATGCTGGCGGAGCGTTTCGAGGCTCGCGGCATGAAGCGCGACGAAGCGATATCGGCGGCGCGGCGGCAGTTCGGCAATGTCACTGCGCTCAAGGAAAGGCGGAACGAAATGCGACCAGGCGTGTGGCTGGAAACTCTCTGGCAGGATCTGCGGTACGGGGCGCGGGTGCTCATCAAAAACAAGGCATTCGCGGCGGTGGCGGTGCTCACGCTCGCCTTGGGGATCGGCGCGAACACGGCAATTTTCAGCGTTATGAATGCGGCGATTCTGCGACCGCTGCCGTATCCCGATCCGGGAAGATTGGTGCTGCTCTTCGGCAACGTCAAACGTGTTCGCGTGGAGAGACGCGGCGCATCGTATCCCGATTTCCAGGACTGGCGCGCGCAGAGCAAATCGTTCGAAGCGATGGCGGCGTTCAATGATGTCGATTTTGCGCTGCGGGGGGTGGAGCGTCCGGATCGCATCGAGGGCGAGTACGTTTCCCAGCCGTACTTTTCGATGCTGGGAATTCACGCGGCGCTCGGGCGGACGTTCCGCGTAGAGGAAGATCAGGCGCCGCAACGCGATGCCGTGGCGGTGCTGAGCGATGGCGCGTGGAAGCGCCGGTTCGGCGGCGACCCCGATATTTTGGGACGGCGGATCCAATTGGACAACAGCACGTTCACCGTAATCGGAGTGGCTCCGGAGGGTTTCCGCGGTTTGACGGATAAGGCCGAGGTCTGGCTGCCGTTTTCGATGATGGGCACGGCGGAGGAACTGGGCGACCGGGGCTCGCGCGGGTTTACGGTGCTGGCCCGGCTTCGTGCAGGGGTGACGCCGGAGATGGCGCAAGCGGAACTGGACACCATTTCAAGTCGGCTGGCGCACACATATCCGGCGACCAACCAATCGCGCGGTGTGGAAGTCACGACTCTGGAACGGGAGGCTCTGGGCGACGTTCGCAAGCCTCTTCTGGTGCTGCTCGCGGCTGTAGGCTTCGTGCTGTTGATCGCGTCGGCGAATGTCGCGAACCTGCTGCTGGCGCGGTCTGAGGTGCGGCGTCATGAGGTGGCGATGCGAATGGCGCTGGGCGCGAGCCGGGGAAGACTTGTGCGGCAGCTTCTGGCGGAGAGTGCCGTGATGGTGGCATTGGGTTGCGCGGCAGGGCTCGCGGCGGCGCGCCTGGCGATCGACGCTCTGATGGCGGCCAGCCCTTTGCGGTTTCCGAGTTTCATCCATCCGACGATTGACGGCACTGTGGCGTTGTTCACGGCCGGCGTGTGCTGCGTGGCCGCGCTGGTGTTCGGAATTGTGCCGGCGGCGCAAACCGGCTCTACGGGTTTCGACGAGACGCTGCGGCAGAGCGGCGCAAGAAACACGGGCGGTCGCAGAGGGGCGCGCTTCCGCGATGTGCTGGTGGTGGCGGAAATCTCAGTATCGTTAGTGCTGCTGATCGGCGCTGGGCTGTTGATTCGGAGCTTGCAACGTTTGGCGGCGACGGATCCCGGTTACGACGCAAGCCGCGTGGTGAATTTCAGAGTCGGACTGCCGCGAGTGCAACCCACCACAGCAGCGGGAGCGAGTCAGCCGGACGCGAAGGTGGTGGCGGCGGCGAACGAAATTCTGGGGCGCATCGCGAGCCTGCGCGGGGTTGAGTCGGCAGCCATGGGCACGGATGCGCCGCTCACCGACGGGCCCGCCATCTTTTACACTGCCGAGGGACAGCCTCCGATGGATGCGCAAACCGCTCCGCGCGCGTATGTTCATCGGGCGTCGAGCGGTTTCTTCCAGACGTTGCACGCGCGGTTTTTATTTGGCCGGAGCTTTACGGATGAGGAGATCCGCGATAACGCCAATGTCGCGGTGGTGACGGACAACATGGTGCGCCGTTTCTGGCCGGGGCAGAACCCGGTAGGCAAGCGCGTGAAGATGGGTGGGGTGAATTCGCGGCAGCCCTGGTTGACGATTACCGGTGTGGTGGAACAGATGAAGTACCGCGGTTTTCCGGCGAATCCGACGGCCGATCCGGATCTCTTCCTGGTGTTCAATGAGCGGGCGCGGGATTTCTCCGTGCTCGTGAGAACCTCGCTCGTTCCTTCCGCCATGCTGTCGACGATTCGTACGGCGCTGCGGAGCGCGGACCCTTCCATCATCATTTACAACGAAGGCACGCTGGAGGAACTGATCGGGCAGGAGACTGCGCGTCCGCGGTTCCTGGGATGGCTGATGGGGATCTTCGCCGGCATGGCTTTAGTGCTGGCGGTGATCGGAATCTACGGCGTGATCTCGTACGGCGTTTCGAAGCGAACTCGCGAGATCGGATTGCGGATGGCGCTTGGGGCGGAGCGGCGGGACGTGCTTCGGATGGTGGTGGGTCGTGCGGTGGTGCTGCTGACCTGCGGCGTAGTTCTGGGCGGCGCCGCGGCGGTGGCGCTGACGCGGACCATCGGCACCTTGGTGTATCAGGTGAGTGCCACCGATCCGGCGACCTTCGGCGCGGCTTCCGTGGTTCTGGCGGCGGTGGGGATGGTGGCTTGTGTCGTGCCGGCTCTTCGGGCGGCGCGGATCGATCCGGCGACAGCTTTGCGGGAAGAGTGAGCCGCGCTCACAGGAATCGCGGGACGTGGATGCGGGCGCGGACTCCGGGCGAGAAATGAGCGAGCGGCCGATCGTCGCCGTGAACGATGTTCTGCCGGCAGCGGATGATTGTGGCGGACTCGAGCGGCCACGGCCGGTGCTCGACATCCGCATAGACGACCCGGCCGAAGAGGGTGGAGTAGAGCCGGTAGCGTTCGGTCAGGAATATTTCGCGAGGGCCCGGCGCGACCGGCGCTTCGCGTTCGATTTCAATGTCCGTGCAGGCGCGCGCGCGGCGGCTGAGATAACGGGCACGGCGGCCGTCGATGCGCACTGACATATTCGACCATACGTAGGGCAGGCCGAACGTCATTTGCGCGGCTATGACGGCAAGCGCTCGCGCGCAATCCAGAGAGAAGAACCAGATGGCAGGTTTGCCGTCGGGTGCGGTGACGTACGTGCGGCAGTTGGTTTCAGGGAAGTTAGAAATCCACGGGAGCGCGGGGAAGAACGGAGGGCGCAGACCTTCGATGCGGAAGCAAGTGAGTGCAATCCAAGCCGTACCGTCGAAGGTATCAACTGTGAGCGGCTTGGGCACGGTTTTCGCGACCGCCGCCATGGGGATTCGCCAGTGGAGGAACGTGAGATCGTTCCAACTTTGAAACATCGCGGTCATCAGACGAAGTATAGGGTAGCTGAAAAAGGTCAGGCAGCTTCAGGCGACCTTCGGTCGCCGCAACAGGAAAGATTCCTGTTGCCACTTTCCGGCAGCGCAGCATGATTCTTTCCGGTGTGCGTGAGGTCGCAAAGCGCGGCGCAATGTTTGCTGTGAGACGGAACGGGGGAGGCAGCGCTGGCTAGAATCGGGCGTGTCAGACACTAACAAATTCGCGGTGGTCACGGGCGCTTCGAGCGGCATCGGATATGAGCTGGCCGTTCAATTCGTCCAAAACGGATATGACGTCCTGATGGTGGCGGAGGACGCCGCAATCGCAGAAGCGGCGCGGAAGCTTTCGGCAAACGGCGGCAGGGCAGAGAGCCTGCAGGCGGACTTAGCCACTTGGGACGGCGTGGAGAAATTGGTGGCGGCGATCCAATCGGCGGGCCGGCCGCTGAATGCGATTGCTTTCAATGCGGGGGTCGGTGTGGCAGGGCCGTTCGTGGAGACGCAACTGGACCGGCATATCAACTTGATTCAGTTGAACGTGACCGGCCAGGTACATCTTGCGCATCGCGTGCTGAAAGACATGGTGGCGAGACGGGAAGGCAAGGTGCTGATTACATCGTCGATTGCGGCGACGATGCCGGGGACGTTCGAGTCGACTTACAATGCTTCGAAGGCATTCCTGAAGAGCTTCGGCGAGGCGCTGCGGAACGAATTGAAGGATTCGGGGGTGACGATCACGGTGCTGATGCCTGGCGCAACGGAGACGAACTTCTTCCATCGCGCGGGCGCCGACGACACCAGGATCGGGCAGGCGAAGAAGGATGATCCGGCGGAGGTGGCCAAGCAGGGATTCGAGGCGCTGATGGCGGGCGACGACCATGTGGTGGCGGGTTCATTCACGAACAGAATACAGGCCACGATGGCAAATGTGCTGCCGGATACGGTGGATGCGGAGTTACATCGCAAGCAGGCGCAACCCGGGTCAGGTAAGAAAAAGAAGGCTAGTTAGTCGAAGGGGACCGCCGCTTCGTTCACTTAGAAGCCGTAAACAATCGATAAGTTGATGTGGTCTCCTCTTTCGTTCGCGAAGAACTGGTTCCTGTAATCGGTAAGGAGGCGGCGGTATTCCAGGGCGAAGGTTACCAGCGGATTGAGCTTATACATGATGTTAGTCATGTAAGTCTGATTGCGCCAGCGATTTCCCACGGGCAACTGAGATGCGTTCGGGACTTCGATTCCATAGGCCACGTTGAGCTGCCACGGTTTGGCGAGGTTGAACTGAGCCTGAGTCCACCCGCCGCGGCTTTCGACGCCGTGAGCGCCGGGTGTGCCGACTGCGCCGATGGCTTCGCCGCTGGTGACACTAAAGATGCCGAGCGCGCGTCCTTCGAATGCTTCGCCGGTGAGGTTGAACCGGCGCGTCACGGGGAGCGAATAATCGAGATTGACGCCCCAGGAATCGACCTTCGCAAACGCCTCCACATTATTGATCAGCCCGTAATTCCTGCCGCGTCCGTAGTGTCCGCTCAAGCCAAGGGTGAAATCGCGGCCGGCGGCGCGAGCTGTGTAGGCGATGCGGCTTTCCAGTGCCGGCATGCGTCCGCGCTCTCCGATTCCAGGCTGGCGAGACGTGGAGAAAGCGGCGGTGGGATAGTCGCCCATGTTGGGATCGAGCGCGGCGAACTGAAACAGCAGACGATTGGTGTCGCTGGAGCCTGTGGAGAACTCACCGCGCACTTGCGGAAGGCGGATCCACGGATTGCCCGAGGCTGAGAATTCCGCTACCGCATACGCGGCGTAACTGGTGGGACTGAGGGGCGAAAAGAGCGCCCAATCCTGGCCTGCTTCGAAGGCGGCGTGCTTCCAGGAGAGCCGGCCATACGCCATGCGGACGCGGAAAATATCCATATCCACACCGTTGGAAACCGGCGTTTTGCCGCCGAAGAGATCGAATTCAAAATCGCCGGTGAGCGTGGCGGCGCCCAGAGGCACGGGATTGAGTCTGAGGCCGAGGCGGGTTTGGCGCGCTGTTGCGCCGAAGTTTTTGTCACCGCCGGTGGGGTCGGAAGATTGCTTCGAGGCGAAGAGGGGAAAGTCCTCGATGTTGGTTGCGGCCGTGTTGGCGAAGGCGTTGAAGACGAGTGTCCCATAGAGGGAGACCGGCACCCGGGAGGTTGTGGTGACGGGGATAGCGGGCGCGGCGGCGGCAACCACGGGCCGCGGCGTGGGCTTTGGAGCGGCCGGAGCCATTCCGAGTTGCGCCACTTCGGCGGTGGTCAGCAAGCCTTTGTTCTGAAGAATGGCGGCGAGGGCGTTGACGCGCCCGGCAGGGGAGGCGGCGATTACGGTAGAGAGATCGGTGGCGGTGATGGTCCCTTTCGAAGCGAGGATGCGAGCGAGGGCTACGGCGGAGTCGTCGGCGGTTTGCGAGTACAGGCAGAAGGTGACGGAGAGAAAGGCGATAGCGAGACGAAAGGACATATCTCTTTATCGCACGAGCCGCTCGTTTGCGATTGTTTCATGAATTGCGGGCGCGAACGTTGGCCGCGAGGGTAGGGCAGGCATCCGAATCATGGATAATTGCTAACAGGCGGAGCGTGGAGTGAAGCGGACCACACAAGAGGTTGAGGTTGAGGGGCAGCGTGTTGTCCTCTCGAATATGGAGAAGCAACTGTTTCCTTCGGGGTTCACGAAGGGGCAGGTGATCGATTTCTATGTGCGGATTTCCGACTATGCGCTGCCTCACCTGGCAGGCCGTCCGGTAACGTTGAAGAGATACCCGAACGGAGTTACAGGGAAGCATTTTTACGAAAAGGACGCACCCGCCCGGACGCCGGATTGGGTGCGTACGTACCCGGTGCCGCGGCGCGCCGGCGGGACGGACATCAATTACATCGTGATCGATAAGCTGGCGGCGCTGGTGTGGTGTGCCAATACGGCAAGTCTGGAACTCCATCCGTTTCTGCATCGGGTTCCGAAGATCGACGTACCGACAGCGGTGGTGTTTGACCTGGACCCGGGCGACGGCGCGGACATAGTTACTTGTTGTGAGGTGGTATTCCTGTTGAGGAGTAAGTTGGAGGAGCGCGGGCTGGAGTGCTATGCGAAGGTATCGGGGTCAAAGGGCATTCAGGTTTACGTTCCGCTGAATACGCGGGTGAGTTACCAGGAGACTCAGACTTTCGCGCATGCACTGGCGGAGGACTTGGAGCGGGAGCATCCGGCGCTCATCGTGTCCGCGATGGGGAAGGCGCAGCGGACGGGGAAGGTGTTTATCGACTGGAGTCAGAACTCGGATTTCAAAACGACGGTGGCGCCTTACTCTCTTCGCGCAAAGAATGCGACTCCGTACGTGTCGCTGCCAGTCAGATGGGAAGAGTTGCAGGCGGCTTTGGATTCGGGCGATAAGAGCGGACTGTACTTTGAGCCGGAAGCCGCGGTGTCGCGGCTGACAAGTATGGGCGACCTGTTTGCGCCGGTGTTGTCGCAAAAGCAGAAGCTGCGGGCGGAGCCAAAAAAGAGAATGCGCGCGCGGCCGCGCAGCTAAGGAAGCGTGAAGACGTCGCGGCGTGCGCCTATACTGGAAAGCTAGTGGGAAATGGTTTGACTCCCCACCTTGCGCCGCGAGAATGACATGCCCGAGGATCGGCCAAAAGCTGCTGCGAATGGACCTTCGCATGCAAATCCCGAGCGCGTGACTAAGGCGGAGCGGGAGAGCGGCGATCCGCAGCACGTAAGTGGGCAGGAATCGCAGTCAACCAACAGTGACATCGACGCTCTGAAACGCGGGCTCGCAGCATCGGAGGCGGCGCGGCAGTACGCAGAAGCGTTGATCGAAATCGTACAGCAACCCTTGATGGTGCTGGACGCGGACTTGCGAGTGCAGAGGGCGACGAGCGCCTATTATGAGACATTCATGGTCTCGCGGCAAGAAACCGAGGGCCGGCTTGTTTATGAGATAGGTAACGGCCAATGGAACGTGCCGAGGCTGCGAGAGCTTTTGAAGAACGCGCTGTTTCGCTCGGAGCCGTTTCTGGACTTCGAGGTGGAGCACGATTTCCCACACATCGGCCACCGGACCATGCGCCTGAGCGGGCGGAGCATCCCACATGGCGATGGGCAAGAGCGAAGCCTGCTGGTCGCGATCGAAGACGTAACTGCGCGGTGCGCAATTGCAGAGATCCGGCTTCAGCGGCTCTTTGAGGCGTCCAAGGACGGCATTGTGGTGATCGATGCCGAAACCGCAACCGTCCAGAACGTAAATCGGTTCTTTCTGGAGCTGACCGGCTTCGAGCGGCATGACTTTATTGGAAAGAAGGTTAGCGAGGCGGGCGAACTGCCGGGGATCGGCTGGGCCGCGGGGACGATCGCCGCGACGGAAGAATCCGAGGTGGTGCGTCGTGATGACGTCGAGATCACGACGAAGGCGGGGCTGAGAATTCCCGTGGAAGTGGTGGCGAACCGGTACCTGGTGGGCAGCCAGGCGGTGGTGCAACTGAACATACGGGACGCGCGGGGTTGCAGGCAGAGCGAAAAAGCGCTGCTGGAAAGCGAAGAGCGATTCCCGATTGTGGTGGAGACCCCGCGCGACTACGGGATTTTCCAACTCGATGGGGAAGGCAGGATTCTCAGTTGGAATGCCGGAGCGGCGCGGCTGTTCGGCTGGGAAGAAGGCGAAGCTGCCGGCAAGAGCGGATCGATTGTATTCACTCCCGAGGATGTTGAGCTTGGCGAGCCAGAACGTGAACTGGCACAGGCCCTCACCGAAGGTCGGGCGAAGGGTGAGCGGTGGCATATGCGCAAAGATGGGGCGCGGTTCTTTGCGATTGGCGTCCTTACCCTGATGAACCGGCATGAGGGACGCGGACCGGTATTCACGAAGGTGGTGCAGGACATCACGAACCGCAAAGAACAGGATGACCGGCAGCGCCAAAGGCTGGAGGAGAAGAGCGTTCTGGTGCGGGAGTTCCACCATAGGATCCAAAACAACTTACAGATGATCGTGAGTCTTTTGAAGCTGCAGTCGAGCCATGTCGGCGACTCCGGATCGCTCTCCGCTTTTGAGGAAACGGCGGGACGCGTTCGCGCCATTGCGCAAATTCACGAGCATTTGGACGCGTCCGGCGATCTCGGCCTCGTCGAGGCGGGAGCGTACCTCAAAGCTGCTGCCGAAGAGTTGATTTCTCTTCACTCGGAGGTTCCGGGCGGAGTTCAATTGCAGGTATCCGTGGGGGAGATTCTCCTGGGGATCGAGACGGCGATTCCCGTGGGTCTGATCGCGAACGAGTTAATCCGGAACAGTTTGAAACACGGCTTGGGCGCGCAATCCGGCATGCTCGAGGTGATCTTCGAGCGGGTGAGCGCGCCTATGGGCTCGTCGCCTCAAGTCCGGCTGCGGGTGTGCGATACGGGAGCCGGTTTTCCGGCCGGGTTCGATCCTTCGAGCGGCGCCTCAATGGGATACCGGCTGGTGACGATTCTCGCCCGGCAACTGCGGGCTCATTTGGAGATTGGGAACGAGGGCGGGGCGTCGGTGACGGTTACGTTTCCAATTCCATTGGGCGGGGTGGCGGGGAGAGAGTAGTCGCCCTTCGCGCGACCCGACAGGAAGGATTCCTGTCGGCACGGGGGCCGGCTGGGATTGTCAGCGCTCAGTTTGTGACGGGCGCGCTGCGCTCGCCTGCAACCGGTCTGGAGACCGGTCGCTACTTGTGCCCGACCGCTCTGGATTCGGCACGTCCGGCCGGGAGTGTTAGAAACGGGGATGGGGCGCGACTATCGAGGTGTGTGGCGGAATCGCGACGAGCTGTATCGGGAGGCTGTTGCCGAGTTTGGGCCCGCTTTGGACCGGGTGGCGGCGGCGTACGAAGCGGATCGCGAGCGGCGGAGCGATCTGCGGCAGGAGATCCATTTTCAGCTTTGGCGGAGCTTTGAGCGCTTTGACGGGAGGTGCTCTGCGCGGACTTGGGCTTTCCGTGTTGCGCACAACGTTGCGATCTCGCATGTCAATCGCGAGCGGCGCCGAAATACTCGACTGGTGAGTCTCGAAGAGGTGCAGCAACCGGCGGCGGCGCCGGTCTCGGAGCCGGACATGGATCGGGACCGGGCGCTGACGGAACTTCGACGTCTGATTCTGCAATTGAAACCGCTGGACCGGCAGATCGTCACCTTGTATCTGGAAGAGATGGATGCGGCATCGATTGCGGAGGTGACGGGACTTTCGGCGGCGAACGTGGCGATGAAGGTGAGCCGCATCAAGAACATTTTGGCGGAGCGATTTGCTCAGGAGAGACGGCATGCCGGATGAGATCGGCGCGATTTGGCGGGGGCAACCCGAGGAGGGAACGAACGTGGAACTCAGCGATACCTTCAGGCGTAGAGCGGCGGCTCTGCACGCGAGTACGCGGGGCGAGGTGCTGGCGAGCATCGCGGCGGCAGTGCTGCTGGCCGGCGTGACGGCGTGGCGGTTCGGCGAGATGCCGGACAAGAAGATGTGGATTGCGTTGGGCGCGGTGGCTGCGTGGGTCGCGATTTCGCTGGCGCGCTTCCGCCGTTGGTCGGGCGCTTCGGAGACGGACATAGCGGCGCCGGGTGTGGAGTACTACCGGCGGGAACTGGAACGGCGGCGCGATCATCTACGGAATGCCTGGATTTGGCATGGCCCTCTGATTCTGGCTTGTGCAATTTTCGCGACGGTGGTGTGGGGGAGCGGCAATTCCGGGGTCGAGCGGGCGGCTCCCTTGCTGGTGCTGCTGGCTGCATGGGTCGGGTTCGGCGTCTGGAGGCGGTTGCGGCTGGCGGGTGAGATTCAGCGCGAACTTGGGGAGCTGGCGGGCAGGTAGAATCCGGCGGACTTACGCTACTGTTCGATTCCTCACGGCGGGCGGGCGCGTGCATCGTGAGTTCGGTGGAAGCGGTGATTCTGATCGGCGTGCAGGGTTCCGGGAAGAGCACGTTTTACCGCGAGAAGTTCTTCGACTCGCATGTGCGGATCAGTTTAGATCTGCTGCGGACACGGCAGCGGGAACGCGTGTTGATGCAGGCGTGCCTGGCTACCGGGCAGAGGTTCGCGGTGGACAACACCAACGTTCTGCGGGTGGATCGGGCGGTGTACATCGAAGCGGCGAAGGCAGCGGGATTTCGCGTGACGGGGTATTTCTTCGATGTCGAGCTGAAGGAAGCGCTACGGCGAAACGGCACACGAGAAGGCACGGCGAAGATCCCGGTTCCGGGCGTAATCGGCACGTGGAAGCGGCTGGAGCGGCCGGAATTGAGCGAAGGTTTTGACGAGCTGGTGGTGGTGAAGCATGAGTGAGGGGCGGCGGCGAGTCTTTCTGCTGTCTCCAGCGAATGCGGGCGGCGAGCGCGCGAAGATGCTATTGCGGCCCGAGGCGGGATTCGATCTGGCGGTGCGGTTGCGGCGCGAGGGCGTGCCGCTGGGCGAGGCATTCGGATTCATCAGCGGCCTGTATTTTCGCGGAAAGCTGGCGTACTCAGAGAGGTTTGCCCGTCCGCCCGAGGGCGTGCCCGGCGCATTTGTGATCACGTCGGGCAGCGGACTAGCTCCTCCAAACACGATTGTCACGGCAGAGGATCTGCGGCGGATCGCATCGATTCCGATCGACGCGGGCGATGTCCGGTATCGCGAGCCGCTCGACAAGGCGTGCCGCATTCTGGATGAAATCGCGGGCAGCGATTGCGACATCGTACTTCTGGGCAGCGTGGCGACGGTGAAGTATCTGGAGCCGATGTTCGCGGTGTTCGGAGAGAGGCTGCTGTTTCCCTCGGAGTTTATAGGTCGGGGGGACATGAGCCGCGGCGGTCTGCTGCTACGGTGTGCGCGTGATGGAACGGAATTGGAGTACACGCCGGTGGGCAGCGTCACGCGGCACGGACAGCGTCCGCCGAAGCTTCCCAGTTTAAGGACAAGATATGCCGAGCGCGAAGAAAGTTGATGTCGCGGGGCTCGCTCGCGAACATCTGGGATTCGAGCAGTTGCGAGCGGGGCAGGAAGAGGCAGTGCGCGCGATACTGGCGGGGCACGATGTGCTGGCGGTGCAGCCGACGGGGTCGGGGAAAAGCGCAATCTATCAGATTGCGGGGGTGGCGATTGAAGGAGTGACGGTGGTGGTATCGCCGCTGATCGCGCTGCAGAAGGACCAGGTGGATGCGATTACCGAATCGGACGCACCGGAGGCGGTGGCAGTGAATTCCTCGCATAAGGCGAGCGAGATTCGGGAGCATTTGGAACGCCTGGAGCGGGGCAAGGTAGAGTACATCTTCATGGCTCCGGAACAGTTCCGGAAAAAAGAGACGATTGAAAATCTGCGCAATGCAAACGTTTCGCTATTCGTTGTCGACGAGGCGCATTGCATCAGCGAGTGGGGGCACGATTTTCGTCCGGACTATCTGCGTCTGGGGCATGTGGTGGAAGGGCTGGGACATCCGCGGGTTCTCGCGTTGACGGCGACGGCGACGCCGCGAGTGCGCGGCGAGATTGTGGAGCGCCTGGGAATGCGGAAGGCGAAGGTGTTTGTTCAGAGCTTCGACCGCCCGAATATTCATCTGCGCGTGGACCACTTCAAGACCGCGGAGGAGAAGCGCGATGCGCTGGTGCATCGGGTAAGGTGGGCGGATAAGCCGGGCATAGTCTACACAGGGACGCGGAAGGCCGCCGAGGAGATTATGGCCGGGCTGGCTGAAGAGGGTATCGACGCCGTGTTTTATCACGGCGGGATGAAGGCGAGCGAGAGGCATCAGGCGCAAGAGCGGTTCATGGCGGGCGATGCGGACGTGATGGTGGCGACGAACGCGTTCGGCATGGGCATCGATAAGCCGGATGTGCGGTTCGTATATCACCACGACCCTGCCGACTCGCTGGACTCGTATTACCAGGAGATCGGGCGCGCGGGGCGGGACGGAGAGAAGGCCGAGGCGATTTTGTTCTACCGGCGGCAGGACATCGGGGCGCAGAGTTTCAAGACAAGCGAAGGAAAGATCGAACGCGAGACGCTGAAGCATCTGGCTTCGAAGATCGCGGAGCATGAGACGCCGGTGGATCCCGAGGAAGTGGCGCTGCAGGTTGGCTTATCGAGGCGGAAGATGGTGAGCGCGCTGCAGCGGTTGGAAGATGCGGGCGCGGCGGAGACGCTGCCGAGCGGGGAAGTAGTTGCGGGCAATGCGGATGTCGAGGAGGCGGCGGAAGCGGCGGCCGCGGAGCAGGAACGTCGAAGGGAAGGGAAGAAAGAGCCCCTCGAAAAGATGCGCGAGTACGCGGAGACCGCGGAATGCCGGCGCGAAATGCTGCTGCGGTATTTAGAGGATGAATTCGCGGGGCCATGCGGGACGTGCGATAACTGCGAAGACACGAGCGCGGGGACGCGGCGGGAGGTGGGGTAGGGAGACGAGCTTTATCGGATAAGAGAGAATACAAGTAGGATGCCTATTACCATTGGTGCTAAGCCGGAGAGTGGATTTGATGACCCGATCGGAGTGCTTCGCGATTGCCACCGGCGAATCGAAAAGTTTGCCGCTGTGCTGGGTCGCGTGGCGTCGCGCGGCGGGGGAGCGCTGAGCGAGGACGAGCGGCGGGCGATGGAAACTGCTCTCACTTACTTCCGCGAGGCTGCGCCGAAGCATACGGCGGATGAAGAGGAATCGCTGTTTCCGCGAATGCGGCGACGCGGAGATTCGGCGGCTGTCTTGGCGCAGGTAGATGCGCTTGAATCCGAACATAAGCGCGCCGATGCGCTGCACGCCGAGGTGGAACGGTTGGGACAGTTGTGGCTGTCCGCGGGGAGTCTCGCGGGGGTGGACGCTGAGCGGTTCGACTCGGCAACACGCGAGATTGTGGAGCTGTATCGGGCACACATTGAAGTTGAGGAAGGCGCGGTTTTCCCGGCGGCGGCCGCGGGGCTGAGCGCGGAAGAGCGGAGTGCCGTGGGCGCGGAAATGGCGGGGCGACGCGGCGTGCGGCGCGGGTAATGGGCATGCCGGAACGGCGGCGCTCGCTGGTGGTGCCGCGCGAGCATGGCGCTTGGGGAATCCTGCTGGTGCCGCTGACGGTGGGCGCGTGGGCGGGACTGGTGGACGGCGGATCGTTTGCGCGCGTAGTCCCTTTGATAGTTGCAGCCCTGGCATTGTTCTGGATGCGAACTCCGCTGGAGAGTTGGGCTGGAGCTTCGCCGATTAAGGCGCGGACCGCAGATGAGTTCGCGCTAGTGGGGCGCGCGTTGTGGGTGCTGGGCGCTGTGGCGGCGGCGGCCCTGATGGGAGTTTTTTGGGGTGGCGAGCGGCTGGGACTATTCGCGGTGGGCGCGGCGGCGGGCGCGGCGTTTGCGGCGCAATGGGTGGTGAAACGGGCGTGGCGCGGGGCTCGTACGGCGGCTCAGATTATCGGGTCGGCCGGGTTGACGGCGACTGCGCCGGCGGCGTACTACGCGGCGACGGGACACTTTGCGGTTACAGCGTGGCAGCTTTGGGCTGCGAGTTTTGCGTTTGCCGCGAATCAGATTCATTTTGTGCAGGTGCGAGTGCACGCTGCCAAGGCAACTACGCGGCGGGCTAAGATGGCGGCAGGTTGGGTGTTCTTCGCCGGCCAATCGGCAATGGTGGTGATACTGATCGCGGCTTGCGCGTTGCGGCTGTTTCCCTGGGGAGGGTCGCTCGCGTTCGTTCCGATTCTGATCAGAGGGTTCGCGTGGTTCGCGACGCCTGGGGATGCTCTTGTGATTCGCGAACTAGGAAAGAGCGAATTGGCATTTGCGATTGGTTTCGGATTGTTGTTGGGGTTACTGGTTTAGGCTTCCTACGATCACGTCGGTGCGGTAAGTGAAGACGATCTGGCCGTTCCTCTGGTAGGTATCGAACAGGGCTGTCAGCTCTTGCATCATCGATTGGTGCTCGGGCGATTCGGGCAGCGGGGCGTAGGAGCTGGAGTTGAGACGGCCCTGGAGGGACGTGAGGTCGAAAATCTGCTGATTCCGGAGGCGGTGAATCTGCCATCGCCCGGCGCCGAAGAAATCGTCGAGTTGTCCGGGGGTGATGGGTTCCCGCTCGGTGGCGTACCTGCGAACGAGCGCGTCGTAATCCCGCATGAAGCCGGCATCGTTCGTACGCTCGTTCCAAATGAGAACGACGGTGCCTTGCGGTTTGAGGATGCGGCGGAATTCGAGGCGCGTGGGATGCGGACTGAACCAGTGAAAAGCCTGGCCGGCGGTGATCACATCGACGGAGCGGCCATCGAGCGTGGTGGCTTCGGCGCGCGCATCCACACTGCGATAGCGCGGATTTGCGGAGAGGGCCTGGTCGGCGGCGGCACGCATTTCGGCGTTGGGCTCGACTGCGAAGACTCGGCATCCGGCATCGAGGAAGATGCGAGTCAGGAGGCCGGTGCCGCTGCCGATGTCGGCGACTACGGAATCGGCGGAAAGGCCACATTCGCGCTGTAGCAGCGTGATGATTTCGGCCGGGTAACCGGGGCGGTAACGGACGTAGTCGGCGACTCGGCGGGTAAAGCGGCGAGTGGGCTCAGTCTCCATGGAATGATGCTACATTAATTCACCATGGCACAGCCGCACATCGCAATCGTAGGCAGCGCGAATATCGATCTGACCACGTTCACGGACGAGTTCCCGCGTCCTGGCGAGACGATTTTCGGGCGCAAGTTTCAGTTGGGCTTCGGCGGCAAGGGCGCGAATCAAGCCGTGGCGGCGCGGCTTTGCGGAGCGCGCGTGAGCATGGTGGCGCGGGTGGGCGATGACCTGTTCGGTCCGGCAACGGTGAGAAATTTCGAGAGCCGGGGAATCGGGGCGAGCTACGTGTCGGTTACGCCTGGAGTATCGAGCGGGGTGGCTCCGATTTTCGTGGATAGCTCGGCGCAGAATCGCATTCTGGTGGTGAAGGGCGCGAACGATGCACTTACTTCGGCGGATGTGAATGCGGCGGGAGAGTTGCTGCGGACGGCGGGTTGCATCGTGTTGCAACTCGAGGTGCCGCTGGAGACGGTGTACTACACGCTGGAGTTTGCGGCGCGGCACGGGATTCCGAGTATCTTGAATCCGGCGCCCGGGCAACCCTTGGATTTGGGGCGAGTGACGCCGGCAAGTTATGTAATTCCCAATGAGACCGAGGCGGAGACGCTCAGCGGAATGCGAGTGACGAATTTACATGAGGCTCGGGCGTGCGCGGTGCATTTACTGAGACAGGGACTGCAACGAGTAATCGTGACGCTGGGGGCGAACGGGGCTTTGCTGGCGACAAACGAGCGCGTGGAGCATATTCCGCCTTACAAAGTGGACGCGGTGGACACGACTGGCGCGGGGGATGCGTTCATCGGGAGCTTCGCCTATTTTCTGGCAGCGGGGAATTCGGAGACGGAGTCGATCGCGCGGGCGAATGTGTATGCCGCGCTTTCTACGCTCGGGGTGGGGACGCAGATGTCGTTTGCGAGTGCGGAGCGGTTTCAGACCGCTTGGGCAGGGCGTTAGAGAGCACGATACAGAAACGGCAGGATGTTCCTCAAAAGACGCTGTATGCTATATTTATAGCCTCAAAATTTACAACTGCACATGTGTGGAATTGCAGGTTTTACGCGCCTTAACGGGGCAGCGCGGCGAGGGGTCGCCGAACGGATCAACGAGGCGATGTACCATCGTGGTCCAGATGAACACGGGGTGTTTGAAGGGGGTGAGGCAACGTTATGTGCGGTGCGACTGCGGATCATAGATCTGGCAGGCGGGCACCAGCCGATTGTCAGCGACAACGGCGACACAGCGATTGCGTTTAACGGGGAAATCTACAATCATCTGGAGATTCGGGCGGAGCTGGAGCGCCTGGGGCATCGCTTCCGGTCGCAGTGCGACACGGAGACGGTGCTGCGCGCGTTTCTGCAGTGGGACACCGGTTGTTTCGCGAAGATGCGCGGAATGTTCGGCGTGGCGCTATGGACGGAGTCGCGGAAGCGGCTGGTGCTGGCGCGCGACCGGATGGGCATCAAGCCGCTGTATTATTGCCGGCGCGGCGACGACATTTTCTTCGGCAGTGAATTGAAAGCGATTCTGGCGCATCCGGAGATAGAGCGACGGCTCGACCTGGAGGCGCTGGACACGTATCTTTCGGTGAACTACGTTCCGGGGACGCGGACATTGGTTCGCGGCATTCGGAAACTGAAGCCGGGGCACGTGCTGGAATGGCGGCACGGGACGACATGGATGGAGCCGTGGTGGCGGCCGCCGGGCGTTCAGCCGCGTCGCCGAAGCCTGGAGGAAGCGAAGGAAGAACTCGACGGGCTGTTGAAGGAGTCCGTTCGCGAGCATCTGATATCGGACGTGCCGCTGGGCGTGTGGGCTTCCGGCGGACTGGATTCATCGGCGATTCTGCACTATGCGGCCACGCAAATGAGCGGCCGCCTGAAGACGTTTTCGGTATCTTTTGCCGGCCGCAGTTTCGACGAGAGCGAATACTTCCGCGAAGTCGCGCGACAGTACGGCACGGATCATCACGAATTCGATTTGAACCCCGCGGTGGAACTGGAACAATCGATCGAGGACTTCGCTTATTACTCCGATGAGCCGAGCGCGGATGCAGGCGCGCTGCCGGTGTGGTTCCTTTCGCGGATGAGCCGGCGGCACGTGACGGTAGCGCTGAGCGGAGAGGGAGCGGACGAGTTATTCGGCGGCTATTTGACTTACGTGGCCGACCGGCTGGCGCGGCCGCTGCGGTTAGTGCCGGAGTTCGCTCGAAGGGCGGCGCGCGGCGCGCTGGACCGGTACATGCCTGTCTCGGACGAAAAGATAGGCCTGGAATACAAACTCAAGCGCTGGTTGGACGGGAGTTTCCTGCATCCCGACGAAGCGCATTTCTTCTGGAACGGAACCTTCAGCAACGAGCAAAGACGGGCGGTGCGGCCGGGCTGCAATGGCAACGGGCTGCGCGATCTGGTGCGAACGCTCGGGATTCAGGGGTGCGGAACCATCGACCGGTATTTGCAGGTGGATCAGAATTACTACCTGGCCGACGATATCCTGTATAAGACGGACCGGATGAGCATGGCGCATTCGCTCGAGGTACGTCCGCCGTTTCTGGATCACCGGATTGTGGAGTTCGCCGCGACGCTTCCGGAGGACATGAAGATTCGGGGCATGAAGCAGAAGTTCCTGTTGAAGGAGCTTATGCGGGGCAAATTGCCGGAGCGCGTGCTGCGGAGGAAGAAGGCGGGATTCGACATACCGACGCACGACTGGTTTAGAGGGCCGCTACGCCGGATTCTGCTGGATACACTAACTACGGACGCCATTGAGGCAACGGGAATCTTCGACGCGGCCGCGATACACAGGCTGATACAGGATCATTTCGAAAGACGGATCAATGCCGGATATCACTTATGGGGTCTGTTGACACTTTTTCTGTGGATGAAGCGATGGAGGGTGACAACGGATCTCCAAGAGGGCGCGATGGAAAGCGAACCGGTGCAGTTGCTCGCTACCAGATAATCGTCGCGATTGTAGCGGCGCTGATTTTCGGTGGGTGCATCGTAAGTCCGCCGTCGTTGATGGACGACGTCGATGCCGTACAGGCGCAGATTGCGCGCAATATGCTGCAATCCGGTGACTGGGTGACTGCGCGGCTGGATGGCGTCAAGTATCTCGAAAAGTCACCTTTGAAATACTGGATGATCGCGATCAGTTTCAAGGTGTTCGGGGTGCATGACTGGTCGGCGCGGATACCGATCGCCTTGGGTGTGGTGCTGTTGTGCTGGGTGACGGCCCGATTCGGAGCGTGGGCATTCGGCAGACGGGCGGGGTTGTACAGCGGGGTCGCGCTGGCGACGTGCGTCGGGCTGTTCCTGTTTACGCGCATCTTGATTCCCGACGCGATTCTTACTCTGACAATTACGCTGGCGATGTGGGGACTGCTGCGCGCGTTGGACGCAGACGAGGAACATCCGGTTCGCTGGGCGATGTGCATGTGGGCGGCGATGGGCACGGGGTTGCTGCTCAAGGGGCTAATCGCGGCAGTGTTTCCAATGGCAGCGGGCGCGATCTTTCTGGCCGTTACGGGGCAATTGCGGCGCCGGGAGACGTGGAAGCGGCTGCGTCCGATCTGGGGCATCGCGCTTTTTCTGGCGATTGCCGCGCCGTGGCATGTGCTGGCGACGCTGCGGAATCCACCGTATCTGGATTTCACGATGCACAGCGAGCGCGGATCGTATCGCGGGTTTTTCTGGTTTTACTTCATGAACGAGCATGTTCTGCGGTTTCTGAACCTGCGATATCCACGCGATTACAATACGGTGCCGCGCGCTTACTTTTGGCTGTTTCACTTGCTGTGGCTGTTTCCGTGGAGCGCGTATATACCGGCGATGTTCCGATTGAAGTATCGAGGTGAAGACCGGGGATCGCGAACACGGCTGCTGTGTTTGTGCTGGTGCGGGTTTGTTCTGATGTTCTTCACGTTTTCGACGACGCAGGAATATTACTCGATGCCGGTGTATCCGGCGCTGGCGCTGCTGATCGGGTGCGCGATGACGGCGAGCGAGTTTGGCGTACGATTCGGAAATCGTGTGCTCGCGGTGGTGACGACCGCGGCGCTCGCGGCAATCTGTTGGATTCTTTGGTCGGTGCGCGGGTTGCCAAGTCCGGGGGATATTTCAAACGCGCTCAGCCAGAGCACGAATCCGGATACGTACACGCTGTCGCTAGGTCATATGGGCGACCTGACGCAGGCGGCGTTCGCATACTTGCGATTGCCGCTTGTGGCGGCCGGCATCGCTTTTGCCGTGGGTGCGGCGGGATGCTGGCGCCGATGGGGGCGCGGCGCAGCGCCAGTTGCGGCACTGGCTGTGATGATGGTGCTATTCTTCCACGCGGCGCGATTGGCAATGGTTGTGTTCGACCCATACATGGCCTCGCGGCCACTGGCTGAGGCGCTGAACCGGGCGCCCGAAGGCCAGTTGATTGTGGACGATCAGTATTACACCTTCTCGTCGGTTTTCTTTTACACGAACCGAACCGCGCTGTTGCTGAATGGCCGGGTGAACAACCTGGTTTATGGATCGTACGCTCCGGATGCGCCCAAGGGTGTATTCATCGACGATGCAGACCTGCAGCGGCTTTGGAGCGAGCCCCAGAGATACTATTTAGTTGCTGAAGGTCCGCAGGTGCCGCGAATCCAGAGGCTAGTGGGGGCGAGCGCGCTTCACACAGTTCGGGCGAGCGGCGGAAAATACCTGTTCACGAACTTTTAGACACTTTATCGTAGGCATTTTCAACCAGTTAGCTAACCGGGTGGACTAAGTGCGTTCACCCGGATGATAGCTTGAGGTTGGGAGAGAGGTTGCGCGGCTTCGCAGAACATCTGCGAAGCCGTTTTTTTTTGCTAGGGGGCGGCAAGTGGCATCAAAGAAGGCTGTGAAGGAGGTGGAGCGCCTCAGTTGCGCGACTTGTCCACTGGGGGATCACAAGAAGGAGGCGCGCAGAGTCGTTCTCAAGACGCTGAAGCAGGTAACAACGAAACTGTCGGAGAAGATGACGGGCAAGGATTACACTCCGACCACGACTGAGTTTATGAAACTGATGCAGTTGGAATCGGAATTTGCCGAGGACGACATAAAGGAGGTCGTAGTTAAGTGGGTGGAACCGAACGCCGCATCAACCGAGAAATAGAGTATCGGCCTCTGCCCTCGCAGAAGCGGTTCCATGCGAGCAAGGCGCGCTTTAAGGGCTTTTCAGGGCCCATTGGGAGTGGAAAAAGCCAGGCGCTGTGCCAGGAGGCAATTCGCCTGGCTTACATCAATAAGGGCCGGTGGGGGCTGTTGGGCGCCCCCACCTATCCGATGCTGCGAGATGCGACTCAGGCGGCGCTGTTCGAAATCTTGGACAGCAATCACATTCCGTACGACCACAACAAGGCTGAGAATGTCCTCACGTTACGAGATACAAAGTCACGGATTCTGTTCCGGCCGGTCGATGAGTTCGAGCGGCTCAGGGGAACGAACCTGGCGTGGTTCGGGCTGGATGAACTGACATATACGCAAGAGGGTGCGTGGTTACGGCTTGAGGGCCGCTTGAGGGACCCGAAGGCGACGCAGTTGTGCGGCTTCGCTGTGTGGACACCTAAGGGTTACGACTGGGTCTACAAGAAGTTTGTCACAGAGAAAGTGGCCGGATACCAAGTCGTGATGGCGAAGCCGAGGGAGAACCAGTATCTCCTGGAGAAAACTCCTGACTTTTACGATCAGCTACGGCTGAGTTACGACGAGCGATTTTACAAGCAAGAGGTGCTCGGCGAGTACTTGAACATGAACGCCGGGAAGGTGTATTTCAACTTTGACCGGGAAGTGCACGTTAAGGAAACGAAGATCGACGTTCGCAAACCGATCTACTGGGCGAACGATTTCAACGTGGACCCGATGTGCTCGGTGGTGGTGCAGTTTCAAAACGACTACCAGCATGTGAATGTAATCGACGAATTCTTTCTGAGGGACTCCTCAACGCAAGAGGCTACGAAGATGTTCCTTGAGAAGTATGGCGTGCTGAAGGCGGAGATACGGATTCTGGGAGATGCGTCGGGTAATCAAAAGCAGACAACGGGTGCGACGGACTACGGCACGATCAGCTCTGTGTTTTCGGAGGTGACAGGGCAGAAGCCGCTTATCCTAACGCCGCCTTCGAATCCATCGGTACGGGAACGGATCGGCGCGGTCAATTCGAAGTTAAAGTCGGCGCTCGGGGAAGTACAGATGACGATTGACCCGAAGTGCACGGAGTTGGTCAAGGATTTTGAAGAGGTCGGATACAAGGAGTCGGGCATGATCGACAAAGACTCGAATAAGCTACGCACGCATCTCTCCGACGCGCTCGGCTATGCGGTGTGGCATGCGCTGACATGCAAGCTGGAAAAGCGAGTTGGTCATAGGAGCGATGGGAGAGTGGTGGGATGATCGAGACAATCAACCGCGAGCATCCGGAGTATGTGGCGAGCAAAGCGATGTGGCGCCAATACGCGGATCTATATGCGGGCGGCGAACAACTACGACTGCATGCATCGGACTATCTGGCGAGGCGGCATAAGGAACCGGCAGATGTATACCGGGAGAGGATGAGCCGCGTCTTTTACGAGAACTACGTCGGCTCGATCATCGACTGGTATGCAGCGACGTTGGTGCGCCGCGAGCCCGCCTTGATTGTGGAGGGGAACGACGCGCCGGCGAAGACGTTCTTCGGGTTGCTGGCGAGGGATTGCGATTTTAAGGGCACAAGCCTCAGCGAATTCTTCCGGCAGCGATTCGTGGACGCGCTGGTGTGGGGGAGTAGTTATGTGGTGGTGGACTTTCCACGGGGAGACGCAGCGACGAGCCGGGCGGAGGAGGATGCATCAGGCCGATCACGGGCTTACCTGGTGGATTACCAGCCGGAGGAGGTGATCAACTGGAGCTACGACCCAAGAGGTGGGCTCGAGTGGATCGTCATTCGGACGTCCTGTTTGCAGCAGTCCCAGGTGACAGACGCAAAGTGGGAAACAGAGACCCGGTGGATTTACTACGATCGGGAAACTTACCGTATCTTTGCGAAGCGGGGAGACGGCAAGCCGATCGAGGAAGTGGATGCCGGGCGACATGCGCTGGCTGAGCTTCGGCGTGTGCCGGTATTTCAGCTAAAGGTCTCGGAGGGCCTTTGGCTGATGAACAAATCGGCTCTCCTGCAGCTCGAGCACTTCAATAAGTCGAATGCACTCTCATGGGCGCTGACCATGGGCCTGTTTGCGAGTCCGGTGGTGTATTCGGATCGCGAGTTCGACCAGATTGTCGGCGAATCGTACTACATCCAGTTAGGCCCGGAGGACAGATTCGGCTGGACGGAGCCTGAGGGCAAGGTTTACCAGATCGCCGCTGACAACTTGGTCAAGTTGAAGGACGAGATCTACCGGGTCTGCTACCTGATGGCTCAGGCCGAGGGAAGCTCGGGAGCTCAGCAATCGGGACTTAGTAAGCAGATGGACTTCAGGACAACGGAAGAAGTGTTGAAGGCGTACGGGTGCAGAGTGAAGGAAGCGATGCGGCAGGTGTTGTGGGCAATCGGCGCGGCGCGGCAGGACGAAGTCGAGATTAATGTCGCGGGATTGGATGAATTTGACATCGATGAGTTCGGCGGCGAACTGGATGACGCGAAAAAGCTACTAGACCTGGGGATCGGGTCAGAGACTCTGAAAAAGGAGGTATTCAAGCGTCTGGCGCTGAAGTTCCTTAGCGATGCGCGCCAGGAGTTAAAAGATCGCGTAGTGGCAGAAATTGAAGGCGTCGCGCTGTAGATGTGGCGCGCAACGAAGCCGAACAGGAGGTATATGGAAGGTATCGACATTCAGGCGATTGTGAGGCAGGCCGTCAGCGAGTTTGTAAGCAACGAACACGCCAAGAGCGAGCCCGCCTACTAAGGTGGAACTGCAGGAAGAACGGAAGAGGCGAGAGCAGTTGGAGCGCCGGGTGAATGAGTTAGTCGAAGAAAACAAACGCAGCCGCACGATGGCGGAAGAGGCGGAGCGCAATTCGGCGGTTCGTGCGGAGTTGCAGCGGCTAGGCGTGGCCAAGATCGATCTGGCTTATCGGACGGTTCAGGACGGCATCGTGAGGAATAACGATGGGCGCTTTGTCGTCCGGAGCGACAACGGGGAACTGGGAATGAAGGATTACCTGACGGCCTTCGTCAAGGAAAATCCGGAGTTTCTTCCGGCTCGGATCGCGGGGGGTACAGGTATGACCGCGACGCAAAAGGCGCCGGCGGGCGGCAGCGACCTGACGATCGAGAAGATTCGGCCGGGCATGAATCCCGAGGAGATGCAGCGCATTCGGGAAGAAATCGTCCGGGTGGCTTCGCAGACTCTGCGCGGGGCTTAAGAGGGGCCAGCCGAACCAGGACGGCGCGGTGGCGGAGGCAAGGAGAATGCGCCCTCCGGCGAGGTGCTCGCGTTCCGTTAGTAATACAAAACAAGAAATCACAAACAACAGGAAAGGTGTAAGTTTGCATGGGTGTTATTACTTCGAATAACGTCGCGAATGCGATTGTGAAGATGGTGGCGGCGGACGCTTTGCCGGCACTGGTGGGGAACCTCGTGATGGGGAACCTTGTGAACCGCGATTACGAGCCGGTTCTGGCTCAGGCGGGGGACACGGTGAATGTCCCGATTCCACCGGCGATGGTGGCGAACAACATACTGGAGGGCGGGTCGGTCCAGCCTCAGAACCCGAGTCTTGGGAACGCGCAGATTGTGCTGAATACCCACGTAGAGGCTACGTTCCAGATTCCGGACGTGACCAAGGTACTGGCTGTTCCCGACCTGCTGAAGGTTTACATGCAGCCGGCGGTGGTAGCGATCGCCGAACGCATCGAAACCGATCTGCTAAACCTGTACGCGGGATTCACGAGCAATGCTCCGGTGGGAACGGCGGGAGTTGCGATCACGGAAGCGACGATCGACCAGGCTGAGACGGAGTTGTTCCTGGCGAAGAACCCTCCGAGCGCACAGAAGTTCATGGTGGTGGACGCGAATGCTTACTCGGCATGGCGGCAGATTCCGCGGTTCAGCGAGTTTCAGAACGCGGGAGATGCCGGACTGCGCACACTGATCGACGGCACGATCGGCAAGGTGAAGGACTTCTTCGTGTTCCGGTCGCAGTATGTTTCGAAGACGGGCAGCACGCCGTTGACGACGCACAACCTGGCGTTTACGAAGGACGCCATCGGCCTGGTGATTCGCCGGCTGCCTCAGCCGCTGCCGGGGACCGGCGCGATCGCCGAGTACGCGGAGTTCGGCAACTTCGGCATGCGCGTGGTGATGAGTTATATGCCGAACACGCTGAGCCAGCAGTTCACGGTCGACGTTCTTTACGGCTGCGGCATTCTGCGGAACACCTGCGGCGTTCAGGTGAACACCTAGCCAAACGGGAAGGCAGACAGGGGCAAGCGGAAACGTTTGCCCCAAGTTAAGGAGAGACCGATGGACTTGAAGATCTATTACGCGAAGATTCGGGAGACGGAAGCCAAGATCACCGACGTGTTTCCAGTAGTTGTAAGTCAGGAGACGCAAGACGGCGGGAAAGGCGGCGTGACTATGGAAGTTACTAAGTCAATCGCGGCGCGAATGCTGGTGGAAGGTACGGCCCGCCCGGCGACATCGGAGGAAGCGAAGTCTTTCCGCGATAAGCAAGCGAAGGCGAAGCAGGTGGCGGATGCGGCGGCAGCGAGCGCGCGGTTGAGCGTGACCGTGGTCCCGACAGAGACGCTAGAGAAGTTGAGCAAGGGAAAGTAGGAGGGCGGAATGGCCTTATTCACCGATGGCTTACCAGCGGCCGTAGAAGATCTGACGGCGCTGGACTCGCAACTGCTCTCGGTCGCCAGCACGGAGGGAATCGACGTGACGCAGAAGCTGGCGCTGGCGCAACAGGAGATTCGGGCATGGCTGGACGAGCTTCCGACGCCGGCGGGGTGCGTGGTGGTTACGGAGTCGCTGAGACTCTGGCATTCGTGCAAGGCGCTGGAACTGGTGTACGCGGATGCGTATAACTCGCAGTTGAACGACCGGTACGCCGCCAAGCGCGAGCAGTTTCGAAAGATGGCTCGGACCGCGAGGGAACAACTGATGAGCGTTGGAATCGGAATCGCGGTGCGTCCGATTCCGCGCGCGCAGAGTCCGGTCCTGAGCGAAGCGGCGGGGTCTTTGCCGGACGCGACTTACTACGTTGCGGCGAGTTGGGTGAATGAGGTCGGGGAGGAAGGAGAGTGCTCGGTGGAGTCGTCGATTGCGACTGTGTCCAGCACTTTTCGTGCGGAATTGGTTCGGGTTCCACCCGGGGCGGTTGGGTGGAATCTCTACGCCGGAGGGGACCCCGGCGCGATGAGGCTGCAAAACGATGCGCCGATCGCGCCGGGGGCGGCGTGGCTGCAATCGCGGCCGGTGAGCATCAGCGGGGCAAGCGCGCCCGGGGGGCAGAGGCCAAATTACTTTCAGCCAGCTCCGCGGCGCATTCGGAGGGGCTAATGACGGCACAATTGGGAACTGTGGCTACCGCGAAGGCGGTGGCACTGATAACGGCTCCGAACGGGATTAACGCGGGCGTGGCGGCGCTGACGTTTCCTGGTTCAGGAGCCGCCGGCGCGCTTACGGCTTCGCAGGTGATTGCGCAGAACGTGGCGTCAGAGGTGGCCGAAAAGGCCGGCCCGATCGTCTATCCGACGGTGAATGTGTACTGCGAAAAGCTGGTGAACAGCCAGTTAGAGAAGTTCCGAAGCTTTTCCGGAACAATCCAAATGGCTATGGAGGTCCGGCATTCACAGGACAGGCTCGAGGGACTGCAGGAGACTCTGGCGACTTACACGGATGCACTTCTGCGAGTGCTGGATGGAAGCCGGGGCGATTGGGGTAACGGGCTGTACTTCGCGGGGGCCTACCAGGCGGTATATGGCGCGGTAAAACAGGGCGGCAAGCATTATATACAGGCGGCGAAAGTGACGTTTGAGTTAGGAGTGAGTATCAACTAATGTCGACTTACATCTCTTCCCAGGCAAACCGGTTCTATACGGCGCTAGAGGACGACTACGGAAAGACGCCGGCGATCACGGCGGCGAATCGCATTCCGGCGCTAAAACTGAAGGTGCGGCAGCAACAGGAAGTAACTTCCCGGAAGGATAAGACGGGAACCCGTACCTTTGTGGGCCTACCCGCGGGCGGGCGGCGGCGCACGGCGTTCGAATTGCAGACGTATATGACAAGTTGGGCGAAGGCGGGGCAAGCGGCGCCTGGGTACGGTCCGCTGTTTCAGGCGGCGCTCGGCGGGTTGCCTAAGGCGTGGGCAGGCGGCACAGTCAGCTCATGCACCGCAGCGGCCCGCGTGACGTTTGCGGCGGCGCACGGGCTCTGCGCAGGTCAGGCGGTGGCATCCGCAAACGAGATCCGGTTCCTGGCCGCGATCGTAGACGCGAACACGGTTGTCCTGAACGCTCCGTTTACGGCGCTGCCGGGGGCGGGGTCAAGCATGGGATCGACGGTAACTTATTCGCCGGCTACGGAGTTGGGTAGCACAAGCATCTTTGATTACTGGTCTCCCTCGACGGCCGTTCAACGCGTACTTAGCGGAGCTGCAGTGGATGAGCTGGAGATTCTGGTGAACGGCGATTATCACGAGTTTCACTTCAGCGGCATGGCGCAAGACATAGTGGACACGAGCAGCTTCAGCGCGTCGGCAGGGGAGCTCGAGAGTTTTCCCGCAGAGCCGGCGCTCGGCGCGTTCGATTATTCGATTGTCCCGGGCAACCTCGGTCAGGCATGGCTGGGTACGGCCGCTACGCAGTTCCTGACGATCACGCGAGCCGCCGTGAAGGTGAAGAACAACCTGGACATGCGGGGTAGTGAATTCGGGTTCAGCGTGCCGCAGTCGATCGCTCCGGGCGAACGGATGGTTACCGGCGAGTTCGAGCTATACAGCAAGGACGACGCGGCTACTGCGAGCCTTTATCAGGCGGCGCGCCAGCAGTCGCCGATTTCGGTCATGTTTCAACTGGGACAGAGCTCGGGTCAGATGATGGCCGTCTTCTTGAAGAGTGTGATCCCCGAAGTACCTGAATTCGATGACGGCAAGACCAGACTGCAGTGGTCCTTCCGGCCATCGCGCGCACAAGGGGTCGGCGACGACGAAGTTGTAATCGCGTTTGGATAGGCGGCGAGTATGCAATACGAAAGCACGAGAGAAGTGCGATCCACCTGCTCGCCAGGAGTAAGTTACGTGGTCTGGCGAATGTCGTTCGGCAGACGGCTGGAGTTGATGCGCAGCGTTCGAGAGTTGGCGCGCCGGCTGGAATATCTGGAAGCCGGTGCTTCCGCCATCGACAGCATGGAAGCTGCCTTCGTACGCCGCGAAATCGACCGGCTGTTCGTGGGGTGGGGATTGAGAAAGGTGGAAGGGCTGGAATTGGATGGCGCGCCAGCATCCCCGGATAGCTTGATCGAGAGGGGGCCGGAAGAGTTGTTTCGGGAAGCGTTGGCCGCTGTGAGGGCAGAGGCCGGACTAAGCGACGAAGAACGAAAAAACTGACGGTCGCCTTCCATTTTCAATTTGCCAACCAGGCCGGTTGGGAGTGCGACGTGTGCCGGAAGTCCGGCCTGGATGAGCGGAGACATTGCCGATGGCGGGGTGAATCGCCGCCGGTGGACGGGATGCCGGTGTGGGTACGCGGAGATATGGCTACGTCGGTGTGTCCAAAGTCGCTGGTGAGCGGAGAGAGCGAGGCACTGCTGGAAGAGTTCTGGGGCAGGCGGCGATTCGGAGGCGTAGGAGTGGAAGGATTGACGGCGCGTCAAGCGGATGCGTTCGCGATGTTGGGTGAGTTACTGCGAGAGGAGAACAAGCGTGGGGAGCGAAGCGCGGGATGAGTTACTAAGTACGTTTTTCCAGCTCGCGGGTGGGACCGGCGGAGCGTCAACGGGATTCGGGTTGGGACCTGAAGCGCTGAGCACGGCCGCGGCCACTGTGGCGGGTGCGACGGTGAAGGGCGGCGGCGCGGCTAAAACAGAGGCAAACGCGGATGGAGCGGTCACGGCCGGGTCCGTTGCAAAGAGTGTGCTGGAGAGTGGATTGGGAATTGTGCCGCTGGTCACGGGTCTCTTTGGTTTGTTCAGCGGGAGGACGGAGGAGGCGGCGCCGGCGATACAGAAGTATGCGATGCCGCAGGCGATATCGTTCGAGAGCGCCGATAGCGGCGGGCGATTAGTGGCGTCCGATCGCGACCAGACCGGAGCGTCGCGCGTTTACCAGCAACAAGGAGGGAGCGGCGACGGATCGACGGCGGTGGGCCAAACTGCTGGGGGATCACAGATCACGGTCAACGTACAGGCGATGGACGCGAAGTCTTTTATGGATCACAGCAGCGAGATCGCGCAAGCAGTGCGAGGCGCGATGTTAAACATGAGCTCGATTAATGACGTACTGGGTGAACTCTGATGCAGACATTTCCCGTTTTAAAGACCAAAGCAGTGATGCAGACACCGGCGAGGAAGCGGACTGCGTTTCGAAATCAGACGCTACGATTTTTGGACGGGTCGGAGCAGCGGTACAGGGATTCGGCCGGTCCTCTACGGAGCTGGGTAATTCAGTTGAAGGATCTGGACGAGAACGAGATGGCATCGCTGGAGCGCTTTTTGCGGGATTCACAAGGGAGATTCGGGACATTTGAGTTCACCGATCCCTGGGATGGTGCTGTTCATACGAACTGTAGTCTTGCGGCTGATGGAGCGGCGTTCGTGCTGCTGGGTGAGATGCGCGGTCGCACGACGGTGACGGTGGTGGAGAACCGGTGAGCGCGGCCTTGGTGTACCCACAACTCACGAGCGGGGCTCTGGCGCAGTTTCCGCTTAGGAAGCAGGTAAGTTACCGGACGGTGGTCATTCAAGCTGCTGACGGCAGCAGTGTGAAGTATGCGGATTCGACCGGCGGGCGAACTGAATGGGAGCTGCAATATTCGGGACTGACGGATGCGGAGTTGGCGAGCCTGGCGGCTTTTCATGTAGCGGCGGAGGGCACTCTCAACGGTTTTACGTTTGTGGACCCCTGCGGCAATCTCGCAGCTTGGAGTGAGGACTTACAAAACGCGGTGTGGCAGACGGCGCCGCGTCTCACGCTGACGGCTGGAGTGCCGGATGTTTGCGGCGGTGCAGGCGCTTGGACAGTGAGTAATAGCGGCGCAGGTCCGCAGTCAATACTGCAGACGATCAACGCTCCCAGTTCATACGTGTATTCCTTTAGCGTTTGGATCCGGTCCGCAACGGCGAGCGCGGTAACGCTCATTTTGGGCGGGGAGAGATCAGATTGCGTGATCGGCCCGGAGTGGCAGCGACTCTCGCTCACGTGGGGCGACGCGCAGACGGGCTCGGTTACTTTCGGAGTGGAGACCGGCGCATCGACGAGCATCGACGTGTTCGGATTTCAGGTGGAAGCGCAGGGGCGATCGTCGGGATATCGACCGTCGCAAAACGGTGGAGTCTATGAGGGAGCCCGCCTGGCCGACGACACTCTTGGGTTTACAACGGAACAGCCGAACCGGCATTCCGCAACGGTAAGGATCGTCTATGCAGACCATCTCTGAGCTTAAGGAACAGGCGGTCACAGATACACCGGTAATGGTCTTCGACTGCGTACTGGCCAACGGACAAACGGAACATTGGAGCACGCACGCGGTGACAGTGAATGGGATCGCCTACCTGGCCCGGGTGCTACAGCATAGTGCTTTCGATATTCAAACGGCATCGGACCAGGGGGTGGACGGCAGCCCGCGAATCTCGATTGTTCTGGCGAACGCCGATTCTCATTTTTCCGAGGTCGAGCGGCAAACGGGGTGGAAGGGGGCGAAACTTACTGTAAGTTTTCTCTTTTACGACTTACGCGCCGCGTCGGCATTGACTGACGCGCCGGTAGTTTTTCGCGGGATCTGCAATGCTCCCGAGGAAATCCGGGAAGCGACGCTCCGCCTGAGCGCGACCAATCGCATGAATCTTCAGAGGCTACTGCTGCCCGAGGTTCGGATTCAACGGCGATGCCCTTGGACATTTCCGACGACACCAGATCAGCGGGCCGAGGGCGTCGATGGGGGCGGGAGCGGAAAGTACTCGCTGTTCTACCGATGCGGATACTCGGCCGATGTGCCTGGCGGGTGTGGGACGTTAGTCAACGGCGCGGCGTTTACGTCTTGCGGGTACACGATCGCAGATTGTACGGCACGCGGCATGAAGCAGCGCTTCGGCGGCTTGGAATATGTGCCGCCGGCGATCGCGGTGCGGGGTTATGGGAAGGAATGGACTACGTCGGCAGTGGCCGTCAATCAGGCGCGATATAACGATTTCGTGCCGATGGTTTACGGCACGGCGTGGTACGAGCCATTAGTCACATTCGCGCGCAATGACGGCAATATGACGCGCATGGAGGTACTGCTCGGAATCGGGCAGATGCAGGGCGTTCTGACGGTGCTCGTCAACGGCGTGGAAATTCCGGCTGGAGTCAACGGCAAGAATATGACGGGGACCGGTTGGTATAACGTGGAGTCGCTCGGGGCGCGTGACGGCACCTTCGATCCAAACTTCACAGACGCTGCTGGTCAGCCGGCAGGTGACCCGTACGGAAGCATGGCCTACCTTTCCGTGGTGGTGCCCAATCAGATCAACGACGGCAATTCGCTTCCAAGCGTTAAGGTACTGGTGCAAGGGTTGTTGGTTTCCGTGTACGGAGCAGATGGGAGTTACAGCGGCGATAAGTTTTCGAATAATCCCGCCTGGGTGTTGCTGGATGTGCTTCGTCGAAGCGGGTGGGGTCAAGAGGAGATCGACCTCGCAAGCTTCGCTGCTGTCGCGGGTTATTGCGCGGAGCGGATTCAAGCTTTCGATCTGAATGGTAATTCGATACTAATCCCGCGGTTCGGTTGTAACCTTGTTGTGCAGAAGCGTCGCAGCGCCGGTGATGTAATTCGAGGGATCCGCAACGCAGCTCGTCTGTTTCTGACATATGGTCCTGGTGGAATCCTCCAATTGCAGGTGGAGAATACTCTGGCGTTGCAGTCGGCGTCACGCCGGACAAGCGGAAACAGTTCGGAGCAGTTAGCCGGGGGGTGGCCGGCATACGAATTCGGCGACGGATCCAACGGATTCTCCGGAATACTGAGGCGAGCTAACGGTGAACCGAGTGTAACGCTCTCCTGCCGGAGTATCGCGGATTCGCCGAATTGCCTTACCTTGGAATTCCAGGATTCATTGAACGGCTACCAGCAGGATAGCTACTCGGTGGTCGATCCAGAGGACGTAACGCGTGCTGGACAGCAGGTGACGACGTCGCTTATGGCCGCGGGCGTCGATAATTACGATCAGGCCGGCCGGCTACTGCAATTTCAATTGGATAAGACGCTGCGCGGCAACACGTATGTGGAGTTCGATAGCAGTATCAAATCGTTCGGAGTCAGGCCCGGCGATATTATAACGTTGACATACCTCAAGGAAGGGTTTACCAGGCAACCGTTCCGGGTAAGTAGGATATCGCCGGCTACGAACTATCGGACGGCGACAATTCTAGCCCAGATCCACGACGATGCGTGGTACCTGGATAGCAACGGACAACCGCTATCGACGTCGGGTGTGCGCCAGGGGACGAGTGGGATCGGCCTGCCCAGGCCGCTGATGGGTAGCACGCTGGATGCCAACGGGAACATGCAATTCGATATCCAGCCGGAGAGTGACAATCGCGTTCGGGTGAGCTTTACCGCGCCTGTGACGTGCGTTCCGTCGCAGACAGCGGCACCTGGTGTCCCCTTGTTAGACCTGATGCCGAGCGTAACAGGCGGTGGCACTCTAAAAGGAGGCGAGACGCTCTATTATGCTGTTTCGGCGGTTGACGCTGCGGATAACGAGGGCGAGTTGTCGTTCACGATTCGCGCGACCATCCCAGCGGACAACAGCTCCGTTACTCTGACGGGACTAAGCTTCTCTCCCGGAGCGGTAGGATTTAATGTATATCGCGGGGCGACGCCAGCGGAGTTGTGTCGCATTGCCTCGGGGCAGACGATCGCAACCAGCTTTACGGATAACGGATTGGCGGTCCAGCTAGTTGCGCCGCCGGACCCGAGCTTCGACCACGCAAACTTCTACTGGCGCATGGAACTACAGCCGGAATTGAGCGCGAGTGTGCATTCGGCGACAACAATCGGTAATGGCACCCTGCAGATGGTACCGAATGCCTATCGGGGAATGACGGCGAGGATTACGCGTGGGTCCGGAGCAGGGCAGGAGCAGACGGTCTCGGCAAACGATGCTACGACCGTTACCGTGTCGCCCGGGTGGGTCGTGAAGCCGGATTCGACGAGTTACTTTACGCTTGCCGAAGCGGGCTGGCATTTCGGTGCAATGGCTGCAAGCAGTCCGGTTGAGATCACTACGCCGAACTTACCCGGCGAGACGATTCAAATCACCGGGCGATCTGCAAACGTCAATGATGCTGAATGTTCCCCCCAGTTGTGTGTTGTGACCCGGTGGCAGATCACAGGGGATAGTTCCGGCGATACGGACGTGCCGCCCACACCCAGTTTCGGTCTGAACGCGGGTGTAGGTGGCGGGTCTGTAGTGGTGAGCGGCATCTCGTTTTCAGATTTGGCGAACACTCAGTCAGTCTCAAGCGCCACGTTGACGCTTTACTACTGGGACGAGCTACAAACGGCAGCCCAAACGACGCTGACGGCGGGGGTGGGACCAAGTGATGTCACGATTAACGGCGGCGCGACGGTGGTCCGTCCTGGCGACCTAGTGCAGGTGGAACGCGAGTTATTGCTGGTTTCGGCCGTGCAAGGCGCGCAGTGCACTGTGAGTCGTGGTGTGAACGGAAGTACGCAGGCGGCGCATGATGCGGGTGCGGCCGTGTATGTTCTTGCGAGCAAAACAGTGATCCTGCCGTTTCCGAAAGGTTTCTTCGGCAGCCCGTATTGCGGAGATTGGAGCTATCCAATATTGCTGCCAGACGTGCGAGTCGCGTGTGCCGACCTGTGGGTCACGAACGCAGTAGGCGACAGCCCGAAGTCAACGATCTGTCTCACGCATTCCGTAGCGAACGGCATGCGCACGTTGATGGGCGGCCAGTATTCCGTTCAAGTGAGCGGTTACCTGTCGGTTGACTCGGCGGCGTGCCCGGCGCTCATCATCGACACGAAGCGAAGCGTCGGACAGATATACGCGGGGCTCGGGACTGCGGCTGATTCTGAGGTACAGGTTCGCGTTAATGTGAACGGCGTGTCGTATTGCGTCCTGAGCGTACCGGCGGGAATGATCGTGTCGAATAGCGTCGATGGATTCGGATTGCCTCCTTTAGAAGCCGGTGCGCTAGTGACGGTCAGCATTCTGAGTGTCGGAAAAACTTACCCGGGGGCGGACCTCACGGTCTTTGTGCAGGTGTAATGGCGGAAACTCTGAGTAAGTTGCGACCAGATCGCGACCTGCAGTGTTACTTCGTTCAGCCTACGGCAGTCGCGGCTCTCAGCGCAACCAGTGCCAACGGCTTCACCGTATCGGGAAGCTGGCGTCAACAATTCGATTGGACTGTGGTGGAGTGGAACCGTGACAATGTATTCGAGCACCCATCGCTTCGGAATCTACCGGATGGAGACCTGAGCGGATTGACCTTGAGCTACGACGAGGAGCGCACCAACTGCATTCCGATGGACTCGACGTTGTACCCGACGGTGGATTGGCCTTACTTGAGAGTATGGTCAGACGTCGATGGGAACGAGACAGTCTTTCAAGTGCCCCTGAAGCGGTATGCTTCCGGAGTAACGAGCTCAATAAGTCAGCCGACTGTGACGTTCGAATTGCAGGGTACGGCTACGCCCCTCGATTACATTGAACTGGCGTGGCTCGATCAGCATTTCAACTACCGCGTGCTGGGCGGGGACACGATCAGCACGGCACTAACGGCTTTAGCAGCAGCTATTACCGCGAACCAGGAAACCGGTCTGGTGACGGCTACGGCGAACGGGAATCAAATCACACTGACGTACATCGGGACGGCCGGTTCAAATGGGAATCGAATCGGTGTCTACGGAACGGTTTATGGCGCGGGGACAGAATCGTGGGCGCCAGCTTGGGGTATGTTCACGGGGGGGCGATCGCCGCAGACGTGGCATCTGAATCTCGATTTTGGGCACTTGACCGACGTTTCGGGAGCCGCAGTTCCGACGACGAACGTCCGGAAGCTCAGGTGGACCTGGGCGGCGGACATGCAGCCGAACGCTTATCAGCGCTGTGAGTTCTGCATCACTGTATCTAATTGGGCAGTCACCGGGAGTGGGGCAGGGTATGAAGTGGCAGGCGCAGGTAGCCGGCGGATCGAGGACGATTCAATTGAGGTCACTTACACCGGTAGCTGGTCGCACGGTATTGGGAATTACTCCGGCGGGTCCATTCGTTGGACGACGACGCCGGGGGATTCGCTGACGTGTGCGTACACGGGAGGGGCAGGGCATTCGCTGTATCTGGGGAGCCGTCGGAGTGACAATGCGGCGGATGTGTCTATTCAGGTGGACGGAGGAACTCCGCTACTGGCGAAGCTTTCGCTTGCCGGCGAGGACGTTCTGGTGCGACTACCGCTCGGAAGTCCAGGCGCCGGCACCCACTCCGTTACGGTGACGCATTCGGGGAAACCCGGGACTTACTTCTATTTCGACTTCATCGAAGTCGCTTTTCCGAGCGAACTGCTGCCGGAGTTTCCTGCCGAACCGATCACCACGTTGGCGACCGACTGGGACACATTGCACTCGCAGGCGATTGCTCCGGAGCGGACAGCATGGCTGATTGACACTCTGGGATTCAAGGGGCGCGCGAACCATTACGCCGGAGCGTTGTGGTTTTACGAGTTGAGGCCGAGCGGGTTCGCTGCGGCTTCGGGCTCCATCACCTTCAGCGGAACGCCACAATTCGGGCAAACGACGCAGATTCTGCTGAACGCCACTCCCTTATCACATGTGAATCTGATCGGGGATACCGCCGAGAGCATCGCGCGATGTTTCGCGCTGCTGATCAACGCTGGTTCCAATAGTGTGTGGGCCAGCGCTGAGGCAGGTGTTCTCACCATCACGGCTCGTGCGATGGGGGCGGCGGGAAATACGATCCAGATATCGGCAGCGAGCGGAAATCCTAACTTCTCAGCGATCGCGAGCGGGCTTACGTTGGCGGGTGGCGTAGACGGCAAGTGGATTACGGACACCGTCGCCGTTCCGAGAATGAATCGAGCGGCCCGCGACTGGAGCGGAAGCTTCTTTCGGGCGATGCGGGATAGCGGACTCGAAGTGGCTGCGTCGTTCAGCACGGAATTGGGGAACGGAGACGACTCTGTGGCGTCGGGAATCGCTCAGCGGTATCCCGATGGCGCGCCGGTTTGGGTAAATACGCCGGCCCTGCAGACGAACTTCGGTCCTCAGAGCCAAGCGTACTGGCAACAAGTCTACGCGGATATGGCGGCGCTGATGTCGGGATGCGGACTGACGCCGTGCTTGCAGTTCGGTGAGGTGCAGTGGTGGTACTTCGCATCGAAAGCCGGAATGCCATTTTACGACGCTGCATCGTGCGACGGGTTTGCGGCGGCATTCGGACGGCCGCTCAGCGTGATTGCAAGCGAGAACGCCGACCCGAACGTGTATGGCGACGAATGCGCGTATCTTTCGCGGATGATTGGGGAGTTCACGCAGGCGATTATGTCGTACGTTCGCCAGACGACACCGTCAGCGATGTTTGAAGTGCTGTATCCACCGGATGTGAACGCTACGCCGCTCAACAGCGCAGTGAACTTTCCTTCCGACTACTGGACACCCGCGCAAATCGCCTGCTTAAAGACGGAAAACTTCACTTATACCGGGGATCGCAACCTCGATAAGGCTCGCGACTCGATCGCGTTGGCGCAGCAGATGGGGTTCCCGCCGGAGAAAGCCAGTCACCTCGTAGCGATCGGCGACTACACGACTCCGTGGGCGAAAGAGAGGCAGTTGGCGATTGCGGCGGGTGTTGAGTCCGTGGTTCTATTCGCCCTCGATCAGTTTTGCCTGATCGGCTATGCACTGCCGCTCTCTCGCGGTAGCAGACGCGCAGTCTCGCTGGGCCGGTAGGATTCATTTTCGTTAGCTGCTAAACTCAAGAACATACGAGCTATGGCCGTTAAAGAAAAAGAAGTCAAGCAGCCGCTGCCTCCGCTGGGAACGTGGGCGCCCGCGGTGGCGCTGAGCTGGCTGGTTCCCGGCGGCGGACACTTCCTGCTGAAAAGAACGGGTCGCGGGGCGTTGTTGCTCGCCGCTATCACAGCGACATTTCTCTGTGGATTGATGATGCGGGGCGCAATGTTCCAACCGCAGAGAGGCGATCTGCTCACAACGCTGATCAACACGGGCGGGTTCGTTGGCGACGTGGCAAGCGGCATCCTGTATCTGCTCAGCGTCTGGCTCGGGTACAACCAGGTGGACACAGCTGGCCCCGTGCACGACTACGGCACGAAGTTTCTCGTTACCGCGGGTCTGCTGAACATCCTCGCTATGGTAGACGCTTTTGAGATCGCTGCAGGGAGGAAAGAGTAGTGCCGAAGATGAATCTTTCGCACTTCGAGGCGGCCTTCCTCTTTGCTCTGTTCGTTTCAGTGGTGATGGGCATCGTCACCAAAAACACCGATCGAGATCGCCTCCACTACGGCGTCTACACGTTCGTTTGCTTCATCGTGGCTCTGTTTGGCCTAGGCTGGCTGATGTACCTCGGCCACGGATAGGCGCTCTCCCGAGCTACTTCTTAGTCCCGTACGTGACGTTGACGGTGGTCTTGCCGGAATCGGTACCGATCGCAATCGTGAGCGACCGGTCTTTCGATTCGTCTGTGGCGATGATCATCGAGCTGTCACCGGTCATCGTGCTCAAGTTCGTTTTCATGCCCATATCCTTGACCTTGTCCTGATAGAAGGAGACGACTTTCGACGGGGAATCCGACGTAGTGTAGGTGACGTTTCCACCTTCGCCATCGCTGGAAGTCCCGGAAATGTTCGTTTGCACCGATGCACCTGGATAGGCAGGAACCCAATCGGGGACTTTGGCACTACCGCCGAATTGCAAGTCGGCTGTTTTGCCATTGTCTTCCTGAGCGCTGAGGTGGAACTTGCCTTCCTTCGCATCGTTGAAATTCAGTGTGACCACCTTGCCGGTCTCCCGATCTTTGATCGTCACAGTGCCGGCTCCGTCGTCTTGGCTGAGCACTTCCAGATTGCGGTTCGACATTGCCGCCGCGCGCGCAAGCGCAGCCGCGGGATTGCTGCCCACCCGGTGAAAGAAATACGCACCCGTCGCAACAACGCCGACGACTCCCAGCACGATGATTCCGAAAATGCCCAGCAAGATCCACACGACCGGGCTCGTCCTTCGAGGCGCGGCGGCCGGCATCGGCATCGGCGCGGGCATGGGCGCCGACATCGGGGCGGCAGCGGGACTCCCGGGAGCCGCAGTGCCGCATTGACTGCAAAATGCGCCGTTCACCTGGGCGCCGCATTTAGTGCAGAAAGCCATGAAAACCTCCATCGGTTAGACTAGCGCACATGGCTCTCTTGCGCATCACCGCGATGGTGGCGATGGCCGCCGGGTCGATTCCGGTTTGGTGGTCATCCGATTTACAGCTTGCGAGCTTAACGGCTATCGACCGTAAGCTAGATCAGCGCGTGGAGCCGTTCACTCCCGCCGACGGCGAAGGTGTGACGCTGATCAAGGAGACCGGCGGCCAGACGGAAACGAAAAAGGCATTCACCTGCCGGGAGTTTCTGGCTCTCTATGATGCGCGCTTTTCGCCGGCCGATAACTACCAAAACAGTCGCGAGGGTGGCTTCAAAGCCCGTTGCATTCCGCTGCGTGTTCTTCAGAAAGCCCAGCCAAGCCGCGACAGCTACGTTCGCAATTTACACTGGACCGACGGTGCACTCGCCGAATTACCGGTGCTCTTCCTGCCAGTCGAAGCGGAAACCGCTGCCGAAGCAGCGGCGCGCGCGAGTAAAACCTGGAAGGAGAACGAGCCGGCGGCCAAAGTCACAAAAGCGGATGGGAACACCTTCCAGGTGGACGTACCCGATATTTGGGAGTGCAGTTTGGACGTGGTCGCTCGCGGCGACTTTAACGGCGATGGTATCGAGGATCTGCTGGTCCAGGGGTACCGGCAGGCTGTCGGTGGCACATACAAGGAATTTCCACTCTTCATCCTGACGCGCGGGAAGGGCGAGACGCGGCTGAGACTGCTTGAACGATTCTGACCTGCATTTTCTGGCATGCTGGTGTTGTGCAGATTCAGTCGATCCATCACGTCAGCCTGAACGTAACGGATCTGGAGCGCTCACGTGCATTCTATCGCGACATTTTGGGGCTGCAGGAGATCGCACGGCCCAAGTTCAACTTCCCGGGAGCGTGGTTCGGGCTTCCGTCCGGCCAGCATCTGCATTTGATTGTGCACGGTGCGCCGAACTCTCGAAGCGAGCAGGGAATCGACACGAAATCCGGGCATTTCGCGGTGCGAACGGCGAGCTTTAGTGCTGCGTTGGAATACTTGAGGGCAAAAGGGTACAACGAATCGGCCGGCGAACGGGATCCGCGTAGCATGCGCGTGCAGCCACATGCGACAGCGGGTTTCCCGCAAATTTACATCCTTGATCCCGACGGCAATATCATCGAGATCAACGCCGAGCGGTTGGACTGATCCCTTCTAGCTGCCGGCGAAAGATCCGGCGGTCGTCAACTCCGAATTGGATGTGATCCAGATGGCGTTGACCGCGGGACGTCCGCTTCCAATGAGGGCCGCGCAGGCGACAGCGATGAATGTTATCAGCAGCGAATACTCGATGAGGTCCTGGCCGTCCTCCTCCTGCCACATGCGTTGTAGGTACTGCGCCATTCTTCCTCCTGGCGCAATTACAACCTATGTTGAGGGTAACCGCAAGGGTTAATAGTCTCAGTTAGTATCCATGCCTTAACTCAGCGCCTACAAACGCTAACCAAAGTTATCAACCCCCGTCTGTCCACGCTAGCGTTTGTTAATAAGAGCCCATAACAAATGGGAGTACAATCGGCGCAACGTCACTGACCCTTGTTGGCTCCGCCCTCGGCTTGCCACTTCTGGAGAACGGGTAGCCATGTGACGTTGATATGATCCAGAACGCCGTCCCGGTCAGAGTCGATCTTATCCGCGATTTGTAGCATCTGTTGACGCATGTATTCCGCATCTTCAGCGTGCGGCCCCGGGGCAATCCGCTCAAAGTCGGCGAGGGCCTGAGCGGCGGCACGAAGGGGTCCCCGCGCATCCTTCGCCCGATCGTTTAACATGCGCGCTCGCGCTAGTTCGAGATTCTCCTGCGCACGCAAAAGCGGCATGTTGCCGTCGAGCTTGGTTTTCATGACGCTCTCGGGAATTGCCCGCAATGCCGTTTCGGCGGATTGCCAGTCCCCGCGTTGGACGGCGTCCTGAGCACGATCCAACCCCTCCGCCGCGCTAGTTACGTCTAACATCGAGGCAGTGACCTGCCGATCCACTTCGCCGATCGTCGTATTCTTCTTGAGGCGGTTGGCGGACATTTCTCCATTTTTGCGATGCTTTACATCCACGTAAGTCGATGTTGTTTCCACATCGCGCCTGACCTCGATCAGCACGGGCGAGGAATGCGACGCCATGGTTTTCAGGATTTCCGCGGCCAGCGCTTTACCTTGCTGTATGTGATCCAGAGCGCCGGCCGTGTCGCGTTGCGTAACTGCCGTTTGAGCGGCTGTAGCCTGGTCCAGTATGCCGACTGCCATTCCGGAGAGGCCTTGGGCACAAGCTCCAGCCGCTAAGACGAGAAAAAGTCCGAATGGGCGTTTCATGGCGTTAAACGGCACGCCGTCCTGTTAGCAGTCCGATGACAAACAAAGCGATAAAGATGAAGAAGAGTACCTTAGCAATTCCCGCAGCCGCTGCGGCCACGCCGCCGAATCCGAAAATCGCGGCAATAATTGCCAGAACCAGGAAAACCCAAGCGTAATGAAGCATTGCAAACCTCCGCTTCGATACATTGCAATCTCGGGACCAGAGTTGGTTTGCCGGAGGGCTTGGTTGGGGAGGTGTGGAGCGCACCGCTCGGCCGTGCCGACCCCCGTTATTGACCCACGTTTGTAAACGGGGCGGGCGTCCCCCGAGCGCTTTTAGGCTTCTCCCTTGCGGTGTTTAGCCGCCAGGAGCATGCTCACCAGCGCGTTGACGAGTAGGACCCCCTAATTTTGAGGTGTTGGATCAAAATTAGGTGGACCAGCACCTGCGTCGCAGACGCGCTCCACCGCTATTATCGCAGGGCCGCCTCAATCGGCCAAGGGAAAAATTGGGCTATCTGCGTACAGCGTCCGCGCGATGCGCCGTATAGAATTGCGGTCATGGAGAGCTCGACAAAAGATGAGGTAAGCGCGATTTACCACGCGTTCAGCCACGGTGACATACAATCCGTTGTGGAGCGCATGAGCGAAGACGTTGACTGGAACTGTCCGGGGGGCGCCCCGTTCTCAGGCATTCGCCGCGGCCGCGAGCAAGTGCGCGAGTTTTTTGACATTCTGCTTCGGACCACGCGTATCGATCAGTTCGATGTCGATGACATCATCGGCGAAGGCGATCATGTAGTAGTGATCGGCCGCGAGCGCGGAACGGTGATCGAAACCGGGCAGCACTTCGAGCAGAGATTCGCACACCTATTTACATTCCGCGGCGGCAAGGTCGCCGCCGTGCATCTCTTCGACGACAGTCACGCCGTAGCGTCAGCGTTCGGCGAATCGACGCGCGAGCGGGAGGCGCTTACCGGTCCACTTGGTGTGACGCGTCCACCGTTTTCCGGACAGGGCGATCTCGAATAGCGTCTTAGCTTGACTGCGCTAGTCCGTTAACCTCGACCGTAGCGCAAACGATCTCACGGAATCGAATTGCGTCTGGAGGTGCTCAGGTCTGCGCGGGCAAGCATCCGCGCTCCGCGCGGACCGACAGGAAAGATTCCTGTCGGCACGTCAAGCCAGAGGTCGGGGGCGCGTCTTTCAGATTTGCTTTTCCATCAGGATGAAGTGGCCTGGCACTTGCATTTCGGCGACTAACTCCGGTGCGTAGTTCTGAACTCCTCGCTCCTCATAGCCTAGGTTTCTATAGAACGAGATTAGTTGTTCGCGCCTGGGGCTCACGACTCGCAGGGTCATGCGTACGCATCCTTTTTCTTTTGCCCAGGTTTCCGCGGCTTGGCAGAGACTGCGTCCGACTCCGGTGCCCTGGCGGTCTGTCGCAACGGAGAGCAGTCCCAGGTAGCAGGCTTCTCCCCTCGGTTCCAAGTACACGCAGCCGGCCGGCGCATCGTTTTCTTCCAGCAGTAGAAAGGTCCCGAGCGCCAGGAAGCGATCCATATCGCGGCCGGCGGCATCAAGGCGGTCGGAGCCTCCTTTTTTGATGAACCGTTCTACCACGAAGGCTTCGTTGATCAGGCGCTGAAGCGAATCGCGATCCGCTGCAGTGGCGATCCGTACGGGCATGGCTCTATTTTGCACCACGCGGCCTGCTAACTGAGACAATACCGGTTGACATGCGCTATCTCATGAAGCAGAAGGTGTTCACGCTCGGCGATAAGTTCGCTATCCAAAACGAGCGCGGCGAGGCGGTTTACTTCGTCGAAGGCGAGATTTTCACTCTCGGGCACAAGCTGTCATTTCAGGACGCGGCGGGCAACGAGCTCATCTACATCCGGCAGAAGCTGCTTTCCTTGCCGCCCACATACGAGCTGTACCGCGGCTCGCAGCACGTCGCCACCATCAATAAAGAGCTCTTCACCTTTTTTCACTGCACGTTCGATATACACGTTGACGCGGAAGGCGACTTGGTGGCGGAAGGCAACCTCACCGATCACGAATACACGATTACGCGCGGCGGGCGGCCGGCGGCCCAGATATCGAAGCAGTGGTTTCAGTGGGGCGATACGTACGGTGTCGAGATCGACGATCGGGAAGATGCGGTGACGATTCTGGCGAGCACCGTCGTCATCGACATGTGCTGCCACGAATCGAAAAGGCGCTAGCGTCCGGCGTCGGCCTTGGTTTCGATGAGGCCTTTGAGGCGCGCCAGATCGTCGTTCATCTTCTTGCCGGCGGCCGGAGTGACCAGCGGCTCCATAAGGGAAGCGAACCAGTTGCCGTAGTCGTAATGCGCGTCGGTGTCGATGCGCGTGCGGCCGCTACCCAAGTCCGTGAGGGTGTAGGCTTGGACGCCCTTGATGCCGTAGACGGGTTCGGAAATAGCGAGGGCAAGGCGCGTGGGCGGCGTGTATTCGGTGATGCGGCCGTTGAGTTTCATGCTGGCGCCGCCGTTGTTTTCATCCTTCATCACCCAGGTGAGAGACGAGCCGACGCCGCGACGCCCGGGCTGCGCCTCCTGCACTTCCACCATCCAACTGACCCACTGCTTGAGCAGCTGGCCGTCGTCGATCCACGCCCACACCTGTTGCGGAGGCGCGGCTATTTCGACGGAGGCGTGCATCTTGCCGGCGTTCGGCCGATAGTGCAGGACGACAAGCGTGAGGATGGGCAGCACGATGAGCGCCGCAACAACGATTCCGATCCACTTCAGCACTTTCATGACAGTTTTCCTTTCGAGCGATATCCGAGGAGTGCCCCAGCCGGCGCTGCCGTCAGCAGAGAGCATACGTACAAGAATGGTGTTGCGCCGAGCGATTCCCACGTCGAAAAAGCGGCAGCGGCAGTAACGGTGACAGCGATTGCGGCGGCCCGGCGAAAGCTGCGCGAAGTGGCACCGCAAGCGGCGGCGAGAATCGCCGCGCAGACGATGTTGGCGGCGAGGAATCCGGGCGCTCGGTCCAGTCCTTCCTTGAGCGGGATGAGGGAATAGACGAAGGTCCAGAGTCGATCGAGGAGCAGCAGTGGGACGGCGACTCCGAAACCGGCGGCTGCGGCGACGTGCGCCATGTCGCCGTGACGCATGCGCAGAGAAGTGAGCGCGGCCGAACTGCGAATCACTTGCGACCAATACCAGCGGCGCGCGTTTGCGCGGCCGTGAGAGCGGCAGAGGATGTGGAACTCTTCGAGGAGGTCGCCGGCGACGAATTCGAATTCGCTCTCGGCGGCGAATGCGAGCAGGAGCAAACGGGCCAGCAGCGGAGGGGTCACCGGCGACCCTCCGGCAGCGGAAAGCGCAGGCCTTCGAGCATGCTTTCGAGCTCGCGGCGGGAGCGGTTGACGGCCTCGACGCCGGCTCCGGTAAGAGTAAAGGATTTTTTGGCGCGGCCGCCGCGTTCGGGAGTGGGACCGGAGAGTTTCGCGGTCAGCAGGCCCTTCTCTTCCAGTCGGTCCAGCGTGGCATAGACGGCGCCGATGGTGACATCGCGGCCGGTGCGTCCGGCGATTTCGCGGCGCACTCGCATGCCGTAAGCATCGGTCTTCAGGCGAAGGACGGCGAGGAGGATCAGGTGTTCGAATTCGCCGAGCGTCTCGCCCTTCGCCATGATTTCTACATACTAGAAGAAATACTTGCGGGCGTCAATGATTTTTTCGTGTTTTACCATAGAAGTTTCCATGGCAAACATACTTCAGAAGCTTCCCATCGGTGAACGTGTGGGTATTGCGTTCTCCGGTGGCCTCGATACGAGCGCGGCGGTGCACTGGATGCGCGGGAAGGGAGCGATCCCGTATACGTACACGGCAAACCTGGCGCAGCCCGATGAGACGGATTACGAAAGCATTCCGCAGCGCGCCCGGGAATACGGAGCGGAGAAGGCGGTGCTGGTGGATTGCCGCAAGCAACTGGTGGCGGAAGGGCTGGCGGCGCTGCAGTGCGGGGCGTTCCACATCACCACGGCGGGCGTGCCGTATTTCAACACGACGCCACTGGGTCGCGCGGTGACGGGCACGATGCTGGTGAACGCGATGAAGGAAGACGACGTGCACATCTGGGGCGATGGCAGCACGTTCAAAGGGAACGACATCGAACGGTTCTATCGCTACGGGCTGCTGGCGAATCCGCATCTGCGCATTTACAAGCCGTGGCTGGACGACGCGTTCATCAGCGAGCTAGGCGGCCGCAAGGAAATGTCGGAGTACATGCAGCGCGCGGGGCTGCCGTACAAGATGAGCGTGGAGAAGGCATACTCCACGGATTCGAACATCTGTGGCGCGACGCACGAAGCGAAGGACCTGGAATTTCTGAAGAACGGCGTGAAGATCGTAGCGCCGATCATGGGCGTCGCTTTCTGGCGAGAGGATGTGTCGATCAAGCCGGAGACGATCACCGTGCGCTTTGAGGAAGGGCTACCGGTCGCGCTGAACGGCGTAGAGTACAGCGACCAGGTGGCGCTGGTGCTGGAGGCGAATGCCATCGGCGGACGGCACGGGCTGGGGATGAGCGACCAGATCGAGAATCGCATCATCGAGGCGAAGAGTCGCGGGATTTACGAGGCTCCGGGAATGGCGCTGCTGTTCATCGCGTACGAGCGTCTGGTGACGGGCGTTCATAACGAGGACACGATCGAGCAGTATCGCGAGAACGGACGGCGTTTGGGGCGGCTGCTGTATCAGGGGCGTTGGTTCGATCCGCAGAGTTTGATGCTGCGCGAGACGGCGCAGCGGTGGGTGGCGCGCGCGGTGACGGGAGAGGTCACGGTAGAACTGCGGCGGGGTAACGACTATTCGATTTTGGATACGGCGAGTCCGAACCTGACGTACAAGCCGGAGCGGCTGACCATGGAGAAGGCGGAGGATTCGGCGTTTTCGCCGCAGGACCGGATCGGGCAGTTGACGATGCGGAATCTCGACATCGTGGACACGCGGGAGAAGTTGCTGGTGTACATGCGGACGGGGCTGCTGGCGAGCGGAGGCACGGGCGCGCTGGCGGAGTTGGCGGCTCCTCAGGAAGAGGAGTAGCCGAGCGGACGTCGCGCCATCGGGAAGCGCCTGCCGCAGCCTTGTACAATCTGAAGTCATGCTGCGGAAAATCACTCTTGCGAGTCTCCTCCTTGCGGCCTTGCCTGCGATGGCCCAGGATATCGCCATTGTGGGAGGCACGCTGATCGATGGCAATGGCGGCGCGCCCGTCAGGGATGCCGTCGTTGTCGTGAGCGGCCGGCGGATCGCAGCGATAGGCCCGCGCAGCACTACACCCATCCCGTCCGGAGCCAAGGTCATCGACGCTGGCAACCGGTATATCGTGCCGGGATTCATCGACACCAACGTCCATCTCTCGCTTTACGGCGGCGCGCGCGACCGATATGAGACGCTTGCCAAGTACTATCCGCGCGAGAGCGAGATTGTGCTCGAAGCGGCGCAGATCGATCTCCGGCATGGCGTCACCACGGTGCGCGACAGCTACGGCATGCTGCTGCCGTTGATGGACGTGCGCGATCGAATCGCTCGCGGCGCGGCAGTGGGCGCTCGCATTCTCGCGGCGGGCAATATCGTGGGATGGGGCGGCCCGTACTCGATCAGCTTCAGCCTGACGCCGCAGAAGGACCTCACGCGATTCCAGGAAGAGATGAACGATGCCATCTCGCAGGGAGCCGGCGAAGACCTCGCGGATATGTCGGCGAGCGAGTTGCGGTCGGCCATCGGCAAGTACCTCGACAAGGGTCCCGATTTTCTCAAGTACGGCGGCACCAGTCACTTCTCACAGCCCGACTACATCGGATTCTCGCCGGACGCACAGAAGGTCCTGGTGGAAGAGGCCCACAAGCGCGGGCGCAGCGCCGAGACGCACTCCACCACAATCGAGGGTCTTCGCCTTTCCATACTGGCGGGCATCGACCTGATCCAGCATCCCGAACTGCTGACGCCGCGCGAAATGCCGGACGATCTGGTGAGCCTCATCCGCGATCGCAAATTCATCTGCTCCATGCTGGTGAGCACCATGACGGGACAGGCATGGGAGAAGCATTTGAAGGTCAAAGCGGCGGCAGAGAAGAAATGGGAGGAGGCGGACAGGAATGGGCCGCACCGCCCACGCACCGTCGTGGAAGACCGGCGCCGCGCGAGCGACCTTGGGCTGGACCTGGAGACGCGCCGCCGCAATGCACAGAAGCTGATTCAGGCGGGCAACATCGTTACCGTGGGCACGGACAGCTACTGGGCTGCCGCTCCGGAGTTTGCGATCGATCCAAAACCGGATAGCCAGAGCCACGGGATCGGCACTCTCATGGCGATCGAGGGCCTGGTGGAACTCGGTATGACGCCCGCCCAAGCGATCGTTGCGGGCACAAAGAATGGCGCCATCGCCTGCCGCAAGCTGAATGAATTCGGCACGCTGGAGAAGGGGAAGCTTGCCGACCTGGTGATTCTGGACGCGGACCCGCTTGCCGATATCCACAACATTCGCAAAGTGCGGTCCGTTATGAAAGAGGGGCAGGTGGTGGATGTGACGCGCCTACCGGAGAAGCGCGTGCTTTCCACGCCGCCGCCGGTGCTCAGCGCGGCCAATCGGGCGCTTCTCCTGAACCCCGATTCGCCGGAGATGAACCGGCGCGCGCCGGACGTGTTTCGCGTGCGCTTCGCCACGACGAAGGGCGACATCGTGTTTGAGCTGCACCGCGACTGGTCGCCTCTGGGCGTGGATCGTTTCTACAATCTGGTGCGCGCCGGGTATTACGATGACACGCGCTTCTATCGCGTGGTGAAGGATCGCTGGACGCAGTTCGGCATCAACGGCGACCCGGAGATCTCGAAGGTGTGGCGGAATCGTAGCCTGCCGGACGAACCGCGGCGGGTATCCAACACGCGCGGGACCATCGCGTTCGCGTTCGCGGTGCCGAATGGGCGCACCACGCAGATCTTCATCAACACTCGGGACAATAGCGCAACTCACGATCGCGAGCCGTTCGTTCCGCTTGGGAAAGTAGTCGAAGGCATGGACGTTGTCGACCGCCTCTTCAGCGAATACGGCGATTCGTCGGGCGGGGGCATTCGCGGCGGAAAACAGGGACCGATGTTCGAGCAGGGCAACTACTGGCTGGACCGCAACTATCCGCGGCTGGATCGGATTGAGCGGGCGACGGTGGAATAGGGTCGGGCGGCAGGGAGTGTCGGGCACCGACAGACTACACTTACCAATCCGGTAAGGTCTTCTCGACGCAAAGCTCAGATGATTATAATCGGCGCCCTGTTCTATTCCGGCGCTGACACCGTACCTCGCACTTGACGCTATTTCCGATAAGGTCCAGCGAACGGCGTTATCGGAAAGTGAAGCAACGCGGTCTCTTTCGGAGCCGTCAGTTTCCGATAACGCCACTTTCCTGGAGGTATCGGAAGCGGCGAACGAGCAGCACATGATAACTACTTGTGTGGTGACAGTTGGAGCGGTGGGATGTCGACCTTGCCCTGCCAAGTGACGAACTCTATCTTGACCCTCTTGGCCCTCAACCGTATCACTCCACTAAACTCGACCTGCGCGTACCGACCCCGAGTTGTGCGCAGACAAATGCGGCTGCCAAGAGGAAGACCATCGACCCGCACGTCCGCAGATGAGTAGGCTGCCGAGGCACAACCGTCTCTACTCGACTCGGTGGCAGGGTTCAGCGCAAGCGTGACGCCATTTCGTGGAGAGAATTTCACTTCACCTCTTCCGCCGATCTTAAGCCAAAAATCAGAGTCGGCATCTTTCGCTGGCGGAATCGTCGCACGGCCATCCAGTTCGATTGTGCAGGTAACCTTTCCCTCGTCGATGTCTACGGCACAAAGTTGCGGAACCTCTAACGAACCCTGCGCGTGAATCGGGGCATTGTAAAGCGTGAGGCCGAAATCATCGCAGATGACTCCTGGTTCATTGCAGCCACCAATTTGCAAGCGCGTTATGCCTGTGTCCAACTGCTGGCCGGAAGCGACCTGGATGCTCTTGACTGCCTTCTTGAACCCTCTCACGGAAACTGTGAGTGTGTAAACTCCCGGCTCCACTCTGCCCACCGTGAATTGCCCCTGCACATTACCGACGGCTTTGTACTCGCGTGCAGAAAGAGCCTCTCCGACGACCCGGATCTCAGGCGAAGGCAAATACATTCCGGTTGGATCGACAACTCTTCCGACGACCGAACCCGTTTCAGCAGCCGCCGCAACGCATAAAGTTACAAGCAGGACCCCAAATCTCAGATACGAGGAATGGCCCATCTCGCTTCAATCGTACTACCGCGCCAGTAGTGAGCGAGTGGCTAGGAAGGATCATGTGGCCAGTGTCCGATAGCGCTAGCAAACGGGGTTTTCGGACAGAACTGGTCCGCAATGATGGTCCAGGGGAGACTGCTTTGCGGAAGTAACTCAAAAATCCGCACACTGCACTATGTCCTTCGTTGGTAAGAAAGGCCATGTCCTCAATCCTTCAGCCGCTAACAGCGGAATGTACAGCGACCAAAAAGCAACAGCGGCAGCGCGTAGGGCGGTCGCAGGGCTGAGAAAGAGTTCGACTCCAGAAACAAGACAGGCAAGCAGGGCCAAAGGCAAAGAGACAAATCCAAGCGAAAACGCAGCTTTCGATAAACCGCGTGTCGCCTGAGGCCTCCAACGGTGTTGCGCGATGCGCCGGATGCTACACCCTACTCAGAACCAAAGGAGCGGGATGGTCGGAGCTACCAAGATCTGCCCCCTAGGGTCTGTCAGAGCCTCGAAGCAGATATCCGAATGAGCGGCTGCGGCATGCAAGAAGGCGGCGACTGCATATTCTGGGAAATCCATTGCAATGACTGGTCCATCGTTGGAACTGAACGCCGTGATCTCACAGATATCGGCTATTTGTGCCATTTCGGAGCTGGTCGGTCTTCCGTGACAACAGTCTGGCGGCTCGAAGAAAGGACGGGAGAAGTCTTGACGAACGTACCGAACGAGTTCAGGAACATCCCGAGAACCTTTCCAGTAGTTGTACGCAATCAGGGCCAGAAAAAATACGAGTTGAAGTATCGCCAATCCGAGCGGAAACCAGCGCGACCTTAGGATCACATCAAATTGGATGCCGTTTTCCTGACGTTTGTTCCTGTTATAAAGCGTGATGCGGCTGCACTGGTCCTGAATGCACGAGAACGGTCACATTCCCAAACCCCACGGTTGCAGTGTTGTTGAACTTTGGTCAAGCCGCCGGGGGAACGTCTACATCTTTGGCCACACTGGTAGGCCGAGATATCGGTTCACCGTATTCCGCCAGAGTTTTAAGATGGCCCTCAATGGCCTCCCGAATGTTGCGCTCGGTCTCCTCCAGGGTCGTCCCGGTCGTGATGCATCCCGGCACGTCAGGTACGTACGCCGCCCAGTTGTTCTCTGCCTTTTCGAACACTACTGCAAACTTGACGCTCATGGATTGTTCTCCAACGCCGCCGCCTTCAGCACGGATTTCAGGGTGCCGACCGGTATACCATCTCCCGGATGGCCCGGAATGGTCAATACGTTCGGCTTCGAGTATGCTTGAAGTGGCGATGACCGGTGTGGTTCGCACGTATTTCCAACTATCGCCTCAACGAGCCGCGATTCCGAATGTTCACGCTTTTCTTCTAGGGTAGTTGCGGATTGCCCGCCGTTCGACGCCGGGCCTCCGGTCCTGAAGCGGCGTTTCCGGTAAAGTGGTCCGGCCCTGTCAATTTTAGCGGCAAGTCTCTCAACCAACATCACGGTTGGTCAGGCAAGCGCGGAAGCGGCTCACGGCCGAGGATTGTAGCCGCTCAGAATTCCTGCTCGCGCGGACGCACGAAAGATGGGGACTAATCAAGGGTATCAACGCCCAGCGTTCCTCAGGGCTCTGTATCTGTGTTCTGGCGGGCGGGCACGCTTCCGATCTGCGCCTCCGCGTCCTCGTGGACACGCGGGAGAAACGGTTGGTGTACATGCGGACGGGGCTGCTGGCGAGCGGAGGCACGGGCGCGCTGTCTGAGTTGTGCCCCAGGAAGAGGAGGAGTGCGGGGAACTGCGGGGCGTTCTATGGTTTCCAAAGATCGATGGGACAACGCTGGTTTTGCGCCGCACTGTCGATTTGCGCGGTGTTGTCGTGCGGCTGCAACTCGCCGTGGCGCAATCTTCGCCCGGTGGTTTCCATGGGCGATTCCGATGAGTCGGGGGCGATGCAAGCGGCGGGCACGATTGTTGCCGCTACTATCGAGCACACTGACGTAGGCGGCCTGCGCTGGGCGCCGAAGCCGCCCAACACGGCGGGCCCGCAGGTGCGGGTAATCCCGTTGTATCTCGCCCGAATTCGCGCGAAGGTGCTCTTTACGGTCCGCGGTCAAGCCGGCAGCAGCGTCGAATTTTTTAGCTGGGTCTGGGCTTCCGGGTCGCACGGCGGCCCACGACTGTTCCACGCGACGGAGGGTAGTTCGCACGTGCTATTCCTGCGGCGGGATGGACGGTACTGGCGCACGGTGGGCGATTATCCGTCTTACGATCTGGAGATCCATTCCATGTGGACGTCTCGGTTGACGGCAATGTGGCAAGCGGGCGAACTTCGGGAACTGCCGCCGGTGGAACGGATATCGGCTCTGCTCTTGCGAGCGGAAGTGGAAAGTGCGACTGCCGGCGACGTCCGTAACAGCCTGGCACCCTACCCGGCTGGAGTGGACGGCGTCTTCTACGTTCGCGGACTGTTCGATCTCACGCGGCTGATGGGACCTTACAGAGTCGCCACGTGGGTCGACGCGCTGTGCCGGGAAGCTAAGTCCGCCGCGACGCGGTTCGCGGCATGTTCGGTGGCAGCCAGCAACTTTCCCGGACGCTGCGACGCCGTGCGGCAGGCTCAGGACGCCGCGAAGGGAATATTGGGAACGCCGTGGCGAGCAAACGGATGGCAGAGTTGCCTGACGGCTAGCAGTTGCCGCCGCGGATCTTTCGGCTGGTGTTACTAGACTGAGAGGATTTCCTGGATTCAGCACCGACCCAGAGCAGTGGCGGGAGACGCTTCGCGTTTATGCGTCAGCGACGGATGATGGTGTGCGCCGCGCAGCGTGCGCGGCAGCGGCACGATCTGCGGATACTCGCGACCTTCCGGAATGCAAGGCGCGATAGCCACGGCTTGTAGACTAGGAAGCGACTCATATGATCTCCACAGCCCGGCGGGTGGCTTTCGATTGTTTGCGGCGGGTTTTAGCTGGCGGGTACGCCTCCGATCTGCTTTTGGAACTCACCGCCGGCATCGATTCTCGCGACGCGGGGCTGGCTTCGGAGATCGTGTTCGGCGTGCTTCGCTTCCGCGGGCAACTCGATTTTCTGATGGCGCACTACTCCGGCAAATCGGGCAAGCTCGATTCGGAAGTGCGCATCGCTCTGTGGATGGGCATCTACCAGCTTCGCTATCTGGAGCGCGTGCCTGCCCATGCGGCCGTTGGCGAGAGTGTCGCTCTGGTGCGCAAGGCGCGGAAGACTTCGGCCGCGGGATTTGTCAATGCTGTCCTGCGGAAAGTTGATCGCGAGCCGGTGGAGTGGCCTTTTCGCGAGGTGGCGCTCTCTTGTCCGGAGTGGATTCTCGCACGATGGGAGGAGCAGTTCGGCCATGAGACGGCGGAGGACATCGCGCGGGCGGCGCTGGTTGCACCGGAGCGGTACGTCAGCGAATCGACAGGCCGGGTTCAGGATATCGGGGCGCAATCGATCGTGCCGCTGCTGGATCTGCAGAGCGGGCAAACCTTCCTTGACCTCTGTGCCGCGCCGGGCAATAAAACGGCCCAGGCGATTGCGTCGGCGTCGGGTGTGCGGGCGATCGCGTGCGACGTGCATCATCACCGGCTTGCGCAATTGAAGGAACTCGGCGTGCCGCTGGTGGTGCTGAATGGCGCCGATTCGACGCTGCCGTTCGGGCAGAAGTTCGATCGCATTCTCGTGGACGCTCCGTGCTCAGGGACAGGCACGCTGGCGCGCAATCCGGAGATCAAGTGGAAGCTGCGTCCAGAGGATTTCCCCGATCTCGCACGGCGCCAGCGGGGTCTGCTGCGCAATGCGCTTGCGGCGCTGGCGCCCGGCGGCACGCTGGTCTACTCCACGTGCTCCCTGGAGCGCGAAGAGAACGAGGACATTGCCGCCGGCGAGCACGTCATCGAAGAGTTGCGGCGGATTCCGGGACGCGAGCCCGGGGATGGTTTCTATGCCGCTGTGATAAAATCAATTTAGCCCGCAAATGATTGAAATTGTTCCCTCAATACTGTCGGCGGATTTTGCTCGCCTGGCAGAGGAGATCGCCCGCGTGGAGCGGGGCGGCGCGAAGATGCTGCACCTGGACGTGATGGACGGGCACTTCGTCCCCAACCTGACGATCGGTCCGCCCGTGGTGGAGAGCATCCGCAAAGCGACGCGCTCGCATCTGGATGTGCACCTCATGATCGAGAACCCGGACCGGTATGCGGCGGATTTCGTGCGCGCCGGAGCGAATTCGGTGTCGGTGCACTATGAGGCGGCGCGGCATCTGGACGGCACGCTGGGCGTCATTCGCAACGCGGGCGCGATGGCCGGCGTGGTGCTGAATCCGGCGACTCCGGTGTCCGTTTTGGAAGACGTTCTCGAAGTGGCGGACTACGTGCTTTTGATGAGCGTGAATCCAGGCTTTGGGGGCCAGCAGCTCATTCCTTACGTGCTGCAGAAAGTTCGTAAGCTGGAGAGAATGCGGCGGGAAAAGAAGTTACGGCTGCCGATCGAAATTGACGGCGGCGTGCACATGAATAATCTGGCCGAGGTGGTGAGGGCCGGGTGTGATTGGATCGTCACAGGGTCGGCCATCTTTCACAGTGCCGATGCCGAGGCTACGGTGCGCGAGATGCGCTCGGTGGCCGCGGGTGCGACCGCCATTCAGATTTAACGGGGCCCTTCAGTGGGTGGAGTTTGAGTTTTTAATATGGTTCGAAACGCCATTCGTTATTCCGCGTTATTGGGAGCTGTCGCGGCGCTTCTGTTTTCCACGGCGTGCCGCAAGCACAAGTACGAAAATCCCATCACCAAAGACACGCAGCAGCCGGACAAGGTTTTGTTCGATACCGCCATCGACGATATCGAGCACGGCAGGTATGAGCGCGCGCGGCTGACGCTGCAGACGCTGATGAACACCTACGACACCAGCGAGTACCTGGCGAAGGCCAAACTGGCGGTGGCTGATAGTTGGTATCGCGAAGGCGGAGCGCACGGCCTGGCGCAAGCCGAAGCCGAGTACAAGGATTTCATCCTCTTCTACCACAACATGGAAGAAGCGGCCGAGGCGCAGGCGAAGATCTGCAAGATGCAGTATCAGCAGATGGACAAGGCCGATCGCGACCCCATTCACGCCTATCGCGCACAGGAAGAATGCAAGACGCTGCTTACGGATTTTCCGAACAGCAAGTTCGCGCCCGACGCCCAGCAGTATCTTCGCAACGTGCAGGAAGTTCTGGCGGAGGAAGAGTTCAAGGTCGGCACGTGGTATCAGCACAAGGGCAGTTTCCCGGCGTCGGCGAACCGTTTCCAAGGCCTCACCGATCAGTACCCGCTCTACAGCAGGGGCGCCGATGCGTTGTGGTCGGAGGCCGAGAGCTATCAGCACATGGGCGACAACTTCGAACCGCAGCAGGCGGCGGCGTACACCAAGATTGTTCGCGATTTTCCGCTGAGCTCGCATGCCGATGACGCAAAGGCGAAGCTGGAGGCGATGAAACGTCCGGTGCCGGCGGCGGACCCGGCGGCGTATGCGCGCGAGAAGTATGAAATGGACAACCGCAGCAAGCGAAGCTTGATCAGCAAGGCATGGGGTCCGTTCGCTTCGCATCCGGATACGACGCAGGCTGCGAAATCCGGGACTCCCACTATGGCGGCGTTCAAGCCCGGGATTCCGTACAGCGTTCCGCAAAGCGCGGCTCCTGCCGCTCCCAACGGCGGCACGGGAACGAATGTCAGCACCGGCTCTGATGTGACGGTTTCGACGGTCAACAACACGACGCTGCTCGATAGCGCTCCGGATGCTCGCGCGAACGGCGCACCGGCGGCCGGGGGCACTGCGCCGCAGACGAATCCGGCAACTCCCGCGGCCGTTCCGGCGAAGGGCGGCACTGGCAATCCCGTGGAGGCGGCGGGCACTAATCCTGCGGCGACCAATCCCGCGGACGCTGCAATGAAGCCTCTGCCGCAGAATCACACCGGCAACGCAAAGCCGCTCACACTGAAGCAGCAGCAGAGGTTGATGCTGAAGCAGCAGGAGCAGGCGAAGAAGATGCAGGCGGCGCAGAAGAAGGCGGCGGAGGAGCAGGCGAAGAAAGACGCCAAGAAAAAGAAGAAAGATGGCTCCGACCAGACACCCACCGCTCCGGCGGCTCCAGGCAAGCAATGAGCCGCGTTCTGCTGGTGGACGATAGTCCACACGCACAGCGCATGGGCGAGCGCATCCTCAGCGAGGATGGCTATGAAGTGGTTACGGTGAGCAATGCCGATTCGGCGTTGATCCGGCTGGCCGACGTAGACCCCGACGTGGTGATCGCCGACACCGTGATGCCGGGGCGAACAGGTTACGAGATTTGCCAGTATCTCAAGATGAGTCCGAATCACGTGCACGTTCGCGTGATCCTGACGGCTGGGGTGCTGGAGGCTTTCGACGCGGATCAGGCCAGGCGCGTGGAAGCCGATGCCACGTTGAAGAAGCCGTTCGAAGCCACCGCGCTGTTAGCTGCTGTGAAGCCGCTGGCGGAAGCTGCGGTGAAGAGCCGCGCGACTCGCGGCGAAGCGCCGGGGGCAGGGAAGGCGGAAGCGCCTGCGCAGGCGGCGGCTCCGTTTCTCGCGGTGGTGGATTCCGAACAGGTGCGTGCCGCGGTGACGGTGGCGCTGGATGCGAGCATGGCGGCGATGGTGGATGAGATCTCGCGGCGCGTGCTGGCTGCCCTGCAGGCGCGCAAACCCGAACCGCCGCCCGTTGTGGAAGCGGCGTCGGCGCCTGTTGCGGAATTGCCGAAACCCGCGCCTCCGCTGCCGGCCGCGCCCACCGACGCAGCGCGCGTTTCCACGGTCCGCAGAGTGAGTCCGCTGCGTCTGCGCACGGGGGCGGTATTGGGCATCGAGATCAATAGGCCGCTGAAAGAGGATAATGAGTCTGAATAGCGACTATGCCCGATAACAGTTTTGACGTAGTATCCAAGATCGAGATGCCGGAAGTAGTGAACGCCGTCCAGCAGGCGATGAAGGAGATTCTGCAGCGCTACGATCTGAAGGACTCGAAAAGCAATATCGAGTTGAATGAGAAGGACAAGAAGATTGTCCTGACGAGCTCTGACGAATTCAAGCTCAAGGCCATCACGGAGATTCTGCAATCGAAGCTCGTGAAGCGGCAAGTTCCGTTGAAGGGCTTGCAGTACGGCGAAATTCACTCGGCCGCCGGCTCCACGGTGAAGCAGGAGATCACGCTGCAATCCGGCATATCCACGGAGAAGGCGCGAGACATTGTGAAACTGGTGAAGGACAGCAAGCTGAAGGTGCAGGCGTCCATTCAGGGCGATTTCGTGCGCATTGCGGGTAAGGATCGCGATACGCTGCAAAGCGTGATTAAGCTGCTGCGCGATCACGATTTCGGAATCGACATGCAGTTCACGAATTATCGTTCGAACTGAGCATGGCGCGTCACTTTTTGCCGTGTTTAACCCGCACTCGCATCCCGGGCACCTTTTACCACCCCCTTACGGGGTTGTGAAGAAATATCAAATTGCTTATGCCGCGTTTTAAACCGCACTCGCATCCCGGGCACCTTTTACCGCTCCCTTACGGGGTTGTGAAAAAATACCGAATTGTTTTATGCCGCGTTTAAACCGCACTCACATCCCCGGCACCTTTTACCGCTCCCTAACGGTCACGGCTCCGTATCTGCTTGATGCTGCTAACGGAGCCGCGACCGTGAGGGAGCGGTAAAAGGTGTATCGAAAAGGCGAATGAAGCGCGACGAGAACAGCAGGCCTAAATAGTGCCACGGCGAATTGAATCCCACACACTTCCCGGTCCCGTAGGCGCTTTAGAGGCGCTATTGGAAGTGCCCGAGGAGCAGCCTCGCCTCGCCGCGCTCGTCTGTCATCCGCATCCGCTGTACGGCGGCACAATGCACAACAAGGTAGTCTATCGTTTGGCGCGCGCGTTGCGGACCCGAGGCGCTGTCGTGCTGCGCTTCAACTTCCGTGGCGTGGGTCGCAGCGAAGGCGCGCACGGCAATCTCACCGGGGAGATCGAAGACGCGCGGCATGCCTTGGAATGGCTGCGCGGAAGGTATCCGGGTCTCCCCTATGCCCTCGCCGGTTTTTCGTTCGGGGCACGCGCGGTATCTCACCTTGCTTGTGAAATTGGCGACGCGGAGTTTCTGCTCGCAGCCGGTTTCGCCACCCGCCTCGGTCCGGTCGATTATCTCGCCGCGTGCAGTGTGCCGAAGATCTTCATACAGAGCACGCACGACGAGTTCGCTCCGCGCGATGCCTTTGAGCGTATGTACGCAAGGATCGGCGAGCCGAAGCGGCTGGTGTGGGTCGAAGCCGCGGACCACTTCTTTGCCGGCGCCCTCGACGAGTTTGAGGAGCAAGTCCGCCTCGCCGTGTAACGTGCGTCTATTGCGGCGCTGCGCTCCGTATGCCATCCTGAACACTTCGTATGGACATCATCACCGGGAATGTCGGTTGGATCGAAGTCATCTGCGGGCCCATGTTTTCGGGCAAGAGCGAGGAACTCATCCGGCGGCTACGTCGCGCCATGATCGCTCGCAAGCGCGTGGAGGTGTTTAAGCCGGCGATCGACGACCGCTACTCCGCCGATGAAATCGTTTCCCACGGCGACCTGCGCATGCAGTCTCAGGTGGTCAAAGACGCGAGTGAGATCGTGGACCGTATCGACTGGCGCAGCGAGGTGGTGGGCATCGATGAATCCAACTTCATGGGATCGATGCTGGTCGATGTGGCGCAGCGGCTTGCCGACAGCGGCAAGCAGGTGATCATCGCGGGACTGGATACGGACTACCTCGGGCGCCCGTTTGCGCCCATGCCGGACCTGCTGGCGCATGCCGAAAGCATCACTAAAACGCTGGCGATTTGCGTGCGCTGCGGCAATCCGGCGAAGCACACGCAGCGCCTGCGGGGGAGCGAAGAGCTGATCGTGGTGGGGGCGAGCGATATGTACGAGGCGCGCTGCCGCCGGTGTTTCGAACCCGGCATTCCCAAGCAGCAGGAGATGGATTTCGTGAAGGCCAAGCGGCGCGACGTGTAGGCGCCGGGCGTTTTCAACGCGCCGCTTGACGATCGGCCCGGAGGCCGGTATTTACGGAACGATCGGCGTCATCAGGAATGCGGTGGGCTGCCCGTTGTGTACTCCGGTCCCGACGATCTGGCCGAGGCTGTTAATTCCGGAGACACCCGTGATTGTCCAACCGCTGCCGCTAACGGCGTCGAGCGACGTCTGAAGGTCGAACACACCGCTATCCCGCCAGACCACGTAATGGGTGCTGGTCACGGTGAAGGTGCCGGGGACCATATATCCACTGGTTCCTACAGCTTGTCCCACGTTGTTGATCGCGAGCCCAACGCCGTAATTGTCGCCGGGCAGGAGCGGAAGTTCAGAGGGCGTGTGTGCGGCGTCATTGTGCCACAGCACTGCCCTGTTGCCGAAGGGCGGATGACTCTCGCCCACCGCCTGCCCGGCATCGTTAACGCCCCATGCGATGCTGGTCCAGTCTCCGGGGAATGGTTCAAGAAGGGTGAGCGTGTGCTTCGTATCGTTGTTCCAGAATGCGCCCTTCTGGCCGAACAGCGAGTTCTGCACCGAGCCCACCACCTGAACGCTCTCATTGGCGCCGGTGGCAAACTCGCACCGCACATTGCCATCCCCGCCGGGGTACGGTTGCAGGTCCGTGCGGCGGAAGGTGCCCGGCTTGCTGGCATCTTCCACCCAGATGGACGCGGCCCAATTGTTGCAGCCGCCGAAACCCTTGAGGGCATTGCCCGCTATTACGCCGCTCCCGTTGATGTGGACGGTGTGAGCGTTGGCTGCGCTAGGGTCGATGTCGATGACAGTTCCGTTGCGATACATCTCGGCGCGCGGGCGGCCGTCGCCCTTGTCGCCACTGCCCACAGCCACTCCGTGGGAGTTGATGGATTGAGCAATGCTGTACGTCCCGTTCGGCAGCCTGCCCAGATTGAACGCGGCGCCGTTTATCCAGGCGGTAGCCGTCGCATTGCACTGACCGGTTATGCCTGATTGATCGTTAATCCCTGAGACCGTGCAATTGGCTGCGCCCTGTTCGCTAATCTTGTACGTCGTTTGAGCTGTCGCAGCTAGCGAAAGCACGCACGCAAAAGCCAGTATCTTCATCGTCGTCTCCTTTATCTTCGGCCGGGAAAGTTGCCGGAACCCGACCTTCAATTGCTGAGACCGCCGTTCAGACGGGCTGGAACAGAAACGATGTGCGCAGGCTGTGAAAGGATTGTAAACGGCTGGAAAAAACCGGGCGGCAGTGAACTGTGTTGCATCTGCTATACTTAAACCTGAAGTAAATCCGCCATCCCACCTTCCTTACCGGTTGCCGGTTGTCCGATTCCTTCTCTAGTACAAACTTGAATGAACACTTTTTCTGAATTTCCCCTTACAACACAACTACACAACAACCTTTCCAAACACGGCTTCCAGATTCCGACTCCGATTCAAAGCATGACGATTGAACCGGCCATTGCCGGGCGCGACCTGGTCGCCACAGCGCAAACGGGAACGGGCAAAACGCTCGCCTTTGTGCTGCCGATTTTGCAACTGTTGTCCACGGGCGAGCGGCGCCGCGGTATTCGCGCGCTGATTCTCAGCCCCACGCGCGAACTCGCGCTACAGATCAATGAAACTCTCGTAAAGATGTCCAAGGGCACCGGCCAAAGCGCCGCGGTGGCTGTCGGCGGGCTGAGTGAACGCTCGCAGTTGAACGCCATCCGCAACGGCGCCACGATTCTGGTGGCGACGCCGGGCCGCTTGTACGATTATCTCAGCCGCAATCTGGTGGATCTGAGTCACGTACAGATGTTCGTGCTCGACGAAGCCGACCGCATGCTCGACATGGGATTCCTGCCGACGATCAAACGGATCACAGCGGCGCTTCCCGCGGAACGGCAGACCCTGTTCTTTTCGGCAACCATCGAGGCCAGCGTAAAGCAGCTTGTGGATTCGCAAGTTCGCAACGCGGTCCGTGTGGAACTCGGTTCCATCTCCAAACCCAGCGAACAGGTGGATCTGCGCTACGTGGAAGTGGAGCAGGACGGCAAGCTCGCCGTGCTCAAGGGTCTTCTCAATGACCATGAAGGCAGCACGCTGGTGTTCGCGCGGACGAAGCGCGGCGCTGACCGGCTTGCGAAGCGTCTCTCCGAAGAGGGCGTGAAAACCGCCGCGATTCACGGCGACCGTAGCCAGAATCAACGGATTCAGGCGCTGCAGGGTTTCCAGCGCGGCTACTATCGTGTGCTGGTGGCGACGGACGTCGCGGCCCGCGGCATCCACGTGGACAATGTAGCGCACGTGGTGAATTACGATCTTCCGGGTGCTCCGGAGGACTTCATTCATCGGGTGGGCCGCACCGGGCGAGCAGGCGCTCGCGGAATGGCGACTACGCTCGGCACGCGCTCGGAGCGCAGCGACGTCGCCAATATCGAGCGCAAGCTCTCCATTCAGTTGCTCGAGCCGGGGCAGCGCCCCGCGGCGGTGCTGCGCATGCCGTCATCGAACGGCGGTGGGTCTTCGCGCCGGCTGGTGTTCAGTTCACGCCGTATGCGGCCCGCACGCCGCGCGATTTAGTCCCCGAGGTTTCTTAGCGGGTCCAGAACGAGCTCTGCTCGCCTCTACAGCGATACAATCTCAGGCATGGTTCTGAGACGGTTCTTGACCCTGATTTTGTGCGCCGGTGCGCTCGCCGGCGCCGCGGTCCCCACTCCCCAAGAGTTTTTCGGCTTCCGGATGGGGACCGATAAGAAACTCGCGCGCTACGACAAAATCGCCGAGTACTTTCAAAAGCTCGCGTCCGGCACCGACCGCGTACGATACCGCAACCTCGGCCCGACCACGAACGGCAATCCGTTCGTCATGCTGGAAATCAGCTCGCCCGAGAACCTCAAGAACCGTGACCGGCTGATGGGGCTGGAGCGCAAGCTCTACTTCCAGGGCGGCGCGCCCACGGATGCCGAGCGTGACGAGATCTTTCGTAACGGCAAAGCCGTCGTCATCATCACCAACAATATACACTCCACCGAGATCGGCGCTTCGCAGATGGCGGTCGAATGCGCGTATCGCATGGCCACCGAAAATTCTCCCGAGGTGCGCAAGATCCTCGACAATGTGATCTTTCTGCTGATCCCGTCACTCAATCCGGACGGCCAGATTATGGTCACGGACTGGTACAACAAGGTGGTCGACACGCCGTACGAGGCGTCGCCGCTGCCGTATCTGTATCATCCTTACACCGGGCACGACGACAATCGCGACATGTATCTGTTCTCTCAGAAGGAGAGCCAGATGACGGCGCGCGTGTTGTGGCACGAGTGGTTCCCCTCCATCTGGTTGGATGAGCATCAGCAGGGCACCAGCGGGCCGCGTATTTTCACGATGCCTGCCACGGACCCGATCAATCCGAACGTGGATCCGCTGATCTACCGGCTGAACACGATTTACGGACAATCGCAGGCGGCGGCGCTGGAAGCCGAGGGCAAGACCGGCATCATTTTCAACGCGACGTATACGAATTTCTGGGAAGGCGCGATGGCGTGGGCCGGTTGGTGGCACAACCAGGTGGGGCTGCTGACGGAGGTGGCGAGCGCGCGGATCGCAACCCCGACCACGCAGTTGATGGCGCAACCGGGCCGCGGCGGCGAGCCTGCGCCGGCGGCTCGCAGTGCGGCGACCGGTGCGGCGAATGCCACGACGGACTTCCAGGCCGAACGGCGGCGCGAATTCGATCAGCCGAACGCGCCTCTGCCCGCGCCGCGCGACGTGAATCCCAGGACTGAATATCCGCGGCCGTGGTTGGGCGGGAAGTGGAGCCTTCGCGACATCGTCGACTACGAAATGACGGCAACGTTCGCGCTGCTGGATGCGGCGGCGGATAATCGCGAGACACTGCTGCGCGAGATTTATCAGGTCAACAAGAACACTCTGGAGGCAGGGAAGAAGGGCGAACTGGCGTCCGGGCCGAAGGCGTTCGCGGTAATCATTCCGGTGGAGGGGCAGCACGATCCGAATGAGGCGGCTGACCTCATCGATAAGCTGATGCTCGGGGGCGTGGAGGCGTACCGGGCGAGCGCCGCGTTCGAACAGGATGGAAAGAAGTATGCCGCCGGCACGTACGTGATTCCATTCACTCAGGTGTTCGCACGGTATGCGAAAGACATGCTGGAGAAGCAGACGTATCCGGAAGTGCGGCGCGCTCCGGGTGCTCCCGCCGAAGCTCCGTACGATGTCTCGGCGTGGAGTCTCGGCATGCAGTTCGGCGTGGAAACGGACTTTGCCAAGACCGCCCTTCCGGCGGGCTTGCGCACGGAGAAGCTGAATGCGCCGCCGAAACGCAGCATCGCCGTAAGTACCGAGGGCGGCACGAAGCGCTTCGCATATGACGGCGCAGTGAGCGCGATGATCGTGAACAGGCTGTTAAAGGGCGGCGCGAAAGTCAGCCTGACGCGACCCGATTCGCACGGCGTTTCGACCGCCATCGCCACGGCGCAGCCGAACGTGTGGAGCAAGGCGGTGGAAGGCATCGAAGTGCGCGATGCCGGGCCGTCGAAGGCGGCCGCGGGCGAGATTGCTACCGCTCTGTCGCAGCCGCGAGTGGGTCTGTATCAATCGTTCGACCCGAGCATGGATGAGGGCTGGACGCGCTTCATCCTGGATCAGTACGAGTTTCCATACAGCAAGGTGCACAACGCCGACATTCAGGCCGGGAAACTTCGCGAGAAGTACGACGCGATCGTGCTGCCGGATCAGCGCGCGAATTCCATCATGCAGGGGCTGGACTTCAAGGGCGTGATCCCGGAGTACCGCGGCGGCATCGGCGAAAAAGGCTGGGAAGCGCTGCGCGACTTCGTGAGCGATGGTGGCACGCTGGTGGCTATGGGCGAAGCGACAAGCCTGCTACTCGACAAGATGCCGCTCGGCGTGAAGGACCTCAAGAAGACGTATACGCGCGACCAGCACTTCGCGCCGGGAGCGATCGTCAACCTGCAAGTAGATACCGCTCATCCCATGGGCTACGGTGTGGCGCCGGACACATACGGCTATTACATCAACTCGCCGTTCTATCAGTTGACGGAGAGCTTTTCTTCGCAGAAGGTGAGCGTGGTGGCACGGTATCCGAATACTAATGTGAATGCGTCGGGATGGCTGCGCGGCGAAGACCTGATGGTTGGCCGCGCCGCCGTGGTAGCAATTGAGATGAATCCGGGAAAGGTAGTGCTGTTCGGGATTCGTCCGCAGCATCGCGCGCAAACGCACGCCACCTTGCCGCTGCTGTTCAACGCGCTGTACTGGTCGGCAGAGAAATAAAGTAGCGACGGGACTCCGTCCCGTTGCAGGCGTGCGCAGCACGCCCAGGCGAGCTCTGCTCGCCGCAACAGGAAAGATTCCTGTTGCCACGTGCCGACAGGAATCCTTCCTGTCGGAGGCGTGCGCAGCACGCCCGCAGCCTTTTCGCTTGACATACGAAGAGCTTACTAGTAAGCTCTTCGTAGATGCCGCCCAAACCTTCCCATCTTCCCCGGCCGACCGATTCGGAGCTCGAAATTCTCACCGTGCTCTGGAGCCGCGGCCCGAGCACCGTTCGCGACGTGCACGAAACTATCGTGCAGTCGCGGCCTGCGCAATACACGACCGTTCTCAAGCTTCTGCAGATCATGGCGGAGAAGGGGCTGGTGCGCCGCGACGAGAAACAGCGCGCGCATGTTTACGAAGCCAGCCGTCCGCGGGAAGAGACTCAGCGCCAGCTTGCCGGGGACCTGTTGCAGCGCGCTTTCGGCGGGTCGGCCAAGAGCCTGATGATGGGTGCGCTTTCTGCGCGCAAGGCAAGTAAGAAGGAACTGGCGGAACTCAAGAAGTTTCTCGAAGAGTACGAGGGGGAATCCCGATGAACGCGATTCAACTGTGGATGCATACGCCCGCCGCTGCCGTTGTGGGCTGGACCTTGATTCACTTTCTCTGGCAGGGGGCGGCGATCGCTCTGCTGCTCGCCGCGGCCATGGCGGTTTTGCGCGATTCTCGAGCGCGCTATGGCGCCGCGTGCGCTGCGCTGGCCGCCATGATTGCGGCGCCGGCCATCACGCTCGCGCTGTTATGGCCATCGGCGGCCGCGGTCGCCGTTCCGCTTACCCGGCGATTCGCCATCAACTGGTTTGCGGTCGCCGCCGACGATGCACCCCTCCGCCTCAGCGCGCCCTGGTATGCCTGGATCGCGCCGTGCTGGTTCGTGGGCGCACTGGCCGTCTGCGCCTGGCGTGCGGCGGGCTGGTACGCAGCACACGGTCTGCGAACGCGTGGCGTTTGTGCGATTTCGCCTCAGTGGCAGTCGCGCGTTGCGGTGCTCGCCGGAGAACTGCGCGTGACGCGGCCGGTGAGGCTGCTCGAATCCTGCCTGGCGGAAGTGCCGGTAGCGATCGGTTGGCTGCGGCCGGTGATTCTGCTGCCGGTCGGCCTCGCCGCGGGATTGCGCGCGGAGCAGGTCGAAGCCTTGCTCCTCCACGAGCTGGCGCACATACGCCGCTGCGACTATCTGGTGAACCTGCTACAGACGGCCATCGAGAGCGTTCTGTTTTATCACCCTGCCGTGTGGTGGGTTTCGAACGCGATCCGCGCGGAGCGAGAGAATTGCTGCGACGATCTGGTGGTGCGCGTTCACGGCGATGCCCGTGCATATGCCGCGACTCTCGCGACCCTGGAGACGGCACGGTGCCGGGCGCCTCTGCCGGCTGTCTCAGCTAACGGCGGCCGTCTTATCGACCGCGTTCGCCGTTTGACGAATCCCGCGCAGAGCGGTGTCTCGGCCGCGCCGGTGGTCACCGGCCTTGTTGCCCTGGCGACCATTGTAGCCGCGTTGGTGGTTTGGCCCTCGCATCGTGCCACCGCGGCCACGCCTCAGGATCCTGCGGCGCCTCAACGTGCGGCTGCCGCTCAGCCACAGCCGCGCGCAGGCAAGGTCCGGCGACCCGAGGCCGTGCCGGTTTTGGCGCAAGTGGGGGAGTCCACCCTTACTATTCCGGAGCGCTACCGCAAGTGGCTGACGCAGGACGTAGCGTACATCATCTCCGATGTCGAACGCAGCACCTTCGAAACGCTGCGCAGCGACTCGGAGCGCGAGCACTTCATCGAGCAGTTTTGGGAGCGCCGTGACCCCACGCCGGGTACGCCCGAGAACGAATACAAAGAGGAGCACTACCGCCGCATCGCGTACACAAATCAACATTTCGGCGCGCCCTCGGGCTTGGCGGGTTGGAAGACGGATCGCGGCCGGATCTATATCACCTACGGTCCACCGGATCAGATCGAAGCGCACCCCAACAACGTTCCGCCGTCGCAGCAATGGCTCTACAAATTCATCGAGGGTATAGGTCAGAACGTCATCATTGAGTTCACGGGTGACGACTATCGAATGACGATGGATCCGTCGGTTGCTCATAACGTGTTCTTCTCCACCGGGAACGGTCCGCGCGTGATCGTGGAGGTGCAGCCGGATCGCAGCGTAGTGATCTCGGTGCCGCTCGCCCAGGAGAGTTCGCCGTACGTTCTGCGCGGCGATGTCACCACGGCACGCGGCCCAATCGTCAGCACGTTTGAGGATGTCGCGGTCGGGTCGGGCTTCAAGAAGACGTTGGGCCCGCTTCAACCCGGCGATTACGACATGCAGTTTGCAACGAAAAATACGCGCGGAGAGCGCACCTCCTCGCACGTAACGTTTACGGTCCGGTAGTCCGCGCGAGCCGGCGAAACGTTGTAGCGTAGTAGTAATGCGCCGCCGGCTCCTTCCCCTGGTTTTCGTGTGTCTAGCGCCCGCGGCTGCGCAGCAGTTGGCAACGCTATACGGGCGTGTGCTGGACCCCTCGGACGCCGGAATTCAGAACGCGTCGGTAGCCATCGTCAACGAAGACACCGGCTTCCGCCGCATGCTGGAATCGGACAGCGAGGGCAGCTATTCGGCCGGTTCCCTGCAACCGGGCTCGTATAAAGTCACGGTCACGAAAGAGGGCTTCCGAAGAGTCATCCGCTTCGGCGTGGCGCTCTCCGCCGGCTTTGCGACGCGCGCCGATTTCAGCCTTCCCGTGGGCAGCATGATGGAGAGCATCACCGTGCACGGCACCGCGCCCCTCCTGGATAGCGAGGACGCCACGCTTGCTGTAGACTTCGACCGCGAACAGATGCAGCGCATCCCGATCAACGGTGGAGGTCTGCTGGGCCTTCTCGACATTGTGCCGGGAACGGTGGTGACGCCCGCGACGCGCGGCGAAGCGGGCCAGTTTTCGACGAACGGGCAGCGCGCCAACACGAATTACTTCACCGTGGATGGCGTCAGCGCGAATAACGGCGTGACCGCGGGAGGCCTGCCGGCGCAATCGACGGGCGGCACATTGCCGGCCGTGAGCGCCTTCGGCAGCCTGGATTCCCTCATCTCCACCAGCGCCGTGCAGGACATGCGCGTCCAGACATCCAGCAGCATTGCCGAATTCGGGAGGCTGCCCGGCGCCAGCGTCGAACTGGTGAGCCAGTCCGGCAGCAACGAATTCCGCGGCGCGACGTCGTATCGCTTCCGCAACGAACTGGGCAGCGCCAATAACTGGTTCGGCAACGAAGCCAGGTTCGGGCGGCTTCCGCTGCGGTTGAACGATCTCACTCAGACATTCGGCGGTCCCGTGCGGCGGAATCGCGCGTTCTTCTTTCTCAGCTACGAATTCATCGACTTGGTGCAGCCGTTCGTCTGGACGCAGTCTGTGCCAGGCGTTGCGATACGGCAAGTGGCTGCGGATTGGGCTCAGCCGGTACTCGCGCTGTTTCCGCTGTCGGACCGCACTCCCACCTCGGGCGGATACGGATTGTGGACCGGCGGCACGTCGCGTCCGGCGGGTCTCAACGCCGGAAGCGTACGTTTCGATCGCGCCCTCACAAACCGCCTGACGCTCTTCGGACGGTACAACGACGCGCCTTCCGCTAACCAGTTCGGCTCCATCGACGTGGATCATATCGAGTTGGGGGCGCGCAGCCTGACGCTAGGAGCGGATGCGCGTCCGGCTGCGGATCTGGTGTTCGATACGCGCGTGAATGAATCCGAATCCACCGCGCATTCCGTGTGGACAGCGCCCGGCGCGGGCGCCGCGAACTGCGATCTGCTTCCGCTCGCCATCGTCTTTGTCGGCGGCAGCGCCAAGTGCGATACGCTGGTGCGATTTACCATCGCCGGGTCAGGACAACTGATTTCAGGACGCGAGGGCGATCGCTGGCAGCGGCAGTTTCAAGCTGTGCAGACCGCGAACTGGCGGCATCGCGGACACTCGTTTGGGTTTGGCGCGGATTACCGGCTGATTACCGGCGTTCGCCGTGACGTCGCGGGCACCCTCGGGGTCATCGCGGATCAACTTTCGGATCTCCTCTCGTCCAGTAAGGTCTGGCAGAGCAGCAGCGCGCCGATCAGCCAGACAGCGCGTGTGCAGGAACTTTCGTTGTGGCTGCAGGACACCTGGCAGATCTCCCACCGGCTCACGCTGGCCATGGGTTTGCGCTGGGAGTATAGCCCGGCGCCGGTGCCGCCGATTGCAGTGAACTTTTTCAACGCGGACGTACTCGGGTTGGTGCCGGCGCGGCAGCCGTTATGGCCTACGTCCGACACGGATTTGGCGCCAAGGCTTGGGCTGGCATGGCGTCTCGATAAAGCCGGCGGTACGGTTCTGCGCGCCGGCGGCGGCCTGTACTACGACTCCAGCATGAGCATCGCCTCCGATTTTCTCAATGGCGGGCCGCTCGGTGTCGCTCAGTTCAACAGCGACCGTAACGGCATATTCCGTAGCGTTCTGGATTTCGCCTTCATGCCGAATCTGCGGCTGCCGCGAGTGACGGAGTGGAATGCATCGTTAGAGCGAGCGGTCACAGAGCACGATTTGGTGTCGCTGGCTTATGCGGGCGCCGAAGGCCATCTGCTGATCCGCCGCGAGATCGGCGGCAACGGCTATAGCGCCACCTCGTGGCCGGTGCTCACCACGAACGAAGGATCGTCGAACTATCACTCGCTCCAGGCGCAATACCGGCGGCGGCTGGCGGCAGGACTGGAAGCGCAGTTTTCCTACACTTGGGCGCACTCGATCGATAACGGGTCCAGCGATGCATATCTCTTCTGGGCGGGCTCGGGAATGAACGCGCGGAGCGACCGCGGAAGCAGCGATTTTGATTTGCGGCACACCTTCAACGCGTCGGCGAGCTATGAGTTTCACGGACCACTGCACGGATGGACGGTCGCCGGAGTGTTGCGGCAGCGCGCCGGATTTCCGGTGAACGTGCAGCAAAGCGAGGAGTACACCGGTATTGCGCTCAGCGATGCGTTCCGCCCGGATCTTGTGTTCACCCAGCCTGTCTGGATCGGCGATCCGAATGTGCCGGGAGGCCGCCGCATCAATCCAGCGGCGTTTTCCGCGCGTCCCCCGGCGGTGGAGGGCAACCTCGGAAGAAATGCGATCGCCGGATTCGGAATGTGGCAACTGGATACGGCATTGACGCGGGAATTCCGGTGGAAAGACCGAAAAAGCCTTCAAATCCGGCTGGAGAGCTTCAATCTCTTCAATCATCCGAACTTCGCCGATCCGGTGAGTTTCATGGATAATCCGCTGTTTGGGCAAGCGCCGTCCATGCTGAATCTCATGCTGGGGACAGGGAGTCCGGGAAGTGGGCTCTCGCCGGTGCTGCAGTCGGGAGGTCCGAGAGAGTTTCAGGGCGCGGTGCGGTTCCGATTCTGAAACTTCGTGGCTTAGTCCTTTGCCACGGCAAATGCATCCACGTCGACGTACGTGTTTGTGGCATCGGGATTTTTCTTTCCCTCGACGTGGATTGTAATCACGTGAAGACCGCTTCCGTTCGCTGAGAATGTCATGCCAAATTGCCATTCGATGTCTTTGTTATACAAGTCCACGGCGCCCTGAGTGACTCCGTCGATATCCACTTCCGCTATGCCTCGATTCGGCGCTTTTGTGAAGATCCACGTAACTTTACTGCCGTTGAATGCCAGCGCGGCTTCGCTTCCGGCGATGTCCGTGTAGGCTACTGTCTTGTCATAAGCCTCGGCAAATTCGCCGCGCGCCCAGAATCCGCGGAGCCGCACTTCGGGGTCGGTGTCGTCGTGCTTGCCGGGGCCCCCGGTGATGAGCGGCCGAATGCCGGCGCGATGCTTCAACTCTGGCTGGCTCAAGGTGAGGCAGGTGGGGTCGAGGCGCGAAAGGTAATAGGGCTCGCGTTCGTATTGCACCACGGTGCAGGTTTCCAGAAATTCCCCCAGCAGCATCGGCTCGAGCGCGTAGCCGCCACCTTGACGGCGTGCCAGGAAATACTGGATGCCCCACTCCTTGATCAAGGCGGCGACTCCGGAGAGATCTTTCGCATCGGCCATCGCTCTCCAGACGCTGTATTGATGCCAGTTGTTGAGGTAGACATCGGCGTATGCCACGTCCGCTACATCCGCGTCGGCCGTCAGCAAAACGGGCGGATGCTGCGGCAGCGCCGCATAATGGGCGGCCACGTCGCGAGGGCGTGCGACGTCATGGAGGAAGCGCTCGCGGCCGCCGGCGCGGAACGTCGTCTGCGAGTAGAAATCCTTGTGGTACCAGCTGGAGGCAGGTGAAAACCAGATGTTCAGCGCCGCGCATGCCAGCAGGTACGCAGTCAGGCTGCGCGCCAGCCAGCGGTGTCGATCCTTGGCCCAGCCTAGCAGCGCCGCGCACGGCACAAACAGCAGCGGCAGGGCAGGGTAGAGATACCGCGCGTTCGGCTCGCTCCCGAGCACGATAAGCGCGGCGCTGAATGCGACCGCAGCGGCGCTGATCGCGACGGCGCGGCGAGACGCCAGCAACGCCAGCAGAGCGAGCGGGGCAAGCGCCAGATATTGGTAACCGAAGGAGCCGTCCTGACCCTCGTAAAACAGGTGCGTATGAAAGGTAAGGTCGTAGAGTGTTTTCCAGGAGAGTGGCTGGCGGAAACGGAATTCTTTGATAACTGCGTCGTGGGGCAGCACCGCGGAATGGAAGCTCTGGTTCAGGAAAGGGAAGAAGGGGTTACCGGTTTTCGCGATTGCGATCGCATACGATGGTGCTCCCAGTACAACCAGGATCGCGAGCGCGACGGCGAAGTGCTTCCACCGGCCGCGCACAGCAATCGCGGCGAGGACGAACGCGGGCACCACGATTGCAAACGCTCCCAGCTTTATCGTGAGTGCCGTGCCGGCCAGGATAGCCGCGATGTATAACCATCGACGTTCGCGCGATTCCCAAAAACGCCACAGCGCCGTCGTCATGCCGAGCAGCATCGCGGCAAGCATGTTTTCAACGAACAGGGATCCGGTGACGAGTTGTACGAGCGGCGTGGTCGCGAAAATAGCGGCCAGGAACATCGCTGCGCCCCGCGACAGCCAGCGGCGCACTGCCGCGTAGAGCAGCGCGATTACTGCGAGCAGCATCGTGAAGTTGATCAGGTGCGTCGCAGCCTCGCCGCCGAGCAGGTACACGATTGTGAAGACCCAGTCGGCGCCCATCGGCATGACGGACCAGAGAACGCGAGCGGGCTCCCAGGCGAGCCGGTGATGCGCGGCGATGTGGACGGGGATCGCGAGATGCATCGCCAGGCCGTCTGCGCCCACCTCGGGCTTTAGGGCGACCAGCCAGTGCATTCCGAGCACGAAAATGAGGAGCGCGAATCCGGCGCGCTCGGCCGCGGTCGACAAGTCCATCGCACGGATGCGCTGCCACACTTCGCCCAGCATGGCGCCAACTCCGCGCAGATCCGCGATGATCGGCGCCAGCAGCAGAATCGCCCAGACGGCCGGATAGTTCACCGGGAGCCGAGCCACCACATTCATCAGGAAAATGTATCCGCCGATCCCGGCGAGCACGGTGAGGACTCCCGCGTCCTTCGGGCGGCCCAGAATGCGCGATCCCACCGCCCAGGCCGCAACCAGGAACAGAGCAGTTGCGAGCAGCGCCGGGATGCCTGCGGCCGCGGCGGTTCCCGCAATCGCCAGCGCGGCGGCAAGCGTCGCGGCGCACCACGATGCCATGAGCATGAGCGGCAGGCCCACCGCGAGAACAAGGGCGCTATAGCGGCCCAGCCGGTGGATGCCCCCAGGCAGCCAGATGAATTGGTGAAACAGGTCGCCGGTAGCGAAGCCGTAAACTTCCACAGCGGCCACGCAGACGAGCACAACTGCGCAGAGCATCGGCAGCAGCCTGGGAGTCGAACGCGTTTCCGGGGCAGCCTCCGTTCTTTTGAAAATGAGCGACCTCTGCACCGCAAAGTTAACGAAGAAGAGCGCGCTTTCCACCATCAGCTTCGCGGCCATTACTCCGATGGCCGTCTGCGCGGTGAGGAATCGAATGCCCGCGTATGACGCCGAGCCGCTGACCACCACCAGCGCCAGGTACTTTGGCAGAGTCTGCGAATGCCGCTCCCGCGAGTAGAACACGCCCGTGCGCACCAGCCAGTAGTTGAAGGCCACCGCGAGAATGCGGCCCGCGATCTGCGAAACGAGTATGTGCCCGGTAGAGCGGTACGCCAGGTAGAAGATGAGATTGTCAACCGCCGCCGAAACGAGCGAGGCCGAGGTGAAGCGCAGCAGCACGGAGTAAATGCGTGCCGAATCGCGAACCGGATGAAAGTGCGACGATGCGTTGCCTTGCTCATAGATGGTGCGGATGGGCACCTCGACGGCAGGCACGCCCTGCTGCTTTGCCGCGAGCAGCATCTCGAGCTCGAATTCGTAGCCGTTACTTTGCAGCGATGTCAGCGCGGGAAACAGCGCCGCCGGAATGCCGCGCAAGCCGGTCTGCGTGTCCTTGAGTTTCTGGCCGACCACCGCATGCATGACTCCGCGGGTCACGGCGTTGCCGAAACGGCTACGCAACGGCACTTCTCCTTGAAACGCGCGACTGCCGAGGATCAGCGCGCCGGGCCGCACGCGCAGCGCATCGCTCACGAGCGCGATATCGTCGGGATGGTGCTGCCCATCGGCATCCGCGGTAATGACACCCTCGCAATCGGGGAATTCCGCTGCGGCTGCCGCGATGCCGGTTTTCAGCGCCGCCCCTTTTCCGCGATTGCTCTCATGCCTGAGTAGCCGCACGCCCACGATCTTCGCAACCTCCGCGAAAATGCCGGAGCACGAGGCGTCGCTACCGTCATCAATGACGAAAATCGGAGTGCCGGCCGCGGCAACCGCGCGAACCACGCCGGCAAGAGCGGCGGAAGGCTGGTACGCAGGGATGACGACGGGCCGCAAGTGCTTACGCCTTGCCGAGAACCTTGCCGAGAATCTTCACTGCCTGGTCCACTTCCTTTTCCGTGACGATGTACGGCGGCAGGAAGCGCAGCACGGTATCGTGAGTGCAGTTGATGAGCAGTCCATTGGCCATCGCGTCGAGCACAATCTGCTTGCCGGGTCCGTTCAACTCCACACCGAGCATCAGGCCGAAGCCGCGCACTTCTTTAACGATCGGGTGCTTGCGCTTGAACTCGTTCAGCGACAGGTGGAAGTAGCCGCCAACGCGCTGAATCGCGGGCATCAGTTCATCCAGCACTTGCAGGAATTCCAGGCCGACGCGGCAAGCCAGCGGACCGCCGCCGAACGTGGTGCCGTGCATCCCCGGCTTGATGGCCGCGGCTGCGCGATCGTTGGCGACGATGAAGCCCAGCGGTATTCCGCACGCCACCGGCTTCGCTGCGACTACGATGTCCGGCAGAATCACCGGGGAAGACCGTTGATATGCAAAGTATGTTCCGGGCCGGCCTACACCGCATTGCGTTTCGTCGGCCACCAGCAGTGCGTTGTAGCGATCGGCGAGTTCACGGGCCTTCATGACGAATTCGTGCGTCAGCGGATGAATGCCGCCTTCGCCTTGGATCATCTCCATCACGATGCCCGCAGTGCGATCGTTAAACGCCGCCTCCAAGGCTGCGACATCGTTCGGCGGAATGAACTTCACTCCGGGCACGAGCGGTTCGAAATCCTGACGGTACTTCGGCTGTCCGGTAATGGAGAGCGCGCCCATCGTGCGGCCGTGGAAGGAGTTTTCGAGCGAGATGACTTCGAACTTCTCCGGGTTGATCGCGCGCCCGTGCGAGTGAATCATCTTCAGTGCGCCTTCGATCGCCTCCGTCCCGGTGTTGCAGAAGAACGTGCGCTTCAGACCCGTCATCTCCACCAGCCGCTTGGCCAGCGGCCCCTGATACTCGTTGTAATAAAGGTTCGATGTGTGAATGATGCGGCCGGCTTGCTCGCGCAGCACTTTCATGATGCGCGGATGCCCGTGTCCGAGTGCATTTACGCCAATGCCGCTGATGAAATCCAGATAGCGTTTGCCGCTTGTGTCATAGACGTAGCAGCCTTTTCCGCGCGCCAGAACCAGCGGATAACGGGCGTAATTCTGCAACACATATTCGCGCTCAATGTCCATCACGGACTGCGCGCTGGGTTCCACGGCAGGAGGAAGGGCGCTTGTCATCTAATCATTTTTGCACAGGATCGATTGTAGCTTCCAAGATCTCCAAGCGTCGAACGGGGGCTTCGCCGTTGACCTCTTCCTTCTCAAATGCATCTAAAACTTCCATGCCTTCGACGATGCGTCCGAAAGCGGAATAGTGACCGTCCAGGTGCGGCGCGTCGCCGAGCATCAGGAAAAAAGATGTGGTTGCGGAATCCGGGTCGTCGGTGCGCGCCATCGACACGATCCCACGAACATGCTTGACGTCGTTGCGGAACTCGCCTTTGAGCGGTGTTATCCAGCGGTCAGCAGGATGCCCTCCGCCGCCCGCCCGCGTATCGGGCATGCCGCCCTGCACTACGAATCCCTTGATGAGGCGATGGAAAGCGGTGCCGTTGAACCAGCCGGTCTGCGTCAGCATCAGGAATCGGCGGACGTGGTTGGGCGCCCAATCGGGCTCCATTTTGATTTTCATTGTGCCGAGCGTCGTCTTCATGGTGACAGTGCGGCGCAGGTCGTCGATGGGCGCGTTGACGAACGGCTCCACTTTCTTCTTCTCGATGGTCACTTTCTGAATGCGAACGGGAGTTTGTGTCATGCCGTTAGCGTCCACAGGGGTCGTGGAGATCTTCTCGACGAGGTCCATCCCTTCGGTGACGCGTCCGAATGCGGTGTACTGGCCGTCGAGCGGCGGCTGCGGGGCGATGCAGACGAAGAACTGGGCGCCGTCGCTGTCTTTCTTATCGGGGATGCGCACGGTGGAGACCACGCCGCGCTCGTGCTTAATGTTGTTGAACTCGGCGGGCAGCAGGTTCAGGCCGCCGGTACCCCAGAGGTTTCTCGGCGTTTTGGCGTTCTTCAGCAGTGGGTCGCCGCCCTGAATAATTCCGCCGGCCACGACGCGAAAGAAAGCGCTGCCGTCATAGTAGCCGTCGCGCGCGCGCTTAATGAACTCGTCGACGTGCTTCGGCGCGGCTTGCGGGAAAAACTCAAATCGAAAGGTGCCGGCGTCCGTAGCAACCACTGCTTCCACATCTGCGGGCGACTGCGCCCAACCCGCGGCCACCGCCAGCAACACGAGCGGCGCCGCCAAAATCCGCGATCCCATTTCTCTACTTTAGCTGCTTGCCCGCGCTCGCATCCCGGCGCCGTGTACCGCTGGCTTTCGGAGTTGCTTTTACGCCGACTTCAAACCGCACCCGAATCCCCGGCACCGGGCCCGCTCCCTCACGGTCACGGCTCCGTCAGTAGTTGATTCGGCTAGCGGAGCCGCGACCGTGAGGAAGCGGTAAAAGGTGTATCGAAAGGCGGATGAAGCGCGACGAGATCAGCAGCCGGATTTTTTCACAAGCCCGTGAGGAAGGAGCGCGCGATCGCCACCCAGCCGCGGCCTTTTCACCCCGTCCCGGCTTCACGCTTGCGTGCTTCCATATAATGGCGCCGCTCGGGCTCGGCGAAGCGCTCGATGGCATACCTCAGCATAGTCCGCGGCATCACGGCGGCGTGCGCATCCAGAAAATGCTTCAGTGCGGCGGCATCTCGTTTCCCGGCCTCGCGCAGCATCCATCCGGATGCCTTGTGGATCAGGTCCTCTTTATCGCCGAGCACCTCTTCGCACAGCGCCAGGGTGTCCGCCACGTTGCCGTTGCGGATGAACCAGAGGGTCGCCACGAGCGCGATCCTTCTGTCCCAAATGCTCCGCGCACGAATCATCCGGTAGAGCACCGACTTGTCACGGTTCAGCAGGTGTCGGCCGACGATGTAAGGGGCGCTGTCGTCTACGCCATCCCAATCGTGAATCGCCGACCGGTTTTTCATGTAAAGGCCATAGATCGCGGATTGGCCGCGTTCATCGGCGCGCTCCATTTGGCTGCGAAGAATGGCGTGGGCGAGCGAGCGCTCCTCGTGTACACGGGACCGCATCAGTTCCACAACTTCCGGTAGCGGCATATCGCCAAATTCCGCGGCGACCCGGCGTACCTGAGGCACAGTGACGCCGAGGAACTTATCGCTGTCGCAATTCTTGAAGAACCACTGCTGTGCCTTGGCACGTTCCGGGTCGGAATGTTCTCGCAATTTCGCGCGTGCGCGGTTCAGCATGAGAGCATTTTAACTGGCATCGTCGCGTTGGCGCGGAATTCAAGCAGGATGGACACCGGCTCCGCTGGGGGTCTCAACCGCGAGTGGAGCCGATGTCCTTTTCATGGGTTCGGGAGGTGGCTAGGACACCATTCGGACGGCGAAGACTAAGCCTCCGAAGAGAATAACGGAGAGGACGGCGATCACGGCATTCTTTGCAATTCTTTGGGTGCGAGTACTCTCCAAGTCTAAATCGTGCTTCATTTGTGCGTCGAGACTGTCGAACATAGACGTTCCGCCTCCAGGCAGATCCGACACAACTATGCTCCTAGTAGATGGAAAATTCAATAGGGTAATCGCACACTTCTGCGGCGGGCGGGACAGGCGGCCGTCACCTTGCCGCGTTGGTCGCGCGCTGCTCAACCACCTTCTTGACGCAGTCGGCCAAGGCTTTTGCGCTGTATGGTTTCTGCAGAAATGCCGCCATGCCCCGCTCGCCGAACCGCTCCTTGGCCATGCTTTCGCTATAGCCGCTGGAAGCGATCACGGGCACGTCCGCCGATATTTTGCGGAGTTCTTCCATCGCCTCCGCACCGCTCATCACCGGCATCATCATATCCAGCAGGACCAGGGTTATGTCGCGCCGGCGGTCTCGAAACATCTCTACGCCTTCCTCGCCGTTCGCCGCCAGCAGCACGGAGTATCCATACCGCTCCAGCGTAACCCGCGCCATGTCGCGAACCAATTCCTCATCGTCGATTACCAGCACCGCCCCTGCGCCGCGGAGGTCTCGCTTCTGTTCAGCGCGTTCCGGCTTGGGCTGAGCGGCCGACCCCGCCGGCAGGAGAATCTCGAACGTTGTGCCCTTGCCCGGCGAAGTCTCCATGCGGATGGCGCCCTTGTGTCCGCGCACGATGCCAAGCGCCGCCGCTAAGCCGAGGCCGCGGCCGGTAAACTTCGTCGTGAAGAACGGGTCGAAGATGTGCGGCCGCACCGATTCGTCCATGCCGCAGCCATTGTCGCGGACCTGGATCGCGACGTACGCGCCCGGCTCGATGTGGTCCAGCACGAAGCTGGTGCGCGCGATCGCCGCTTCGTCCAGATGCCGCAGACGCGTGGACACCGAAACCACACCCGATCTGTCTTCGCCGATCGCCTCCGCGCCATTGATCACCAGGTTCATCACGAGTTGCTGAATTTGCGCGGGGTCCACATCCACATCCGGGAGCCCGTTGCCCAATTCCAGGCGCAATTCGACTTTCTTGGGAATGGAGCTCTGAATCAGGCTGGAGATTTCCCGCACCAGACCGCTCAAACTGGTCGATTGGACGAAGAATCGGCCCTTTCCCGAATACGCGAGTAGCTGCCTGGTCAGATCCGCCGCGCGCTCGCTGGCAAGCATTACGTTCTGCAGCATCGGCCGAAGGTGGCTGCTTTCCGGAAGTTCATCGAGCACCAGGCTGGCGTTGCCCAGGATACCGGTCAGCAGATTATTAAAGTCGTGCGCGACCCCGCCCGCGAGAATGCCGATGCTTTCCAGTTTTTGCGCCTCGCGCATGGCCTCGCTGGTGCGCTTCTGGTCGTCGATGTCTGTACAGGTTCCGAACCACTTCACGATCGCCCCGGTGGTATCGCGCAGCGGAACGGCGCGGCCCAGAAACCAGCGATAAGTTCCTTCCGCCCCCCGAAAGCGGTACTCGATCTCGAACACTTCGCCCGTTCGCAGGCTGCGCTGCCACCGTTCCTGCATGGATGCGGCGTCTTCCGGGTGTAGCACGCTATGGCCGGCGACGCGGCCATAGGTCTCATGCTCGCTGAGGCCGGTGAATTCGAACCATCGGCGGTTGAAGTAATCGACTTGCCCGTCCGGACGCGCGGTCCAGACGATCTGCGGAATAGCCTCCGCCAGGCTGCGATAGCGCTTCTCGCTGCTCTGCGCTTCCGCCAACTCAACCTGCTCGCGAATTCGCTCCGCCCGCTCCTCGTCGGCGTGCTTACGATCCGTAATGTCCTGCCCCGCGCCGTAGATGCGGCACACGCGGGTATGGGCGGCGTCCCAAACCGGCTGAGCCGAATCGCGCAGCCAGCGCACTTCCTTGTTTTTAGTTACGATGCGAAACTCGGCCTGATAAGGACGTCCGAGCAGCAACTGCTCGCGGCCCTGCTCGATCCTGGAGCGGTCGCTCGGATGAACTACCGGCAGCAAAACCGCCTCTTCCAGATCCACGGATGTGTAACCGGTGATGCGCGTGAAGGCCTGCGTGAGCCACTCCAGAGCGACTGAGCCATCAGCATCCACGCGGTAGCAATAGGCGTAATCGCTGCAAAGCTCGGAAACCGTTCGATACCGCTCCTCGCTGATGCGGAGCTGCTCCAGCGCGCGTTCGTGCTCCTGCTTGAGCCTCGCTTTTTCCAGGGATTCCCGCGCGACCAGCGGCAAACGGTGCAGATGGCCCTTGAGAACATAATCCGCTAGTCCGGCTTTCATGCCGGCCGCGGCGATCTCTTCACTTCCGGTATCGGTGACCATCACGACCGGCGTCTCCGGATGTTTCCGCCGCACCTGCTGCAGCACGTTCAAGCCATCGCTCCACTGGAGCCGGTAGTCCGTGAGAACGAAGTCGAGGTCTTCGCGTTCGAGCGCTTCGTCCAGCATGGATTGCCGGATGATCTCTTCAAATTCCGCGTCCGGGAACGTCTTCTTCACGCGTCCGATGACTAATTCGCGGTGATCCGGATTGTCATCAATGACCAGTATCCTCATGCTTCGCTCCAGGGCCCAGTTCAATCGAGAACGTGCTGCCGCTTCCCAGCGTGGACGTCACGACCGTCTGTCCGCCCATGATTTCGACCACCTTGCGGGTCGCCGAAAGTCCGAGCCCCAGTCCGGGATAATCCTCCACACCATGAAGCCGCACGAAGGGCGTGAATATGCGCTGCTGGTCTTCCTCTGCCAGGCCGATGCCGTTATCGCGAAACATGAGGCGGACGGCAAGGTCGGTGCGCTCAGCCCAAATCTCCACGTTCGGTTCCACCGTTTCGGCTACGTACTTGATTGCATTCGAGAGCAGGTTGCAGACGGCAATCTTCAGCAATGCGGGGTCTGCCTCCACTTCTCCCAGCTCTCCTGAAATTCGCGTGTGGCCCTTGCGGGCGTCGATCTCCAGTTGTAAATCCGCTATACATTGCCGCACCAACTCATCCAGGTTGACGGTTCTCAATTTGATGGCTTTCCGGCCGATCCTCGAGAACTCAACCAGCGATTCAATCAACTCCCACATCTGGCGAACCGCCGCCTGAATGCGATCGAGTTGATGCTTCCCGGCTGCGTCCAACCGCGACGCCTGATCTTCCGCCATGGCTTCGGCGAACCCCGTTACGGTCCGCAACGGCGCGCGTAAGTCGTGCGTCATCGCGTGGATGAACGCTTCCAGATCGTCCTTCTGCATCCGAAGTTCCAGGCTCAGGCGCCGGGCTCGCAGCAGCATTTCGATTCGTGCGAACAATTCCAATTTTTCAACGGGCGTCAGCACCACTTCATCCACCAGTTTCAGCAGCGGACCGGTAAAGGCGCCGATGCTCTGGCGGCTGGCCACCAGCAGAGCCGGCACCAGCACTGGTTCTTCATCGTGTTTGCGCGCCTTCAGGAATTCGGCGTGGGTGCGGAACGCAGAGGCGTCCAGAATTGCCAGGTCGAAGGGCGCGTCGCCGTCCGGAGGCTGCCAGAGCAACTCGTGACGTTTTTCCAGCATGCCGCCAAGCAGGCGCGCATTTTCGCGGTTTTCCAGAAGCAGTAGAATGCGGCTCACTCTATCCTCGTTCCGGCTACTCGTGCGATGCCGGGCCTCGTCCTTCAGGTGTGCCGCTGAGAATGCGTCTCAACCCGCTCAGCTTCGGCCCTAGCTGGAACCCGGATTTGGTGATCGTGACTTCATGGAGCGACTTTTCGAAGTCCGTCAAGCGCTTTTTCAAGATGCCGAGCGCCTTGGCGATGGTCCCGTCGAGTTCCAGGTACCGCAGGAAAATGATGTTGTCGGCCATGTAACTTACGCCGACATCAGTGACACGAAAATCGCCCGTAATGCTTTCCACTTCATTGATCAAGAGCACCGCTACGCCCATGTTTTGCAAGTATTTTGCCAGAGCGTGGAGATGCGTCACCAAGTCCTGGCCGCGCAGGGACAGCCTGTACCCCGAAACGCTGTCGATCATCACGATGCGTGTGTTCCGCTGCTCGACTTCGCGCCGGACCATGAGCGCGAACTCGTCGGCCGTGAAGTGGAGCGGTTCGACGTGAACCACGTCCAGCCTGTCGCCTTCCATCATGCTGCGCACCGGAATACTGATCGCTTCGCACCGCCGCACCAGGCTTTCGCGCCATTCTTCGAACAGGTACACGACACTGCGTTCTCCGCGCGCGGCAGCCGCGCGTACGAACTGCATCCCGAGCGTGCTCTTGCCGACGCCGCTCGGTCCGGTGAGGATGGTAATGGTGCCGCGTTCCAGTCCGCCGTGCAGCATCTGGTCCAATTCGGCGATATCAAAGGCGAGTTGCTCGGGCTCGAAGTCCACGGCGAACTCGTCCGGAAGCAGCCTCGGGAAAACTTCCATCCCTCGCGCGCTCAAGCGCAGGGTATGCAGACCGCTGCGGAAATCGCTGCCGCGGAACTTCACGACCATCAGATTGCGTCCGGCGGGTTCCGCCATCAGGTTGAGGACGCCGTCGGCGATGAACTGCAGGTCTTCGTCGGGTCCCTCGTTGCTTTCGCTGCTGAACAGGACCGTGCAATCCAGATCGCAGAGAAAACGGAGCAGGCTGAGGGCTTCTTTGCGGAATTGGAACGGGCTGTTGGCCAGATAGCGGAGTTGCGTTATCCCGTCGACGAACACGCGAGCCGGCTTGGCCTTTTCCACCGCTTCGCGTATGCGCGTGGTGGTCGGCTCGCGCTCCACGTCGGAAGGCGGAAATATGTCGTAGGGGCTCTGGTCGGCGAACTGCTTGCTGCTGGGGCTCAGGTCCAGGAACGTGACCGCGTCCAGGTTGAAACCGAGCATTCGTGCGTTGCGGCGCAGTTCGCCCTCGCTCTCGCCGAATGTAATAGCCAGTGCGGTTTCGCCGCGCTGAACGGCGGAGCTGAGGAAGTGGTATCCGAGAATTGTTTTGCCTGATCCGGGGCCGCCACGCACCATGTAAGAGCGTTCGGCGATGAGACCACCGCCTAGTACTTCATCAAGGCCTATCACCCCGGTGGTGATGCGGCGAATCTCATCAGTCACGACAATTTACGATAGCAGCGACGGCCGATTCGACGCCGTAATCGATTCAGTCGAATTGTCATAAAGTTGACGAAACAAGTGACATAGCAAAAGCGGCCCAATGCTGCTATCCAGACCTTTCGGTCTGATTGGCCAAAAAATTGGGGATGAGAAAACCGAGTTTCCGGTTAGAGTGGAAGTGGATGCTGAAGTCGTCCAGTTCACCTCGCGCCCCTGTCAGCCGTCGCGGACTCGATTTGGCAAGGGTACTGTTAGTACACGGTGACTTGGCGCCTCGCTTGGCGCTGCAAACGATCCTGCGCGCCGGCGGTTATGCCGTTGATTGCGTCGGCACTACCGCTGAAGGCATTGATCGGCTGGACACACGGGAATACGATCTGGTGCTGAGCGTAGCGCAACCCGTGCTTTCGTACGCCAAGGTGAAACAGTATCGCCCGGCGACGGCACTGGTCCATTCCTCCGCTACGGCGCCTAATGCCACGCGTCGGCACAGGGTCGCGGTACGCACTGAAAACGTACCCAATCTGTTAGCGCAAGTTGCTGAATTGATTGGAATAAGGGCGATCCGCCGCTACCGCTTCAGCTAAGGGGATTATCCGCCTAGAGAACGGTAACAGGCGATCACAGATCGCCTGTTACCGTGTCCGGTTATTATCTTCCGTGGCCGCCGGCAGCAGCGCCACCCGAAGCTGCGCCTCCGCCAGAAGCGCCATGTCCCGCAGACCCTGCGCCGGCCGATGCCGAGGCCGTCGATCCGCTCATTGCGCCCGATGGCATTCCACCCATGGATGCCGAAGACGCCGGGGAAGCCATTACACCCGAATACCCGCCCGAAGTGGGAGCCGCCGCGTTGTACGGCATGCCGCCGTTGAAGCCGCCTCCGTTGGTCGGGGGCCTGTAGTAGGTCGGGTTGTACACCGAGTACACCGAATACGGGCTATAGAAGCGATATCCGTACGGGCTCATAAATGCGCCATTGCATGGCACATATGTCATCATTCCGTACCAGGAATTGAAGCTCCAGGCGCCCGAATAACACGAGCCCGTTCCCCAGCCCATCGAGGAAAGAGTGCCCGAGCCCATCAGCGTCTTCGCCGCCGAGAGATTCGCCATGGCCATCGATTCGGCGCGGCGTCCGCTCCAGCGATCGAGAGCATCGGTATCGTTCTCGTCGAACTTGCTGACTTCCGCCTTCTCGCCGCCGAGCATCAGCATCTTCCCGCCGGAGACATCGACAGTTTGTCCGTCGAGCGCCACGGCAGCCGACCCCTTGAACACCCGCACGCGGGCGGGTTCAGCATCGAAGCGATAGATGCCGGATTTCGTAAGGGCAACCTGCGCATCCTTCACGGCGATGGTTACATTGGTATCCTTGGCGATCTGGTCCGCCTCGATTACCGCGGAGCCGGTCACCAGTTCCAGCCGCGTATCGATGAGCCGGTTGGTGATCATGCGAAGCGAGCTGTTCTCGCCCATTCGCAGAACCACGCCCGGCGTCAGGAGAACTTCCGCACGGCCGCCTTCGGTCCGAAGCACCTGATTCTCTTTGAGATCCTCGAAATGCGTGGGCGAATATACCAGCTTCTGATTCGCCAGAAAGACATCGCCCTCGCTGAAAGCCGCCACACCCGATTTTGCTGAAATGACCGGTTGGGCCATCGCCTGAACAGACGTCAGACCCAGAGCCAACCCGGCAAACGCCATAACCCTTAGCGGCTTCATAGCCTACACCTCGCTAGCTATAGCTTCCGCGCTCTTGAAGCCAATGTCAATGAAGTACTTATAGTTATTTAGGGCCGGGTGTAAATTCCCAACACCCGGACCCTCCTTCACATTCGGTCCGCCCGCCGCATTGCCGGGCCGCGGCACAGCTTTTAGCATGGTGATTGAGGGGACCTGATTTTATGGCAGATCGCAATGACTTCGACCGTGAGCGCGATTGGGATCGCGACCACGACCGCGAACGGGAACACAACACCTCTCGCGACCGTTGGGACGCCCGCGACCGCAACCGCTGGAGCGGCGCCCAGGATTGGGACCGCGAACGTCACGATGCGCGTTGGTTTGGTGAGCCGGTAGGCACTCGCCGCGAGGGTGGCGAAGACCTGCGGCGCAATCAACCCTGGGCCGGCGAACAGCGGCAAGGCGACTTCCGCGAGCAGGGCGACTGGGGCCGCTCCGGCAACTGGGGCCTGTACGGAAACCGCCCCGATAATTCCCGGGAGAACGACTGGACCCGGCGGCACTCGGGCGGAAGCCAGGCCAGCGGAGGCATCAGCCAGTGGGGCGGCGGCTCCGGGCAGTACGGTGCGGGTACCGGGCAGTGGGGCGGAGGCATGTCATCGTACAGCGGCGGTATGGGCTCATACATGGACCGGGAGAACCGCGGCGAACGTGGCCGCTTTACCGGTCGCGGCCCGAAGAACTACACTCGCAGCGACGACCGGATCCGCGAAGACATCAACGAGCGCCTCACGGACCACCCGGAGATCGACGCAAGTGAAATCGAAGTCCAGGTGAAGGACGGTGAAGTGACTCTTACGGGGACGGTGGATGACCGTCACACGAAACGTCTTGCCGAGGACGTCGCGGATTCCGTCTCCGGAGTAAAGCAGGTGCACAATCAGATCCGGCTGGAAGCGCATTCGCCCGCCGGACGGTGAGATTCCGGTAGCGACCCGATTGTGAATAACGGTACACTGGAGCTTCGCCCAAGGAGCTCCCGTGTCCCGATTTGCCTTCCTCCAGCCCGAAGCCGCATACGCTCTTCCGCGCTCATTCGATTTCGAGGATTACATCGAGACGGAGCGCGAAATGTGGGCGCTGTTTCCCGAGACCGATGGCAAGCGGGTCAATTTTTGCCAGCTCGGCCTTACCGCTCAAATCTACGTGGAATCTTCGGACGCTGGGGATCTGGCCGATGGCGAAACCTACTTCCTGATGCCCTGCGAAGATGGCGCCTTGAGGCCCTTGCGCATGAAAGCCGTGCGGCGCCTGACGCTGGACGAATTTCGGATGAGTCACATAACCGCTCAGCGGCTCGCCCAGAAGCTCACCGGCGCACGGCGCGTGATGGGCGAAATCCACTTGCAGATTCTCGGTCCGGCAGTACTCGAAGACTCCGTTTAGTTTTGTAAAAAACCAGGTAACTGTTGTATCTTGTTACCCATGGTTCGAACGGGAAGCTGTTTAGCTTCACTCTTCTTATGCCTGTCCGCCGCGTTCGCACAGGCCCCCACCGGTCTCACGGTCAAGACCGCGACGAGTAAGCAGGTGGTGCTGACATGGACCGGTTCGGCGTCGAGTTACACGGTTCAGCGGGCCCCTCTCGGAGGCGCATATTCCACCGTTGGATCGGCAACCTCCGTCACGTACACGGACACCACCATCGACGCGTTCACGACCTATCAGTATCAGGTGCTGAACGGGACCGCTGCGTCCGCCGCGGTCACCGTGGGTCCGCCACCCGCCGGTGTAACCAATGTGGCGCCCGCTCCACTGGTCGGCTCTTCTCCCTCGAACACGTACGGCTACAACATTGCTTTGACGCTGGATGCAAACAGCGATCCCGCATTTCTATTCCTCTGGGACGATCCCAACGGCAACAGCCATCACGAACTGACGCAACTGCTCTTCCGCAACTGGAGTCGCGCCAGGTACGCGTGGAACCCGATAGTCAAGATTGCGACCGTCGGCGATGTTTCCACCACCTTCCGCTCTTCCACGGCGCTGGGCTACGACACTTCAACGGGCACGTTTGTGGCGGCAAGCGAAATTCAGGACGGAGACAGCACGGATATAGTCCTGTACACCTCAACAGACGGCGCCGCCTGGACCCTCAAGAACACATTTCGTAGCCCCGACTTCGGATATTTTGGGCCGTCCGTGGCGCTCCGCGGCGGAAACCTGTATCTGACATTTACCGACACGCTGGATACGGCGGTGTACTACGTTACGGGGCAACTGAGTCAGCCGGCCACGTCCTGGACGACGAAGAAAAACCCGCAGGTCAGCGGCTTTGTGTTGGACCAATACGTATCGCCCTCGTTGGCGTTGGACAGCAACGGTGCGCCGGGCATTGCGTACTCCGGCATCGATGACAACGCTAACGGCGCGGTCCTCTTCTGGCGTCCGGTTGCGAATACCGCGGTGAAGGCGGCCGATTCGCAGGGAAACGGAAGCGTGTACAACGTCAAACTGCTTTTCTACAACACCAACCCGCGCATCACCGCCTCGATGATCCGCAATGATTCCAACTCCGGCGATACGTACGGCGACAGCGTGCACTTCATGCACTCGGAGGATGGCGGCACGACGTGGGCCGAGCCCGTGATGGTGCCGCCGGACGGCAACTCGTCATCCGACTATCCGTTCGACATGGGTGTCGATTCCAAGGGAATGGTCGGCGTAGGCTTCGGGCAGAACTCCAATTCGGGCGACAATAGCCATAAGTGCGGCAACCCGAAGTACTCCACTTCTACAGACCTCACTCACTTCAATACCTGCTCATTCGCGCCCCTCTCGGTGACGCAGAACTTCAGCGTCTACCCGTCGAGCATTCAGGTGATGTACGGGGCCAACGACAAACTCTTCTACCTGTGGCTGGAGTACAGCGGCGACGCGGCGGGTTCGGGCGTTCTTATGTATCGCGAGCCGCCCGCCGGAGCTAGTGCCGCTCCTACCATTACCAGCGTCTCCGATAATAATGTGACTCGTGCGAGCATCGTGGGCGGCAGTTGGATCAGCATTTTCGGCGCGAACTTATCCGGCACGACGCGCATTTGGGCAGATCCGGACTTCACGACCGGCAACAAACTCCCCACAACGCTCGACGGCGTTTCCGTGAAAGTCAACGGCGTGCCGGCGGCCGTCTACTACATCAGCCCCACTCAAGTGAACGTTCAGGCTCCGAACCCGATCAGCGGCTCGGTGGCCGTGCAGGTGAGTTATAACGGCGCTGCCAGCAACACCATCAACGTGAACGCCGTCTCCAACGCACCGACGCTCTTCTCCTACTCGCTCGGCGGAACCACCTTCCCGTCCGCGCTCTTCGCCAATTCGTATATCATCGTCGGCGATCCGGCGCTCGCCGGCAGCATCGTCGCCAAACCGCATTCCGGGGATTTCATCCAGCTTTATGTCAACGGTCTTGGGACCTCCACGGCCGGCACGACTCTGAGCGATGTGGTGAACTTCAACGGAAACGTGACGGTCACAATCGGCGGGCAAAATGCTCCCGTGCAATTTGCCGGCCTGGTAGCTCCGGGCGAATTCCAGATCAACGTGCAGGTGCCTAACTTATCGCCGGGACTCTATCCCGTGATCGTCACGGCAGCGGGTCAGGCGTCTCAATCGGGCGTCATGGTGCCCATACAATAGCGCGCGAGACTTGCCCCGGGGACGTGACATCTGGAGACCGGCCGCTCGCGTCCCCATAGGCCCGATAGAAACTTTTTTCATCTCCCCACTAGCTTTCCCCTGACGTTTCGTTATACGATGCGTCCAATCGCTAAATCAGGGAGTAACAATGAAACGTGTCGCGATCTACGCTCTAGCTCTACTCTTTGCCTTCGCCGCTTTCGCGCAGGTTACTACCACCAGCCGCCTCGATGGCACAGTCACCGACTCGCAGGGCGCCGCTGTTCCCGGCGCCACCGTGGAAGTCACGTTGGGCGCCACCGGCCAGGTGAACAAGGTCACCACGGACGATAAAGGCTACTGGACCGTTCCGAGTTTGCCGAGCGGCGTATATCGCGTTGCGGTCTCGCATTCGGGCTTCAAGAAAGCGCAGACCGAAAACGTCAAGCTGGACGCGGGCGTGCCGGGCACTGTCAATATCGTGCTCGAAGTGGGCGCGGTGACTGAGACGATCGAAGTGACGGCGGGCGCTGAAATCGTGCAGACGGATTCGGCGACGGTGTCTTCGACGCTGCAGGGCACGCAGATTCACGACTTGCCGTTCACCAGCCACAACGTCACCGAACTGATCGCGACGCAGCCGGGCACACAGTCCGGCGACGGCATCCGTTATTCGACGATCAACGGCCTGCCGCAGACGACGATCAATATCACGATCGACGGTATCAACGTGCAGGACAACGCGACGAAGAGCAATCCGGATGCGATTTTCAACTCGGTTCAGCCGCGTACCGAAGCCATCGAAGAAATGACCATGAGCACCGCCGCCGCCGGCGCGGACAGCCTGGGCGAAGGCGCGGTGCAGATCAAGTTCGTCACCAAGAGCGGCAGCAACCAGTTTCACGGCGCCCTGTTCGAAACCAACCGCAACGCGGAGTTCGAAGCCACTTACTATTTCAACGGCCTCAACAACATTCCGAAGGACCGCCTGAACCTGAACCAGTATGGGTATAGCATCGGCGGCCCCGTGAAGAGGAACAAGCTGTTCTTCTTTAACTCGTTCGAGTTCTTCGACCTGCCGCAATCGTTCAGCGAGACGGGGACGTGGCTGACGCCGCTCGCGACGACGGGTGTTTTCACATATAAGGATTCCGGCGGCACGGTCCGCACGGTGGATCTCTATCAACTGGCGAAGACGGCCGATGCGTCTCTTCCGGCAAACATCCGGGCGTTCCCCACTTCGGGCGACCCCACCCTGGCTAAGACCTACTCCCTGATCAATCAGTTCACCAGCAGCGGCGGCACGCTCGCGAACCGCATCACCACGAACAACGACTACAACCGCCAGAACTTCACCTGGGGTCCGAAAGCGGTGAATAACCGGAAGTTCGAAACCACGCGCCTGGATTACAACCTGAACGAAAAGAACCACATCAACTTTGTTTGGAATTATCAGGTGAATTCACGCTCTCCCGACGGCCTGAATGGTACCCTCGCGATTCTGCCCGGCAATGGCACGCAACTCGGCGCCAGCGACCTGGACGGACAGTACGGCATCAACTGGACAGGCAGCATCGGAGTACGTTCGGTGATCACGGCTAACGTGACGAACGAATTCACGGGCGGCATTCAGGGCGGCACCAACGCGTTGGGCGCCGGCATGTCGCCGGCGGACTACGGCATTTGGAACGGCAGGCTGGTTCAGTTCGGCGCGGCTACGGCCGGTGCCGGGACCTACATGACGAATCCTTACACGGGCAGCTATCTCGGCTACGCTCCGCGCAGCACGCCGGTGTATCAGATCAATGACAACGTTTCCTATTTGAAGGGCAATCACCTGTTCCTCTTCGGCGGCAACTTCACCCAGGTGAACGCGTGGCAAGCGGCTTCGAATTCGTCGCTGCTGAACACGGTTACTCTGGGCCAGGCGACCGGCGATCCCGATAATACCGGTGCGACGAGTCTGTTCACGACAACCACCCTACCGGGTGCGAGCGCGACGCAATTGGCCGATGCGGCGAACCTCTACGCGATTCTCACCGGTCGCGTGTCGGCGACTGTCAGTTCTGCGGTTCTCAACGAGCAGACCAAGACGTACGGCCCCAACTACTCCGTCGATCGCAATCACATGCGCGAATTCGGCTTGTATGTGTCCGATACGTGGCGCGTGACCCCGAACCTCACGCTCACCGGCGGCGTGCGTTGGGATCGCCAGAATCCAATTCACAATTTGGACAACCTCTACACGCGGCCGGGCTTCGCCGGTTTGTGGGGCGTCTCGGGCGTGGGCCATCTCTTCCAGCCGGGTGTGCTGGATGGCAGCGTGCCGGTATTCAATCTCGCGGACGATCAGCACGGATTCGATCCGGGTATCGGTACCTTCAGTCCGTCTGTGGGATTTGCGTACCGGCTGCAAAAAGACAATTTCCTGCATGCCATCACGGGGACTGAAGCCGTGATCCGCGGCGGCTTCAGCGTCGCGACCAACCGGCAGGGCATCGGTTTCCTGGATGGCGTGTGGAGCGCGAATCAGGGCCGCAGTTTGAGCACTTCCACGAGTCCGTCGACCACGCCGAGCGTGTTCTCGGCTGGCAATGTTCTCTTCAGCGACCCCGTGCTGCCCACTTTGGCGCCGACGAGCCTGGTTCCGAGTTTCCCCAATCCGCAGTTCCCGCTGGCGGTGCAGAGCGGCCAGAACGTTTCCGATTACAACCCGGACATTCATCCGGAGTACGTGGAGAGCTGGACGTTCGGCATTCAGCGCCCGCTGGGCCGCAACACAGTCCTCGAAGGCCGCTATGTCGGCAATCATGGCGTCGATCTCTGGAGCAACGCCAACTTGAACGAGACCAATATCCTGGAGAACGGCTTCCTGACGCAGTTCCAGGCGGCGCAGAACAACCTGGCGATCGCTAACGGAATCAGCGTGGCGCAGTTGCTCAATCCGCAGACGAAGTTGACTACCAACAATTTCGGCAATGCCGGCCTTCCGGGGCAAGTCGCTGTACCGATTCTGACGACCGCTCTGGGAACATCGACCGACCAGACGACTGCGACTCAGTTGCAGCAAGGCCAGGCGGGCGCGACGGCCAACGCAATCGCGGGGAATGCCACGCGCATGGCAAACCTGACGAAGGCGGGCTTCCCGATCAACTTGTTCCAGGTGAACCCGAACAACGGCGGCGCTGCCAACATGATGACGAACCGCAACTCCAGCACATTCAACTCGCTGCAGATTGAAGTGCGGCGCAGGTTAGCGGGCGGTTTGCAGGTTCAAGGCAGCTATGCATTTTCGAAGTCACTGACCAACGCCAACAGCCCGACGCTGCGTGATTGGGGCGGGGAAAAAGGACCGACGACGTTCGATATCCGCCACGGCTTCAAGGCAACATGGGTTTATCAATTGCCGTTCGGCCAGGGCCGCACCTATCTTTCGAGCGCACACGGCGTTCTCGGGCGCATCGTGGGCGGATGGGAGACCGCAGGCGTCGCCCGCGTGCAAAGCGGCACGCCGACGAACCTGCTGAGCGGACGCGCCACCTTCAACCAAAACGACAGCGGCGTGGTGCTGCACAACATCACGACGAGCCAGTTGCAGAGCGAAATGGATCTGAACCACAAAAGCCAGATCAATGCCAACGGAACAGCGACGGGCACTGTGTACTACCTGCCTCAGCCGTTCATTCAGAATACTCTCGCGGCCTACAACATCAGCGGCACGCTGGATCCCAGCGCGCCGTACCTCGGCCCATGCGATCAAGCCGGACAGTTGTGCGACCATATCTTCGTCTACGGTCCGTGGCTGTCGAAGTGGGACGCGAGCATTGTGAAGCGCACGCAGATCAAGGAGCGCTTCAACATCGAGTTCCGCTGCCAGGCTCTCAACGTCTTCAACCACCCGAACATCCTCGGCCCCGGCGGGTCGGCGACGAACGGGAACATCAGCAATACGGTGTCCTCGAGCTTCGGACAGACGACGTCGGCGTTCCGCGACTTCAATAACACGAACGATCCGGGATCGCGTACGCTGGAGTTTGTGTTGCGGGTGAACTTCTAGAGCTTGATTACCGGCCGCAGATGAACGCCGTTCGCCGGCGTTCATCTGCGGCTTATCTATTTACTGCTCTTCTTGTGGGTTCCTGATTTCGCGGCTGTCCCTCTGGGCTGCGGCGCTTCGCTTCTGGCCTCCTGCAGAATGGGTTTTGAGATCTCGGTGAGAAGGTAGTCAGCGCTTTCTTCTTCTCCCAGGCTGTGGCCTAGCAAGCGCGCAACTTCCCGCTCCCCGATCTGCAAGGCGAGTGTCCGGGCCGTGCCGTAGCCCGAAATCTCGTAATGTTCCACCTTCTGCGCGGCCGCGATTAGCGAAAGATCGGCCGCCAGCTCGTTCTTATCCCCGCCTTCTTCAATCGTCTCCTGCCCTTCTTCGATGAGGCCTTGCATCGCACGGCACGGCTTCGGCTCGGCATCCTCGGCCAGCATCTCGAAAGCCTGCGTCAGCCGCTCCACCTGACCCTGCGTTTGCATCAGGTGCTTTTCGAATGCTTCCTTGAGTTTGGGATGATGCGCCGCCTCGGCCATCTTCGGAAGGGCTGCTACCAACTGCTTTTCGGCGTGCAGCAGGTCCTTCATTTCATCGACTAAGAGTTCTTTCAACTGTTCCATCAGTTCCTCTCCCGTTGCTTTTTTCCGTTGCCTTCGCTTTTGCGCGAGCCGGCGAACTCGTTGCGCATATCCGCAAAGGCCGGCGCTTCCACCAGTTCCCAATCGCCGCCTTCGTTCCACGGGCCGCGCGCATCCGGCTCGCCGCGATCGCCGACACCGGTCGAATCATTGAAGTACTGCGACACCAGGTCGGGAGTCGGCGGAATCCTGCCAATCGATAGCGACGGCTTGCCGAGGCTCTCCAGCGCCAGCATGAATGCCTTCATGTGCGTGATCTCGCGCGTCATGAGGAACTGCAGTGCGTCCACGCTGTCGGGGTCATCGCAGAAATCGATCAGGCGCTCATAGACGATCTTCGCGCGCGCCTCGGCGGCGATGTTACTCCGCAAGTCCACATCCAACTCGCCGGTGATCTTCAGATAATCGGCAGTCCAAGGGTTGCCCTGCGAGTTATTCAAAGCGACGCCGCCGCCGCCGGCAATGGCGATCAACGGGTCCGCATGCGCTGCGTTGCGGTCGCTCTTGGTCGGTTTCAAATGCACGCGCGCCAGCGTGCCCACGATTTCGAGATGGCTCAGTTCCTCAGTCCCGATATCCATGAGCAGGTCCTTGCGCTCGGGGTCGTCGCAGTTCAATCCCTGAACGGAATACTGCATGGCCGCCGCAAGTTCGCCGTTAGCGCCGCCGAACTGTTCCAGCAGCATGTTGCCGAAGCGCGGGTCGGGAACGCCGACACGCACCGTATACATGAGCTTTTTGACGTGATGATACATGGCTGCCCCAAGGATGGCAGGAGCAGCCTGATGTGTGTGTGAGTCTGCGAACCGGCAGCGCGCCCGCCGCCACCGCTCCGTCTACAATCGGACGATCTTGGAGTTCTTGATGCCCTTCAGCGCGTTGCGGGAATCGACGATCAGCTTGGAGCGCTCCACCAGCCCTTTGTAATCAAACGCCGAGTGGTCGGTAACGATGACCACGCAATCCGCATCCGCCGCGGCGCTTTCCGGCTGAGCTTTCAGATCCAGGCCGTCCAGCTTCAGCGCGGGCACGTGCGGATCGCTGTAACTGACCACTCCGCCGCGGCGCTCCAGCAGCATCATGATGTCCAGCGCCGGAGACTCGCGCATGTCTTCGATATCGCGTTTGTACGCCACGCCCATCACGTGCACTTTGGAGCCTTTTACCGGCTTACCGGCGTCATTGAGCGCGTTCTGAACTTTATCGGCGACGAAGTGCGGCATCTGGCCGTTGATATAGCCTGCCAGCTCGATAAAGCGCGCTTCGATGCCCGCCTGCTTGGTCTTCCACGAAAGATAGAAGGGGTCGATCGGGATGCAATGGCCGCCTAACCCAGGTCCCGGATAGAACGGCATAAAGCCGAAGGGTTTGGTGGCCGCGGCGTCGATCACCTCCCAGACATTGATACCCATGCGGTCGCACATCAGCGCGATCTCATTCACCAGCCCGATGTTGATCATGCGGAAGGTGTTCTCCAGCAGCTTCACCATCTCCGCGACCTGCGTGGAACTGACCGGTACCACGGTTTGTAGAGCCTGCGAATAGAACAGCCGGCCCATTTCCGTGCATGCGGCCGTGACGCCGCCCACCACTTTCGGGATGTTCGCCGTCTGATACTTCGGATTGCCCGGATCCACGCGCTCAGGGGAGAAGCACAGGAAAAAGTCGCGGCCGGCCTCAAGCCCGTCCTTAGCGAGCATCGGCAGCACCACCTCGTCGGTAGTGCCCGGATACGTGGTGGATTCCAGAATCACCAGCGTACCCGCGTGGAAATGCCGCTGAATCTCCGTGCACGCAGCCACGATGTAGCTCATGTCCGGGTCCTTGGTTTTCCTGAGCGGGGTCGGCACGCAGATGTTGATGGTGTCGAGCTCCGCGACCGCTGAAAAATCCGCGGTAGCCTTTATTTTTCCCGCTTCCACAAGAGGACGCAGCGTGGCGTTGGAGATGTCGCCGACATAGGAATCTCCCGCATTTACGCGCCGCGCCTTCTCTTCACTGAGGTCGATACCCGTGACATGGAACCCCGCTTTGGCGAATTCCACGGCCAGCGGAAGCCCCACATACCCGAGCCCCACGATGCCCACCCGGGCTGTACGTGCCTGAATCTTTTCCTTCAACATTTGAGCCGTTACTTCCGCGGCAATTTGTGCTTCGGACATAAGCAATCATTTTCTCACAATAGGAAATCTCCTTCAGCCACAATTACCGCCGGACCGGTCAAAAAGACGTCCTGTTCCTTCCAAATCAGTTCTAGCGGACCTGCCGGCGTGAGTACTTTTACGGGGGACTCCGCCATTTTACGCACCACCGCCGCGACTGCCGCGCCTGTGGATCCGGTTCCGGAGCTCATGGTCTCGCCCGCTCCGCGCTCATAAAACCGCGCTTCGATGGTGTGTCTGTCCACAGGGCGAATGAAAGAGACGTTCGTGCGATTCGGAAAGTGCCGGTGCGCTTCCACCTCGGCGCCCACGGCCCGCCAGTCGAATTCGAAGTCCTGCACCGGGATGGCGCACTGCGGATTTCCGACGTCCATCAGGACGACGTCGCGCGGTCCCGTGGAAAGGGGCAACTCGAAGCGCTCGGCAATCACGCGCGGGCGCCCCATGTTCATTTCGAACTCAAATTCGAGATCCTTGCGATGCAGAGTCCGCAGCGTTTTGATGCCTGCCCCGGTCCGTATCCGCACCACGCCCGGAGCGTAGCCGTGCCTGATTAGAAAGGCGGCGGCGCAGCGCGTCCCGTTGCCGGAGATCTCCGCCACGCTGCCGTCGCTGTTGTACAGCCTGATGGAGCCCTCGGCCTCCGCATCCACCGGCGGCGTCACGATCATCCATCCGTCGGCTCCCACGCCCGTATGCCGGTCGCAAATGGCGCGCGCCAGGGCGGCCATATCCGCCTCCGGCGCGTCGGAGCTCCACGTCAGCAAAAAATCGTTGCGTGCGCCGTGAGCCTTGGTGAATTTCACTCTCATTTCTGCGCGGCTTCCACGCGCACCGCCGTGCCGTATGCCAGCACTTCGGTGACGCCGTTCATCAATTCCGTCGCGTCATAGCGGAAGCCGATCACCGCATTCGCGCCTAAAGCCGATGCGTGCTGCAGCATGATGTCAAACGCATCCTGCCGCGTCTTTTCGCAAAGCTGGCTGAAGAGCGAGATATTGCCTCCCACGATGGTCTGCAAGCCCGCTCCCAAAGTGCCGATCAGCGATCGCGACCGCACCACAATGCCCCGGACCACCCCGAGGTTGTTCGTCACCCGGAAACCGGGCAGTTCAAACGCCGTCGTCACATACTCATGAGGGACCATACTTACCTCCAGTTCGCCGGTATATCTCGATCACCGGCGCATCATTGACCACAATTCTGTCTACCAGCTCGTACTGAATTCCGTACTTGCCTGCGCGCAGCACGCCGCTTTGGGCCTCATCGCCGCCCATCGCCACCACCCACTCCTGCCACAGCAAAAGGTCGGGACGCCGCACCGTTAAATCGAACGGCAGGCCGTTGTCGCCCGTGAAGGTGTAGCGCAGCGGAATACCCGCCTCGCGATAGATCGCCGTGATGTCCCCGAATGAAGTGAGCAGGCCCGATCCCGGAATGAACCGCGGCTTGAGGTACTCCGCCGCCTGACGTGTCCAGGCGCGGCGGCCTTCGGAGTTCACGCGCGACTCTTCCCAGGTCACCCACTGCCTGGGACTTGCATGAGCCGCCCACCACACGCTGCCGGCGAGAGTAATCAGCACCGCGAAAATCGGACGCATTCGCCGCGGAGGCACGGTCACCAGTGCCGCGGCCGCCAACGCCATCAGAGGAATTACCGCCGTGCCGTAACGCGTGTTGTACAGCTTGAACGGGGTCAGCGCTGGAACATAGATGGGTCCAGCCGCCGAATGCATATTCCAGACGTAGAAAACTCCCGGCAGCAGCAGCAGCAACACGGGCCACCATGCCCGCCGCGCGAGCGCCACAAGCACGCCCGCTGCCCCGAGCAGCGCCAGGCCCGGACCCGAACACAGTATCGCCGCCGTGCGATAGTACAGCACGGACTTGCCCCAATCGCGCAGCCCCGGGTACGCAATGCCTTTTTGTATCGCGGCCGGAGCATAGGGCCCGCGATAGAAATCCAGCGGGTCGCCCGTGAGCCACCAGTTGTGCCCGAACCAGTACAGCGGACCGATCGCCGCGATTACGGTGAAGACCACGGCAACCAGCACTCTCCGCCGCTTCGCGATCGCCAGGAAGTAAACCGCCGCGAATGGAAGAATGAACCACGCTTCGTACCGGGTTAGCGATCCTAAACAAGCGGCAACTCCCGCCCCCGCCAAAGCTCCCCACCCCAGCGTCTGGCGAAATCGCACGCTGAAGTAGAGCAGCCCCAGAAAACAGGCCCAAAACGGAGGCTCCATCATAGGTACGGAATCCAGGTACAAAATGTTCGGATTGAGCGCGAAGAGAGCCGCCGCCGTGAACCCCGCCGAAGCCGAATCGAAGATCCGCCGCACTGCCGCAAACAGAAAGCAGCCCGCAATCACGAAGCAGATTGCCGAGGGCATTGCTCCGGCGATCCCGCTGTGCCACCACGAATCGACGCGAGCGAACGGGATCAGCAGCACATGAGTGAGCGGAAGCCAGACGCCGCCGAGCTCGTCGTAGCCGGGCGTTTGCGAGTCCACGATGCGGCGCGCGATGTTCAGGTGAGCTTCGGCGTCGCCGTAATAGAGTGTATAGCCGTGCGAAAAGAAGAACCAAACGGATGCGAGGATCACCGCGCAGAGAAACGCGGCTACCCACGGCAGCACCGGCCAGTTAGAACTGGGTGCAGCTTTGGAACTCTTTATAGCGCGCTTCGATTTCATCCCGAGTCAGTGTCCGGAAGCGATCCACGCCAAATTTTTCACAGCAGAAGCTGCCCATGACGCTGCCGTAAATGACGGCCCGCCGCAGTTCCGCAATATCGATGTGCCCGTCGTTCGGCGATACGCCCTTGCCCGCGAGATAGCCGATGAAGCCCCCCGCGAAACAATCGCCCGCTCCGGTGGGGTCGAAAACATCTTCCAGCAAATAGCCCGGCGCCATGAAGTGACAATCGCCGTGGAACAGGATCGCGCCATATTCGCCGCGCTTGATCACCAGCGTCTTCGGACCCATGTCCATCACCTTGGCCGCCGCGCGCCGCAGATTGTGCTCGCCCGAAAGCAGCCGCGCTTCGCTATCGTTGATCAGCAGAAAATCCCATTCCTTCAGCGTGGCGAGCAGTTGCGGGCGGAAATCGTTGATCCAGTAGTTCATGGTGTCGCCGCCGGTGAGCTTCACGTTGGTCATCTGCCCACGCACGCTTTTCTGCAGCTCCGGCTGAATGTTTCCGAGCAGCAGATAGGGCTCGCTTCGATAGTTGCCCGGCAGCTTCGGATTGAAATCCGCGAAGACATTCAGGTCTGTGCGCAGAGTGGTCCGATCGTTCATGTCGGCCGAGTAGACGCCCGCCCAGAAGAACGTTTTTCCGCCCGCGACCCGCTCCAGTCCCGCGAGATCGATCTTGCGCGATGCGAGCAGGTCCACATCCTCCTGCGCGAAATCGTCGCCGACCACGCCGACCAGCTTCACGGGTCCGAAATAGCTCGCCGATAGCGATATGTAAGTGGCCGCGCCGCCCAGCATGCGGTCCACTTTTCCATGCGGCGTCTCGACGCCGTCATATGCGACAGAACCAACCACGACTAGTGACATGTAAGAGGAAATTATCGCACGACACTCGATCTCGTTGATTCCTCGATGACGGACAAGCGCTTACGGCTCCCGAAAACGCCCGTGTGAAGCGCTTTTTGTTCGTGAACTGTTCGTGGCTTTTTTGGGATTGCCGCCCTAAGACCTCTGATCTTCCGGTGGCAATGAAGGGGTGTGTCTAGCGTCGGCTGATCCCCGTCGCAACCCGCCGGTTACCCTTTGTCCGGCTGACACACCCCTCTTTTTTCGACAAGGGGAATGCTTGAAGGGGGCAAATGAAATGGTGGAAGTATCGGCGGTCGATGGCCAGCCGACGCCTGGTGACGTCTTCAATCCATGGCGGCAGGTATGTGGTTTTTACGCTCCGGATGTGGTCGCACGCGATAGGAGCCTCACGGATGGCCAGAAACGTCTGTATGAACGTCTCGTTCGATGGGCGGGGAAGAGGGGCTCTTGCTGGTATGGATTCGACACCATGGCGGATGCGCTTGGTAAGTCCGCGCGCCAGGTGAAACGTGATGTAGAGGTCCTGGAGCAGCGCGCGTTGATCTGCCGAACTAGACGCGGCAAACGGCTCTCGAACACGTACGAATTCCTCTGGCACACGATGTTTTCCGCAGCGTTGAGTGAAGTGACGCCGGCGTCACTTAAAGGGGAGTGCGATGAAGTGCCGCCGATGTCACTTCATGAAGATAGTGAAGTGACAGATTCAGCAATGGTGAAGTGCCATATTCGGCAGAGTGAAGTGACGCCGGCGTCACCCGAATTAGGTAATGAATCATGTAAGGGGAATTCCGTAAGAAACACACACAGACCCGTGCGCACGGCGTGCGCACGGGTTACAGACTCAAGGTTCGAAGAAGGTTTCGGGCTCTGGCCAAACCAGCAAAAGAAAGAGAAAGCTGAAGCCGCTTGGAACGCGCTGTTATCAACCGCGGCGCGTGAGCAGATGGCGATTGGCAAGATACACCGATTCCTTCGGACAAAGCCAGCGAATCCAGCGGATATGGAGAGTTGGCTCATCGAAAACGTCAAGGCTTGGCGGGATAGTCCCATTTGGAACTTGATGGCATGACAGAACTGCCGGCGGGTTGCTCGTGCTGTGAACTGCGGCCCGGGGTATTCGATCCATGGGTGATGACCGACAGAGGCGCCGCCCGGTGTAGTTGTGCCCGCGGACGGTTCCTCGCGGCCCTCGATCAAGAACACGCGCCGGGAGCCCACAGGACGAATCCCAAACGGCAGAACGGCCATTTCGGCCAATCGAGCCTCGCCGATCAATCCTACAGTCGGAAAACAGTCAAAAGGCGGATTGCTGGGGCCGCCCTCGATTACAAATGCCTCGGAGCTGGAGAAGGAGACAACGATGGAAGCGATGAATGAAATCCACCACGGACACGTCCGTGACTTTTACGAGTGCGGCTATGGATTCCTCGTTTATGCGGATCCAGTAAACCGATCACCACGGTTCATTTTTGTGCATCACCGAGCCATTCTTGGCCAGGCAGGCTATCGCACTCTGCCCGTGGGAGGCCAGGTGGAGTTCGAAATTACTGAGGATCGTTTCGGCCGCCACGCCGCAAACGTGCGCCTGATTTCTGAATGAAAAGGAGAAGGTTATGCTTGAAGGTTATGTATTGAGCGCAGGCGCCAACGGACTCGTGATTAGGCCGACCAAAGGCCCCGACGAGACCTTGGCCAGACACTGGGATTTGAGCCCAATAATGGCAGATGTTGACCAAGGAGTCAGCGATTTCAAAGGCTCGTGGATATTGCCTGACGGTAGCGTTCTTTATGTCGGCTCCGTCGTTTCTTATCGAGTTGTCACAAGTCCCCTAGGCAACTTTCCAGCAGCCACCGACATCAAGCTAAAGGACCGTGTCGAGATATCGGTACCTTTCCAACTGCCACCGACATTGTAGCCACCGAGCCGCCGGTGGTAATGGTACCCGAGGCTCGGTGCTTAGGGCGTTAGAGGCAGTCTGCGGCGCTGAAGGCACTCGAAATCCGTGAAGCAGCGCGCGGCGGCACGTCACAAGGAGTTCGACCTTGCAGTTCGAAGGATAAAAAGTGAGCACGGTTATTTGCTTGAAAGAAACGGATCGCGTCATTATAGCGACGGACTCCAGGTTTATGAGCGCGGATCACAGCGCTATAGCGAGCGATTCCGAGCAGAAAGTCTTTGAGATTGCGCCTGGTGCGCTACTCGCAACTAGCGGCTGGAAACCGGTTTCAGACTTCCAGGAAGCCAGAGCGCGCGAGTTCGCACGCGCATTCAACACAACCGATGTCCGCCTGATCGCCAAGGCATTGGAAGAAGAAACCGCACGCGCTATCGAGGTATTGTGCGGAGTCCTGCTGTCGCTTCCATCGCTTCATGATAAGGTCATTCGCGCCCTGGCCGGCGAGTTGATGATGCACAGCTGCGCATTGGCGGGGCGCACTGCGGATGGAAGCCTGGGATACGTAACGCAGGCTTACAAGTTTAAGGAAGGGCGTGCGGTGTGCGAGTACGGTGAGTACTTCGGATCGCAGCGGCAGATTTTTGTTAGCTCTGGCGAACCCGCTCAGGCGCTCGCGAACGATCCGACTATATGGACCGGAGAGCCAGTGTGGGTTGTGCGGCATTTCCTTTCGACGCTCAAGCGGGTATGTCCGACCATCGGCGGCCCGGACCAAATTGCAGTGATCGACCGCTGCGGGACCCGCTGGATAACTACGCCGCAGGCGAAAAGCTCCGCGCTCGAAGCTCTCACGAGCGCCACTGCGTTCTTTGGGGGAACGGCGACGTTTGCCGCCAGCGTATCTGGCCCATACGTGCAGGTTGGGTCGGCCGGCTTGGTGTTGGCCGATAACTTCTCCTCACCGAATTCTACGGTCACCGTTAACAGTTCGGGAGTTTCCATTTCGAAACCGTCCGGACCAAGCCTTCAACTCACCTCCTTAGGAGTCGCGATTAGGCAGGGTTCATTATCCGGCGTCAATGAGGTTGACATTACGGCTTCGGGAGTTTCGATTTATGGTCCATCGGGCAGCGTTTCCCAAGTGGCCATCCAGTCGAGCGGCATTAGCATCCTGGGCGGTGGCCGGTCTGTCGTTTTGGACAGCTCCGGAGCCACTATCTACAGCGTTGCCGGATCAACCAGCGATCCCTACGTGAGTGTCTCGCCTTCCCTCGTGACGATTGGCGGTCTTTCCGCTTCCGGCGTTCATTACAGCGTCAATGCTGGCGCTGGCTTCGTATCCGTCACCAGCCCGACGTACCCTAGTGCCCTTGCGCAGATAATCGTGAACGCATCCGGCGTCGCGCAATTAGATTTGACAACACAGAGCGGCAACTCCATCATTGTCTCAACGACGCTTTCAGGATCTGCAAGCGCGGGTGGTGCAGCATTGCCCGTTAGCCCGGTCGGCTTTTGGGGTTTAACTATCAACGGCACACTTTACAAGATCCCTTATTACGCGTAGCCCGACGCCCCGGTGGCCCCCCTGTCAAGACTTTTTTTTCGGCAGGGCGCGTCCAGGGCGATGTAGGGTCGCGCCGCACGCAGGATAGTCTGAACGAAGGATAGATCATGCCAACACCAGACGAAATCAAAACAAGTTTGGCGGCGAGAGCGGAAGCGGACCGTCGTCTCACGTTTTTGCGATCAACTTCTTTGGATGATCAGTGGGGACTTCTCAATCACGCATTCGAAGTTTTGCCCGACGGCCACGCCTTGAAGCAGCGGATAGCATCCTTTTGGGCCAGACTTGCCGAGGCGGCGAGCATCGGCACTATCGACGATCAGGAGAAATTGTTTTTGGGAGAGGAATTTACCTTAATTGCTCTCGAAGCCCGGAAGTCGATTCACTGACGCCCAAGTGCACGGAATCGACGTGTACAGCGCTCTGGCTAAGACAGGTTCCAATAATAAGGGATTATGTTAACTCGAAATGGGCCTAACCCCTTTGGAATCGCGCTGCGAAAATACGCGAAAGCCAAACCACAACCTGTAGTGGTTCGGAGCCACCAAAACGCCATGATTTCAAGATGTCCAGGTCTTGAATGCCACCGCTCAAGGTGTCACGCGGCGCGTGCCATGAGGGATCCCTTCGGGGGAGTCGAACTAACATGCGATCGAAACGCAAGAACGGGCCAGAAATCCGACAGGAGCCCCTCGCGAATGCCGATAGTGAAATCGTACCACCGCAGTCGAACGGGGCGGTACCGGCCGCCACAAACGAGCGTGCCGAGGCATCTTCCGCGGCACGCGACCCAGCGTCGACGCTTCGCGGCCCTGGTGGGCGGTTCCTGCCCGGGAACCCGATCGGTTCCCACGTGCGTTGGCGCCGCGGTGTCAGCGGCAATCCCATAGGCGCGCCACGGGCGCGCAGAGCATTCGAGGAGCGTTTCTACGAGGCCCTGGCGGCCAAGTGCTCACCGGAGGATGCGGCGGAGCTGCTTGTCCAAGCCGCAAAGAAGGGCGCACCGTGGGCCATTCAGACACTCTTGCAGCGAATTGCACCGCAGGATGCGAGCCTTCACTTGATACACGAACGGGGAGAGGATCACAATGCAACCGGAATCGACCTTAACCGGCTTACAGACGCACAAATCGAGCAACTCGCCAGCATCCTTGAGTCTGCAGGGCTTGAACCTGGAGCAGTTAAGGCAGGAGCGGGCCCGCCGCCGACTGTTGAGCTTCATCGAGCAGACGAAGCCTGATTATGTCGCTGACCCGTTCCACGAGGAGCTCTGTCGCATCGTTGAGCGATTCCACGCAGACGTGGTTGCCCGTCGGCGGCCGCGCGTGATCATCGTGGCGCCGCCACAGCACGGCAAGTCGGAGATCGTGAGCCGAAAGTATCCCGCGTGGGCACTGGGCAGGAATCCGAACCTGCGTATTATCGCCGGCAGCTATTCGTCAGCGTGGGCTGACACGCTCAGCACGGACGTGCAGCGGACGATGGATTCCGAGGTGTACAACGGGCTCTTCCCTGAGACCCGCATCGCGGGCCAGTTCGCCCAAAAGACGGAGGCGCGGCGCACCGCCGATTACTTCGAGGTCGCTGACCGGAAGGGATTCTACCGTTCCGCCGGACGCGGCGTGGGCGTCACCGGACGGTCCGCGGATATCCTACTGATCGATGATCCGAATCGCTCGGCCGAAGATGCTATGAGCGAGACCATCCGCGAATCGACCTGGCAGTGGTGGCTTCAAGATCTGTATTCGCGCTTGCAGCAGGGCGCCGGCGTTCTGCTTATGTCAACAAGGTGGCACACTGACGATCTGATCGGCCGCTTGATCGAAGCCGCGGAGCGGGGTGGAGACTCGTGGGACGTGCATGTGTTTCCTGCCTTGAGCGAGTCGGGAGAGGCACTGGCGCCGTCGCGCTACGATCGCACGGAGCTCGAGAAGATCCAGGCGACACAGCCGGCCGCGGTGTGGAACGCGTTGTACCAGGGCAGTCCAGTCGCCCTCAAAGGCAACATCCTAGAGGTCGATCGATGGCGTTATTACGGCGCGCCGGGGCAGCCGGAGTTTCCAGCGATAGCAGAATTCGACTTGATCCTGATCTCGTGCGACGCGAGTTTCAAGGACGCGGCGGGCTCAGACTTCTGCGCCCTTCAGACGTGGGGCATCAAGGGCGCGCAGCGGTGGCTTTTCGCCGACGGATACGTTCTCGCGAGGCTGGACTATCCGCGGTTCAAGCAGGCGGTGCGCGACGCGAAGCGCCGGCATCCGTACGCGAGTAGGATACTGATAGAGGCGGCCGCAAACGGAGAAGCCTGCATTGCGGAACTCAAAGGCGAGATTTCCGGGATTACCGCGGTAAAGCCCGAGGGAGGAAAAATAAGTCGCGCCTGGGCGGCATCAGGGGATCAGAGCTCGGGTTTCTGTTTCCTGCCTGATCGGAGCATCGCGCCATGGGTCTCCGGGTTTGTGAACCGGTGCGCGCTCTTTCCCGCGAACATCGCCAAGGCCGGCAGCGATGATGATATTGACGCGTTCACGCAGGCCATCAACTGGGCGCGGGTGCACGCGCCCCGGTGGGGATTGGTGGAATTCCTTAAAGCGGAGACGGAGGCGCAATCGGCGCGCATGCAGGCCACTGCGGCCCGGTTATCGCACCCAGGGAACGCGCACCCCGAGAACGCGAACGCTGCGTCACTGGTGGCTGAACGTCGCGGCTGTCCTGAATGTGCGGCCGCATGCATCGCCCCTGTTGCCAGCGGCGGGTATCGCTGTGGGAATTGCGGCCACCAGTTCGGGCAGGCCGAACCGCGCGGAGTGCGCGGCGGCAGCGTAAACCGTAGATCTGTTTTTCAGTTCAGGTGAGGCTGGCAGGGGTCCACCGGCCCCATTGCGCGCGCTGTTCTGGTGGGCATGACAATGCTTTGAACTGCGGCGCTGATTTGCGGGGTTGCAGTTGACCGGAACCCCGCCATGGTTCACATTGGCTTGGGTTCAAGCGCCAGATGGAAGGCGTCGGCCAGCGGTAGTTCGCCTTCGGATGCCTCGCGGCCGGAACTGAACGTATCCCAGTCCGTCAGAACATCCCTCAGCACCCGATGCTCTTCCGGGCGCCCTCCAACCATGAACGCCTCGAAGCGGTAGCGCAGCTCTTCCATAACTGCAGCCCTTATCCTGGCCGTCGCGGTGTCGCGCTCCGCGCGCACTTTGCCCGACCGCCGGCGCCGCCGGCTTGCGCGCCAAACCTTCGTCATCTCCCGCTCAAGGTGCTGCGCCTCCGGCTGTTCGTTTTCAGCGATCGCACGCGCCACCGCGGCTGAGCCTTGGACTCCGTGGACGTGTCTCGCCCAACGCCACGTCTTGTGGCGCGCCGCCGCGGCCACTAACATCCGAGCGCCTGGTCCGTCTTCCCCGCACGCGAGCAGGTCAGCAACCTCGTCGGCAATAAGTTGCTGGACAGGTGTAAGGTCCGTACCCGGGTTAGCCGACCGACGATCCGCTTTCTTAGTTTTCATATAGCAATCGCCCCCACGGTCGAATACAAATCGAACTTAGCCCGAGACTTCAGTAGCCGGAAGTGTGCGGGGTGCAGACTCATGGCCTGACAGACCTCGCCGCCCGGCTGGTTGAGGATGAACGCGCGGATGAGAATTTCTCTGTCGCGCCGGCGGAGTACCGCCAGCGCTGAAAAAGCGACGATGCGTCGCAGTGTTTGCGTGGTGCGTTTCATGCTCTGGATTATGCGACTGTTCAGTCGTGCAAAGCAAGCGGTAATTTTCGTTAAGATGCTGAATCAAAAGTACTTATTGCGCAACGCCTGCGTAAGATTCGCGCAAGATTTCCGCAACGGCAGACAGGACTGCTGGCTTTCTCGAATGAGAATTACGCAAGGCGTGCACAACGCGCGTGCAACTTTGGCGTAAGGATGGGGTGCAAAAAAAATTTGGGTGCGCTAAATCGGTCGCGTCAGGTTCTGCTCAGCGTCCGGCTTGGCCCTCGCGGCTTATCGATCCCGTGCGCTTGCCGTGCGCACAGGTAATAGAATTAACGTGATTTTTTCGTGGTTTACCGAATGTCTGATACATTTCTGTTAGTCCGTGTACTGTGACTCCATAACGTGAATTAGCATGAGCGAACTACTGACCCCAAAGGAAGTCGCGGCGATCAGGCGAACAAGCCCGAACTGCCTGGCACAGGAGAGGCGCAGCGGTCGCGGGCCGATGTGGATCCGGGACGGTCCGCGTAGAATTCGCTATCCCGCACGGGAACTCGCCGAGTACATGCGGTCGCTGCCGCGCGGGGGCGCGCAAAGACCTAAAGCGTAAGTTACGATCTCGTGCGGCTAAGCCGCGAGCTGATAGCTCTACCCTTGTCGGACGCCCGGCACTCTCTCGAAGGTTGTAACGCCACCACTCTATCTCGAAATGTCACGGCATAAGCAGAACGACATCCGCATCTTGAACCCGATCGCCGGGCGCGGTTACACGAGCCAGAAGAAGGCGCAGCAGTATGTCGATGACGGGCGCGCCGATTACGTTACTGACGATCACGGCCGCCGGCGGGCGCTGCGGTTTCGGGAGAACGACCCGCGGAACCAGCGCGCTGCGCTGCACGTGGAGCTGAGGCTGACGGAATACGATATCGCGTCGAGCAGTGGGTGCGCGTCGATCGATCAGATTCGGCATCTGCCGTTTGCCGGCGATCCGCTTCGCGTTCTCATGCTGCCGACCAAGCGAACGAAACGCACGCCTGCGCGCTCTCGCCTCGCGTGCTAAGCGCCCGACTAAGGAATTGAGGAGTTGTTAGCCCGTGATGAAAAAATATTTCGCCATCCAGAAATTCGACGAGCGGAGCGGCTGTGTGTACGGCATCATGACCGCGGCAGAGCCCGACAAATCGGGCGAGATTTTCGATTACGCTGGTGGCGGCAAGGAAGCCGTCCAGCGCTGGAGCGCCGAAGCAGCACGCAGCACGACAGCGGCCGGGCTGGAGGTCAGCCGGGGGAACATCCGGCTGCAGCACGATTCGGGGAAAATCGCAGGAAAAGCGGTTCGCATCGACTACGATGATTCGGCGCAGACGATCGGCTTGTTGTCCAAGCCTGTAAATGAGGAGATCGCCGAGCTCATCCGCGGCGGGTTCGTGCGCGGGTATAGCATCGCCGGTGGGTATGACGCGCGGCGGTGCGACGAGTGCGGCGCCGACATGCTGGGACGCCGCGATAATTTTTGTGCGCGATGTAATCGCGACGTCTACGTGCGGTATGTTCCGCGGCTCGCGGAAGTGAGCTACGTGGACAATCCCTGCCTGGAGAGTGCGGTGTTCGCGTACGTGAAGGCGGATGGCACCACGGAGCTGCGAAAGTTCGCGAAAGGAGAAAACATGAAAGAGCATCTGGATAATCTGCGCCGGCAAGCGCGGAAGGTAGCGGACCAGCACCGTGCTGTCGCCGACGGTCACACAGAACTCGCGCGCGCCGCGGAAGGCCGCGCGGAACCCAAAGCGGCCAAGGCGCACCGGTCGATTGCGGAGTCCCACCGCGAGATCGCGAAAGCGCATGAGGAGCACGCAGACACACTGCGCGGGATGGCTACTGCCGGTGACGATCTGGGCGCGGACAAGAGTGTGACGGCCGATTTTTTCGATCGCCTTTATGGTTCAGGTAACTTCTCGAAGGCAGCCCAGCGAGAAAGAACCCTGTCCCCGACCGGCGGACTTTTTGATTGAGAGCACTGAGGGGGTGAACAGATGTTTGGATTTAGTCGAACGAAAAACGAAACGACGTCAGGAGTGGATGAAACGACGTCAGGAGTGGATGAAACGATGTCGACGGTAAACTCTTTTGATCAGCGAGGCGCGGAGCTCCAGGCGCAGCGCAAGGACGTTGATGCTGCAATTTCGAGGTTGAACGAGCTGGAGGCCGCGTGTCGGGCGACGGCGACTGAAATGCGGGCGGCCGAAGCGGAGTTCCGGCGGCTGAGTGACCCCATTACTGCCCTGGAGGCTTCCCCGGAAATGCAGCGCGCGGCCGGGTGCCAATATTTGGCGGCGAAAGAGGCGGCGCGCAAAGCCGATGAGGCGCGCAACGCGTTTTCGGAAACGCGAGAGGAACTCCACCAGCGGCATCAGCTCATCCTGGCCGAGGAGGCCCAGCTCCGGAAAGATCGGATCATAGCTGCGGACCGCGAAGACTCCCGGGAATACCTCGCGCAACTGTTGGCCGTCGACGCGTTGCACGCGCGCATGGTTGCCCGCAGGATGTCGAATCCGGCGATCGGGCTCCCTGGTGACGTCCTGTTAAGTCCAGGCATATTCGATGTTGCCGACGCCCCTGGGCACGCCGGCGACAACGCTCCATCGACGAAGACCGTCTTCCGGGATCACGTATTGCGTGGGTTCGCCCGCTCCTACCCTGACTTAATTCCGGCCGGCCTGATGAAAGACGACATACTTACAGCCGAGGCAGATAGGCAGCTCCGCGGAGCTCCTCGCTGGCGACCGGCTCCTGTGTCGTGGATGATCTGTTCGGAGCGCTTCAAATAAAGCGGCGTTTTGCAGCGAAACTTACTACAGCAGAGCGGTCGGAGTTGGGCAGCATGACCGGTGCCTACGCGAATCGTTCCTTGGAGAAAATCAATGGAAATGCAGACAACGAGAAGTTACACCAGGACGAAAATGCTTACGCTCGACGGAGCAGAGTTTGTTATTGCGCCACTTACTACGCGGCAAGTGGAAGTGCAGATCAACGACCGCGAGAATCCCGCCGGAACCACGCCAGAAGCAATCAAGCAGATGGCCGGATACGTCTACGAGCTCGTAGCGACCGGGCTCGACAATGGAGCCAAAGCGATTGGCAGTGGAGAGCAGTGGACCAAAGAGAACGTGCCGGAAAAGCTGGATACCGTAGTCATCACCTGGCTGCAGGAAGAGATTCTGACGTTCAGCGGATTGAAGGTGGAGAAATCTAGCCAGGGGGAATCCGGCGCCGCGACTCCGACGGCGGCGTAGACCGCAAATTCATTTCGGAGATTCGGTGCTGCATCATAACAGCAACCGGATGGACCTTTGAGCAGGTTGACGATCTGCCGTTCCCGTTCGCGGTCGAGCTATTCGATTACTGGCTAGATGGCGACTTTCCGCCGCCGCACTTCTTGCTGCGAAAGATAGCCGTTTTTCTCGGCGCTCACGAGCCAGTCAGCAAGCCAGCGGCGTATTCTACACCACCGGAGGAAGTAGTTGCAATGGTCGCCAACCCCAAGGGATTCGGCGGAGGCGTGTATTCCATGGACCAGGCGCCGGAGTGGTTCAAGGCCAGCCTCGCCATGTGGGAGGCCGGCAAGCAGCGCGATCCGTCTTAGCGTGATATCAGGGTCGCGGCGTATATCAATCCGGCCGCGACCCCTAAAGCGAATGTCGTGACGACCACGTTCTTGATGGTCTTAATCGATTGAGCGATGGATTCGATCGGGTCCACCTTACGCGGATCCACCTTGCTTCCTGGTCGGCACCTCGCGCATAGGGTTTCGTCCTCTCCATTAAACGGAACGAACGACATCGAGCAACTCGAGCATTTGGTCATCACCCGGATATTACCAAAATGGCAGACACACTAAGAGTAGGCACGTCGGTTGACGTTTCCGGTATCCAGTCCGGCATGGGGGCATCCGCCTCCGCCGTTGACCAGAACGTCAACCGAATGGTAGCGGCGTTCCAGCGCGCCGCTGCCGCTTCGAAATCCGCCAGTCAAACAATCCTTTACGACTGGGCCGGCCGCCCGCTCGCTCAGGCCGCCAGCGACACGGACAAGCTCGGGGATGCTGTCGAGCGCGTTGGTCAGCGGACGCGCTCGGATATGACCAGCGCCCGGTATGCTATCCGCGGCCTCGGCGAGGAAGTCGGCGTTCACATGCCGCGCTTTGTCGCGAACTGGCTAGCGAGCATTGGCGGTGTCGGCGCTGTAATGTCCGTCGCCTTTACGCCAATCGCGGTTGTTGGTTTGGTTGAGATCCTTGCCGAGCTTCCGGGCTCCATTGACAAGATCAAAGACCGATTCGCGGGCTGGACCGAGGAGGCCAAGAAAGCCTACGAGGAGTCCCAAAAGGCCGCTACCGAAGCGCTCAAAGCCACCATCGAACACAAGAAGATGGTCTACGAGCTTTCGGCCATAGACAAAAGTCCAGAAGGTGAGCACGCGGCCAGGTCTGAAGCGAACAAGAAGCATCTCGAAGACGTCACGAGGGCTATGGACGCGCAGCGCAAGCTGCGTGATGAAGCCCAGGACACTATTGATCGGGCGGAGCACCCCAAGAAGGTTGGGGAAGAGCAGACGTTTAACCAATTCGGTGAGAGCAGAAGGAGAACCGTATATCAGGCCGTTCCGGACGACCTGAGCTTGAAGAAAGCTAAAGCGGACCTCCCGGAGATCCAGAAGCGCCTCGAAGAACTCGGCCAGTCCTACCAAAAGGCGGTGGAGGAGGGGCAGAAGCTGGCAGCGGAACGCCCCAAGGTCGAGAAAGAATCCGCCGTCCGCATCCAGGAAATCCAGCTTCAGGTTCTCGAGAACGAGAAGAAGCTGGCACTCGCGCGGATCGAGCTTGCCAAGGACACGGCGGTAAAGACCGCCGGCACGGCAGCTGTCGAAATGGCCGCGCAGATCGCCGCAGAAAACCAGCGCTTCGCCATAGAGAAAGAGTTCGCCGACAAGTCGAATGCGCTGAAGCGGCGCATGGCCGCTGAAGAACATCGGCCGGCTGGCCCCGGAATCGATATTGCCACGCTTGGCGTGGAACACGAGCAGAAGCTGAATGATATCCGCTTCGCTGGCCAGGAGAAGGAGCGAAAGCAGGCCGACGAAACTCTGGCGTTCTGGCTACGCAACCTTGAACAGCGGCGCAAGAATTACTCCGAAACCGCGGATGCAGAAATACACCTCGAGAACGAGATCCGCGACAAGTCAATCGCGGCTGAGGAGATTCGCACGCGCGCCGAGGCAGATCACGCCCGCGCCGTCCTGGAACTCGGGAAAACACGGGTCCAGGCCAATACCGGGCTCAATGAAACCGCACGCGTCGAGCAGCTCAAGCAACTCGAACTCGCAGAGTACCGGGTAACGATGGCGATTGCCGCGCGCACGTACGCCCAAGCGAAGGCCGGCAATGACGAAAAGGGAATGGCCGAGGCGCAGAAGGATATCGACGCTCTCTCCGCCCGGTACGCCAACACGGTTACTCAACTGAATGCGCGGCTGACCAACGCTCAGGTAAAGCCATGGATGTCGATGTTCGACAGCATCGAGAAGGCTTCCGAGCAGATGGTAAACGGAATGATCCAGGGACATCTGCGGGCCAGTCAGGTTCTCAGCAATATGTGGCGCGGCATGGCCGATACGTTCATAGCCAACCTGATGAGAATGGCCGCGCAGCGGCTCATTGCCAGCCAGATGGAAGCCAACCAAGAGCGCAAGGATGCCCTTGTCGCCGCAAAATCGAGCGCGGTCCACGCGTTCAAGTGGGTGATGAAGGAGGTTCCATTTCCCGCTAACGTAGTGCTGGCGCCGCTAACGGCTGCGACCATGTTCGCCGGCGCTATGTCGTTCGCCAGTTTTGACCGCGGTGGCATCGTTCCCGAAACGATGATCGCTCAGGTTCACCGCGGCGAGCGCGTTTTGGACGAGCGCCAGACCAGCAAGTTCGAGAAGGCACTCAACTCGCTGAGCGGCAGCGGTGAGATGGCCGGCGGTAGCCCGCAGTACCACTTCCACCAGGCGCCTGGAACGTCGCCGCACCACGTCACGGAGAGCGTTGACATTTTCAAGCGGATGATGCGCGACGGCAAGCTGAAAATTTAGATGACCGTTCCGGACCTATCGTGCACTGTAGTATCGATGCAACCCGAAAACGTCCCTGAAATTCTTCAGTTTGGCGCCAAAACAATCCTCGAAGCTCCACCGGATATCTGGCCTATCATAGCGGAAGCTTCTGGCGTTGAGATACACGCCAGCGAAGACTTGATCGCAGCACTCGCGCGCACGAAAGGGGTGACGCGCGACCATATGGAGACATACTTCCGGGCTTTGGTGGCTGGCGCGAACGTGCAAGAGGCGCACCTGCTTGCGTTTCCGCAGAGTGGCCAAACCAATTAGATTCGATGGCCCTCAACCGTCTACTCAGCGCGGACGAAGTGGCACAGCTACTCGGTGTTTCACGCGCGTTTGTGCTAGCGCATTCGAACGGCAATCGCCGGCCGAAACTGCCGTCGGTGAAACTGGGCAAACTCGTCAAGTTCCAGGCCGAAGCGATAGAAAAGTTTATAGAGGAGTGCTCGAGGTGAGCTTAGCTTATACTCTGAAGTCGAAAGGGAGGCACATGCCACGCCAGAGATTCCAGAGACCGGAAGTGCGCAAGATGGGCACCGGCCGAAAGCAGCAATGGGGTTGCGACTACTTTGTCTATGTCAGGGACGGAGAGAAAGAGCGCCGGGTTCACAAAGTGGGGCGCTTTGGACTTTGCTCGAAAGTTCAGAAGGCGAAGGCGCAACAGGCCTGCGATCGTTTCATGATCGGCGTTAACGGCGGCGTTGCTCTCGCCGATCCGACGATGACTCTCGCTACATGGTGGGAGGAAGTTTATAAGCCAATTCGCGGGCGCCGCTGGTCGTATAACACGCGAGTCGGATACGCCAGTACGTGGCGCTGCCACATTGAGCCGCATCTCGGCAGCAAGCGGCTTGTGGACATAAACAAAATCGAGATCGATCGGCTCATGCTGCGCCTGGCTGACGCCGGACTGAGCGAGCAGATGGTAGAGCGTGTTCTGGTGATGCTCCACGGCATGCTTGAAGAGGCTGTCGATAATGACGTCATTGCAAAAAACCCGACACGGCGCGTCGAAGTACCGAATTGCAAGAAGGCGGAGGAAACCCGGAGCCTCACAGTCGACGAGGTTCACCAGCTCTGGAATTCACTTCAGGAGCAGGACTATCTGATTTTCCGCGTCATGCTCCTATGCGGACCGCGGCCGAATGAGTGTTTCGCACTGAAGCGAGAGGATTACGTCGGCAACGCGCTTCGCTTCGACGAATCCGTCAGCCACGAGGAAACGCGCTTCGGATCCACAAAAAATCGGAAATCGAGATGCGCGCCGGTACCAGCTTCTCTGAAGGCCGAATTAGACGCGTGGCTCGAAAAGCGGCCGCCCGACGCAGGCGCGCTCATCTTCGCCGGTCCGCGCGGTGGGCCGATGTCACACGACGGCTACGGGCGCCGGATTCTCGCCAGGGCCAGAAAAGCATCGAAGATCGCGGACCTGAATTTTCGGATGTGTCGGACAACATTCGCGACACTGTACGATGGCGACCTCAAAGACGCGCAGGAAATTTTAGGTCACCACTCGGCAGAGTTCACGCTGAACAGATACAGGAAACCACTTCCAGAGCGGGCGGCCGCGGCGAGCGAAGAGCTCGATGCGCGCCTGTCGGCGAAGGTCATCCCCTTTCGGAAGGGCGCCTGAGTGCCTGAAGGAACTGTTCGCAAATGTTCGTAATACGGCCAGTAAGATGCTGATTCTACACGATGACCGCTGTAAGAGGAAATTGTAGCAAGCGGCTACTCGCGGTCGGGGAAAATTGTGCTCGTCAGGTCTTCCTGCGGCTTGACGCGCGAAGCTCCCCAAGCGCCGAGAGCGAACGCGGCGACAGCCAGCCCCCACATCGCGTAATCTTCCGTGTCGACGGCATGCCGGAATGCCACCGCGGCCAGACAGATCACGGCGCGAATGATCCACCCATACATGCGAGGCAATTTCATCCAACCTCTTCGCACGGCGATCATGGCGCGCCCGGCCATGAACGAGCATCCAATGCCGATGACGCCCAGAACGCCGCGCAAAAACTCAAACGAAGCCGGCATAGTTTCAGAATAGCGTGCCAACGGGAATTCTTCCTCTCGCCCTGCGCCGGCCAGGAAACGACTCCTGTCGCCGCGTTCGAATCTGATAAAATCACGCCGATATGCTGAAAGTCCTGACGCCTGGTTCGGCTCTCGTGCTCATCTGCATCGCTGCCCTGGGGCAGCAGTCCGCGAAGAAAAACCCCGAGCCCATGGAGGGCGTCCGCGAGCTCTTCTACCTCGCGTCGGCTAAAAAGGACGCGCTGCCGCCGATTCGAAAAGCGTCGGCTCCGGCCCGCAAAACCGCGCCCGCGGAGCAACCCGCCGCACCGCCGGCCGTTCCGCACCTGGGCCTTCGATACAATCTCGTGCTGGTCAATGACGATCCGTCCAAAACGCAGCTCGTCGACCCGGACCGCGTTCTTCACGTGGGAGAATGTTTCGCCATCGACCTGGAAAGCAATCGCTCGGGATACGTTTTCGTCGTCGCGCGCCAATCCAGCGGACACGCCAAGGCGCTGCTGCCGACTCCCGAGATGGCCGGCGAGCCGAACGTCATCAACCCCGGCCAGACACTTCGCGTGCCCTCCAACTACTGCTTCGAGATTAGCGACCCGCCCGGCACGGAAACACTGTTCGTCATGCTGTCCCGCGATCCGTCCGATTTTTACGAGCTCTACGACAGCGTGAAGCGGGACAGCGAACCGCCGCCGCAACGGCCCACCGCGGCTGTGCAGCTAGCCAGCGCCAGTGTCGACGACGCAGTCGACAAGCTATCAAAGCAATTCGGCACGCGCGATATCGTGATCCGGAAAGTGAGCCAGGCATCCTCTCCCAAGGAGGCGCCCAATTCGGTGTACGTCGTGAACCGGTCGGACAAGCCCACGGCCAGTATCGTCACGCAAATTCAGGTGAAGCACCGCTGAACCTTATTTCTCGGGCCAGCCGCTCACTTTGTCCTTGGTGATCATTACGGTCAGGCCGAACGGCGACCGGGTGAAGCTGTCCGCGAAGGCGTCGCCGAACTCGAGCACGGTTCCTTCATCCGCCGCCGTGGCCATCGGCGAATCGAATTTCAACGTCACGTCTTCCGCGCCCGGAGTGTTCATCGACAACACAACCTCCGTGGGACGCTTCGCGGGATTGCATCGCACTACCGTGCCCTTCAGCTTCGGAAGCGGCACCGCCTTCAGCGTCTCGGCGAAATACTTGTCGCCCTCGGCGGATTCCAGTTGCTTGCGAATGCGCAGCCATGCGGCCAGTTCCGGATTGGTGCGGTTCAATTCCTCCTCCGCACGCCGCGCGGCGATCACCGCGGCCGATTCGATGTTGAAGCCGTCCGGCGGAAACGGACTCGCAGCAGCCGCGGTCTTCAGCGCATCCAAGCCGTCAGGTTCGCCGTGATAGGACGTGTAGACCTGCTCCAGCAGCGTGTTCATCTGCCGCACGGAAGAGGCGCGCGCGAGTTGCCATAGGGCGGGAACCTGCTTTTCCGGGCGTTTTTCGAGCCCAAGCACGAGGCCCAGCCACGATGCGAGCTCCGCGCTCTTGGCGTCCAGCTTCACGGCGGCTGTCAGTTCCTGTTCCGCGCCCGCATAATCGCCGGATTGCCAGCGCACCCAACCCAGCGTGCGGTGCGCCAGGAGTTCCTCCTGGTCCGTCTTTTTTGCGGCGAGCAGGCGGCGCGCGGCTTTCTCCGCCGCATCCCACAATTCCGGCGACTGTTTTTTCGCGGCGGGAGTCAGCACCGTGAGCCAGTAGATTCCCACAGGCGTATTGGGATCATCGGCGAGCATCTCCCTGCTCACATCCAGCATGCCCGCGGAGTTACCCACCGACTGATAGGCCGAGAGGTACAACTCGCAGCGGATCTGCCGAAGTTCGCTCTTCGGGTACTTCGCTTTCCATTGGTCGAGGAGCGCAATCTGCTTCTGCGGAATGGCTTCGTTCTTCACATTGAGAACGAGATCGTATTCCGCGCGATCGGTCCATGCAGCCCCGAACAGGGGCGCCGACACAAGAGCGGCGATGAGTATGGTCCGTTTCATGGGTTACTGCTTTACCGTCACAACCTGATTCGCCATCGGCTTGACTTCCAGCGGCAGTTCGAAAAGCACCTGCCCGTCTTTCACCGACCGAAGGGAGTATTTGCCGACCGGCAATTGCAGCTTGGCCGGCATCTGCTGCGCGATGGTCTTGCCGTCGAAAACCACGGGCGTGTTCCCCTGCGGACCATCCAGTTGCACAAAACCGTATTCCTGCGTCGGCAGCTTGCGGATGAGGATGTCGCGGGTTTCCGTGGAGGGCACGACTTCCAGGTGCAGCACGTCTTTCAAGACCTGCGAGATCGCCGCCGTTTGTTCGGCGGTCAATATTGGCGGTGGAGCAGGTGGAGGATTGGCGGCGTTCACTTCCTTCACCCACTTGGAGACGTCTACCGGCGCGGTCTGCAGAAAACGGCCCGCCGCCGCATAGTCGGGCGTGCCGAAATGATATCCGCCGAATACTTCGTCGATGGGGGGAGGCTGCGGTATTCCCGCTTTCAGCTCCGCTCCCGCGGCCGGGAGTACCACTGCCAGTTGATCCAGCATGGCGTTCACTTTCGCGATGGATGCGCTCGTTCCGTGAATGCGAATGTCGTGGATCATGCGCAGAGCTTCCGGCAATTGATCGTTCACCAGATAGCTGTTCAGACCCTGAAATGCGGCATCCGAGGCGAACGGATCCAGCTTGACCGCCTTCTCGTAAAGCTGCGCGGCCGCGGCGAAGTCCGAGGCATCGAACTTCACCTGAGCGTCGCGTCGCGCTTCCAGATAGGGCAGCTTCGCCGTCGCGGTGGCTTCCAGTGTTCCGCCGGGCTTGCGCGCAATCACGCGATTCACCAATTCAATGGCCTCCGGCCACTCCTCGCGCTGTTCGCGGCGCCGCGCTTCTTCCATCCAGCGCTCCGCCGCCGTCGAATCCGTTTCCGCCCCGCCGTTCAGCGGCGGATGGAAGTAGAACTTCGTGGTGAGGCTGGAGAGCGACCACGGAAGCTGCCGTCCTTCCGTCTCATTGGAAACTCGCGCCCGCACCCGCGTCAACACGTCTTCCAGCGTCAACCCGGGCTGCGCGACGGTTTCCGAGAGCGCCTCCGAAAACCAGCTATTCCGGCCGTTCGGATTGTCCGCGGCCACCTGCCCCGGGCCCGTGGAAAACGCGATGTACATCTCCTTGCCGGGATTCTGCGGCTGCGCGAGCCCACCTTGCAGCGCGTTGGAGGTAGCCACCGGATTGCTGCGGCACGCATCCAGAATCACGATGCTGCGCTTCGGCCGGTTCTTGAGCATATCGATCAGGAGCGACATCGAAAAGCATCGCAGCTTCGCGCGGATGACTGTGTCCGCGGCCTCGAAATCCACCGGCACCAGAAAGTTCTCGTTCTCAATCTGCAGCCCGTGCCCCGCGTAGAAGAATAGCGCCGTATCGTCCGGACCAAGCTGTGCCACGAAATCGGCAAGCGCTTCTTCCATGTCGGCCTTCGACGCGTTCTCCTTCAGAATCGTTTTGAAGCCGGCGTCGCGCAGCGCTTTGTCCATTGCGCGCGCATCATTCACGGCGTTTTGCAGCGGACTGATGCTGTAGGAATTGTTGCCGATGATCAGCGCAACCCGTTTTCCTTCCTCTTGCGGTGCGGCGGCCAATAGCGCCGCGGCAAGCGCCGGCAGCAGGATAAGTTTCGTCAAAAGCTTCATGGCCAATCTCCTACCGGAAGAAAACCTGACGCGACCGGTCGTCCAGCCCGTTGTTGCGTTCGGTCGTCGCCGATACCATGCGTCCGCCGTTGTACACGTATTTGGTGTGTGACGTCTTGCCTTGGGCCTGGATCTCTTCGGCCACCAAGCGGCCATCCTCGTATTGCATGTCCCGCTGGTAGATTTTGTTTTTGCCTTCGTAAGCGGTGATGCTGTCGAGTTGCTGGCCGTCCCATTCGAAGCGCACCAGGAAGTCGCCCGGAGCCGAATTCGGAGTCGCCATTTCCCGCGCTTCACTCACGCGCCCCTGACCGTCATACGTGAGTTGAAAGTAATGAATCTTGTCCCACACAAACGGGTCGAAGAAGCGGTTCCCGGCGATGCCGATAGCGACGGTCTTCCCTGTGAACCGCTGAATCGCGGCCGGATCGATGAACGGGTTATTCTCCAGCACCACGGGTGATTGCTTCACGAATTCGTCCGGATTGTCGGGATTGCCGGATCGAACGCCATCGTCGTATCCCGCGTTAGCCACTTGCGGCAGGTTCGCCGCATACGCAAACGTGATCTTGCGCTCTCCCGTGGCCTTGTCCGCCTTCTCGAATGACGGCGCAATGGATTTCAGCCGGTCGCCATTCCAATCAAACGCCACTTTCATTTTTCCCGAAGCTTCGACGCGGTCGATATGAGTTTGGAACGCCAGGCTCGCGGGGCAGTAATAAACGTTCGGCGGAAGTTGCTTTCCGGAAAGCCAGTTCGGCGCTCCGCTCTCGGGCGGCTTGCTGACAATTGTGCCGAGCAGCGCCCGCACTTTGACGCGCTGTTCCGCGTTGGCGTCCAGTGTGTTCGCAGCCTCCAAATACTTTTTGAAGAAGTTGCGCCCATCCTCCGGCTTCCGCAGAATGACAGCGGTCAATCCCGCTCCGTAAAGGAAGTCCGCATCGTCATCCTTCGCCCTGAGGCCCTTCAGCGCGGCCGCGTACGCTTTGTGAAAGCTGGATTCCGCCCAGGCCTTTTGAAACTCCACTTTCACATCCGCCAGCATGCTCGTGCGCTCATACAGCAACTGCGCGCGAAGTTTGCCCGCGGGGTCCCTCTCCTCGTTGACGGCGCGCAGGTCATAGGCATCCAACGCGGCCATCGCCCGATTGAATTCGTGCTGTGCGCCCAGCACCTCGGCCTTCGTCAGCAGCACTTGCAGCGCATCCGCATCGATGCCCTCGGCATCGTTGACGCTCTTCAGCGCCTCATCCAACTTGCCGGCGGTCTTATAGTTCCTGGCGAAAAGAAGCGCCTGTTTGATGGCTTCGCGCTGACCCGCGGTCAGTTGCTTCTGCTTGCCCTGAGCGTCGATCGCGACCTGCCGCGAATAATCCGTCCACGCCATCGAAGTGTTCGTCTGCAGCACTTTATCCGACGGCTGCCGCATGCTGGCGATCCGAAATTCGCGCCAGGCGGTTCCGAACTCATTTTCTTTAAACCGTACTTCTCCGTTTTGCCGGTGCAGTTGCAGGCTGGCGGTCAGCGCATCGGTGTGCATCTTGACCATCTCCGGAAAGGAGTGCCGGTACGCCTCGAAGTCCTTGTCAGCCAGCAGGAATGCATCCCATTCTTTACCGGCGGAGAGCGCGCGCAGCACGGCCACCCGGCGGTCCAGCCACGCCTTCCGATTGCTCAAAGCGGTCCGCAGTTTCTCCTGCTCGGCCGACTTCGGGTAAACCGCCGCCGAGAGTTCGGAAATCTTCAGCGCCTCTTGCAACACGTCCAGCCCGGCCGCGCCTTTTTCGAAGTCGTCGTAGCGCTGCCGCATGGCTTGTTCGACAAATCGTTCCAGCTTCGCCACGGCGGCATCTGTGGGATATGCGCGCGCGACGGCGGCCATCAACTCCATTTCCGTGGCGAACGCCTTACCTTTGCCGCCGATGGTTTCGAGTTGGCGCTCATCGCGGCAAAGATGCGCGAGTTCTTCCGTGCCGCCCGGCAGAAAGGCGACGAATTCCGTTGCCGGTACGTCGGTCGGAGTTTTGTCGTTGGCCGACTTCTTATAGGAGACTCGCGCGGATTTCCAAATCTCGGCCGGATCCGGAGCGGTGGTTTTAGGCAGCCCCTCCGGCAAAATGTACTCCATGCCGTCGGCATATAAGCCCAGCGACCCGGCATCGGCGTCTTTCAGGACAGTGCCCGTAAGGTGAGTGTTTGGCAGCTTATTGAGGGGAACGGCTGGTTTAGCCTGCTTGCCCGTGCTCAGTACCTTGTCTTTGCCGTTGACGACGATGGATGTGGCGTCGGCGAACTGGTACCCCTGTGCCGTTTTGGTGACCACGATGGCGGCGTGAAGGGACACGCCGGCGGATACAAACGCAAGAAGCGCGTAATGCCGTAATAAACGCATGGCTAAACTGGAGGTCTAAGATTATAACAAGGCCTAACGTCCATCGCCTAGGCGAAACTGTTCAATTTCGCCCGCTACCGGCTCGTCAACGCCCGCAGGTAGCGGTAATAAAACTCCACGCCGCCGTAATAATCGGCCACCCGCACCCGCTCGTCTTTGCCATGTGCCCGCACATCGTCCTGATCGATGAGAAGGCCGTTGATTCCGTAACTTGGAATGTGCGCCGCTACGGTATACACGCTGTCGCTGGCGCCTGTCTCCATATCCGGGATGACCGGGATTCCCGGCCACATCTCCGCCGCCACTTTCTCGAGCGGCTTCAGCACTTCCGCGGGAGGCATGATCGGCGGAAAACCGGTCGAATCCGGCGGCCGTGCGGCGATGCTGCCGGCATTGTCCACGTACTTGACGGTCAGCTTCGGATCGGCGAACACCTGCATCAGCTTCGCCCGGATCTCCGCGGGCGAATGGCCCGGCAGGATGCGGCAATTGACGTTCGCTTCAGCCATCTGCGGCAGTGCATTGTTGGCGTGCCCGGCGTTGAGCCGCGTCGCCACGCACGTGGTCCGCAACATGGAGTTATAGCGCGGATCTTTGCTCAGACGCTGTACCGCGGCGGGGTCCGGAGGATTGTGTAGCACTGCGTTCATGTCCGCCTTCACCTGAGCGGGCTCCAGCGCGGCGCGCCGCTCGAAATACGTGCGCGTGACGGCGTTCAACTCGACGGGGAACGGCGTCCGCTCCAGGCGGCCGAGCGCGTCCGTCAGTTCGTAAATCGCGTTGTCAGGCCGGGGCAGGGAACTGTGCCCGCCGGGATTGGTCGCCACCACCTGAAAATCGGCGTACAGCTTTTCGCTCGCCTCCACGTCCACGTTCACCGGCTTGCCGTGCTCTCCCGTGACGCCGCCCGCATCCGCATTGATGGCGAATGCCGCATCCACCAGGTCGCGATGCTGTTTCAGCAGCCACTCCACGCCATTGGACTTGCCGCCTTCCTCGTCCGCGGTGAGCGCCAGGATGAGGTCGCGATCGGGCCGGTAATTTTCCTTCTTAAACCGGATGAAGGTGGTGACCAGAGCCGCATCGTTGCCCTTCATGTCCTGGGTGCCGCGACCGTAGAAGTAGCCGTCCTTTTCGAGGAAGCGGAATGGGTCCGTGGTCCAATCCTCGGGGCGCGCTTCCACTACATCGAGATGGCCCATGAGCAGGACCGGCCGCGCGGCGCCGGACCCGTGTATGCGCGCCACCAGATTGCCTTTCCGTTCGTTCGGCCCGAGCACCTTCACGTCGGCCGGTGCAAACCCGGCATCCAGCAAGCGCTTGGACATGGCGTTGGCTGCGGTCGTGACGTTCCCTACCGAATCGGTGGTGTTGATTTCGATTAACTCTTGAAAAATGTCTCGCGCCAGCCGCCGCGTGGCGTCATCCAGCCCCGCACCCGCAAGGATAGTCGCGCCGAACGCCGTCAAGGCTGCAAATCGCCTCTTCAGTAGCATGTGCCGGACATTATATACTCGCTACTATGCGCATATCGAACTCAATCTTGTTGCTTGCGGTGCTCGCGACCGCTGCCTTCGCCCAAGGGGGGAAGGCTCCTGCAAGTCCCGCCGAGACGGCATCGGTAACCGTGAACGGCAAGCAAATCTCAATCAAGTATTCGGCCCCGTCGGTCCGCGGCCGCACGATCTGGGGACCCGATGGGATTCTCGCGAAAGATCCTACCGCTCCCGTGTGGCGCGCCGGCGCGAATAATGCGACCGCGCTGCACACGGACGCCGATCTTACCATCGGCAATCTGAGCGTTCCGAAGGGCGATTACACGCTGTACATTCAGCCGACACCGGGTGCGTTCGAGCTGATCGTCAATAAGCAGACCGGACAGTGGGGCACTACCTATGAGAAGTCGCAGGACCTCGGCCGCGTTCCTATGAAGACGGGCAAGACCTCCGCGCCCGTCGAGCAGCTCAAGTACACGCTCACCGCCAATGGAAATCGCGGCACGCTGACCATGGAATGGGAAAACGTTTCCGCCAGCGTTCCGTTCACCGTGAAGTAACGCCTGCCTGTTTTATTCGCGGCCGGGTCGAAGATGGAGCAAGTCTTTGACCCGGTCGTACCAGAACGGCGCTCCCAGACTCACTAACATCCAAGCCAGCCCCATGCCCACGCAATGAGCCGGCGCACGCTGCAGGCGCGCGGCGCGCCCGAGAATATCGAGGCTATCGAGGCGCATCGCCCAAACTGCCGCCGCACCCGCCGCTGCGGCGATGCAGCGCGTCTCGAAACGATACTGCCGGGTCGCACGTTCCATCGCGCGTGGGAAATCGCAGCAGATTCGGTCCGCTGCCGCGTTTCCTTTGAGCGCGGTCGCCACTCCTCCCTGCGCTAGTTCGGCCTCGAGCGCCCGCAATCGGAGCCGCGCATCCTCCACGCCGATGCCCAAACTTTCCGGAGACACTTCGAGCAGCACACGAAGCAGTTCGACGCACCTCAGCGAGCTGCCCACCATCGGATGGCGCATGACCTTGGCCGCGGAGTCGCGAGGGGCCTGCACGCGGGCCAGCAATAGTTCGACCGCCGCACAGAGATGCCGCCGACGCGCGCGCGACGCCAACGCCGTCCCCTGAGTCAGAGCGGCCACGGCAAGGCCGCCGAGCGTCATCACCAACGCGAGCCCAAGCAGTTCGTTCAAAGATTGCAAAATCGCAGCGTCCATCTGCCCGAAGGATGGCACGCGCTCCCTTTGCGGCCGCCGATTCCGCTACCCTGAATGGATATGGTTCGAGCGCTCGTTACCCTTTGTCTGGCTGCCGCCGGCGCTGTGGCTCAAACGCCGTCTGACGTGGTGTTCCGCCAGCAATTTCAAGCGGATACCGAGGGTTGGGTGGCCATCGGCGACGGCGCTACAGTGCGCGTGGAGCCTGCCGCGCCCAGCGCCGGCGATACCTCCGGAAAACTTATTTTTTCGTATGAACGCGCCGCCGGAAAACACGCTGGAGCCATCCTCCGCGCCCCGAATGGTTTCGATCGCGCCCGCACGATTCGCCTTCGTCTACGCAGCGACCGGCCAACCGCATTCGCGCTGCTGCTTTCCGAAAAGAAGCCTGGAGGCGGGAACTACGCCGCGTGGTTCTCCGTTCCCGGCGGCGCCATGCAAACCATCGAACTGAGCCCGGCGGATTTCACCGTCACCGACGGAGCGGGCGACCCGGTCGACTCCGACGGCAAGCTCGACCTCGACGCAGTCGAAGGCATTGGCCTCTTCGATCTCAGTCAGTTCCTGCCGAATAACGAAGGCCTCGAGCCCAATACGGTGGCGATCGAGGAGTTCGAGATTCTCTCGACGCCCCCCGGCTCCGCTTACACCGGTTGGATCGCTTTAGGAAGCATGAAGATGAAGCCGCTGCCGGGAGGTGTGGAAGCTGCCTACCGACAGACCGAAGGCCAGCTCGATCTACTGGTGCGTCGCGTCGCGCCATCGCAAACATCGCCCACGCGTCTCTCCTTCGACGTAGCGTCAAAGGAGGAATGCACGTTGGTAATTGCGCTGGAAATGAAGAAGACCGGCGGAGGCCAGGGACCGAGATTTACTCTCCCGATATACCCGCCGGGAGGTAACGAGAGTTTCCACGTGGATCTGAAACTTGCCGACTTCCAAGGCGACGGAAGTTTCGACCCCGCGCAATGGAAGTCGCTGGCGATCGTCGCCATAGAACCCGAGGCCAATACCTTCCAACTAACTAACTTGAAGATAGACCGATGAAGTTCTGATTCTATAAGTGAATAATCCCTCGCTGGATTGCCGCCGTCGCTGCTTGCGTCCGGTCCTGCACGCCCAACTTACTCAATATATTCTTGACGTGATTCTTCACCGTATGCTCCGCGATGTTCAGCGCGTAAGCAATCTGCTTATTCGCCAGCCCGCGCACGATCAGCTCCAGCACCTGCACTTCGCGAGCGCTTAGGTCCGGACGCGGCATCTGAGCGGCCAGTGCCGCCGCCACGGCCGCCGGTAAGTAGCTCTGACCCGCATATACGGCCCGGATCGCCTTCAGTAACTCATCGTGCAGGACATCCTTAGTCAAATAAGCCTGCACTCCGGCATTCAAGGCGCGGCGGATATCCTCATCGCCTCCATAAGTGGTCAGCGCGATCATACGCGCATTGGGAAATTCGGCGCGGATCGCCGTGGCCGCTTCCACGCCGCCCATTCCGGGCATGCGTAAGTCCAGCAGGGCCACGTCGGGCTGATGCTGGCGGTACATTTCAACTGCCTGCTGCCCGTTCGCGGCTTCGGCCACCACCGCCATATCGGGCTGCATATTCACAATAGTGGTCACGCCGACCCGCGCCACCAAATGGTCTTCAGCGACCAGTATTCGTATCTGGCTCATGGCAACGGCACCATTACCTCAACCTCTGTTCCTTCGCCCGGATGGCTTGCCAGGCGCAGTTCGCCGCCCAGTCGCTCGGCGCGCTCGCGCATGCCCAGCAGCCCGAAGTGTCCACCCACGGTCGAAAACACATCCTTCTGCTCAAACCCGCGGCCATCGTCTTTGATGCGCAAATACAGCTTCTTCGGCTCGCGATGCAGGCGGATCCAAATGCGCTTCGCTCCGGCGTGCTTGAGCGCATTCGTCACCGCCTCCTGCGCGATGCGCAGCAAGTGCTGTTCGTATTCCTGCGGCAGATCGCCTGGCTCGCCGCTCGCCTCCACTTCCAGTTGCACGCCCGATCCCGCCGTCCATAGCTTCGTGCCGGATTCCAGCGCCGACGCCAGATCCTGCCCCTCCAGCACGCTGCTGCGCAAATCCATGACGCTGCGGCGCGCCTCCGTGAGGCTGTGGCGGGCCATGCGCCGCGCCATATCCAGATACTTGCGAGCCGGGCTGGCATCCTCGGTCATTGCCATGGCCACGGCATCGAGCTGCGAGGAAATGCCTACAAACCCCTGCGCCAGCGTATCGTGGATTTCGCGAGCCAGCCGCGCGCGCTCCTCCAGCACGAGCGCGAAGCGGTAGCGGATCTGTCTCAGCCGCGCCTGGTAGATAGCCCAGCCCGCCAGCACCACGGCGATTGCAAACAGCAGCCGGAACCAGGTAGTCTCGTAAAAATGGGGCGGGACAATGAAGTCCATGGATGCCTCGCCCACGGCGCCGCCAGGAAGCCACGCGCGCACCATGAAGCGCCGGCGGCCGTACTTTAGCGTGTTGTAATTGATCACGCGGCGAGTTCCGGCCTGCACCCAATCCGTGTCTACGCCCTCCAGCTTATAGGAATACTGCACCAACTCCGGAGCGCTCAAATGAATCCCGGTATAGCGGATCTCCACGCGCTGTACATTGGCCGAAAGCTGTGGCTGGCGGGTCACATCCAGCGGCCGGTCATCCGCCGTCATTTCGACGACGTGCACCAGAGGCGCCATGCCGGCCTGCCTCCGCGACTTCGGGTCGAACACGGCAAGTCCGCGGCTGGTGGTGAACCACAGGCTCCCGTCGCTCATGCGCTGGCCGCCGCCGCCCACGGGATAGTTCGGTAATTGTGCGCTTCGGAGGCCGTCTTCCACACCGTAGCTCGCGGTTTCGAGAGCCTTCGCGCGGCCGGCGGCAAACTCGGCGAGGCTGTGCCCGGTGACGCGGCAGATACCGCGCGTAGTGCCGAGCCACAGCGCCGCGCCGTCATCGGAAATGCTGACGATGTTGTCGCTGAGAAGGCCCTCTTTCGCCGTGAATTGCCGGAATTTCGTTCCGTCGAAAGAGTCGAGTCCGCCGCCGAAAGTGCCGATCCACAACGTCCCGTTCGCCGCCGGATACAGGGACCGGATCTGGTCGCTCGAAAGGCCGTCCGCGGTGGTGTACAGGCGTTTCTCGCTGCCTGCAATTCGCCAGAGACCTTTGCCGTAAGTACCTGCCCAGATTGCGCCGTCACGGCTTTGGCATAACGTCACGGTGGAATTCACCAGCAGCACCGCACCGGGAATTTCGACGTGAAAGTGCCCGTTATCGAGTGTGCCGAGTCCCGCGGGAGACGCCAGCCAGACATTCCCCGACGCATCTTCCATGGCGTCGAAAATGGCGGCCCGGCGCAGCGGATCGGGAGGCACGAAGGTGGTCAGCTTGCCTTCGTGCATGCGCACGAAACCGCCCCGCGTGCCGAGCAGCAGGTCGCCATTGCGGGCTTCTCGAATGGAGAACACTTCGTTATTCGGCAGGCCGTTCCGCGTCGTGTAGATTTTGGACGCGCCTCCCGAAAACAGCATCAGTCCGGAATCGTGGAAGCCGATCCAGATGCGTCCGCTGCGGTCCTGAAAGACGGTATTCGGCTCATCGCTCGGCAGACCCTCGGGTTTTCCATAGACGGTGAAAATGTCGTCGCGCAGGCGCGTCAGTCCGTTGTTGGCGCCCACCCACATGTCGCCTTCGCGATCTTCAAAGAGACACCGCACCTGCTCTTGCCCGCGACCCGCGTTGTCCGGAGAGGTGACGAATCGGGTTCCTTCGAGGCGTGCCAGTCCGCCATTCGTCCCGGCCCAAAAATTGCCGTCGCGATCCAGCCAGATGGCGCGTACGAACGCGTCGGGTAGTCCATCGGCGGACCCATACCGGCGAAGCTTGCCGTCGGGCGAACCCACCAGCACTCCGTCGTTGCCGCCCAGCCACAAGTTGCCCGCGGCATCGAACAACATGCCCGTGACGATGAAGCCATCGCCCAACTGCGCGCTGTCCAGCATGGTGACCGTATGCCCGCCCGTCATCTTGACCACAGCGGTGAGGCCGGCGATCCAGATGCCGCCCGCCGCGTCCTCGCGGACCGCCCGCACGCTGGTGATCGGTAGAGCGGGCCCCGGCTCATAGTTGAGGAATGTCTTGCCGTCGAACCGGCTGAGGCCGCTGCCGGCGATCACCCAAACTACGCCTTCCCGATCCGTGTACAACCCGCCGACCGCGTCATCGGCCAAGCCATTCTTCACGGTGTAAGCGCGGAATTTCTTATCGCGATACTGCACCAGACCGTTGGAAGTGCCGATCCACAAACTGCCGTCCGCGCCGGCCGCAAGAGCAGTAATGGAGTTGGAAGGCAGATCGCCGTTCGCTTTGCTGAAGGTCGTAAAATCGTACCCGTCGAAGCGGGCCAGCCCTTCATCCGTGCCCAGCCAAAGATAGCCGTCGGACGTCTGCGCCGCGGCGCGAATGGTATCTTCCGGCAAACCGTGTTGCTGCGTCCAGACGGTGCGCGAATATTGCGTGAGGCTCTTATGCGGGTCCAGCGCAAGCGCGTGGGCCGCGAGCAGCAGCGCTATCGCGATGCCATGGGCGAGTTTCCGTCTCACTCTACCCTTACTATAAAGGCTGCGCGCCGCTCAGGACACCACCTGAGCGTGATTCAAGGCCGCAACCAGGGAGACACCGCCCAGCACATTGCCGATGAGCGCCGGCAGAACGAAGCCGCCGATCGCATGCGCAAAAGACGTCTGGCCCGACCACGCCAGCACGAAAACATCCACGCTGCCCGCGACGACGTGGCTGAAGCGGGCGATGCCGATGATCCAGGTGAGAAACACAATGACGAAGAACCGAGCGGTCTCGGCGAACGGCAGCACCCACACCAGCATGGCGATCAACCAGCCCGCGAAGACACCGCGCAGCAGCACCATACCGAACCCGGGAGCAATCGACTCGCGGGCGATATCGACGAAAGCGGCGCGCACATTCGGCTCGAACATGCCCGTATTTCCGAGCACCCAGGCGACGGCGAGCGTGCCGGCCATATTCGCGAGAAACACCGCTACCCAGAGCCGCAGCACATTGCGCAAAGTGGCTCCCTGGGTCTTGTGCAGTAAAGGCAGAATCGGCGTGAGGGTGTTTTCCGTGAATAGTTGTTGGCGGCCCAGAATCACCAGCACGAAACCTGCGCTGTAGCCGAGTTTGGTGATCAGCGGCCGCCAGGGCGAAGCGGGCAGTCCCGCTCGCAGCACAGCCTCTGTCATCAGCGAAAATCCCATGCTCAGCCCCGCTGCCAGTCCGCTCCAGCCGAGCGCGGAGTTGCTTCGCTTGAGCTCTTCTTCGCCTTCCCGCCGCACTGCCTCATGCACCACGTGCACGGTTACGCTGCTGCGCTCTTCCGCTTCCTTCTGCTCGGCTTCCGTGAGTTGCGGTTCCATCTCGCCCATGCGGCTGCCTTCCGGCATCCGCCGCGCCACCGTGTGCGCAGCCACCTGACGTAAGCTGAAAACGTGCCACGCGCCACGATTTTGGGCTTGATTTCCGATACCCACGGCTTACTTCGGCCGGAAGCCCTACGCGCACTCCAGGGCGCCGACTACATCGTGCACGCCGGCGACATCGGCAGCCCTGAGATACTCGACGCCTTGAGCACGATCGCGCCCGTCACCGCGATTCGCGGCAACATCGATACGCAACCCTGGGCCGCGGCGATTCCGGAAACCGTTACAGCGGATCTTGCCGGCGTTCGTATACACGTGGTCCACAACGTACACGACCTTGCAATCGACGTGCGTGCCGCTCGGATTCGTCTCGTGGTTAGCGGTCATTCGCATAAGCCGGGTTTGCGGACTGAAAACGGTGTCGTTTACGTGAATCCGGGGAGTGCGGGGCGCCGGCGCTTTCGCCTGCCGGTGACAGTCGCTACCCTGGTGCTTTCCGGCCCGCTGGAACCGGTGTTTCACGATTTGGAGAACCGGGAGTCCGCTACACTAAAGGTATGAGTTTGTTCACTTCCGCCGGCCGCCGTGTGGCCGTGTTGGGGCTCGCCGCCGCCGCGCTGTTGCTGGCGCAGGATTGGAAGGCGCTGACCGAGCTTCCCGCTGTCAATTTCTCCGGTCTGAAGCCGCTGCAGAAAACCGCCGCGCTGCGTCTGATGCGCAATCACGATTGCTCTTGCGGATGCGGCATGAAAGTGGCCGAGTGCCGGGTGAACGATCCGAGCTGCGGATACAGCAAGGGAATTGCCGCGGCCATGATCGAAGCTCTGCACGCGGGCAAAGACGAAAATGCCGCCCTCGCCGCAGCCAACGATTCAAAGTGGGGCAAGGGACCGGCGCCGCGCAACCTGCTTGACGACGCCGTGAAGATTCCCACCGCCGGTGCGCCGGAGAAGGGCGCGAAAAACGCGAAGATCACGCTCGTGGAGTTCAGCGATTTTCAGTGCCCGTACTGCTACAAAGCCAGCAAAGAGCTCGACGCGATTCTTGCCGCATATCCCACGCAGGTGAAGCTCATCTTCAAGCAGTTTCCGCTGGACATGCATTCCCAGGCGGCGCAGGCGGCTCGTGCCGCTATTGCGGCGCATGACCAAGGGAAATTCTGGCAAATGCACGATCTGATGTTTGCCGGACGCGCGGATCTTTCCCGCAATTCGCTGATAGCGATGGCGCAAAAGGCCGGTTTGGACATGAAGAAGTTCGCTGCCGACCTCGATTCGCCGCAGACCAGGCAGATTGTCGCGAAGGACGAGGCCGACGGCGACAACGCCGGAGTTGAGGGCACGCCGACGGTTTACATCAACGGACAACGATACAACGGGTCGCTGGCATTGGGCGCGATCCGGAACGTCCTGAACGCGGAAAAATAGCTGCTACCATCGCCACGAGACTTCGCCCGAGACTTGCAGCCAGCGGTCTCTCGCGTATTTCGGATTTGCCAGAAACCAGCGCGGCGTCCCGGACAGCCAGAGGTGCTTGCCGCGATCCAGAGCCACTCCGGCGGACGCCACGAAGTAGCCGCCCCATCCGTGGCGGTCGAATGGGCCGCCGCCCGGGAGGGGAGTGCCGCCCGTGTACTGCTCGAACAGGCCGCCTCCGCCGCCAGAGAATTCCAGGCGGTTCGTGGACGCCACGAAGCGCAAGCCAAACGGCAGCCAGTAAAAGCGGTCTCGAGTATCGACGCAGCCGAAGCGGCTGCACTGCTCGCCGCTGGGGTCGAGCGCGACGAATAGTCCGATCTCAGGCTCCAGGAAGCGACGGATCCGGCGTCCATAGGACACGCCGAATCCCGCGGCCGATTGTCTTTCGAAAGAGGCAAACCGCCCGATGTCATGCCCCCACGCGCCGCTTAGGGTGATGCGATTTGCCGGAGTATCCTGCGCATTTGCGCACACTATCCCGAGAGTCAGGAGAACGAGAGTCCTCATACTCCAAAGACCCGCGCACCCGCCGTTCCACCTACACCGCAACTCAAAAAAGACTTTCGGGTTCCTTAATCATGCTAATGGAAGCCGAGATCCTCAAGGATCTGATGACCGCGCCCGTCGAGAAGCGCGCCATAACCAACCTGAACGTGCTGAACGAGGCGTACGACTACGCCAAGCCGAGTTCCTTCTCGCGCGGCATGCGCATCGATATCGGCAACACCGTTATCCTGTTGATCTCCGGCACCGCCAGCATCGATGAGAACGGCGTCAGCCTTCACATCGGCGACTTCCGCGCCCAGCTTCGCCGCACCTACCAGAACATCACTGCGCTACTCGAATCGCAAGGCGCCGGCTGGAAGGATATTGTGCGTACCACGTGCTATCTGCGCGATATCGAGCGCGATTATGAAGCCTTCAACGAAGAGCGCACAGCCTTTTTCGCGCAGCAGGGGCTCGACCCGGTTCCGGCTTCGACGGGCATTCAGGCGATTCTCTGCCGCCCCGAACTGCTCATCGAAATCGAAGCCATCGCGATGTTCCGCAAAGTTTAACGCGGCAACAAATTTTCCAGCCGGTCCACGCCGCCGCGGACGAAGTTCTGTTCATCGAAGCGCGGGCGATAACCGGCGTCGTGATAGACATACAGCCGGAACGCGCCGTCCGCGATCGCACGCCGCGTCCGGACCTCGATGTTGCGGAATCGAATGGTATTGTCGCGCAGTTCCCCATCCTGCACGAAGCCGTCATGCGGCACAAGGGAGACAATGTAGCGTCCCTCGCCGGGGACAGCCAACCAGAACGTGCTGCCTGGGCGCACGTCAAACTCGGCCGTACCCTGATAGCGCTGACCGTTGATGGTTACCTGGACCCCGCCCGGGCGGAATGCGACCGGGCCGTCGTCGATGGTGTAATCGCGCGCCGGGCTCATATTGACTGCCGGCTCGGCTCCGCGTTTATACACCGAAAGGTAGTCCGTCAGTTTGCTCTTGCCGTCGGCACTGACCATCAGGTCAACTGCAATGGTGTCGCCGTTAGTGGCCGTTGTGGGCGGCGGATATTGCGGCAGAGGCATGGGATGAGCGGGTATCGTTCGTAACACACCCTGCGCTAATTCCTCGCCCTGCGTAAGCGGAAGGAACGTCACTTGAATCTCATTGCCGGGTCCCGGCGTGGCAGACAGGTCGTAGCCGAAATACGCTCCGGTACGCGGATCTGTGACGACGCGATGGACTACGCCCGCCTTGTCCGTCGACGTTCCACCGCCGCAACAATTCGGCGACGGGCCCGTCAGCACCATCCGATACTGTATGCGGATTCCGGTTGGCAGCGTGATCATGCCGCTCATAATCTCCTGCCGCCCGGCCTGCGCCCACAGCGTTGCTGTGATCGCTAAGAGCAAACTACCTTTGATCATCGCCGCTCCTGATTATGCGCGGCCGCAGTACTGATACCGGCCGCAGTTCGTGCGCGTCCATCGTCGCCGAGGGGTGCGCCATTTCGTTCGCCCGCAGGTGCGGCCACCGCCACACCGCGATCGCGGCCAAAATCGCGAGCGCCACGGCCACGGGCAAGGGAACTCGTATCGACGCTCCCCAGATCCGGAGCCACCATGGCGTGTGCGCTCCGAAGACCGCGGCCCGCAGACTCGCCGGAGCCGCGGGCGCGCGCCAGTCCGCCAGCGCCGCGTCCAACTCGGTGTCCGTCAATTCGTCTCTCTCAAACGGTTCCATTTGCGTTTCCAACCTTCCGGTACGGCGCCAACCTTCGCCGCAGACGCTCGCGAGCCCTGTGTAGCCGCGCCTTCACGGTGCCAACGTCCACCCCTGCGACCGTCGCGATCTCCTCCAGCGTGCAGCCCTCGAACAGCACCAGCGATTCCCGCTGAAGCGGCGGCAACTCCGCGATCGCCGTTGCTACATCGATCCCGCCCCGCTCGTCGCGCGCCGCAAGTTCTTCCGGCAGCGGTTCCTCGCTCCCGTGATCCCGATGCCGTTTTAGAGCGAGATTCCGCGCGATCGCGAACAGGTACGTTCTCACCGATCCGCGCGCGGCATCGAATCGCTCCGGAGCGCGCACGAACGCGAGGAAGCACTCCTGCGTGACATCTTCGGCGACATCCGCCCGTCCGGTCAGACGGTAGGCAAAGTCGAAAACGGCCCGGTAGTGTCGATCGAACGCTTCCTGCGGCGTCACGTTTCTCGCTCACCTACTATTACCGCGAGAGGGCCGGCAGGATACGGGCAAATCGGCCAGTTCTCCTATTACCGTGACCGTACCGCTAGTCCTATCTCGCGGCCGCGTCCCGGCCGATACTGTCTGGCGGGGGGCAATTTCAAGTTGTTGCACGAATTCCGGGGGGACGAATCCGGGCAGGATTTGATCGAATACTCGCTGTTGATGGCTTTCCTGGCTCTAGCTTGTGTGGGCATTCTGCAGGGAGTGTTCGGCGGCATCACCGCAATCTGGACGACAGGAAACACCACGCTACGGCACGCGCGTGAAGCGGTTACTCAATCCGCCGACCACTCCTTATAGGCCGAGGGAAACGTGAGCAGCGCCCTTACCGGCGTTCATCGGCGGCCGATAATCTTTGCCGGCCTATGAAGCGCCGAAGATATCGTGCAAGCGGATCAAACCGAGTGCGCGGCCGTCTGAATCCACCACCGGCAGCACCGAGATCTGTGATTTTCTGCGCTCCATCAGTTCGAGCGCCTCTCCGAGTGTCGCCTCCGGACCGATCGTCACCGGACGGCGCGTCATGGCATCGCCCGCGCTCAGGCTCCGGATGTCGTCGTGTTTCGTCAGGGCGCGCCGCAGGTCGCCATCGGTAATGAAGCCTTCCAGCTTGCCCTGCGAATCGATCACGCAGGCGCCGCCCAGCGGCCGGCGGGTCATCTCGATAATTACTTCTTTGAGTGTGGCGTCCGGCGGCACGGACGGCACTTCCTCGCCGGTGTGCATCGCCTGACGCACGCAGAGCTTCAGGTTGCGGCCGAGTTGCCCGCCCGGGTGGTAGCGGCCGAACTCCTCTTTCGTGAAATTGCGTGCGCACATCAACGCGATCGCCAGCGCGTGGCCGAGCGCCAGCGCCGTTACCGCGCTGGCCGTTGGCGCCAGATTGTTCGGGTCGGCTTCCCGCTCCACGCTCGCATCCAGTAAAACGTCGAGATCCCGGGTGAGGGGGGCGGACGTGCCGCCGAGGATTCCGATCAGCGGCGAATGAAACTGGCGCAGCAGCGGCACCAGTTGCAGAAGCTCGGGCGAGCTTCCATTTTTCGAGATCAGCACCGTGGGGTCGCCGGGGGTATAAATGCCCAGGTCGCCATGGACCGCCTCGGCAGGGTGCAGGAACACCGCCGATGTTCCCGTACTGCACAGCGTCGCGACAATTTTCCGCGCGATGTGGCCGCTCTTGCCGATCCCGGTCACCACTACCTTTCCGGGCGACGCCAGGATCAAATCCACGGCGCGGATGAGCTCGCCATCCAGCCGCGCGGCCGCGCGAGACAAGGACGCCGCTTCTATCTCGATAGCAGTGCGTGCGGCGGCGAGCCAGTCCTCTTTGTTAGGCATCTATTTCTGCAGAAAAAACTGTCCCACGAACATGGCGTCGATTCCGGACGAATAGAAGCTGCGAACGGCATCGCGCGGCGTGCAGACCAGCGGCTCGCCGAACAGATTGAACGACGTGTTATAAAGCACCGGCAGCCCCGTAGACTTTCCCGCGGCGTGCAACAATCGCCAATACAGCGGATTCTCCGCGCGATCCACGGTGTGCACGCGGACCATATCGCCTGCCAGCACAGCGGCGCTGAACTGCTCGCGATAGTGCGGCTTCACGCGCCCGACCGTGGAGAGAAACCGCGCATTCGGACCCACCTCGAAATATTCCGGCGCGAGCTCGGCGGGCACGCTCGCCGCGAATTTGCGGAACGGTTCGCGGTGCTTGATGAAGATGTTCAGATTTTCGGTGGAATAGGGATCGAGCGGCGACGCCAGAATGCTGCGGTTCCCGAGCGCGCGCCCTCCGAACTCCATGCGGCCATGCATCCAGGCGACGATCCTGTTCTCGTTGAGCTGCGCAACCGCCTTCTCTATGACCTCTTCGGTCGTCAGCAGATACTGGAACCGGAGTTTGCAATTCTCGAGCACCGGCTTCACTTCGGCAGCCGTATACGATGGCCCAAGCGCCATGGTTTCGAACGGCACCCGCGCCGTATTTCCGTAGACCGCGTGCCAGGCGTGCAGCACGGCGCCGATGGCGGTGCCCGCATTGCCGGCCGCGGGCTGCACGAATACGTTGCGATATCCGGAGGCGCACTCTAGCGTGGCCACCAGCAGAGTGTTGAGCGCGACTCCCCCCGCCAGGCAAAGGTTGCTGCCTTCGCCCGCGACGCGGATCACAGCTTGTTCCAGCGCCTTCTGCGCGCTTGCCGCAATATCGGCGCGCATCTCTTCGGGGATGGCTGCGCCTTCCTTGAGCCCGAGCTCGGAATAGAAGCGCGCGCCGAAACCGCCTTCGCCGAGCCGCTGCGTGCTCAGATAAGAGCGGTCGATGCGCGGCCCGTCCTTGCAGCCGCCGAAGATATTCGCGAAAAGTTCCGCGTAGACGGGTTTTCCGCTCACGCTGAGCCACTGCGTCTTGTGCTCGTCCACCTGCGCCTGGAAACCAAGCAACTCGGTCACGCGGGCATAGATATCGCCGAACGAATCGGGCACGAACTGCTCGGTTTCGCTGACGAGGCTCGTTCCGCGCGCGCACCAGCGGGAGAAGGAACGCAAATCGCCGCCGCGATCCATGGCCAGCACTGTAGCCTCGTCGAACGGCGACGGATAGTAGGCCGAGGCGGCGTGCGCGTGGTGATGACCCAGCACGACGATGCGGCTGTTTGGGAATCGCGCGCGCACTTTCAGATGAAAATCGGATTGGGGAACGGGGCGCACGAGAGCGACGCAATCCACGTCTTCCGGCGACGCGCCGGCGAGTTGCAGACAGGCAGCGATGGCGCGCGTGGGAAGCTCGCCCGCGCGCGGCGCTTCAGCTCCGCGGTTGAGCTTCGCCTCTTCAATTGCCGCCGCGATCCTGCCGTCTTTCAGCGCCGCGACGGCGGCGCCCCCCAGGAGTCCGCCGATTCCTAAAATCACCATCGGTTACTTGCCGCCCTTTTCGCGTTTTTCGATTTTTGCCCAGGCATCGCGCAGCGCCACCGTGCGATTCAAGACGGGCCTTCCGGCTTGGGAATCCGGATCGACGCAGAAATAGCCGAGGCGCTCGAACTGATAGTGCATACCCGGTTGAACGTCGCGCAAGCTGGGCTCCAGCATGGCCGACGGAATCACCTCCAGCGAATTCGGATTGAGATTCGCGGTGAAGTCCTGACCGTCTTCTACCGCATTCGGGTCCTCCTTGCTGAACAGGTTCTCGTAGATGCGCACCTCGCCTTCCACGGCGTGCGCGGCGGAGACCCAATGAATGGTGGATTTCACCTTCCGGCCGTCGGGCGCATTGCCGCCGTGAGTGGCCGGGTCGTACGTGCAGTGGACTTCCGTGACTTCGCCGGCATCGTTCTTCACCACTCCCGTGCACGTGATGAAGTAACCGTAGCGCAGGCGAACTTCGCGCCCCGGCGAGAGACGGTAATACTGCTTGGGGGGATCTTCCCGGAAATCGTCCTGCTCGATGTAGAGCACGCGCGAGAAGGGTACTTTGCGCGTGCCGGCGGAAGCGTCTTCCGGGTTATTGACCGCGTCCATTTCTTCCACCCGGTCTTCGGGATAGTTGTCGATCACTACGGTCAGCGGCTTCAGCACGGCCATGACGCGCAGCGCGCGCTTATTGAGGTCTTCGCGGACGTGATGTTCCAGCAATCCGAGCTCGATGATGCCGTTCGTCTTGCCGACGCCGATCGCGCTACAGAACGAGCGCAGCGCTTCGGGCGTATAGCCGCGGCGGCGAATGCCGGAAAGCGTGGGCATGCGCGGATCGTCCCAGCCTCGGACGTGGCCGTTCTGCACAAGCTGCAGCAGCTTGCGCTTGCTGAGGAGCGTGTAGGTGACGTTGAGGCGGTCGAACTCGATCTGCTGCGGGTGATAAATGCCGAGCGCTTCACAAAACCAATCGTAGAGCGGGCGGTGATCTTCAAACTCCAGAGTGCAGATGGAGTGAGTGATGCGCTCTATAGAATCGCTTTGCCCGTGCGCGAAATCGTAGGTGGGATAGATGCACCAGGTGTTACCGGTGCGGTGATGCGTGGCGTGCAGTACGCGGTACATGATGGGGTCGCGCATGTTGAGATTCGGCGACGCCATATCGATCTTGGCGCGCACCGTCCGCGCGCCGTCGGGGAATTCGCCGGCCTTCATGCGCGCCAGCAGATCCAGGCTTTCTTCTACGGAGCGGTCGCGATACGGGCTCGGTTTGCCGGGTTCGGTCAGCGTTCCGCGGTATTTGCGCACCTCTTCCGCGCTGAGGTCGCAGACGTATGCCTTGCCCTGCTGAATGAGGTAGACCGCCCATTCGTAGAGCTGCTGGAAATAATCCGAAGCGTAGAACTCGCGGCCTTCCCAATCGTAGCCCAGCCAGCGGACCGTGTCTTTGATCGAGTTGACGTACTCCACCTCTTCCTTTTCCGGATTGGTGTCGTCGAAGCGGAGATTCGTTTTGCCGCCGAATTCATTGGCCAGTCCGAAATTCAGCCAAATCGATTTGGCGTGGCCGAGGTGCAGGTAGCCGTTCGGCTCGGGAGGAAAGCGGGTGTGGACGCGGCCCTGGAATTTTCCCGTCTTCGCGTCTTCCAGCATGATGTCGCGGATGAAATTGGAGGGCGCCGGCTTATTCTCTTCCGGCGAAGTTGCGTTCGAGGGATTCATATTGCTTTCAGTTTTTCGATTGCCTGCGCGATGCGCTCCAGGGTGATGTCGCGGCCCAGCACTTCCAGCGTGGAGAACAGCGGCGGCGCGGTCTTGCGGCCGCACGCGGCCATGCGGATGGGCTCGAACATCTGCCCTGCTTTGATGCCCAGCGACTCTGCCGCGCCGCGCAGCGCCGATTCGAGCCCGTCGTGCGTGAACTCGGCGGTGGCCAGCGTCTCGCACGCTTTTTGAAGCACGCGGCCGGCGAGAGCTGCATCACCCTTCTTCGGAATGAGCTCGGCCGCCGGATAATCGGGAAGCTCGCGGACGAAGAAGAAGCTGGCCACGTCGAGAACATCCCGCAGAAGACGAATGCGCTCGCGGACGAGCGGGGTAATTTGCGCCATCCGTTCAGGCGTGATGGGGTGGCCGGCGCGCTCTACGAAGGGCAGAAGATCCGCGGAGAGCTGTTCCACGGGCAGAGCGCGTATGTGCTCGGCATTGAGCCAAACTGCTTTAGGGTCGAACGGATCTTCCTCGGTGAAGTTCACCACGGCGTTGCTGCGGTTGACGCCTTCGAGCGAAAAGAGGCTCACCAGTTCGTCGCGCGAGAGTTGCTCGCGGTCGTTCTTCGGAGACCATCCGAGCAGGCAGATGAAATTCACGAAGGCGTGCGAGAGGAAGCCCGCATCGCGATACGTAGTGACGCTGACAACCGGGCCGTGCTTGCGCTTGGAGAGCTTGCCGCCATCCGGCGCGACGAGCAGCGGAAGATGGGCAAATTGCGGCGGCTGAGCGCCGGCGGCTTCGAAGATCAGCACGTGCTTGAACGTGTTCGTGAGGTGGTCCTGCCCGCGGATGATGTGGCTGATTCGCAGGTCGGCATCGTCTGCGCAGGAGGCGAGGTGATACGTGGGCATGCCGTCGCTGCGCAGGAGCGCGAAATCCTCGATATCAGCGGTGGATTTTGCCTGATCGCCATAAACACCATCGTGGAAGCGGACCGTGCGCGCGGTGTCTCGCGGCACTCGGAAGCGCAGAGCAAAAGTCTCCCCGGCGGCGGCGCGACGGTCGCTCTCTTCGCGGGACATGTCGCGCATCTCGGGGTTGAAGAGCCAGCCGGTGGCGTCGCTCGAGGTGTTCGGCGGCGTAAAGTCGCGATAGGCGAGCCCTTTTTGGTAGATCGCATCGGCCACGGCTTTGTGCGTCGCCAGCCGCTCGGATTGCTTGTAGAGTTCGTCCCAGCCGAGGTCCAGCCACGTCAGCCCTTCGAAGATCGAATTGAGAGAGGCTTCCGTATTCCGCTCTACGTCCGTATCGTCGATGCGCAAAATGAGGGTGCCGTTATTGTGTCGTGCGTACAGCCAATTGAAGATGAAAGTGCGCGCGCTGCCGATATGCAGAAACCCTGTCGGCGAGGGCGCAAAACGAACTCTGAGCATGGAAATCTGAGTATAACAGCCAGTCGGGACGCGCCTCTCCGCCGAGGGCAGGTGCTCGAAACACGGCGCAATGGGCGATCAGCCTGGAGGACGGTCGTTACCATACAGATGCTGTTTCTGCGAACTTTCAAACAGCGTGAATATTAAACATTCGATGTAATTTGTGCGTGTAACGGGTACAGTGTAGAGCCTGGATTTCGTATCCCTCCGCACCGCCAATCCCCATTTTGAATTGGCACGATCCGTGCAACAAGCAAGGCCAGTTGAAGTGGCGCGAACCGGTGGACCGGATCAGTTCGAAAGAATTGGCCGGCTCCGCCGGTTTTTGATTTTGGCGGCGGATTTCGTTAGGGTAGAATCTCAATTGACTCCCCCGAGTGAAGCGTGAGATCTGCCAGTGAACTCCACACACAATCCTGTCGTTCTAGAAACTGACTTTCAAGGCGTTGAGCGGTACGGTCGCGGAAAGGTTCGCGACGTATACAGCATCGGTACCGACCGGCTGTTGATCGTCGCCAGCGACCGCATCTCTGCCTTCGATTACATTCTGCCCACCGGCATTCCCGATAAAGGCCGGGTGCTGACACAGCTTTCGATTTTCTGGTTCGACTTTCTGCGCGAGCTCGTGCCGACGCACTTCCTCTCCGCTACCGTCGACGACTATCCCGAGCCGTTGCGGCAATACCGCGATCAGCTCGAAGGGCGCAGCATGCTCGTCAAGCGCGCCAAGATGGTCGACATAGAATGCGTGGCGCGCGGCTATATTTCGGGTTCGGGGTGGAAAGAGTACAAGCAGCAGGGCACCGTCTGCGGCATCAAGCTTCCCGCCGGGCTGCAGGAAAGCGAAAAGCTGCCGGAACCCATCTTCACTCCCGCGACCAAAGCCCAGACCGGCCACGACGAGAACGTCTCCTTCGAGTACGTCGCGAACCAGATCGGCACGGAGCTCGCGTCGCGTTTGCGCGACCTCACGCTCGAGATTTATCGTCGCGGCGCGGCCTATGCCGAGACTAAGGGCATCATTATCGCCGATACCAAGTTCGAGTTCGGTTTCGTCGGCGACGAATTGATTTTAGGTGACGAAGTGCTGACACCGGATTCGTCGCGGTTCTGGCCCGCGGACAGCTACAAGCCGGGCGGGGCGCAGTTCTCGTATGACAAGCAGTTCGTGCGCGATTACCTGGAATCGATTCACTGGAATAAGCAGCCGCCCGCGCCGCCGCTGCCGCAGGAAGTTGCCGCCAAGACGAGCGAAAAATATCGCCAGGCGTACGAAGTTCTGACCGGCCGCGAGCTATGAACTGGTTCGACGTCCTGCTGCTGATCCTCCTGCTGTGGTCCATCGCCGCCAGCTATCGCAAAGGGCTGTCGCGCGAGGTGATCGGGCTTGCGTCAGTGGTGATCGGGCTGCTTGTGGCGAGCTGGTTTTATGGAACTGCGGGCGCATATTTGCTACCGTATGTGAGTTCCCGTCATGTTGCCAACCTGGCGGGGTTTTTCATCGTATTTCTCGCAGTGGTGATTTTCGGCGCCGTGCTCAGTGCGGTGCTCGGGAAGTTTTGGCGAGTCACGGGCCTCTCATTTTTCGATCACGCGCTGGGCGCCGGATTCGGTTTGGTCCGGGGCGTTCTGCTTTCCGCCGCGCTGGTCATGGGAATTATGGCGTTTTCCGATGCCGAGCGGCCGCCGGATGCGTTGGTTCATTCGCGCATGGCGCCATACGTCATCGATACGGCCAAAGTGTTTGTGGCGGTTGCGCCGCACGATTTGAAGGACGGGTTTCACCGCACGTACGCACAGGTGAAGGACGCCTGGCGGAGCGCGGTTCGCAAGGGCACGGAACTACAGCAGGACAAGGACAAGAATGAAAAGCGAATTTGACCCGCTGGTCCAGCGATTAATGGAAGCCAACATTTTCCTCCCTCAGGCGGTGGAAATTCTGGAGCGCAAAATGATGGAGGCCGCCCTGAAGCAGACGGGCGGGAACCAGAGCGAGGCGGCGAAGCAACTCGGCGTACATCGCAACACGCTGCAGCGGAAAATGGTGGAATACCAGATTGACGGCGGGCGTTCGCGCGCGCGGCGGAAGCCGGCGGGGCGGGAGACGCGCGCGCGCCGGAAACGTGCGGCAGCCGTTTGACGATGCAGTTACTGATTTTCGATTTAGACGGCACGCTGATCGATTCGCGCCTGGACCTGGCCAACGCAGTGAACGCTACGCGCGCCCACATGGGCATGGAAGCGCTATCGAACGAGCGCGTCTACTCTTACGTCGGCAGCGGCGCTCCCGTGCTGATCCGTCGAGCGCTCGGCGAGCAGGCCACCGAGGCCGAATTGCAGGAAGCATTGGAATTTTTCCTGGAGTATTACCGCGATCACGACCTGGACAACACCATCCTGTATCCCGGTATTAAGGACTCCCTGGACCGGCTGCGCGACGGCGGCAAGCAGTTGGCGGTGCTTACAAATAAGCCGGTTCGCATGAGCAAGCACATCGTCGATAGCCTGGGCGTCGGCGAGCATTTCTTTCAGGTGTACGGCGGCAACAGCTTCGAGTTCAAGAAGCCCAATCCGGTGGGGATTGAGACGCTCATGAAGGAAGCAGGCGTGGGGCGCGAAGGCACGGTGATGGTCGGCGACAGCAATGTGGACGTCATTACCGCGCGCAATGCCGGGGTGCCCTGCTGCGGCGTTACGTACGGCTTCCAACCGGAGAGTCTTGAGGATCCCGCTCCCGATCTCAAGGTGGACCGGATGGAGGATTTCGTGGACTGGATCCTTCGGGTAAGATAGATTCTGCCGAGTGTGGTGGGCATCATTTACCACTCCGAATTTCGAAAAACGCGTGGGTTGACGTGCCGGCCGCTCCCTCACGGGCCTTTGAAAGAATCCGGCTTTCGTTCCCGTCGCGATTCATTCGCCTTTCGATGCACCTTTTACCGCTTCTGACGGGACTGTGAAAAAATCCGGCTGCTGTTCTCGTGGCGCTCCATTCGCCTTTCGATATACCCTTTACCGCTTCCTCACGGGTCCCCGAACGGCGAATTGGTATGATCGCATACATGGATTTACGCTATCCGGTGGGAAAGTTCGAGTGGCCGGCGTCCATCACGGCGGCGATGCGGCAGGGCTGGATCGGGGAAATCGAGGCGGCGCCCGCGAAGTACCGGGAAGCCGTCCGCGGGTTGACTGAGGAACAGCTTGAGACCCCGTACCGGCCGGAGGGCTGGACGGTTCGGCAGGTGATACACCACGTGCCGGACAGCCATATGCAGAGTTTCAGTCGCTTTAAGTTTGCCCTCACAGAGGACGAACCGACGATCAAGCCGTATCCGGAAGCTCTTTGGGCGGAGCTCGCCGACGGCCGCGGCGGCCCCGTGGAACCATCGCTGCAACTCCTGGAAGCACTGCACTTACGCTGGGTGAGGCTGCTTCGGAGCATGGGAGACGCGGAGTTTTCGCGGGCGATGAGGCACCCCGAGATGGGGGTGATCCGCCTCGATTCCGTGCTCGGCCTGTACGCCTGGCATTCCCGCCACCATTTGGCGCATGTTACCGGTTTGAGAAGCCGTATGGGGTGGTAAAAAGCTTCAACCGAATGGGTCTGGCGTGCGTCCAATGGTTAAGGCCGTATAATGTGTGTTAACGGGCCCCGCGGAGAAACTCCCAAATTATGAGCAGTCGCATAAAATTCCTTGTCGTGAGCATCTCAACGTGCATCACGCTGATGCTGTTGATCGGCATCGCGCTCGCACAGAGCACCAACAGCCAGGACGAAACCCTACGCCACATCGGCGTATTTTCCGATGTGATGGGCTACATCAAGAGCCAGTACGTAGAAGAGCCGGACATGAAGAGTGTCACGCTCGGCGCGCTGAACGGCATGTTGGAAGCGGTGGACCCCTTCGCCAGCTACTTGAACGCCGATCAGTACAAGGATTACCTGAAGAACAAAGACATCAAGAAGGCCGATGTCGGGCTGCTGCTTTCGCGCCGCTACGGTTACCTGCTGGTGGAGGGCGCAATTCCGAATTCGCCCGCCGCCAAGGCCGGCCTCGGCAGCGGCGACATGATCGAGAGCATCAAGGGCATCGCGACGCGCGACATGCCTTTGGCGTACGCCAGCATGCTGCTGCAGGGCGATTCCAACACTCCCGTGGAGTTGAGCGTGGTGCGCCAGCGCCATCCCGAGCCGCAGGCCGTGAAACTGACCCGCGCCAACATCCAGTTGCCCAACGTCGACAGTCGCATGTTGAACGGTCAGGTGGGCTACATTCAGGTGGGCGCGTTGAGCGATGCGCAAGTGAAAGAGATCGCGTCGGTGGTGCAGAAGCTGCAGAAGGACGGCGCCAGGAAGCTGGTGCTGGATCTGCGCAACTGCGCGGCCGGGTCGCCCGAAAACGGCATTGCCTTGGCGAACCTCTTCCTGAAGAGCGGACGCATCTCGTCACTCAAGGGTCAGAAGGTGGCCGAACAGGATTTTGATGCGAATCCGTCGAAGGCGATTACGGATCTGCCGCTGGCGGTCCTGACCAATCACGGCACCGCGGACGGAGCGGAGATCGCCGCGGCGGCGTTGCAGGATGACAAACGAGCCCAACTGGTCGGCGAGAGAACCTATGGAGACGCCGCCGTACGCAAGGCCATCAACATGGAAGATGGAGGCGCCATCATTCTCTCCGTCGCCAAGTATTACTCGCCGGGCGGCAAAGCGATTCAGGACGCCTTCGTAACCCCGGCCCATGTTGTGGCCGATGCCGAGCAGCAAGTCGACTACGACGATAACGGCGAGCCGATAGCCGAAGCCCAGGATCAGCAGCAAGCGCCTAAAAAACTGGAAGACGATCCGGTTATGAAGAAAGCGCTTGAAGTCCTCGGGACGAATGGGTAAAGATCAAGCCACGCAAACAACAAATGCACACGAATAAGGTTTCCCTTATTCGTGTGCATTTGCGTGAATCGCGGGCGATTTCGTTCTACAGAGTTTTCAGGTACGCGATCAGATCGTCCTTCTCCTTGTCGTCCAGCGTCTCCTTATACGGCGGCATTCCGTTCCCGCCTTCGTCGATCTTCGCCCTGACGTTCGCTTCCGTAGGCTTCTTCCCGTTCACTAGCTTGTCCTTCGCGAAAAGCCCTTTCAGCCCGGGTCCCATCTTCTTTTCCGTGCTGTCCGCGTTGTGGCAGACGGCGCATTGCTCGAAAACCACCTTCCCCTTAGCGGCGTCGCCTTTGGCCGCGGAGAGGACGGCGGGTCCCGCCAGCAGGGTCGCGCCCATTGCCCATAAACAGAGTCGGTTCATTGTGAGTTCGTTCTCCTCCAGTGACGATCTTCTTCAATCTTACATCTGAGAGAGCAGAGTCTTGACGGCCGCATCCAGTTGGCTGTCTTTACCGCTGTAACTTTCGCCCACCGGCCGCGAGACCTGTACGTCCACCGGCCGCGGATGCAATTCCATATCCGTGCCGTCGGCGCCGCGGATTCGCGAGTGCGGCAGGCGATAGCCGGTCCCATCCAGCAGCGTGGTATTCCAGGTGAAGATGATCCAGCCGGCGGTCGGCTCCCCAACCACCTTCCCGAGTTTCATCGCGCGATAGCCTTCGGTGAAGTCTTCCGCGTCCGAAAGCGAGTGCTGATTGGTGACCAGAACGGTCGGCGCCTCCAGGGCACGCTGCCCCAGGATCGTGCGCGCCGGGGCCTCCGGCTTGTCGCGCTCCGTCATCTTCAGATAGGGACGGCGGCTGAACACGTCCAGCGCGTATGCGTTCACGAATCCGCCGTTATTGTTGCGGATATCGATCACCACGCCTTGCCGTGACTGGTTTTCCGCGTCGAGATCCAGGTGCAGCCGCTCCAGCGCGCCCTCGCTCATGTCCTGCATGTGGACGTAGCCGAGTTTGCCGCCCGAGATCTTCGCCACATACGCCCGATTGTTTTCCACCCACTCGCGGTAGAGCAGAGCTTTCTCGGTGGCGAGATTCACCGGCTGAATCGGCACGTCTTTCCCCGAGACCTTCAGCACGACGCGTTTGCCGATCTTGTACTCCAGCATCTCGTCGAGATTGGCGTGCGCGCCGGTCGCCTGCCCGTTGACGGCATCGATCGTGTCCCCTACGTGGATGCCGGCAACCTCGGCCGGACTCAGCGGGATCACCTCGGTGACCTTCAGCTTCCCGCTGCTTTCGTACTCGCCGCAATCGAAACGGACGCCGAGGCGCCCGGTGCCGCCCTGTTGAGCCGCCGGTCCGCCGCCCGCGCCCCCGCTGGCGCCGGAATGGGATGCATTCAACTCGCCCACCATCAGGTTCAGCAGGCGGCGCATTTCATCCGGGGTCGCCGCTCCGGCAATCAGCGGCTCGTATTCGGTGCGAACGGCTTCCCAATCCACCCCATTGAACTTGGGGTCGAAGAAGTTGTCGCGCGTGTAAGTCCACGCCTGGTGGAACACTTCCATCTTTTCCGTGGCGAAGTCCAACTCCATCTCCGCCGTGACCGCGAGCGGCTTGGAAACGCGCGTGTCGATGGCGAGCGACGCGATGCCGCCGCGATCCAGATAGAAAATCTCTTTTCCATCGGGCGAAAAGTGGACGGCCGTTTTGCGGCCCGGCGTAGACGTGAGTTGGCGCGCCACGCGCGGATCGCGCGAAAGCTCGTCCAGGGAGTAGAGGTACAGGTTTTGCTGTCCAGCCGCGGTTGCGGAAAGCACTGCCTGCTTGCCGTCCGGGCTGATCGTGACGGAATCGACGTCCAGGCCGGTGGGCAGAATCGAGAGGCGGTCGCGAATGCCGTCGAAAACGATCTTCACTGGCTCTACCGGCTTCGCGGGTGCGCCGCCGCGTCCGCCCGGAGTTGCCGCAGGTGTGGTCGATGCCGTAGTGGTTGCCGTCGGCTCCGTCGTCTTCGAATCGGTTGTGGGAGGCTGGGAAGTCGGAGCGGGACGTGTGGGCTCCTGCGTGAAAAGGTCGCGGAACTGATCTTCGCGGAAATGCGGCGTGTGCAGCACCAGGTCGACGCGCGCAAGCTGGCTCGGCTCCGTTCGCTGGTTGGTGGTGAACAGCAGGTACTTGCCGTCCGGACTCCACGCCAAGCCGCCGCTGCCGGCATTGGCCAGGAATGTAACCGGTCGCGCCTCGCCGTTCTTGACAGGCACCACGTTGACGTTCTCAAAGGCTTTGCCGCTGATGTCGAAATACGCGAGCCACTGGCTGTCGGGCGACCAGACCAGCGCTTCGCGCTGCAACGGCGGCTTTCCGAAAGACCCCTTGGAAAGGAGACGGTCCGCCTTCGTGCCGAGATCCATCACGCGCAGTTCGCGGCCGTCGCGGACAAACGCGAGCAGTTTTCCGTCGGGCGAAAAGTGCGGGGAGGTGTCGGGTCCAGTGCTGGTGAGCTGTGTTTCCTGGCTCTTCGTGAAGTCGTAAAGAAAAATCTGCGAGTTTCCGTTGCGGTCCGAGACGTACGCCAGACGGCGGCTGTCGCTCGCCCAGGAGAGCTGCGATTCGGCAGCCGGAGTCTGCGTCAGCCGCGCCGCTTCGCCGCCATCCTTGGATGAAGCGGCAAACACTTCCCCGTGACTGACAAATGCCACTTTCTTCCCGTCGGGTGAGAGCACCAGATCCTGGAACTGGCTGGTCAACGTGAGGTGCTGAACGCTGGCTCCGGCAGGTGCGCCGCGGCGGCTGATCTCGACCTGCGCGGCTTTGCCCGATTCCGTATCGAGCTTCCAGATTCCGAAGTCGCGCTCGAAGACGATTTCGCGGCCGCCGGCGGAAATTTGCGGCCACACCACGCGGCCCGTGGTGAAGTGTGTAACCTGTCTGGCCGCGCCGCTCAGCGGCTTGATCCAGATGTTCTGCGCGCCGCTGCGGTCCGACATGTAGTACAGGCTGCGACCGTCGCGCGACCACATCGGCCAAGCTTCCTTTGCGCCGCCCGCTGTGACCCGATGATAGAGGGCAGCGGTCTCCTGGCCGGCGCCGCTCGCGCTCAGGTCGCGTGTCCAGATCTCCGACTCGTCCAGATGGCTGTGGCCTTTCCGCCACCACTGCGAACCGGCATTGCCGCGCGCCGTGAACGCGAGCGTTTTGCCGTCCGGCGCCGACGCCGAAAAATACTCGGTGAGATAACGGTCCGCCGTCACCTGCATCGGCGTGCCGCCTTCGCGCTGCACGCGATACACGTCGTTCATGCCGCTGATGTCGCGCGCCGATGACGAGAAGTATACGAACCTGGAATCGGGCGACCAGCCTTCGGTGAGTTCGCTGGCGTCGTCGAACGTCAGCCGCTTCAGTTCGCCCGTGGCGAAGGTGAGCACGTAGACGTCGCCGTTGCCGGTCCGCGTGGATGTGAATGCGAGGTACTTGCCGTCAGGCGAATAATGCGGCGCCGATTCGGTAGCTGGATGCGAAACCAGTAGGCGGGCTTCGCCGCCGCGCGACGGCACGGTCCAGATGTCGCCGCCGGAGACGAAAGCGATTTCCGTTCCGTCGGGCGAGATGCCGGGGTCGCTCAAATAAGGGCGCGGGGTGACCGCAAAAACAACCGAGGCGCAAAAGATTAGCGCAAGAGGCCGGTGCAGCATAACGTATATGGTACTTCGGCTGCGTGGGGGCCGACGGGGAAGATTCCTAACGGTACGGCCGCGGTTTAGGCCAGTGCTTTGCGACGCGGAATGTCCGCGATGTTTACGACGGCCTTATCGAACACGGTCATATCCTGCACCATGCGATCCACGTCCATGCCGTCTTCGAGCTGAATTTCGTGCTCGATCCAGTCGCTCAGGGGAATGTTGCGGAAGAAAATGCGCTCCTGCAAGACCAGGCTCTTGCGGCTCTGCAGCAGCAGCCGGTTCTCGCGTGTGTAGTGCCGTTGTTCCACCGTCAGCTCGGAAAGGAAACCATCGAAAGCCTCGCGGCGTGCCTTCTCCTGCGCTGCCTCCAGCGCCGAGTGAAAGGTGACCTGAACGGCGGAGCGTTCCGCGTGCAGTGCGCCTCGCTCTTCGGCCAGCGACGTGCGCTGATCGGCCAGCGCTACTTCCATCCGGGACTGCATCACGAACCACGCGAGCAGGCCGGAAGCCAGCGCCACGAATCCGGGGAGAAGAACCCACAGCAGTGCTTCCATGGGGTAAATGCTAACCTGACACGGCCCTAAACGCTAGATATCAAAGGTAAGCACCTTCGTGGTAACGTCCGGTCACGCCATCCGCGCGGTTTACCAGCCTTTTTTCTCGGGATACAGCAGCGCCTGAAACGGCGCGTGATTTGCCAGATGGGCGAAGTCCGCATCCTGCCGGGCCAGAATCCGGTTCCGCGGCTCCAACTCGATGGCGCGTTTCAGGTTGTCATGCGCGCTCGGCAAATCGCCGCCGAGCGCCAGGGCCAAAGCGAGCGCATAGTGGATGTGGTCGCTATCCGGAGCCAGTTCCAAAGCCTTATCCAAATAACCGCGGGCTTCGCTCACGTTCCGGGTATTCAGCAGCGCCACGCCGTAGTTATAGTAGTCTTCGGCCGACCCCAGATTGACAGCGACCTGCTGCAGCCTACGATCGCACATCGCCGTGTGCAGCCGCGACCGGTTGGCTACGTCGCGTTCCGGGCCCTGCGCCGCCAGCGCAAAGAGCTCGCGTGCGTCCTTGAGGTTGCGTGCGTGAAACAGCTTCATGGCGGCTTCGAATGTAGAGAGCTGTTTCTGCGCATCGAAGGCCTGCGGTATCGCCGCTGCGCCGCTGCGCGTTGCTACGGGACGTATAGGTTCCGATGGTTTGACGGGTTTGGGAGCCTGTGGTTTGGTCATTCGCCTGTCGGTGGTCTTGGAAGCGGGATTGTTCTTCTTTTCGGCCATGTTTCGCCAGCCCAGCCTGGCACGGGAAATGATGAACGTTTATATCAGACCCGCCACCGTGTGTGCAACCGCCCCCCGGCGCGCTACCGCTCTACCCCAAACCGGCGTCCCGAAGGAATTTGGCCGATTCTTCCGGCGGAGTCGGATTGATGTAGAACCCAGTGCCCCACTCGAAGCCCGCCACCTTCGTCAGCTTCGGAATAATTTCCAGGTGCCAGTGGTAATGCAGCAGGGGCGCCTCCTGCACTGGCGCCGAGTGCACGATGAAGTTGTATGCCGGCCGCTCCAGCACCTTTTCCATCTTTCGCATGGTGGAGCGCAACACCCACGCCATGTTCTGAAACGTGGCCGCATCGCTGTCCTCGAAATGCGAGGCGTGCGTCTTCGGCAGAATCCAGGTCTCGAACGGAAAACGCGGCGCGTACGGTTCCAGGACCGTGAAGCGGTCCGTCTCCATCACCAGGCGCGTGCCGGCCGACGTCTCATGACGAATGATGTCGCAGTAGATGCAGCGTTCCTTGAGGTCGTAAAACAGCCGCGAGCCATCCACTTCCTCTTTCACGCGCTTGGGAATTACCGGGAGAGCGATGAGCTGCGAATGGGGATGCTCCAGCGACGCTCCGGCCGCTTCGCCGTGATTCTTGAAGAGGAGAATGTAGCGGAAGCGCCGGTCGCGCTTCAAATCGTTTACCCGATCGCGAAACGCCCAAAGCATCTCTTCGATCTGCCGCTCCGGCATCTCGCCGAGCGTGGCCAGATGATCCGGCGTTTCGACGATTACTTCGTGCGCGCCGATGCCGTTCATCTTGTCGTACATGCCCTCGCCCTGGCGGTTGAGGTCGCCATGAATGCCGAGTACGGGAAACTTGTTCGGGAACGCGCGCACGCGCCAGCCCGGTTCATCGCGGGCGCCGGAATCGCGGTATGCCAGCACTTCGGGCGGAGTCTTAGGCTCATTGCCGGGACAGAACGGACACACAAGCTGGGTGCGACTTGTAACCGGCTGGCGTAGAAAATCGTTGGGACGCTTCGCACGATCGGTGGCTATGATGACCCATCGTCCCGTGATGGGATCTTTACGCAGTTCGGGCAAGTGACGATTATAACGTGGCCGTCACATCGGATTTGCCGAAAGCATCGCGCAGCCATTCGATGCGGCGCTTCGGACCGAGTGTCACTGTCACCACGTCAAAACGAGTCTGCTCCAAGGGCACGCCGCTATGCCGCGCATAGTCGCGAGCCCCGCGAAAAATTCGCTGCCGCTTCCCGGCATCCACCGCACGATCGGGCGTCCCGAACTCGTCCGACGAACGGGTCTTCACTTCCACGAACACCAGCGTGTTCCCGTGCCACGCGACGATATCGATCTCGCCCGACCGCGACAGCGGCCGGTAGTTGCGAGCCACGATCGTGCACCCGCGGCTCCGCAAATATCGATGGGCCAGGTCTTCCCCGATGCGTCCGTGATTTTCGGCGTACGTCCGGCGCCGCAGAGCATCGGCCAAGCGATAGAGAATCCCAAGCAAAGAACAAAGTGTCCCCGGCGCCCGCAGTTTCTCAAGTAACGGTGTTGCCACGTGCCGGCAGGAATCCTTCCTGTCGGATCGCGCGAAGCGCGACTCAGGCACGCTTCGCGCACCTCCAGTAGGAAGGATTCCTGTCGGCACGTCGGGGTACCGCATAATGGCCATATGGCCATTCGCGACGTTTCTGATACCGCCCTCTGGGCGGCGGTCTTCCGGGCCCGCGAGAGCGAGCGCGCCGATGCTCTCTTCCGCGACCCGTACGCTCACCGGCTGGCGGGCTCCCGCGGCGAACAAATCATGACCGAAGTGGCGCACGCCGGCGACAACGATTGGGCCTGGGTCATGCGCACTTACCTCTTCGACCGCGTGATTCGCGAAGAACTCCAGCAGGGCACCGACATGGTTCTGAATCTCGCCGCAGGTCTGGACGCTCGCCCTTATCGCATGGAGTTGCCGCCGCACCTGGACTGGGTGGAAATGGATCTGCCTCGCATCTTCGCCTACAAGAACGAAATTCTGCGCGACGAGCGTCCGCTCTGCCGGCTGGAGCAAGTCTCCGTCGATCTCTCGGACCCCGAAGCGCGCCGTGCCGCGTTTGCGCGCGCGATGACGGGCCACTCGCGAGTGCTGGTTCTGTCCGAAGGCCTGCTGATTTACCTGACCGCCCCGCAGGTAGGCGAACTGGCGCGCGACCTCGCCGCCGCGGGCGCGGCCACCTGGATCATGGACTTACCGTCGCCGGGGCTGCTGACGATGCTCCAGAAGACCACCGGGCAGGCGACCGAACGTGCAGGAGCCCCGCTCCAGTTCGGGCCGCGTGAAGGCCCGGCATACTTCGAGCAGTTCGGCTGGCGGCCCACTGCCGCGCTGAGCGTCTTTACGGCAGCCATCGACACCAACCGCGTGCCGCCAGAGCTCGCCGCGTTCCAGAACTTTCCGCAACCGCAACCGCCGTTCGGCGAGTCCGAAATCTGGAGCGGCGTATGCGTCTTCCAGCGCGCATAGACATCCCAGAAACGGACGTTGCAGGTGTAACGGCAACTGAAACGGCGAGGGTTATCCGCGGCGGATGACTTGCACTGGAGCGGCCTATGCTTCGGAATGACATCCGCATCGCGATCCGCTCCCTCCGGCAGAACCCGGATCTCACTCTGAGCGGCATCGCGACGCTTGCCGTCGCCGTTGCCATGGCGACTTGCGTCTTCGGAATCGTGAATGCGATTCTGCTGCGCCCGCTGCCGTATCCCGATTCAGGGCGGCTCGCCGTCATCGAAGGATCGTCGCACACCGAGGCGCGCGGTCCCGTCTCCTTTGACGATTTTGAAGATTGGCGCATCGGTAGTAAAACCATCGAGTCCGCCGCAGTCTATTCGTCCTATTACAATCCCGTTCTCACCGGCAACGGCACCGCCGAGCGTCTCTCCGCGCTGCTGATCTCTCACGAGTACTTCGCCGTCCTCGGCGCGAGGCCTCGACTCGGCCGCTTCTTCAATGCCGCTGAGGATCGCGATGGCCGTGACTTTGTGGTGGTCCTCTCCTATGCACTCTGGCGCGAGCGCTTTCAATCCGACCCAAGTGTCATAGGGCGGACGATTCTGTTGAATGCGCAGCCGCACGTGATTGTCGGCGTGGCCGGCCCCAGTCTCCTCCCGCTACCGACAAGCATGGACGTCCGAACGCCGCAGATTTACCGGCCGGTAGGCGAGCCGTTCGGAATGGGATCGCGTGATGGACGCCATTTGGAGACGATTGTGCGTCTGCGTCCCGGCGCCACCATCGCCCAAGCGCAAGCCGAGTTGAACGTGCGCTGCGAGTGGATGCGCAAGCAGTATCCGGATGCGGATGCCCACCTCGCCGTGCACATCGCCGGCCTGCACGACGCGATGACGCGGGACGTGCGCGCGCCGCTGCTGTCACTGCAGGCCGCCGTGCTGGTTCTCCTGCTGATGGCGTGCGCCAACATGGCGAATCTCCTGCTTGCAAAAAGCAGCGGCCGGCAACGGGAGATGGCGATTCGCGAGGCACTTGGCGCAGGCCGCGCGCAACTCGCTCGGATGCTGCTGACAGAGAGTCTCCTGCTGGGGCTTGCCGGCTCCTTTTGCGGTGTCTTGCTCGCGGTTTGGGGATCGGCCGGCCTCACTGCCGTTGCGGCACGCGTGCTGCCGGACGCCGGTTTCATCGCCGTCGATTCGCGCGTGCTCGCTTTCGCCGCCATACTCTCGCTGGTTGTTTCGGCGATGTTCGGAATGGCGCCCGTCACGCGCCTCGGGGCCTTGCGCCTGGACGACGCTCTGAAGCATGGCGTACGTGTCTCCGGCGATGGACGCAACGCGCTCCGCCGGAGCCTCGCGGCTATTCAGGTGGCGCTCGCCATGATCTTGTTGGTCGCCACCGGATTGCTGGGTAAGAGCTTCCTGAGGCTTCGCAGCGTGAATCCAGGCTTCGACGCGCGGGGCGTGTTGACTGCCTCGCTAACGCTGCCCTCGGCGAGGTATAGCACCCCGGCGCTGACCAGGGATTTCGTGAATCGCCTGCTCGCCGGAGTGTCGGCGATTCCGGGAGTGCGCGGAGTGGCGATGACCAGCGTTGTTCCCCTCTCGGCGAACTTCGACCGCACGGGTTTCGACATAGAGGGCCGCCCCACTTCCGGCAAAGAAGAGGTGTCCCCGGACCGCTACATTGTCACTCCGGATTATTTCCGCGTCATGAAGATCCCGCTTCACGATGGGCGCCTTTTCACCGCGCGCGACGACGCGGCCGGCCTCCCGGTCTGTATCATCAGCGAAACGGCCGCGCGGCGCTGGTTTCCCGGCGAATCGCCGCTGGGGCGCAAGATCCGCGCGGGCGGCTTCAACACGGAGTTCGCCAAGACGCCGTTTCGCAAAGTGATCGGTGTGGTTGCGGATGTCGCGCAGTACGGGTTAGGGCACGGCCGCACACCGCAGATTTATTTGCCGCACGCGCAGTATCCGAGTCGCTACCTCAGCCTGATGGTGCTTGGTCCCGCGGAGCCGCAATTTCTCGCGCAGCCCATCCGCACGGAAGTGCTCGCAATGGACAGCGAACTGCCTGTCTTCGACGTAGAGCCGCTCGAGGATATCGTCGCCGATACGGTCGCCTCGCGCCGCGCCGGCTTATGGATGCTAATCGCCTTCGGCTTCGGCGCTCTGGCGCTTTCAGCCGCGGGGATCTACGGCATGATGAGCTACTCCGTATCCCGGCGCATCGCCGAATTTGGAATCCGCATGGCGTTGGGAGCGCGGTCCGGCGACGTTTTCCGCCAGGCGATCACGGACGCGCTGCGAATCACGGCGATCGGGCTTGCGGCGGGCGTGGCGGGCGCCGTCGCGGTAGCGCGCCTGCTCGCCCGCTACCTGTACGGAGTGAAGCCAGACGACGTGGCAACCTTCATCGCCGTAGCTGGCGTCTTGGCAGTAGTGGCGCTGGCAGCCTGTTATCTGCCGGCCCGCCGCGCCGCGACCGTCGACCCGGTGACGGCTCTGCGCAACGAGTAGACTGAGTGGTTACTGGCAGCAACGCCGATGCGGATTGACGTAGAAACCTATGCCGGCTTCAAGAATGACGAGCGCCCGGTACGCCTTCGTCTGCGTGAACGCTGGCTCGCTGTCGTGGACGTCGTAGACCGCTGGTACGATCCCGAGGCAATTTACTTCAAGGTGCTCGCGGAGGATGGTTCCAATTACATCCTGCGTCATGACGAGCGGCAGGATGAGTGGACGCTCTCGGCCTTTCGCGCGCCATAGTATGATTACCGTCGGTGGCTGCCATGCGAATCACCGGCGTTTTTCTTTGGACAGCCGCAAGCATCGCCTTTGCCCAAGCCCTCACGGTCACCCCTGACCACGTACTTTCCGACGAGCCCGCATCCGTTCGCGCCTCGGGCCTGCAGCCGGGCGAACGCGTGACCATACGCGCCGAACTCACCGACGGCGCGGGAGCGCAGTGGACCGCGCAGGCGGACTTCGTCGCCGATGACGCTGGCGCCGTCGATACGGCAAAGCAGGCGCCCGCCGGCGGCGCATATAAAGAAGTGTCGCCGCTGGGCCTCGTCTGGTTCATGATGCCCGCGCAGAAGAATGTAGCGGCGTACGCCGCTCCGCGAAATCTGGCCCCGCAGACCATCGGGTTTGAGTTACTGCGCAAAGGAGAGAAGCTCGCGTCCGCGCATCTGCAGCAGGACGCCGTAGCTGAAGGCGTTCGGCGCGTCGTGGTGCGCGATGGCGCGCTGCGTGGTGTGATGTTCGTGCCGGCAGGCGGCGAGCGGTCGGCGGCAGTCCTGGTGGTCGGAGGGTCCAATGGAGGAGCGCCCACTCGCCAGGCGGCGTGGCTGGCATCGCGGGGTTTTCTCGCGCTTGCTCTGGCGTACTTCCGTTACGAGGATCTGCCGGACCAGTTGGAAGCGATCCCGCTCGAGTATTTCCAGCAAGGCTTTACCTGGTTGGCGGCTCGTCCGGAAGCCATGCCGGGGCGCCTCGCCGTGATGGGTACTTCGCGCGGCGGCGAACTCGCCCTGCAATTGGGCAGCATGTTTCCGCGGATCGGCGCTGTGGTCGCTTATGTTCCCGCCAACGTTCGCTTCCCCGCCTGTTGCCGCAACACCGGCGGCCCGGCGTGGACGTGGACGGGCCGGCCGCTGGCCTATTCGCTGCCGCGCTTTCGAAGTCCCGAATCAGAGATTCAAGTCGAGCGGACCCGCGGACCGATCCTGATGATCTCAGGCGAATCCGATGGCGTTTGGAACTCGTGGGACATGGCAGACGATATAGTATCCCGCCTGAAGCGCCATCACTTCGAGTACGAATTCGCGAACCTCAAATATCCACACGCCGGCCACGCGTCCGGGCGGCCGGAGATTCGCCCCACGTGGCACGGCGCGATCCGGCATCCCGTCTCGGGCCGCATTAACAATCCCGGCGGTACGCCGAAAGGGGATGCCGATTCGTCCAGCGATTCAATTCCGAAAGTGCTGGCGTTCCTGCGGAAATTCGCAGACGCGCGTTAAAGCGAGTAGCGACCGGTCTCCGGACCGGTTGCAGGCGGCCGATCTACCAGCATTCACCCGCGGTAAACATGGGCGCGCGCACGTTCGAAACGCCCGCGGGCGGAGGCACATTCACCGTGCCGGTGGTCTTCAAGCCGCCGCGCGGCCAACCGTTGTCACTGAATTCCCGCTGCCAGTTCCCTTGCGGCACGCCGTACTGCACGTTGAGGTATTGTTCCGCCTTGGACCGCAGAGGCAGGCCCACCACCCCGATGTTGAACAGCAGCAGCCGCTCTTTATGCTGACCTGCGGTGGGGATGTTGATGCCGGGAATGTCGTGGATCTCGATAATCAACTGTCCGCCATTGCGTCTCAAATACGAGCGGACCATCTCGGCTTGCGCGGCATCGCCCGCGATCGGGCCGCCCAGTTGGGCCATGGTGACTTTCGCGCCGGCGGTCGTCTTCAGTTCCACCTTGCCCTTTTGGACATAAGGCGCCGTGCCGGCCACGTACCGGTATGCCTCCAGATATCGCCGCGCCCAGACAATCAGCGTTGCGCTGCACGGGTTGTGCTCATACATGTTGGTGTCGAACACCCAGTTCTGGTGGGTCTGGTGATCGTTCATCATGATCGTTTCGTGCCAGTCCAGCTTGGGTAGCTCTTCAAACTTGCCGAAAGTCGAGGGAGTGTACTTCAGATGAAAAATTGCATGATAATTGGTCCCGAAGTACGGTGCATTCATCGGTGAGCTGTGTGTGGTGAGTCGTTCGAGTTTCCATGATCCCATAGTGATTTGCCTTGACGACCCTCGATCATATCAGCACCCGGGCGAATCGTCAGCCTCCGCGGTTATAATTTCGAGTGATGCCTGATATTCGGCACTCCGTCTGTGCGCTCGATTGCCCCGACTGCTGTTCTCTGACGCTCAGCGTCGAAAACGGTCGAGCCGTGAAGCTTCGCGGCGATGCGTCCCACCCCATCACGCGCGGATTTCTCTGCGGGAAAGTCGCGCAGTACCTCGAGCGTGAATACTCGCCGGCCCGCCTCCTGTACCCACAGCGGCGCACAGGAAAAAAGGGTGAAGGGCGCTTCGAGCGCATCTCGTGGGATGAAGCGCTCGACGAAATCGCAACCCGTCTTAAGAAAATCGCCGCCGATTTCGGACCCGAAGCGGTCCTGCCGTACAGCTATGCCGGAAACATGGGACGGCTCAATTTCGGAGGCATGGATCGCCGCTTCTTTCACCGCCTCGGAGCCTCGCAGCTCGATCGCACCATCTGCTCCACGGCGGGGATGGCCGGCATGACGGCCGCCCTCGGCATTCGCTACGGCACCGAGCCCGAGCAGTTTGCACATTCCAAGCTCATCATCGCCTGGGGCGCCAACGTGCTAGGCACCAATGTTCACTTGTGGCCGTTCATCGTGGAAGCGCGGCGCAAGGGCGCCAGGTTTTACGTTATCGATCCGCACCGCAACCGCACGGGCGCTGCCGCCGACCGTCACTACTTCATCAATCCCGGCAGCGATACCGCGCTCGCCCTGGCGATGATGCACGTCATCATCTCAGAACGCCTGGAGGATCGCGAGTACGTGGATGCGCACACTTCGGGCTTCGAAGATTTGCGGCGGCGCGTCGAGGAATGGACGCCGTCGCGAGCTGCCGAACTTACCGGCATCGCGGCAGAGGAAATCGTCGCCCTCGCCCGCGAATACGCGACCACGCGGCCCGCGGCGATCCGCCTGAATTACGGCATACAGCGTAGCGAGCGCGGAGCTATGGCCACTCGCACGGTGGCTCTGTTGCCCGCTCTGGTGGGCTCGTGGAAAGATGCCGGCGGCGGCATTCAGCTTTCCACCTCGCAGGCATTTCACCTGAACTTCAAGGCGCTCGAGCGCGAGGATCTTCAGCAGATTCCCCTCGGCCGTCCCGCGCGGATCGTCAACATGGCGGAGCTCGGTCAGGCGCTGAACACGCTCGGCGATCCGCCGGTCAAAGCCCTCGTGGTGTATAACTCGAATCCCGCGGCTATCGCGCCGAACTCCAACGCGGTGCTCGCCGGCCTGCGCCGCGAGGATCTGTTCACCGTCGTTATGGAACAGTTCCAGACGGACACCGCGGATTACGCCGACATTCTGTTGCCCGCGACGACGTTCCTCGAGAATACGGACCTCTATCTCGCTTACGGCCACTACTACCTGCAACTCGCGCGCCCGGCGCTCGCGCCGCCCGGCGAGAGTAAGCCGAATACCGAAATCTTCCGCCTCCTCGCCGCGCGCATGGGTTTTGACGACCCCTCACTGCGCGCTAGCGATGACGAGATGATTCGGGAACTGCTCAATACAGCGCATCCGTTTTTCAAGGGAATCACGCTGGAGCAACTCGATCGAGAGCGGTTCGTGCGCCTCAATGTTTCCGAGCCCGGCACTCCGTATCTCCCGTTCGCCAACGGCGGCTTCGGAACGCCCGATGGCAAATGCCATTTCAACGCCGAAACCTTGCAATACACGCCGCCTGTGGAATCGCGGCACGGCGACGAAGCGCTCAAGCGCCGCTATCCGCTGGAATTGGTTTCGCCCAAGAACGACGACAGCATGAACTCGACGTTCGGTTATCGCGATCGTGTGGATCGCGACACCGGTACTCTTCATCTCTGCGCGGCTGACGCTGCGCAGCGCGGCATACGCTCGACGGATCAGGTGCGCGTCTTCAATGCGCGAGGTTCATGTCTGCTGGTCGCGCAAGTGGATGAGACGGTCCGGCCCGGCGTGGTGTGCGCGCCTTCCGTGCGGTGGCAAAAGCGCGCGGCGGGCAAGCGCAACGTGAACGCGCTCACCAGCGAACGCCTCACCGATGCGGGCGGAGGGCCGACCTTTTATAGTTGTCTCGTGGAAGTGGAGCGGATTGGAGACTGATGAAACTGTTGCGATGGCTGTGCGCCGCCGCCGTGCTGGCGTTTTGTTCGTGCAATAAGCAGCCCGATAAAGTCCCGGTGGGCCAGCAGGCGGTGCAGGAAGCGCCCCAGCTTGCCAGCCAGATTCCCATGGGCGAAGCCAAATGGGAGCCCCAGCTCCTCAGCGGCTTTTACGGCATTGAAGGCAACTCCTGGCGTTGGACGGCGCGTCAGTTTTCGGTTGCCCTGCGGCCTCCCGCCGGCGCTGCGCAGAACGGCGCAGTGCTCGAATTCGACTTCACCGTCCCCGATGTGATCGTGCAAAAACTCAAATCGGTGACGCTCTCCGCGAGCCTTGGCGGCGCCGATCTCGGCTCGGAGACATACTCGAAGTCCGGACCCGCCGTGTACAAGAAGGACATTCCGGCTACCGCGCTCGGCGGCGATTCCGTGAAGGTGCAGTTCTCCCTCGATAAAGCCATGCAGCCGAACGGCGATGAGCATCGCGAACTCGGCGTAGTGGCGAACTCGGTGAAACTCACGGCCAAGTGAGGCGAATGGACGCGCGCGCGACCCGCAACGCCGCTTACTGGATCGCGCCCCTGGCGTTCTGCCTCGCCCTTCACTGGCTGAGCTTTCGCACGTGGTTCCGCGCCGACGATTTCGCCTGGCTCGGTCTCGCTTCCCACATCCACAACTGGCGCGATCTGGCAGCCGCTCTGTTCACGCCAATGGCGCAAGGCACCATCAGGCCGTGGAGCGAGCGGCTCTTCTTCATTGCCGGATTCGATCTCTTTGGCCTCAACGCGCTGCCGTACCGCATCGTCATCTTCGCCACGCAATTCGCCGATATCGTTCTCATGATTGCGATCGCGCGCCGCATCGCGGGCAGTCGCGCCGCGGGCTTTTTGGCCGCCGTGCTGTGGATGCTGAATAGCGCCGCGGTGCAGCCGCTCGATTGGGCGTGCGCCTACAACGAAGTGCTATGCGCGTTTTTCCTGTTGGCGGCGCTCTATGCGCGCATGCGCCAGAACGACGCGCTCGAATGGTTGGCCTTTCTGCTCGGTTTTGGCGCGCTTGAACTCAACATCGTCTATCCCGCCATCGCTGCCGCCTATTCCCTTTTTGTCGCCCGCAAACGATGGCGCACCTCGCTGCCGATGTTCGGCGTTTCCGCGGCATACTGGGCCGTGCATGCGATGGCCGCGCCGGTTCCGAAGGCAGGTCCGTATGCGATGCACTTCGATGGGTCCATGTTTAACACGCTGCTGACCTATTGGACGTGGACCATCGGCCCCGTTTTCAATTCGGTGTTGCCGCATATCCGCCGGTGGATGCTATGGTCGGCCCTCGCGGCCATGTCCATTGCGCTGGCGTGGTTCGCCTGGCGCAAATTGCGCGAAGGCGGCTCCTCCGCCGCGTTCTGCTTCGCGTGGTATGTGGTAACACTCGCGCCCCTGCTGCCTCTGCGGGATCACCTCACCGAATACTACCCCTACATTCCGGAAATCGGAATCTGCTGGCTGGCCGGCTGGGCTCTTGCCGAAACGTTGGAGCGCCGCGACCGGTGGCCAAGAGCCGCCGCGGCGGCGCTTGTGGCCCTTTATTGCGTACTGATGATTCCGCAACTGCGCGCCCTGGAAAAGAGCGGCTACACTGCGAGCCGCGGCGCGGAGAAACTGATCGCCGACATCGCCGAGGTGCATCGAGCGCATCCCGCACAGACCATCCTGCTCGCCGGTATGGACGGAGAGTTGTTCTGGGCGGCCATGGCAAGCCGGGGCTTCGAGGTCGCCGGCATCCCGGACGTGTACCTCGCGGAACGCAGCCGCGACACCAGTGCGCAGCCCGGATTCTGGAATAGCGTCGAGTATTTCCTGCCCCCGGAGAATGTCGCATCCGCGATCGTCTATGACGTGCGCGGCCGGCGCCTGCGCGAATCGGGCCTGTCGCGTTATGTGAACCCGGCCGACGCGGCTTCCGCTCCGCTTTTGGGCCCGGAATGGTACGCCTCCGAAGGCGATCATCGCTGGATGCCGAAATCGGCCACGCTGCGAATCGGAGCCCCGCCGGTCTCCGGCCAATTTCTCCACCTCAACGCAACGTGTCCGCAAGCACCAGTGACGCTCACCGTCACAGTGAACGGAATGCCGGCCGGCAAAGCAAAAATCGACCGCCCCGATTTCTCTGTTTCCGTTCCGCTGCCCGACGCCGTCGTAGGACTTCCGGAGATGCGGGTGCAACTCGAAGTAGACCGAACCTTTCGCCCGCCCGGAGAACGCCGGGACCTCGGCGCGGTGTTCGGAACGTTGGAAGTGCGATAGGACTCCGAAATCAACCACCGGGCCAGCCAAAACATCGCGACCCCATTCTGTTTTACCGGGATTCGGTGTATTCTGGAAAGTCAAGGGAGGCCGCACAATCGTCAAGTTCTGCGTGCTGGCAAGCGGCAGTTCTGGGAACGCCGCATGGTTGGCCACCGAAAATACCCGCATTCTCATTGACGCCGGGCTCAGCATGAAAGAGCTCGGGCGCCGCCTTGCGACCATCGGCGAGACCCTTGAAAGCGCCGACGCCATCCTCATCACGCACGAACATTCGGACCACGTTTCCGCCCTTCCCGTGATGGCCCGCTGCAAGAAACTGCGGCCCACCATCTGGATGACCCGCCTTGCCGCCCCGTGCATCGAATGGGGCGAGAAGAAACCGGAGCGCCTCGAGGCGTTTCAAGCCGGCTCCAGTTTTCAAATCGGCGACATTGAGGTGCAGAGCTTCAGCATTCCGCACGACGCGATCGATCCCGTCGGCTTCGCTTTCCAGGCGCAAGGAGTGCGCATTGGAATCGCCACGGATCTGGGCTACATCCCCGAATCCATCAAATTCCATCTTCGCCGCGCCGACGTGCTGCTACTCGAAGCGAATCACGATCTCGATATGCTGAAAGTCGGCCCGTACCCGTGGAGCGTCAAGCAGCGCGTGATGAGCCGCGTCGGGCACCTTTCGAATATGGTGATGAGCGAATACCTCATGCAGGATCTGGATTCCTGCACCAGCCGCATCATCCTGGGTCATTTGAGCGAACACAACAACCATCCCGAGATTGTGCGAATGGTGGCTACCGAAGCGCTGGAGCGCCGCGGATGTGCCGCCACTCTGACCATCGCTCAACAGCAGCAACCGGGCGAAGTTTTCACATACTAATGATTCCTCGTTATACGCGTCCTGAAATGGGCCGGATCTGGAGCGACCAGAACCGTTTTCAGCAATGGCTTGAAGTGGAGCTAGCCGCCACCGAAACGCTTGCCGATCTGGGCGTGGTGCCGCCGGACGCGGCCCTCGCGCTGCGGCAGCATGCCGGCTTCGATGTCAGGCGCATCCACGACATTGAAAAAGAGGTGAAGCACGACGTCATCGCCTTCACTACCGCGGTCGCCGAGACAATGGCGTCCGCCGGCAAAGCGGAAGCGTCGCGCTGGCTGCATTACGGCCTCACTTCCAATGACGTGGTGGATACCGCGCAGGCGCTGCTCCTGCAGCAAGCCGCGGCTATTGTGATTCGCGGCATTGAAGATCTCCGCGACGTTCTCAAGCGTCGCGCACTCGAATTCAAACACACCGTGCAGATTGGCCGAACGCACGGCGTGCATGCCGAGCCCATCACCTTCGGGCTGAAACTCGCCATCTGGTACGAGGAGTCGCGGCGGAACCTGGCGCGCGTCAAAGCGGCCGCCGAAGATCTGCGCGTCGGAAAAACGTCCGGCGCGGTGGGCACGTTCGCTCACATCGGTCCTGAAGTGGAAGAGCGCATCTGCGAGCGCTTGAATCTGAAACCGGCGCCCGTAGCTTCCCAGGTCATTCAGCGCGATCGTCACGCCGCCTTCGTCGCCGCACTTGCTCTCGCGACGGCATTGTGCGAGAAGATTGCGCTCGAAGTGCGCCACTTGCAGCGCACGGAGGTGCGCGAAGCCGAGGAATACTTCGCGCGCGGCCAAAAAGGCAGCTCGGCGATGCCGCACAAGCGCAATCCAGTGACCAGCGAGCAAATCTGCGGACTCGCCCGCGTTGTCCGCTCCAACGTGCAGGCCGCTTACGAAGACGTGGCGTTGTGGCATGAGCGCGACATTTCGCACTCCAGTGTCGAGCGCGTTATCCTTCCCGATTCCACGATTCTCGCCGACTACCTGCTCGACAAAACCACGCGCCTCGTGGACCAGATGTTTGTCTATCCGGAGCGCATGAAGCGCAATCTGGAAATGACGCGCGGCCTCGTCTTCTCCGGTCAGCTATTGCTCGATCTTGCCGCCGCGGGCATGCTCCGCGAACAGGCGTACAAGGTGGTGCAGGCCCACGCCATGCGCGCATGGGAAAGCGAAGGCGATTTCCGCTCTGCCATTGAAAGCGACCCCGAAATCACCGCCGTGCTTTCCAAAGAGAAAATCGCCGAGGCGTTTTCTCTCGAACGGCAGTTGCGTAACGTCGACAAGATCTTTGCGCGCGTGTTCGGCGATTAGCACGCGCGGCCTAACTTTCGATACTGAAGAACCCTCCCGGGATCGTGCGTAATAATACAAGTCCACGCGCCGCTGTTTTGGCGGGTGGAGCTTTAGACCGAACCCTGGGAGGGAAGATTTGTTCCAACGATTCCTCGTTTCCGCAGTACTGTGTTCATGTGCGGCCATCAGCGCCACAGCGGGGACACTCTACGCCATCGACAATACAGACAACAGTTTGATCACCATCGATCCGGCCACTCTGGCGATTACCATTGTGGGCAACACCGGCGCCGGAGGCAGTTTCGGCGACCTGACCTATGACTCCACGAACGGAAACCTCTACTGGGTTCCAGGCCGGGGTAACGACAATCTCTATACCATCAATCAGAACACGGGCGTGGCCACGCTGGTGGGCGCTCACGGCATCGACGATCTCTTTGCACTCACGTATTATCAGCCGGCCGATGCGCTTTACGGCGAATCGAGTACCGGCGACGTATACACGCTGAATTTGAGCGACGGAACGCCAACCCTGATCGGCAACAACGGCATCTATCCCGGCGGACTTACCTACAATTCGAAAACCGGCCAACTGATTCTAACCGCAGCAGGGATCGCGGACTTCTACTCACTCGACCCCGCGACCGGCGCGGCGACACTGCTCGGCGAATCCGGTTTCCTGGACGACGGCGGTGTCACTTATGACGCGGACCGAAACATTTACTGGGTGGATGAATATGGCAGCGGCAGTGTTTCGCAATATGACACCGCTACTTACACGCCGACCCAGGTACTCTCCGGCGCCGGCGCACTCGATGGTATCGCATACGTCGCCTCGCCGGTTTCCGCCACTCCGGAGCCCGGCACGATTATGCTGCTTCTCGGGGGTGTCATGATATTCTGCTTCCGCCCGCGAAAAACCGGAAAAAGCTGAAGGAGCGACCGGTTCTCTAGAGAGAATGGTTTCTGATTGTCGGGCATTGCAGGTTCACCACTGAGACGCAGAGGCCGCAGAGAGATCACAGAGAAAACAACTGCAAAAGAACATTTTGCGTTCTCTGTGTTCTCTGTGAAACCTCTGCGTATCCGTGGTGAATCTGCGATGCCCCTCCCGCCAGAGGTAGAATGAGGCATGGAGTTCACGCCCTCTAACTCCCGGCCGGGCCTTTTTGGCTCGGATTAGTTGTCCGCCGCTACCCCAGCGGCGCGTGCCGGTGCGCCCGGCATGCAGGTTACCTTTTTCACAACTGACAACTGAATAGGAGTTACTCATGGGTACGACTGTGAACCAGGTCCGTGCGGACCTGCCGCATCTTGTCACGTCTCTTCCCGGTCCGCGCGCGCAAGCGATTATTGCCCGCGACCGCCAGGTAGTTTCGCCTTCCTACACCCGCTGCTATCCGCTCGCCGTCGAGCGCGGTGAAGGAGCTATGGTCGAAGATGTCGATGGCAATCGATATCTGGATTTCAACGCCGGCATTGCCGTCGTCGCCACGGGCCACTGCCATCCGCGCGTTGTCGATGCCATTCAGAAGCAGGCCGCCAACCTGATCCACATGTCCGGCACCGATTTCTATTACGAAGGAATGGTCGGCCTGGCGGAGAAGCTGGCCGAGATCGCGCCCGGCGATTCTCCCCGCCGGGTCTCCTTCGGCAACTCGGGCGCGGAAGCCATGGAAGGCGCGATCAAGCTCGCGCGCTATGCCAGCGGCCGCGAAAAACTCATCGCCTTCTACGGCGGCTTCCACGGGCGAACTATGGGCGCGCTCTCGCTCACGGCGAGCAAGGCGACGCAACGCGCGGGCTTCGGTCCTCTGGTTCCCGGCGTTGTGCATGCGCCGTATCCGTATTGCTACCGCTGCCCGTTCGGTAAAGAACCGGAAGACTGCGCGGTGGAGTGCGTGAAGTTCATCGAAGACACGCTGCTGAAGACCGTCGCGCCCGCGGACGAGGTCGCGGCCATCGCCATCGAGCCGGTGCAGGGCGAAGGCGGATACATCGTGCCGCCGCAGAAGTTTTTCGACGAGCTGCGGCGCGTCGCTAAGGCCCACCGTATTCTGCTCATTCTGGATGAAGTGCAGAGCGGCATGGGGCGCACCGGCAAAATGTGGGCCGCCGAGCATTTCGGCGTGGACCCCGATATTTTCGCCGTCGCGAAAGGCATCGCCAGCGGCATGCCGCTCGGCGCCACCGTCGCGCGCGCGGACCTGATGACATGGCCCCCGGGAGCGCATGCCTCCACCTTCGGCGGCAACCCGGTCTCGTGCGCCGCTGCGCTCACCACCATCGCGCTGCTTCAGGAGGAGCTCGTCGAAAACGCGCGCCGCATGGGCGAGCACCTGATGGCGCGCCTCCGCGATTGGCCGCGCCGCTTCCCGAATGTCGGCGACGTTCGAGGCCTCGGCCTCATGATCGGCATAGAGCTCGTGAAAAACCAGGAAACCCGCGAAAAATTCCCTCAACTCCGCGATAAGCTGGAGGATCTGGCGTACCATCGCGGACTGCTGGTGCTCGGCGCGGGCGATTGCACGATTCGTCTCTGCCCGCCGCTGGTTATCTCGCGTGACCAGTGCGATTTCGCCGTAGAGACCCTGGAAGAGTGCCTCACATCGCTGACAAGCTGAGAACCCTCGACGTCGGCTGCGGGATTCACAAGCAGCCAGGAGCCATCGGGCTCGACCGGAATCCCGCCAGCCGCGCCGACGTGATTGCCGACCTCGACCGCTTCCCCTATCCTTTCGCCGATAGTTCCTTCGATCGCCTCACAGCTATCCACGTGATCGAGCACGTTGACGACGTGATTCGCACCATGGAGGAGTTTCACCGCCTGGTGCGCGCCGGAGGAACCGTGCGCCTCGAAACGCCGCACTACACCGACTTCAGCTCCTTCTGCGATCCCACGCACCGCCACCACTTAAATAGCTTCAGTTTTCGCTATTTCGGAGAAGATCACGGAGGCTTCGGCTATTATTCGAAAGCCCGCTTCCGTGAAAGAATCGTGCGCCTGAGGCTACTGGCGCTATGGCGATATCTGGGCTTCGAATTTCTGGTGAATCGTTTCCCCCGCTACCGCCGCTTCTGGGAACACTACCTTTGCTATGTAGTGCGAGGCAAAGTCATGACCTTCGAATTCGAAGTTATTAAATAGGTTGGCGCATACCCTATAATCGGCCTTTAGGGCCCTCATGCTTTTCCGCCTCGTTCTCGCGGCGTTCTGCATCCTCCCCGCCGCCGCGCAAATCGTGCTTTCCGGCCGCGTCGTCGACCAGAACGATGCCCCCATCGCGGGCGCGCGTATCACCGTCCGGCGCGACCCCAACCCGCCCATTGAAGCCACGTCCTCACCCGCCGGAGCCTTCCGCGTCACCCTCCCTGCGCCCGGCGAATACCATTTCACGGTCGACCGGGCCGGCTATTTCGAACTCAAGAACCGCCTCCTCGACGTTGCCGCCGGCCACGACGTCACACTTGTCCTGAACGCCCAGCAGGAAGCCTTTCAGAGCGTCACCGTCGGCGAAAACCCAACCCCCGTGGACCCCGAGCAGACGCAGCGCGAACAGCGCCTCAGCGGCACCGAGGTCAACGACGTCCCGTACTCCGGCAGTCACAGCCTGCGCAGCGGCATGGCTCTCATCCCCGGTGTCATCCGCGACCCCGCCGGCGCCCTGCACTTTCATGGCGGCTCCGAATCGCAGACGCAGTACACCCTCAACGGCTTCGACATCTCCGACCCGATCGACAACACGTTCAGCACACTTCTCGCGGTCGAAGGCATTCGCTCGCTGGACCTCTATTCTTCGCGCGAATCGCCGCAGTACGGCCGCGGCTCTTCCGGGAATCTACAAATCCACACCGACACCGGCAGCGATGAATTCCATTACACGGCCACCGACTTCATTCCCGGCGTCGACAATCGCGGCGGACTCCGTATCGGCGATTGGAACCCGCGCGCCGGCTTCTCCGGACCCATCGTCAGAGGCCGTGCCTGGTTCAGCGACAGCTTCGACGGCGAGTACAACAGCGGCTACGTTTCCGGTCTGCCCAAGGGCCAGAACACGAATCAGTATTGGCTGGCCGGCAATCTCATCCACACGCAGATCAACCTGGCGCCGTCGGACATTCTCTACGCCGACGTGCTTACCAATTTCGATCACCAGGCGCATTACGGCCTCGGACCGCTCGATCCCGTCATCACCACCAGCGGCGTCAGCGACAACGAAGAGCTCTTCGCGCTCAAGGAATCGCACGCCTGGTTCGCCGGAGCGCTTCTCGAAATCGGCGGCGCGTGGCAACGCGTGTACCATCGCCGCGTGCCGGAAGGCACCGCCGGGTACCTGATTACGCCCAACGGACGGCAGGGCAATTTCTATGTCGATTCCACCCAGACTGGAACGCGCGGCCAGTTCTTCGCAAACTACTACCCGCGGGGCTTTCGCTTCTTCGGCCGCCACCAGTTGCAATTCGGCACGGACCTGCAGCGCCCCGACTACACCGCGGACGTCAACCGGTCCTCATTCCAAGTGATCGGCCTGGATGGTGCGCCCCAACTCATCACCGCGTTTCAGGGCTCCGGTAATTTCCGCCGCCCCAACTTCGCCGAAGCCGTCTACGCCAACGATCACTGGCAAGTAGCCGAGCGCCTCACGGTCGATGCCGGGTTGCGGCAGGATTGGGACGAGCTCGTCCGGCACTATGCGCTCTCGCCACGGATCGGTGTTTCGTATTCGCCCTTCGGCGGCGTGCGCACTAAGCTGGTTGCCGGCTTTGACGTGCTGCACGATGCCACCAGTCTCGCCGAATTCTCCAGACCGCTCGACCAGCGCGCCGTCACGACTCCGTACGCCGCCGGCGTGCCGCAAGCGCCGCTCGTCACCACGTTTAGCGCCGGCCGGGACCTGCGCCTCCCCGCCTATCAGGTGTTCAGCGCGGGCGCCGAGCACGAATTCGCGCGCCGCATCGCCGCTCGGCTGGATTGGATGCGCAAAAACAGCAACAACGGCTTCGTCTATGCGCCGCCCGGCCCGTTGCAATACGGCTACGGCGGCGATTACACGCTGACCAATCAGCGCATCACGCGCTACCACGAAGTCGCGGTGACGGTGCGCCAGTCTTTCGCCGATCAGTATGGTTGGCTTGCCAGCTACACCCATTCGGGCGCGATCTCGAACGCCGTCTTCGATCCGAATCCGGATCAGCCGCTACGAGTTGTGAACGATGCCGGTCCGCTGATGTGGGACGTGCCGAATCGCTTGCTCGCCTGGGGCTACTTCCCGTTGCATCGGCCGAACTGGGCCATCTCCGCGCTGGCCGATTATCGAACCGGCTTTCCGTTTTCGGTGACCACCGCGGCGGGCGTGATCCCTAACATCGATAATGCTCGCTTCCCGTCGAATTTCGATCTCAATATCGCCATTGAGCGGCGTTTCGTCTTTCGAGGCTATCGCTTCGCCTTACGCCTGGGCTGCAACAACGTAACCGCGCACGCGAATCCCACGGCTGTGAACGCGGTGGAAGGCTCGCCGCAGTTCCTGCAGTTTTTCGGCAACGAAGGAAGACACCTGGTCATCCGAATCCGCCTGTTCGGGCGTGCCGGGCGGCATTAAAGTCGAAACAGCCGCAGCGGGGCTAAGTCCGTTTTCCGCCGGGTGTTAGAATTGTCTTTCATGGCAACGCAGCCCCAGGGACCAGTCTGCCACCGCTGCATGCAGCCCGTGCCTCTCCGCCGGCCTCGTTGCCCCCACTGCGGCACTCCCCAAGGCCCGAACAATCGAGCGGTAATCGTCACGCTCGGCGGAGCCGCCCTGCTGGCGCTCATCTTCCTCATCTGGGTGATGATCAGGGCGTTTCAAGAGGAAGACCTCATGCAGGATGCGCCAGTGCCCGACGTAGCCGTGTTCCTGGTAGCGACCGGTCTGCCGACCAGTCGCTAACCAGTTTCTTGCGAGTTACTCCACTTCGTCGACGTCCGTGCGGCGAGTTTCCGGGGGATGCTCGCCGTACAGTTCCTCATCGGTAACCACACCCCCCGCGCCGCGCACGCGAGGAGCCGGCTTGTCGGCATTCGCAAAATCGCCGGCCTTCTCGTTCGCCGAGGCGACGTCCTGCGCGCCGGTGTGCTCCAGCATCTCCTTCGCGCGCTTGACCCAATCGGAGTTGTCGCAATGCACGCTCAGCAGCACGCCGCCCTCGCGAATGCGGCCTTCGTAGCGCTTGGCTTCGTACTCCGGAATGCCCATGCCGACCAGCGCGCCGACAATTCCGCCGACGGTGCCGACCGCGCCTGCGCCCGCGAGCGCCGCCACAATCGGACCGGCCGCGATCAGCGGTCCGAGGCCCGGAATCGCCAGCGCGCCGATGCCGGTCAGCCATCCCAGCACTCCGCCCGTAATTCCGCCCGCGATTGCGCCCGTAGTCACCCCTTCGGGCGCTTTGGTGTTCTTCTCATGCGCGAAATCCTTCGTCCCCTGATTGTCCGGGAACAAAACCGAGATGTCCGCGCTCCTGAAACCGCCCGCGCGCAGCCGCTCTACCGCTTCTTCCACTGCTACGCGGTCGCGGTAAATTCCGAACACTGCCGTATTCTTGCCTGCCATATACTGCTCCTTAATTCGAATTTCGAAGTAACTTCGCGGGTATGCCCGCGGATAACCATCCCGGGTGAAAACGCACTTGGCCGCCGAGGCCACGTACGTGTCCCAGTACACCGATAGAGAGCAAAATCACTGCCACTGCGCCGGTTCTGCGCGAAGCTTTGTACTATGGAAGACGGTATGAAAATTCCCACAAGCCGCCGCAGTTTCCTGAGTACTGCCGCCGGCGCAGGCATCGCCGCCGCGTGCGCGCCAACCGCGCCTGCCGCCATTCAGCCGGAGCCCTGGGGCATCAAACTTGGAATCGCCACCTACACGTTCCGCAAGTTCGATCGCGCCAAGACCATCGATTTCATCAAGCAGCTCAAGACGCCTTACGTCAGCATCAAACAGGATCCTCACCTGAAGCTGAATTTGCAGGGCGCCGAGCTTCGCGCCGCTGTTCAGGAGTTTCGCGCCGCCGGACTGAAGGTGATGAGCGCCGGCAATACGGACATGAAGGTGACTACGGTGGACGGTCTGCGGCCGTTATTCGAATGGGCGAAGACGGCGGAGATTCCGATGTTCGTCGCCGCCCCCGTGCACGAGGCCCTCGACGCCATCGAAAAGCTCATCAAGGAGTACAACATTAAGGTCGCGATTCACAATCACGGACCCGAGGACAAGAATTTCCCGTCGCCTGAATCTGTGCTCGCCGCCGTCAAAGGCCGCGACCCGCGGTTCGGCCTCTGCATGGATGTCGGCCATTCCGAGCGCGCCGGTTCCGACCCGGTGAAAGCCATCGTCGAAGCGGGTCCACGCCTGCTGGACATACACGTGAAGGATCTGAAGTTTTTCAAGGACGGGCCGGAAGGCACGGCGAAGGAGAGTCAGGTCGCCGTCGGCGAAGGGATCATCCCGTTCCCACAGATTTTCAAGCAGCTCAAGAAAATGAATTATCAGGGCTGCGTTGACCTCGAGTATGAGATCCACGCGGACAATCCCATGCCCGGCGTGGAAGAATCCTTCGCGTACATGCGTGGAGTGCTCGCCGGTCTGGCGGCGGCATAAGCCAAATCTCTATGGCAAACATTCCGGTTGGCACGAAGGGCGAGGAAAAAATACTCGTAACCAGCGAAATCGCAATCAACTTCCTGGGGATGCAGAGCGCGCGAGTGCTCTCCACACCCAACATGATTCTCTACATGGAGCGTACATGCCGCACTACGGTGTTCCCCCTGCTCGATCAGGGCTACGACACCGTAGGAACACACGTGGACGTCTACCACCTGGCTGCGGCGCCCATCGGTATGGCAGTGACGTTCCGTTGCGAAATCACAGCAGTGAAGGATCGCCGAATCGAATTCCGGGTGGAAGCCTGGGGCGAGAACGAAAAAATAGGAGAGGGAACCCACGAACGAGCGATCATCAACGTGGCGAAGTTCGCGACGAAGATGGCAAAGTAGGCACCGGCCTCACGTCATGCATCCGTGGGCCACGCCGGTCGCAGGAATTATCCGCCGATCATGCCGGAGGCGGGCCGGAAATTGTTGATGATCGGCTTGCCTTTGGCTTCCGGCTTCACCGCCTCACCGGACATCACGCGATGATAGAACGCCAGCAACTCGCCCTCATCGTAATCGATCGCGCGCGCATATTGCTTGATGTAACTGGTGTTGTAAATGCCGCCCGGAAGTTTCCGGAAGTCGCCGCCCTCAATCGCTTGCAGGCAGCGCACGCTGATCTTGGTCGAAGCCGAGATGTCTTGTAGCGATACGCCACGATTCTGGCGGATTGTGGCCAATCCGAGTATGCTTTCTTGCTCTTTCATTGGGTCGCCAGGTCCAAGAGGAAGCCGGTATTGAAGATAACACTATATCACCAGTTTCCTGTCTGTTACACTCTTTTTGCATGAGATTTTCACGCAGAAACTTCGCTTTTTCACTTTCTGCGGGCTTATGCCTACCGAAGGTATGGAGTGCCCCTAGACCGAAGCTAGTGGTCACTGTAGTCCTGGAGCAATTCCGGCCGGATTACCTGGACGCCATCTCTCCGCAACTCTCCCTGGGGGGATTCCGGAAACTCATGGAGCACGGCGCATATTTCCCGGATTGCCGCCATGCGGCGAGCGCTTTCACCTCTACCGGCATAGCCACGCTGGCCACCGGCGCCTGGCCGGCGCAGCACGGAATCGTCGCCGAATCGTGGTACGACACGGTGGCCAAGCGGCCCGTTCCGGCGTCCGAGGAAGCGCTTCTCGCCACCACTCTCGCCGCCGAAATCGCAGCCGACAGTCGCAATCGCGTCTACGTGATTGCGATGGATCGGTCTGCCGCGGCGCTCTTCGCCGGATCCCCCGATGCCGGGCTGTTCTGGATGGAGGAGAACGGCGCGTACACCACCAATGAAGAAGCGCCGCAGTGGCTGGCTCCCTTCAATCAGCGGCATTCTCCGGAAGCGGTGCGCGACGGCAAGTGGGTCGCGGTCGGCGCCAAGTCCGATGCGCCGCCACTGCGCGTCCTGACGTACGATCCCGCGCATCCCGACGATTTTCTCGCGCTCTATAAATCGTCGCCCTACGCGCAGGATGTGCAGTTCGATCTTCTCAGCGAGTTGATGCTTCGCGAGAGCCTGGGGCAGGGAGGCGGCGTCGATTTCGTTTGCCTCATTGGCGGCGCTCTGTCGCGGCTCGGCTACGAAACGGGCGGCCGGCATCCTCTGATGCAACAACTCGCCTTGCGCCTGGACCGGCGGCTCGAAGGGTTGCTCGCGCAGGCCAATTACAATTTCCTGCTCACTGCCGCGCACGGCGCGCCTCCGCTGCCCAGTGACGAAGCGCGCGCGCGTCTCACCGTCAACGGCGAAACACTCGCGCTTGCCATAGACAAGTCGCTCGCCACCAACAGTCTCGGGCGCGTGCGGAAATACGTTTATCCGTTCCTGTATCTGAATACGGAAGGGTTCCGCGACGCAGAGGAGGTGCGCAGAGCCGCGGCTCGCGCAGCCATGGAGCAACCTTCCATCGCCGGCTATTACACCGCGGGCGGCAATTGCTCCGCGCACGATGAATGGGAGCGCCGTTTCCAAAACAGCTTTCATGTGAAGCGCTCGGGCGATGTGATGCTCTCCTACCGGCCCGAAGCGATTGAACAATACGGGCAGGACCGCGGCGTTTCGTACGGCTCCCTGTATAACTACGATGTTCGGGTGCCGCTGTTTCTCTACGGTCCGGCATTTCGCACCGGAGTCTACGAAACGGCTGTGCAGAGCGTCGATTTCGCGCCCACACTGGCGCGGGTTGCGGGCTTCGCCGCGCCCTCCTCGTCGACCGGCCGGGTGCTCGCCGAGGCCATTCTCGAATGAGCGCACTGGCCACAAAGGTCTGCGGCATCGAACTGAAAAATCCCATCATCGCCGCGGCCGGCACCTTCGCTTACGGAGTCGAATTCAAGGAGCAGTTGGATCTCAACGCGCTGGGCGGCTTCGTCGTGAAGGGGCTCTCGCGCGAACCGATCGAAGGCAACCCGGCGCCGCGAGTGGTCGAAACGGCGTCCGGAATGATGAACTCGATCGGCCTGCAGAATATCGGAGTACAGGCCTTCGCGCGCGACAAACTTCCGGCGCTGGCGAAGCTGAACACCGCGGTAATCGCAAACGTTTTCGGCTACCGTACCGAGGACTATGTGGAAGTCGTGCGCGTGCTCAACGCTCACGCTGGACTCGCGGCGTATGAGCTGAACGTCTCCTGCCCGAACACGAAACACGGAGGCATCTTCTTCTCGAACGACTCGGTGCTGCTGGCGGAAGTCGTGTCGGCAGTGAAGGCGATCGCACGCAGGCCGGTGATCGTAAAGCTGTCGCCGAATGTCAGTGCGATCGAGCCCGTGGCGATAGCGGCGGAGCAGGCCGGCGCCGACGCACTCTCCCTGGTGAATACATTCGTTGCGTTGGCAATCGATTCAAAAACGCGCACCACGAGAATCGGAGCAGGCTTCGGAGGCTTGTCAGGTCCCGCTATCAAACCGATTGCACTGCGCATGGTGTATCAGGCAGCGAAAGCAGTGAAGATCCCGGTGATTGGGTTAGGAGGAATCGCGACAGGGACGGATGCGGCTGAGTTCCTGATCGCAGGAGCGCAAGCGGTGCAAGTAGGAACCGCGAGCTTCTGGGAACCGCGTGCCGCGCTAAACATCGCAAAAGAACTGGAGCAGTTCCTGCGTCGAGAGAAAATTGGGAGCGTCCGGGATTTGGTAGGAACGCTGAAGTTCCCATCGTAGTGGCGGGCTAAGATATTCGGCCGCCGATAAACGCCGATGAACGCCGATAATAAAAGATATTAGTTAATTTTATCGGCGTTCATCGGTGTTCATCCGCGGCTAATAATTATCTCTGCCGCTCTTCCAGCATCGCCTTCAGGCTCCCGATCTCCCGCTTCAGGCGCTTCTCGCGGCTGAACATCATCAGCACGTAGATCGTGAGAATGGTCCAGGCCGCAATCAGCCCGTAGCTCAGAAAATCGTAGTTATGTTGCAGGCGGTGAATTTCGCGCTGGATATCGTCCGCGCTTTGTAGCCACATCGCGATCAGCATGATTCCCTCACAGTGCGTGCGCCATGCGGCGCAGCGAATCTAATTCCCTTTGAGCGTTTTCCTGGCGGAGGCGGACCACCGTCAGCACGATTCCGAGCATCACCATGGCCAGCATGTTCCACAAAAAGATGGGCAGCCACTCCTTGGGGAAACTGCCGCCGCCCCAGAACACCGGCTGCGGATGCTGCGTGCGCCACCACTTGATGGAGAAGATTACGATCGGCACATCAATGAACGCGAAGATTGAAAACACGGCGGCGAAGGTAGCTCGCTGCGTCGGCTCTTCGATAGCGTGGCGCAGCATCAGGTAGCCCGCGTAGAGCAGCCAGCACACCAGCGCGCTGGTCAGTCGCGCGTCCCACGCCCACCACACGCCCCAGATTACGCGACCCCATATGGAGCCCGTCACCAGATTGGCCGCGAGGAACGCGAGTCCCACTTCGGTCACCGAGACGGCGAGCGCGTCGAAGGTGAAGTTCTTGGTGATGAGGAACAGCACGCTCGCGATTAGTGCCGCGGCGGCGCAGATCATTGCCGTAATCGCCACCGGCACGTGGAAGAAAATGATTTTGAAAATCGCGCCTTGATTAGCCTCTTCGCCGATCTGCGTCATGCGATAGAGATCGAACGCGATGATCGCCACGGCGATCAATCCGACTGCGTAGACTATCTTTTCGCGCATAGAAATTAACCTACCAAAACAGTTTCCACCAGGACCATGGAGGCCGCGGTGTAAATTAAGTCGAAACCCGCGAGCATCTTCAGCCAGGAGACATTGTCCGGCCCGATGGGCTTGCCCGCGACCAGCGCGCTGCTCAACTGCATCGCGCCCAACAGCGCTGGCACCATGATGGGGTACGTCAGCATCGGCAGCATCACTTCGCGCAGCCGTATGTTCACCGTGAGCGCGCTGAAGATAGTGCCGATCACCGTGAGCCCCCAGGTGCCCAGCAGCAGCACCAGCAACAACTCCCAGATTTGCTTCGTCCAATCCACGCTATAAAAGATGCCGAATACCGGGAGCGATACCAGTTCCACCGCCAGCACCAAAACGAAATTCGCGATGGCCTTTCCGAGGAACAGCGCTGCGCCCGGAATGGGGGCGGAGATGAGCGCATCCAGGCAGTCATTGGGGAGTTCGCGCGCGAAACTGCGGTTCAGAATCAGGGTTCCGGCGAACGCGAACACGATCCACAACAGGCCGCCCGAGATTTCCTGCACGCCTTCGATGCTGCGCTCAAACGCGAAACTGAAGAGAATCAGAATCACCAGCGCAAAGCCGAAGGAAGCGTTGATGGCTTCTTTGGTGCGAAGCTCGGCGCGTAAATCTTTGACAGCCACTACGCCCACCAGGCGAAAAAAGCTCATCCACCCTCACCGTATCGCGCATACACATAACCGGGGTCGGAGACCATTTCCGGCGTGCATGGGCCGTGAAATGCCACCTGTCCGCGATTGAGCAACGCGACGTGCGAGGCAAGCTCGAGGGCTTCCCGCAACTGGTGGGTGGACATGACAATCGTTTTGCCTTCCGCGAGAGCTTCACGCAGAAGGGTTTGCAGCACCGCGATGGCGCGGTCATCGAGAGCGGTGAACGGCTCATCCAGCAGGAGAACGCTGGGTCCGTGGAGAAATGCGCGCGCGACTGCGAGCCGCTGCCGCATGCCTCGTGAAAACTCGCGCACCAAGCCGCCGGCGACGCGCGCAAGACCCGTGCGTTCCAGCCACTCCAGCGCGGTCTGCCGCGGATTTTCGAGGCCGTACAGCTTCCCATACAGCATCAGGTTTTCGAGAGCGGAGAGTTCATCGTAAACGCTGATGCCGTGGCCGATGTAGCCCATGCGCTTGCGCGCTTCCAGTTCGCGGGGGTCGTGTCCGAAAATGCGGATCTTGCCTTTGCCCGGACGGGAGAAACCGGCCAGCGCGCGCAGCAGCGTGGTTTTACCCGCGCCGTTGCGGCCGATCAAAGCGAGGCACGCGCCCTCCGGCGCCTCGAGTGCGATGTTTCGAAGCGCGGGATAGTCGCCGTAGAACTTCCAAACTCCTTCCGCGGCGACGGCCGTCATGCTTCTCCTTTGCGGTATAGCAGCACGAAACCGAGCGCGAGAATCCCCATCGCCAGAACGATAATCAGCTTCGCTTTGGAATACAGCCGCGGCATGATCTGCTCGATTTGCGGGCCGCTATTGCTGTCGCTATCGGCGGCCGGCTGCTCCGGGGGCGCGACTTCGGCTCCGGTGAGCTGAATTGTATACGTCTTGCCGGTGAGGCCGTAAATATGGGCTTGCGTGCGCGGCTCGGTGCCGAGGTCGGCTAGATCGCCGGCCTTCATCGTGACGCCCGCAGGCGAGATGAGATAGGTGTTGTCGTCCTGAGTGAAGATCTTGCCCGTGAACGGTTCGCCCTCGGTATAGGGCACGGTGTAGGTGATGTCAAAGCGGGTTTCGCCCGGCTTCACTTCGAACTTGGCGGCCTCAATCTCGCCCTTGCCTAACTTTTCCGTGGGCACCGGGACGGGCATTCCATCCGGCGCAGTCGCCTTCACGTCCGCCTGATCTTTGGCGCTCGCGGGGAGGAAAAAGTGCAGCGTGCCGTTCTGCGAATCGGTCCAGGTGGTCTTTGTGGGGTTGTTGAAGAGGAAGGTTTCGTTGACCACCATCTGCCCGTTGGCGGGTTCGAATAGCAGCATGTGCTTAGAGACCTTCGCGGCCGCGGGCTGTTGTCTGGTCGCGTTGTAGACCATCATGTTGAAGCCGGTGGTCGGAGTGCCCGGCGGCATCATGTGGTTGTAAGTGACGCCGTCGAGTTCCACCCGCACCATGGCGGGACCGGGATTCTGCGACGTGTCCTGCGGGAATGAAAAGGCGCCGTTCGAGTCGGTCTGCGCCTTCGCGAGAGGCTCCATGCCGCCTTGTCCGAATTTGTAGAGCGTGACAGTGGTGTTCGCTTGCGGCTTGCCGGTGGTTCCGTTGACAACGGTTCCGGTGACTGCGGCGTGCACGGCTGCCGCGGCCAGGGCTAGGAGAATGAACACCTTTCGATGCACCTTTTGCCGCTCGCTTACGGTCACGGCTCTGTACGTGCTTGATCCTGCTAACGGAGCCGCGACCGTAAGGTAGCGGTAAGAGGTGCTCTTCATGAACACCATCATGCCTGGCCTACTTTCATCGGCTTGCCGCATTCGCCGCAAAACTTCAGCGCGTCTTTGAAGCTGGCTCCGCAGGAATCGCACACGAATTCGCCGGCGGGCTTCTTAGCCTTCGCCGGAGCGGGCGCGGACTTGACCGGTGCATCGGGGACTCCCAACTCCGCCTTGAGCCGATCGACTTCGGCCATAACGACGGCGAGTTCCTTCTGCAGATCCTTCTTCGTGCTTTGATAATCGGCGTCGGAGAGCTTGCCCACGCGATATTCGAACTGCAGGTCGCGGAGATTTTCGTAAATCGCGGCTTTGCGTTCGTCCAGGTGGGCGAAGGGGGAAACGGGTTCAGGGGCAGGCAGGTCCTTCGGCCGGACACCGAGCACGAAAGCGATGACGGCGATCGCCACAATGCATGTCAGCGCGATAATCACGGTTAGTCCAAATCCGCCAGATCTTTTTCGATCTGATCCTTATACTTCGCCAGCGCGGGGTCGTCCATTTCCAAATTCACAGGTCCAACCTCCGCCAGCGGACGCGGCTTGCGATAGCTCTTCACAAAAGCCCAGATCACAAGGAGCCCGAAACCCGCCACAGCATAGGGGACGATCCAACCGAATGGGCTGGGCGGCGCGAGATAAATGGCCGCGCCGTTATCGCGAACGAAGGCCTGGATGATCTGTTCGTCATTCATGCCGACGCTCTGCATCTTCGCGATTCTTTCCTTGGCCGGTTTCGAGAAGCCGCACTCCAGCATGCTGCAAGTTGCCACGGAATCCTTGCAGCCGCACTGGCATTGCAGCCGCTGGCCGACGCGCCGCACGTCCACACTCGGTTTTTCCGAGGCGGTTTGCGCCAGCGCCGCAACAGCGACCACGATCGCCAGAAAACTAATTCTTAACCGTTGCATGTTTCTTCGTAATCCCTACGACCTCTGTGCGCGCGTACTGCCGCTTGACCTTGCTCGGCACAAGGCACACAAATGTGCCGCCGATCAGCACCAGGCCGCCAATCCAGATCCAGCTCACGAGCGGGAACACGTACGCCTGAATGACCGCGCGCTGGTTGTCGTCGCTCATACCGCCGAAGTTCAGATACAGATCTTCGTTCAGTCCGGGTTTCAGCCCCACTTCGCTGGTGCCTTGCCGGCTCGCTTTGTAGAAGCGCTTCTCGGGCTCGAGATGCCCAATCACGCTGCCCTTCTTGCTGGCCTCGATATAGGCGCGCGACCAGGAGTAGTTGCCATCCGGGCTCTCGCCCTGCTGCATGTCCGTCATGCGCAGCGTGTAGGCGCCCACCTGCATCGTGTCGCCCTTGTTCAATTCCTTCACTTCGGCCTGGTTGAACGCGTGACCTGTGAAGCCGATGAACATCAGCACGATTCCCATGTGCACCAGGTATCCGCCGTAACGCCGGGTGTTGCGATGCGTCAGCTCGACCGTGGCGCGCAATAGGTTCATATCGTTCTTGGCGGCGATGGATTTCGCGCCTTTGTAGAATTCGATCGTCACCGTCAGCGCGACGAAAAGGCAGAACCCGAAGCTGATCAGCGCGTAGAAGTTGCGCATTCCGGCGGCGAACAGGGCGCCGATCAGCACGAGCGCGGCAATGCCCGGGAATTGGAAATTGCGCCGCAGGCTTTCCACGCTGGTGCGCCGCCATGCGAACAGCGGACCCACGCCCGTGAGCAGCAGCAGGAACAGGCCGATCGGCACCATCAGCCGGTTGTACCAATCCGCATCGAGAGAGATTTTATCGCCCGAAACATATTCGCTGATGACCGGGAAGAGTGTGCCCCAGAGGACCGCGAAGCAGCTCGCCAGCAGAATGAGGTTGTTAAATAGGAAGCTGCTCTCGCGGGAGATGACGCTTTCGAGCTCGGCTTCGCTCTTCAGATAATCCAGCCGGTCCAGGATGAGATAGATAGTGGCCGCGATGCCGATGGCCATGAAGGAGACGAAATACTTTCCGATATCGCTGCGCGCGAAAGCGTGCACGGACTGCACGACGCCGCTGCGCGTGAGGAATGTCCCGAGAATACAGAGGAAGAAGGTGGCGGAGACCAGGACCATGTTCCAGACCTTCATCATCCCCTTCTTTTCCTGCATCATTACGGAGTGAAGGAAGGCCGTGCCGCTGAGCCAGGGGAGCAGGGAAGCGTTTTCCACCGGATCCCAGCCCCAATAGCCGCCCCACCCGAGCACGTGATACGCCCAGGCGGCGCCCAGCATGATGCCGCAACTTTGGAACAACCAGGTGACCAAAGTCCAGCGGCGCGTCGTGTGGATCCACGCCTCGCCGGGCTGGCGCGTGATGAGCGAGCCCATGGTGAAGGCGAAGGGAATGGTGAAGCCCACGTAGCCGAGGTAGAGCATCGGCGGGTGTATGGCCATCGCGGGATATTGCAGGAGCGGGCTGAGGCCGTTGCCATCGGGGACGGCGACGATGAGCTTGTCGGTCGCCAGCATCTGGAAGGCGTTGGCGATGAAGTTGTTCAGAACGAGAAAAAAGGTTTGGACGGTCGCCATCACGCCGACGATGTACGGCATCATGTCGCGGTGCTTGCGGCGGTTGGTGAAGACCACGACGGCGGCGTAGGTCGAGAGCAGCCAGCTCCAGAAGAGGAGAGAGCCTTCCTGGCCGCCCCACCACGCCGCGAACTTGTACAGCGTGGGCATGGTGCGGTTGGAGTGCTCGGCGACGTAGGCGAAGCGGAAATCCCCGGTCATGAGCGAGTAGACCAGGATGCCGGAGGCAAGGGTCATCAGCACCCACACCGCGTAAACCGCGCGTTCGCCGCTAACTATAAGGAAGGGCTTGGCTTTGACGCGTCCCACGACGCTCGCCACGGCGGCGTAGATGGCAACGCAGAAAGCCAGTAGGATGGCTAGCGACCCGAGATTTTCCATTACTCCCTCTGTGAACCGGCCTCTTCAGATACTGGATTTCTTGCCGGTGTTGATGTTGGCAGGCGCACCGCCGGTCATCTGGCCGGGCTTCTGCTCATACTTGGACGCACACTTGGCGGTAATTCTTGCAGCTTTGAAGGTGCCGTCCTTGTCCAATTTGCCATCGGCCAAAGCTTGGGCGCCGTCCTTGAAGGTGTCGGGAAGAGGGTCGGTGCCGGTGTAGGCAACATTCAGCTTTTTGTTTTCCTGCACGAGGGTGAAGTGGACCTGGTTGCCGACGCGCTGTATGGTGCCCGGTTCGACGTCGCCGCCGACGCGCATCTTCATGCCGTACGCCTGGGAGCCCATCTGCCCGATTTCGGCGACGCTCTTATAGTAGGTTTTGCTCTCGGACATGCCCGCGGAGGCGAGCCACACGAGAACCCCGATCACAATAGCGATCAAAGCTGCGAATTTGCCGTAGCGCTTCATTTCATCCCTCTGAAGTTACAGTATAGCGCCGGAGTCCGAGAAGCATATTCGGACATTTTTAGGTCTTTTGTGGGAATGCTCGACATGCCCCCATCGGAGGGGGAAACGGGCAGCCGCAGAGGGGGTAGCGACCGGTCGGCGAACGAAGTTCGCCCGGGCGCGCAGAGCGCGACTGACAATAGAAAAGATTTCTGTCGCCACGCCGGCTTTGGTCGCCGGGAACTGTGGCATCACGCCTGCATTATTCATTCGGAACCACCAAGTCGGACACGCTTGAGCGGGAGGTGCTGCCGTTCGGTACGGCTCAGAACATGTCGCCTACATCGAAGGAGCAAGGATGCTTACACAAACCGCAATTATTCCGGAAGCGAAATTAGTCCAACCGGCCGCCGAAGTGGGCGATCTGGCCAGCGCTTTGAAAAAACGGATCGCTGGGGAAGTCCGCTTCGACAACGGGTCCCGCGCGCTGTATGCCGCAGACCTTTCCATCTACCGCCAGACGCCGATCGGCGTCGTGATCCCACACACAATTGAAGACGTAATCGGCACTGTCGATGAATGCCGGCAGCGTGGCGTTCCGATTCTCAGCCGCGGGTGCGGCACCAGTTTGGCCGGCCAAACATGCAATGTCGCGGTCGTTATCGATTTCTCGAAGTATCTCAACCGGCTGCTGTCGATCGATCCGGAGGGTCAGTCTGCCCGCGTGCAACCGGGCATCATCCGGGACGATCTCGACCATGCCGCGCAGCGCCACCACCTTACGTTCGCGCCCGATCCGGCGACGCACCAATACTGCACGGTCGGCGGCATGATCGGTAATAATTCCTGCGGCGTCCACTCGGTCATGGGCGGGAAGACCGTCGATAACATCGAGGAACTCGACATACTGACTTACGATGGCGACCGTATGCGGGTGGGAGCTACCAACGACGCGGAATTGGAGCGGACCATCGCCGAAGGCGGCAGCAAGGGAATCATCTTCCGTAAGCTGCGCGATTTGCGCGACCGGTATGCCAACCTCGTGCGGGAACGCTACCCGCACATCCCGCGACGCGTCTCGGGCTACAATCTCGACGACCTGCTGCCGGAGAAGGGTTTCAACGTGGCGCGCGCGCTGGTTGGCTCCGAAGGCACGTGCGTGATCGTGCTCGGCGCCAGGGTACGGTTGATGCACAGTCCGCCCCATCGCGCCCTGCTGATCATCGGCTACCCGGACCTGTTTCACGCCGGCGATCACGCTGCCCCGATCCGGAAGTACGGCCCGATCGGTCTCGAGGCATTTCAGGCGCACGTGATCGAGAATATGCGGCGGAAGGGGAAAGAAGCTCCCGGAGCGAAACTGCTGCCCCAAGGCGATACCTGGCTTATCGCGGAGTTCGGCGGAGAGACGCCGGAGGAAGCGCGCGACAAAGCACGGGAAGCGCAGCGGGATATCGAAAGCCACCTCAATGGGCAAACGGCAATGAAGGTAATCGATGACCCGGCGGAGCAGCACGAGGTTTGGCACATCCGGGAAGCGGGTGTCGGCGCCAGCCGCGTGCCGCATGTCGAGGAGGCATGGCCCTCGTGGGAGGATGCCGCGGTCGCACCGGAAGTGCTGGGCAACTACCTTCGCGACTTTGACAAGCTGCTGCGCAAGTTCCAATACCGTTGGACAATCTTCGGCCATTTTGGCGATGGCTGCGTCCACTGCCGCATCACATTTGATTTGAAAACGGTCGAGGGAGTGCGTGCGTACCGCAATTTCATGCAGGAGGCCGCGGATCTGGTGATCCGCTATGGCGGCTCACTTTCCGGCGAACACGGCGACGGTCAGGCGCGCGCCGAACTTCTTCCGAAGATGTACGGTAAGGAGATCGTCGGAGCTTTTCGCGAATTCAAGGCGATCTGGGATCCGCAGTGGAAGATGAATCCCGGCAAGGTCGTGGACCCTTATCCGCTCGATTCGAACCTCAGGATTGGTCCGGACTATCATCCGCGCCCGGTCGAAACATATTTCCGGTTCCCGCACGATAACGGCAGTTTCGCTACGGCGGCGGAGCGTTGCTTCGGCGTGGGCAAATGCCGGTCGCTGGAAAGCGGCACAATGTGTCCGAGTTTTCGCGCGACGCGCGAAGAGATGCACAGCACCCGCGGCCGTGCGCACCTGCTGTTTGAAATGATGCGAGGCGATGTGCTCGCCGACGGCTGGCGCGACGAGCATGTCAAGGAGTCGTCGGACCTGTGCCTGGCGTGCAAGGGATGCAAGAGCGATTGCCCCGTGTCCGTGGACATGGCCACGTATAAGGCAGAGTTTCTGGCGCATTATTACGAGGGCAGGGTGCGGCCGCGGTCTGCCTACGCGATGGGGTTAGTCGCAGACTGGGCTCGCCTTGCTTCCCGTGCTCCGGCTGTAGCCAACTTCCTTTCGCATGCGCCGATTCTGGCCAGAATCGCCAAGCTGGCGGCGGGTGTCTCTCAAAAGCGCGAGATTCCGCGGTTCGCCACTCAGACGTTTCGCGGCTGGTTCACGCGACGCGAATCGAAAACGGCCGGCGGAACACGGGTTCTGTTGTGGCCGGATACGTTCAACAATTACTTTCTGCCGGAGACCGCACAGGCAGCGGTTGAGGTTCTGGAGAGCGCCGGTTGCGAGGTCGCAATTCCCGAACGCATTCTGTGCTGCGGCAGGCCGTTGTACGACTACGGAATGCTATCCGCGGCCAAACGTCGTCTGGAGGAGACGTTTGAGGCTCTTCAGCCGGAAATCGAAGCGGGCACTCCCGTGGTGTTTCTGGAGCCAAGCTGCGCCGCGGTTTTTCGCGACGAGATGCTTAGCCTGTTCCCCGATCGCACCGCGGCTCAGCGTCTTTCGCGGCAGACATTCCTTTTCGACGAATACCTGCGGAAGGTAGGCTATCGTCCTCCGCGGCTGGAACGCCGCGCCATCGTGCATGGCCATTGCCATCGGAAAGCTCTGATGGGTATGGATCCGGAAGTGGAGATGCTTGGCGCGATGGGAGTCGACGCCGAACTGCTGGATTCCGGCTGCTGCGGCATGGCCGGGAGTTTCGGATACGAGCGGGATCATTACGATGTTTCGATGAAAGTGGGTGAGCACGAGCTTCTGCCGCGCGTCCGCAGCGCTCCCGCTGAAAGCATCATTGTGGCTGACGGTTTCAGTTGCCGTGAGCAGATCGCCCAGACCACGAACCGTCGCGCGATGCACCTTTCGGAAGTTCTCGCGATGGGGCTGCCGCGTGCCGTCCATTCGCCCAGGCGGTCGCGTATTCACTGGAAGCCCATAGCGGCGGCTGCGGCGGTCGCGGTCACGGCCGCAATTCTGATTCACCGCAGATGAGGAGAAGATATGCCCACGATGAATAAACCTCGAGGAGTCAGGTCCGGCAGAACCGACCACATCACCGTGCCGCGGCCCGAGAACCCAGCGCTGGCAGCTGCCAATCCGGATTCCACGGTCCCGCCGCTCTCCGATGTCGGCAGTATGCCCGTCTTCAAATATCCGTTCTCGCTCGCCAACAAGCGCGTTTATCAGGGCGGCTGGTCGCGCGAAGTTACCGCCCGGGAACTGCCTGTCGCCAGGGAACTCGCCGGCGTGAATATGCGGCTGGAAGCCGGCGGCATCCGCGAACTGCACTGGCATAAAGCCGCGGAGTGGTCGATCATGCTCTATGGCGGGGCGAGGATCACGGCAATCGATCTGGACGGCCGCAGCTTCGTGCGCGATGTTTTTGAAGGCGACCTCTGGTATTTTCCCACCGGAATTCCGCACTCGATTCAAGGGTTGAATCCGGATGGAGCCGAGTTTCTGCTGGTCTTCGACGACGGCAGTTTCTCGGAGCATGAAACGGTGTTGCTATCGCATATCATGGCGCACATGCCACGAGAGGTCACCAGCAAGAACTTTGGCATCGACCCGAAAGCGCTGGAAGGTGTCTCCAAGGATGAACTCTTCATATTTCAGGCCCCGGTGCCCGGGCCATTGCGGTTGGACCAGGAGGAAGCGGCGGCACGGCGTGGCCCCTCGCCTCACGAGTTCTCGTTCCGGCCGCGAGAACTGAAGCCGGCCAAGGATACGAGGGGCGGCGAGGTGACGATCGTCGATTCGAGCGCATTCCGCGTATCGACCACCGTTGCGGTCGCCATTGTGACCGTACATCCCGGCGGAATGCGTGAGCTGCACTGGCATCCCAACGCGGACGAGTGGCAGTATTACATCAGCGGAAAGGCCCGAATGACGGTGGTCGGCACCGGCGCCCGGGCGCGCACGATGGACTTTCAGGCCGGCGACGTCGGCTATGTCGAAAAGACGCTGCCGCACTATATCGATAACACCGGCGATGACGACCTACGGTTCCTTGAGGTCTTCCGGGCCGCTCATTTCCACGATCTTTCGCTTTCTGAATGGCTGTCGCACACGCCGCGTGAACTCGTCATGGCTCACCTTGATATCGATGCGGAGACCTACGAGCGGATCCCGAAGGAAAAGCCGGTCGTGGTGCCGGAGTAAAGACCCGCTCGGCGGTTATTGCTTAATCACGATGAACCAGCCGGCGATGACTGGTCCTTGCGGACCACGGCCGCGGCCACGACCTGCTCCCTGTTCCGGCGGTGTTGCTCCGGGCGCCGGCTGCGGGGCTGGACCGCGCTCCGGCTGGAAGAGGTAGACGTTGTGCGTCTTGGTATCCACCGTGATGGTCTTTGCGCCCGGGAACGTATCCACAGTGGCTACCGTGGTGTACTTGTCGGGCGAATCCTGGTGCACTACCGTGACGTTGCCCTGACCGCCATTCGGGATGTAGATCAGCTTCTTACCGGGATCCCAACCTAGAGCGTCGACGCGGGTGCCGTTCTTGATGGTCGCGACGATCTTGCCGTCCGCCGGGTCTATGACCACGGAGGTATTGCTGCAACCGGAGAAGATGCGATTGGACGCCTTATCGTACGCGATGCCGGTCGGGCCTTCGCATGGCGCGAGCGGCCAGGACGCGGTGGCTTTCCAGGTCTTCACATCGATCACCTGAATGGTGCTTTTGCCCTCGTTGTTCACATAGATGTGACCCTTGCCGTCCGCGGCAGCGCCTTCGGGCGCAGTATCTTCGAGCTCGACCGTCGCGAGGATGTCGCCGGTCTTGGGGTCGATCGCGGTGAGCGTGCCGATAGGCCGGCTGTGGTTCGTCAGAATGATCTTGTCGTCCGGCTCGTCATACATGATGCCGTCGAGTCCAGGTCCCACTTTGATCTGCTTGATGACGTTGAGAGTCTTCAAATCGAACATCGTGACCGTCTGGTCGCCGCCGTTCGTAGTGAAGCCGTGGCCGGACTTCGGCGCAATGCCTGCACCATGAACCCCGGGGGTGTTCGGAATATCGCCAACCACTTTTCCGGTGGCGCCATCGACCACCATCATATGGGTGCCGCGCGAAACATAAACTCGTCCGGTGGTCGAATCGGCTGCGACGTAATCGGTGCCGCCTTCGCCCTTGATATCGAACTTCTCCACCTTAAATGTTTGCGCCAGTGCGGCCGTGGACGCGAGCAGACCGGCGGCGAAAACAATCGCCGGTACCGTGAAAATCCGTTTCGTCATTCGCTCTCCTTACTATTACTCTTTCGTTTCGGCGCCGCCGGCAGTAACCAGCACTTCGTGCTTCCTTCCGGCCTTGGTTGTGTAAGCAGCTTCGTACAGGGTTGTGCCGCCACGGACGAATAGTTCCACCATGCCGAGGTTTCCGTCCGCGACCTTCTTGAGAATCGCGGCCCTGGCCGGCGCGGGAATGGAATCGAGCGTGGTCTGTTCTTCCACTACCAGCAGCTTACCTTTGGTGTCCACACTGAAATCGCGATGCTTGCCATTGCGTATGGTCTCGATCTCGTATTGGGTAACCCCGTCTTCCTTTTCTTTGCCGATGGTTCGAATCTCGCCGCCCTTGAGTTCGGCGGAGACGGTTTTTTGCGCTTCGGGCGGCAGGTCCTTGAGGGTGAGCTTCTTCTGTGCGAAACCCGACGGAAGAAACAGCGCAGCGCAGGCGGCAACAGCCAGTATTCGCACGATGCAGACAGTATGGCGCGCCTTTCTGAAGAATTGCTGAATGCGCGATCAGTCCACAGCCAAAGTGACCCGGACCGTAGTTCCGCGGCCCGGTGTGCTGGCGATTGCAATGGCGCCGCCGTGCTCCGTGGCAATGGAGCGGGCGATGGAAAGGCCCAGACCGACGCCATCGATTTTCCGGGAGCGGTCTTTAGACGCACGATAGAATCGTTCGAAGACGTGCGGCAGATCTTCCGCGGGGATGCCGATTCCGTAGTCGCGGACCTCTAATACAGCCTTGTCACCGGCCTTTGCGAGCAGCACTTCGATGCAGCCGCGCGGTTGCGAATACTTGATGGCATTGTCGAGCAGAATGAGCACGAGGCGCCGAAGCGCGGCGGCGTCTGCTTGCACCGTGCAGCAGTCCATGGGTCCTTCGCTGAGGGTAATTCCGGCCGATTGCGCGAGCGGACCGGCATCGGCGCACGCCGCCCTCAGGAGCCCGGCGAGGTCGACCGTCTCCCGGACGGCAGTCCGCGACCCGGTGTCTGCGCGGGCCAGGGTCATCAGGTCTTCAACCATACGCGTGGTCCGCTCGCATTCGGCGACAATGCGATCCAGAGCCTGGCAATACTCGGCTTCCGCGCGCGGCCGGCGGCGGACCACTTCGGCAGTGGTTCGCATGATCGCCAGCGGCGTGCGAAGCTCGTGCGAAGCGTCGGCGGTGAATTGCGTAGTGCGGCGGAAGGAATTCTCCAGACGCTCGAGCATAGCGTTCAGGGTGGTGGAGAGGCGATCCAACTCGTCGTCGGCGCCGGAGAGCGGCAGGCGTTGAGAGAGGTTCTGCGCCTCTATGGAAGAGGCGCTGCGAGAAATCTGCTCCACGGGGGCGAGCGCGCGGCGGCTCATCACGTATCCACCTGCCGAGGCCAGTAGTAGCAGCAGCGGGCTGGCAAGCAGCGCGCTCCACGCGAAACCGTTGAGCATCTCTTCGAATTCATCCAGCGGAACGCCGATCTGTACGGCGCCCATCGGCACGCGGGCGGAAATTACGCGAACGGGCCGTCCGCGGTGGGCGGTGGTCTCAAATCTGCCGCGCGGCGGCAATTGCGCAGGGATGACGGAAGCGGTTCGCCAGTCCGTAGTGGCGCGTGATTGGTACAGCCAGCGGCCAGATGGGTCGGCGAGGCGGAAGGCGAGTCCGGCGGGGCCTAGAGAGGCGTCCTCCATGAGCTCGTCAATGGAATCTTCGTGGGACTCTTCGGCCTGCCGCAGGAATTCGCGCATGGCCTGAGCGCGGGAGCGGAGCTCTTTGTCCACGGTGATGTGGATGCTCTCACGCAACGCCAGCCACACGCCAATGCCCGCGATGGCGAGCGTGGCTGCGAGTATCGCGGCGTACCAGGCGGTGAGGCGGACACGGATGGAACGGGTGTTCACGGGTCCTCCCGCAGGATGTAGCCGTATCCACGGACGGTGTGGATGAGCTTGCGGGTGTGGCCGACATCGATTTTTTCGCGGAGGTGGCGGATGAAGGCGTCCACCGTGTTGGCCTCCACGTCCTCTTCGAAGCCCCAGACACCGTCGATGATCGCGGAACGGGAGACCACGTGGCCGGCGCGCCGCATGAGGAATTCCAGCACGCGATATTCGGTCGGGGTGAGCGTGACAGGTGCGCCGGCGCGCCAGACGGCATGGGACGCGGGGTCGAGGAGCAGATCATCGGTCTGGAGGCGGGATTTGGCCGGCTGCGCGGCGCGACGGGTGATGGCGCGTAGGCGGGCGAGCAGCACGTCAAAGGAAAAGGGCTTCGTGAGGTAGTCGTCTGCACCGGCGTCGAGGCCGCGGATGATGTCGGCGGCATCGTCGCGTGCGGTGAGCATGAGGACCGGAGTTTGGCGGCCGCTGCTGCGCAGGCGCCGTACGAGTTGAATGCCATCGAGGCCGGGCAGCATGACGTCCAGCAGGATGGCGTCGAAGTCGCAGGTTTCGGCGGCGTGGAGGGCTTCGAGACCGTCTGAGGCGACAAGCACGCGATGATTCTCTTCTTCGAGCCCCTGGCGCAGAGCGGCCGCGAGCGAGTTTTCATCCTCAACGATCAGAAGCCACACAAGTTATAGATTAATGACACATTCTGAAGATATGGTGAAGCGCGTCGCTCGCGCAGCCGGGCTCCGCGCGCTTGGTATCGGCGTGGACGCCAGTACCGACTGTATGGCGGATCACATGCCGCTGGGAGTCCCGGTACTAGAAGGACTGGAGCGTGCTCTTTGTTCGAGGCAGAATAGTTCCTGTCTTTGGTATATTTTTAACTCGGCTTGCTGCTCCTCTATTTCGGTAAGTACGAATGATGACAGATCACTTCAGCATCGAACAATGGGCCGATTACGGCCGGGGACGCGCGCCTTCCGAGGAGCGTGCGCGCATGCAGAACCACTTGGCGGAGGGCTGTAAGCGTTGCTCCGAAGCGGTGGCTCTGTGGAATGGAGTCCTGCAGACGGCCGCTGCGGATTCCGCCTTCGAGCCTCCGGCCGACATCCTGAGGACGGCCCAGGCACTGTACGCGACCCTGCGTCCGTTGGGCGCCGCGACCCTGCGGGTGGCTCGCCTGAGCTGGTTCGGCCAAATGGCGATGGAAGGGGTGCGGTCCGCGACGGCGGCTCCGAGTCAACAGCCCGTCCATTACCTGTATAAGGAAGGCACGCTGCTACTGGATATCCATGTGGCTCCGCAGGCTGACCGGGTGGCAGTCACGGGGCAACTTGTGGACTCCTCCAACTCCGCGAGGCGGTTCGATAATCGCTCCATTTCCGTGATGCGCAAGCGGGACGCCCTGGCGCGCACACAGACCAACGGCTCCGGTGAATTTTCGCTGGAGTATGCTCCGGGCGAGGAACTCGTACTCCTCGTTGAGCTTGAGAACAATTCCTATTTAGTTTCGAATTTGCCCGCATAGGCTATTTAGATCTGCTGCTGAGCGCTCCTATGAGACACGCCAAACACGTTGCTGTTCTTCTGTTCCTGCTGACTTTCTCCTGGTTCGCCCCTTCGGCGAAGGCGGATACGCGCCTGATCCTGCAGGTGAGTGGCGGTCTTCCCGGTGCTCAACTCGTGTGCCTTCTGCTTCACTGTACTGTCCAGGAAAGCTTGGGAGACCCCAAAGGCCAAGTCTTTCTGGTCACCACTCCGCTGAATCTCGGTCTGAATCTCTTCCTCGGGCTGCCGGGGGTTCTCAGCGTCGAGGTGGACCAGACGGGCAGGGCGATGGATGCGGTGACGCAAGCTTCCGCGCCCGCTGCGCTCTACGATTCCACTCCGATTAACTACTACGGCACGACGGTGCGCGAAGGCTACGTCGTTCAGCCGGCGACGCACATCATCGGGCTGGCCGGTGTGCAGAGTAAGTTCCACGTCAGCGGATCGGGCACTGTTGCCGTGATCGATACCGGCGTGGACACGACGCATCCCGTGCTGCAGAGCGTTCTGCTGCCGGGTTACGATTTCACGCGCAACCGCAGCGGCGCCGATGAGAAGGGCGATGTATCGCAATCGACTACAGCCGTGGTGGACCAATCGACGACGGCGGTGGTGGATCAATCGACGACGGCGGTGGTGGACGGCACGACGGCGAAGACCTTGGACCAGCCGCAATATGCCGATTTCGGCCATGGCACGATGGTCGCAGGCGTGATCCATCTGGTCGCGCCGACGGCTCAGATTCTGCCGCTGAAGGCTTTCCATGCGGATGGAACTGGCTATCTTTCGGACGTACTCCGTGCGATTTATTACGCGGTGAGCCACCATGCGCGCGTGATCAACATGAGCTTCAACTTCACGTCAGCGTCGCAGCAATTGAATTCCGCGCTCACATGGGGCAATTTGAACGGCACCATTAACGTAGCCGCGGCGGGCAATAGCGGGCAGCAGGCGCTGGTATATCCAGCGGCGTACCAGAGCCTGGTGATGGGTGTGGCATCGACATCGAACTCGGATACGCTTTCCACGTTTTCGAATTACGGTTCGCGCATCGTATGGCTGGGCGCGCCGGGCGAAGGCGTGGTCACGCTATATCCGTACGGCACGTACGCAGCGACGTGGGGCACGAGCTTCAGTACGCCGATGGTATCAGGGGCAGCGGCACTGCTGCTGAACCTGAATCCGTTCTGCACCGAAGCGCAGGCGGCGCAGTCTCTCTCGCACGCGGTGTACATCGATTCGAGGCTGAATCACGGGCGGTTGGATCTCAACCAGGCGCTTTCGGCCTGGCTCCTGGGACAGTAGCGACCGAAGGTACGGCCGCAGCGCAGCGCGCGATGGGGAACTTCACCCATACCGTTTTCAATGAGGTCTGGATAGAATAGCCGGCATATGCCGGCGACCGTCACCAACTGGTTCGGTAACATCGTTTCCCACCCTGCCGTCGTGGTGGAGGCCGCCACTCGGGACGAGATCGTCTCGATCCTCAAGAATCCATCGCAGTACCCGGCGCCGGTGCGGGCCGTCGGGTCAAACCATTCGACCTCCCCTTGCGGCACCGCCGATGGCGGCACTCTCATCAAAATGTCGAAGATGAACAAGATCCTCGACATCTCCGCCGATAGCGTCACGGTGGAGGCGGGCGCCATCTACATCGACATCGCCAAGGAACTCGAAAAGAAAAACCTTCAGGTTTATGTGAACACGGAGATCGGCAGCCTTTCGGCGGGCAGCGCGGCGTGCTGCGGGACAAAGGATGCGTCCATGCCCGGCGAATTCGGGCAGGTGAACTCGTATGTCACGCACATCAAGATGGTGCTGCCGTCGGGCGACTTGATGGAAGTTACCAAAGCGCAGCCGGAGCTGATGCAGCAGGTGCGTTCGAGCTACGGGACCTTCGGCATCGTTTATGAGGTGACGTTTCGGGTACGGCCGATTCTGCCCATGGCGGTTCATCATGAGACGTTCAAGCTGGAAGACTTTGTGGCGCGGCTGCCCGAACTGAAAAAACGCGGCGACTCGATGATGTTTTACATCTTCCCGTTTGACAATCTCATCACGGTGGAATTCCGGCATTACGACCCCGAGACGAAAGCTCCCGTAAACCGCATCGCGTGGCCGCTCCGCAACTACATGTGGGCAAATGCGGGGCCGCTGTTCTGCTCCCAGGTGACGGCGAACATCGGCGATAAGGACATACGGTACGGCGTCATCGACGGGTTCTGCGCGATGTGGCGCTTCAAGCTGGAGAATCTGGTGTGCGGCGATAACACCGTGGCCACGGACCAGATCATCCGATACCCCGCGGTTGCCGATGCGAGCCGGTATACCTTCAGCCTCTCGGCGTTTCCCGAAGCGCAGTACGGGGACACGCTGACCGCTTATTTTGCGTTCTGCAAAGACTACTACCGCACGCAGGGATATCGCACAAACATGCTGAACGTGGGGTATTGGATCGCGCAGGATCAGGGGTCGCTGCTGTCGTATTCGTGGGACGGCCCGGTGATGACGATCGATCCGGTGTCCACGGGCAATCCCGGCTGGCCGGAGTTTCTGGTGGCCTACAACGGCTTCAACGCGGCGCATGGAGGCATTCCGCTGTTCAACCAGACGGACGCGATCACGCCGGGGCAAATGCAGCAGGCGCTTGGCGGAAGACTGCAAACGTTTGCCGCCGCGCGACGCACGTATGACCCCTCGGGCCGCCTCTTAAATTCTTATTTCCGCGACATGCTCGGCGCCTAGCCGAAAAGGAGACCGAATGCTCGCTACTCCGTGGGACAAGCGAAAGCCGGCTTATGATTTCGTCGTGATCGGTTCGGGCTACGGCGGCGCGATTTCGGCGGCGCGCCTGGTTTCCGCCGCGCTCGATAAGAAGCCGAGCGTCTGCATTCTGGAGCGCGGCAAGGAGTGGCAGCCGGGCGCGTTTCCGGAGACTGCCGTGGACGTGCTCGGCGCGACTCGCAGCGATCTGAACCCGCTGGGGCTGTACGAGCTTCTCAACTATCCCGATATTTCGGTGATTAAAGGCTCGGGTCTCGGCGGCACTTCGCTCATCAACGCAAATGTGGCGCTTGTGCCGGATCGCGAGGTGTTCGAACAGTTTCACTGGCCGAGCGCGATCACATACGACACACTGGCGCCGTATTATCAGCGCGCCGCGCAGGTATTGGCGCCGAATCCGCATCCTCACGCACTGGATCTCGGCAAAGTGAAAGCGCTGGATCAGCGGGCGCGCGAACTGGGAATGCGCGCCGAGGCGCTGAATATCGTCGTCAACTTTTCGATCGATGGAACCAACACTTACGGCGCGCATCAGACGCCGTGCATCAATTGCGGCAACTGCGTCACAGGCTGCAACACGGGCGCGAAGAACACGTTATACATGAATTATCTGCCGATGGCGGCCAAGGCCGGCGCCACGATCCTGACGCAAACCAAAGTGGAGTGGCTTGAAAAACGCGCGTCCGGCGGATGGCGCATCCACGGCAAGCACGTCGACGATGATGGCTCGGGCGACGACTTCCAGATCGATGCTACGGAAGTGATTTTGGCGGCGGGGTCGCTGAACTCCACCGAGATTTTGCTGCGCAGCGAAGCAAAAGGGCTGAGTGTTTCTCCGGCGCTCGGCACGAAATTTGGAGGCAACGGAGATTTCTTCGGACTGGCCTACAACGGCGCGCTGGAGACGGACGTGCTCGGGTATGCCGTGGCCGGCCGGCCAGGCGCGGGCGATTCGCCGGAGCCTGGTCCGAACATCGTCGGAACGGTCCGCTACACGGACGGCTTGCCGGAATCGCAGCGCATCACGATTGAAGATTTTTCGTTTCCGCGCGCTTATGTGGAAGCGAGCAAGGCGGTCTTCGGCCTCATCCGCGGTGAAGACACGGTGACCGGCAATGAGCAGGCGCAGGCCGACCGGCTGAATCGCGACCTGAATGCATTCAACCCGCTGCACGACCCCAACGGCGCGATGAACCATTCGATGCTGTACCTGGTGATGGGGCAGGACAATGCGCGCGGCACCATTCTGTTCGAAGCACCGTGGACTGAGCCCGACGGACGCATCCGCATATCGTGGGACAAGGCCGGGCAGCAGCAGATTTTCACGCGCATGAACGGCGAACTGCGGCGGCACGCGCGCGCCCTGCAAGCCAACTTCATCACGAACCCGACCTGGAGCATCTTCAACCTGGGGCACCTCATAACGGCCCATCCGCTGGGCGGATGCCCGATGGGCGACGACCATTTACAAGGCGCGGTGGACCCGTTCGGACGCGTGTATGCCGCCGACGGTAGTGTTCATACCGGACTTTCGGTGACGGACGGCTCGGTGGTGCCGAGCGCGCTCGGCGTGAATCCGCTGATGACCATTTCGGCTTTGACGGAACGCTTCGTGGAGCGCAAGATTCAGCAGCTCTCCGGCGTAGATTATCCCAAGCCACCGGCTGCCGTGAGCATGTCCGGGATCGACCCGCTCGACGTGGTCACTTACGATGAAGGGCAGCTCGAGATGCTGTTCCGCCGCTGTCCCACGATGGGCATTGATGCGCTGTTGAACGCGGGCGGCGCGCCCACGATCGACACTGCGGCGGAAACGATTCGCAACGACCAGGCGTGGAAAGGGTTTTTCCCGCGGGGGCACGTGCTGAATGCCATGTCATCGGCGATCTTCACGGGATTTCGCAAAGAGTTCCACAAGCAGGGCGGCACGTACACGGGCATTACGAGCGACACCGACGGCCGCATTCACGCGCGCAACAGTTTGGAAGAAGTGGAGGTGGGGCACGGCGGCGGGACGCTAGAGCCGGGGAAGTATATTCTGCTGAAGTATGTGGATCCGCCGTGGCAGGGCTTCTACGATATTTTCAAAATCATCAATGAAGATTTACTGATCGGGCGAGTGTACCTGGGCGAGTATCCGAACGGGGCGCGGCTGTTCACGTTTCCTATGACACGCCGCTATGCGTTCACGGACATGACGGTTGAAGATCACGCGTCAATGTACGCAGCGGGCGCGGCTCCCACGGCTGCACAGCTGAACGGCGTTTGGCGCATGGACGTGATTTCGAACGCAAATCACTCCGCAGGCGTGGCGTATCTGCAGTTTAAGAATTTGCCGGACGGGCGGTTCACGGCCAACTACCAGCTGATGGGGTTGATGGAAGGACTCGTCACGCCGGCATTCCTGCAGGATCATTTTCAGCTCAACGACTTCACCACGTTTCACGACGAGATCCGCAGCGTAACAGGCGATTTTCTGGTGGGCAAGTACATGACTCAGCTTCCCGGCGCGCTCGGTCCGCTGGTCGGGAGCACATCGCTCGGATTGTTCCACACCGAAGCGGGCGGGCAGTTCGGCTTCTATTACATGCTGACGCGCATGGAAGGCGCGCAGCTTCCGGAGAACACGCTGCTCAAGCCGTTCCTCGACGTTCAATTACCCGACGGGGTCGGGATGACCTTCGACGAGACGATGACGGGCTGGTATCTGCCGGGCGGCGATGCGCCCGCGGCCGGCACGGATCCGGCGGCGCCCGGTGGATCGGGGGCGTGTGAGTTCGCCGTGCGGATGGCGATTCGCGACGTCAACGAGTTCGTCGATGGCTATGAGCATGAGGCGCAGTTGAAGGGAACGATCACGTTCGCGAATTTCGCCGGACACGCGCCCGCGACGTTCACCATCGATGAAGGCAACAGCAGGTTCAACTATCTTCGCGTCAACCAGCAGACCGGCGAGGCGGAGATGCGGTATCACATCGAATTCGCCGACACAGCCGGAAATCGCTATGCGCTGGACGGCACGAAGTACATGCAGAAGGGCTCCGGCTTCACGTCGATGGCGGATCTCCTGGGCGATTACACGACGCTTTACACGCGCGTGACGCAGGTGCTGGCGGACGGCACGGCGAAGGTGCTCGGCGGCGGCTGCCTGAAGTTCGAGACGTTCGAGGATCTGGCGGCCGTCTCGAATCTGGCCGGCTTTCTGGCGTCTTTCCAGGTAACCGGCACCAGCGATCCGGTGATGCAGCTTCAGGCGCGGCTGCGATTCATCGCGTTCACGGCGCAGTTCGTGCAGCGCGAATACGATCCGCTCGGGTTTCCCGCGCTGCAGCTTGCTACGGATGTGCGCGCGGAAGTGGCCCGTGGCGCGGAGACGCCGGATTATTTCACGACGCGTCCGAGCCCGGACTTACAGAAGATACTGCATGACACACCGACGCGTCCGCTGGAGGAGCTGATCAACCGGCAGACGGTGCGCATCGATTACAATCAGCGGCGGATCTTCCACGATTCGTTCTGGAAGGGATCGTTTGCCGAGGATACGATTCTGGGTTGGGAGCAGAAGATTCGCGCGGCACTGTTGGGCAACGATGCCGTCGGTATGGGTCGCGTCTTTGCGGGCGGAAGCTTCTGGAAGCGTTTCGACAGCATTCAGGATTCGGTGGTGAAGGGTTACGTGGTGAATTACGAGTTAACCGCGCTGCCCGGCCTTCCCGAAGTGCGGCAAGTGGCGTATCCCGACGACCGGCGCGCGTACTTCAAGCAGGGCGACCCGATTCTGCTGCTGCGCTATACGAACGATCCCTACAAGATGGTGTACGACTGCATCAAGATCATCGACGAACAGAACGCCATCGGGGTGATGCATCTGGGCGATTTTCCGAATGGGTTTGAGTTCGCGACGTTTTTGATGTCGCGCAATAACTATCCATTCGAGAATATGTCGGTGGCGGATCACGCGATGATTTTCGCCGACGCGCGAAATCGCGTACCTACGGCGGCGGAGGCAGGCGGCAATTGGAATGTTCGAGTGCTTGCCGTGGAGAGCACATCCGCCACTTTGTTGAATCAGGTGTCGCCGGTTTTGTTCACCACTACGATTGATCCGGCGAAATGCAGCGACTTCCGCCTCGTGGATGCGCAGACAATTGTCGGGAGCCTGGTAGTCGCGGGCGCGCAGCGGGCGGTACTGTTGACGCGGTCGTAGGTGCGCTTCGGGCGCCTGGTACCGGTCTGGAGACCGGTACCTACTTCGTCGCTACTGCGGCCAGGTCTCGTTGTTTTTCCAGCGCTAAAATTGGCCCGGTGAGGACCATGCGCGCTCCACCTTGCGGCTGCACCAGCAGGTTCATCGCAATCAGTCCCCACGGTTGGCCAAACTCTTCTCTCGTGGTCTTGGCGACATCCAGCAAGTGCGCGGCGAGTTGCTCATGCGTAGTGGACCGCGATTCGAGCAGCTGCGCGGTTTTCGACATCGCGTCGGCCCACCAGCGGATGGTCAGGTAATCGGAAACGATGGCGCGCTGGATGGGTTCCGCGAAGAACACAAAGAGGCTCGGGATCGTGGTGGGCCCGGCCTCCTTCATGCGCTTCCAAAGGATGTCATCGCTTGCCGGTTTGAGGCGGGCTTCGTCGTCATCGCCGGGCATGACCACGAACTGAAGCGCCATGCGGCCCATTCGTTCATATAACTCCACCGGCAGTGCTGTGCCCGTGGAATCGAGGAACATCGAGCGGACCAGCCGGTCGTCATAATCGGCGCTGGCGAGGAACAGGGTGCGCCCAAAATCGGCAACATCTTTGGGAAGCATGACGTCGGCGAGCGTAAGCAGTCCGAGTCCGATGCCAGTGTGCAGCTTGGCCCACATCTCGCTCACGCCCGTGGAGTTCTGCAGGTCGAAGTACGAGTGGCTGCAACGAAGCGTAGGCGCGCTCAGTTCGTGGTTGCTGCCGTGGTATGCGGCCGTCAGCAGGAAGCTCTCGGCGAGCACCCGTCGCAGCTTCTCCGTATCCGCGCCGAAGTTCACCTGAGTGGAGCGGATGCGGTCGGCGGTGGCGGTATCGGTGATGGTGAGCGCGCCGCTGACGGGCTCGACGAGCACCTTGCCTTCGAGCGCAAGCGAAGAGACGGAACGGAAATTGAAAATGCCCAGGAGGTTGACGTCGAGCTCGAGGCTGCGCTTCCGCACGTCGTCCCAGATGCTGCGGACGCAGGTGACGCCACTGAGAGCGCCGGCGTGCAGCAAGGAGAGGTCGCCGGTGAGGGCGGCATCGATGGCATGCTGCGAGGCGTCGTCCCACTTCGCGGGGTCGAGTTCATAGTCGAACGCAGTGGTTTGCGTATCGCTTGCGGTAAACGCAGCCTGGACGGAAATCTCTAACTTGCGCGCGACGGCCGCCTTCACCGCCTGCTGAATTTCGGCGGACTGGTCCGCGGAAAGCCCGGCGCTCGTCAATTCCTTCAGATCCGCTTCGGGATCTTTGCTGATGGCGCCGATGATTTTCGTAAAGAGCTCGGTGCTGCCGATTTGCGCCTCTATCCCTTCGCTCGCGCTCGCGCTGACCGTGACCTGCGATGCTTTCTTGCGACGCCAGCCCAGACGCACCAGGCCGGTATCCAGTTTGGTGGCGCTGACTGCAAACTCGGTTTCGAGCGTGCAGGAGACGCCGACGCTGACGTTCCCCGCGGCCTTAACGGATACGCCCGGCAGCGGAGACGGCAGGGTTACGGCAGCCAGCGGATTGGTCACTGCCAGCAGATTGGCACTGCCTGAGAACCGCAGTTTGCCGTTCACCGAAACTTCGCAGCGCTGGCCGGCGGCCATGCCCTTCAGATCGCTCGCGGCGGCTGGAATGGTGAACTGGTCCACTGTGTCACGGACAGCCTGAGCGAGCGTCACGCCGCTGTTTCGCGGAAAATGCGAAGTGCTTGTGATCTCGACTTTTGTGGACGGCGCCGCGCCAAACGAGAGGACACCGGAAGCCTCTGATAACTTCGCGGAAGCGGTGGCTTCGATACCAAGCGAGCAGGAAGCATCGTCGCCGAACTTGAGAGATCCGCTGACGCCCGCCGCGATGCTGAGCTTGGGCGCGTCTTTGCCAAGGTCGATGGGCTGACCGAATGAAATGCCGGTGCTGATATTGCGGACGGCCGGCTGATCGAGCGTGAGACCGGCGATCTTAGTCAGGTCGAGGGATTCCAGCTTGAGCGATGGGATCTGCTTCAAGTAAGTGAGCAGAGCGGAGGTGTTGGCGGGTTGTGCGTCAAGCGCGATGCCGAATTGGTCGGTGATTGGAATGGCCGGCATAAGTTACTCGATGGTGTAAGGAGGGTCGAAGTTGGGGATACCGGCATGGCGTCCGGCGATCCACCGTAAGACATAAACCTGCCGCGGATCGGAGAGCGAATTGGTCAGCTTATTGGTGATCACTTCAAGCAGCGCGTGCGCCGCGAGGTCCTTGTAATAATCGATATCCGGCTCGATCATCACGCACTGCACGCCGCCGATCTCCTTGCGGTCGTTTTCATGGAAGGTCAACTGCACATTGGCCTCACCGAACTGCACCTGCTTCCAACTGCGCGTAGCGCCCGCATGGAAAAGAGCAGTGCCGACTTCCGGAGTGAACTGCTTTTGCGCTGCCGCCCGAGTAACCTGGTCGATGACCGCCGGGTCTGCCCACGCGAAGAAGCGGTCCTGGGCGAACGTTTCGTCCCAGATGATTTCCTTGATATACGCCATCGGCGTTTTGTCGGGCAGATGGATCTGCGACATGGCGGTGGCCAGGTTGAAGAAGCAGGCCAGGGAATCGGCATGCTGCTCCATCCGGTCCGAGTAGCGATTGGCGGCCGTTGCCTCGTCGACCGTTCCCGCCGATAGCAGAGCCGCATAGTCGGCGTGGTTCAGCTTGAGCTTATCCCAACGGGCATCGCGGAAATTGTAGTCCGCGTTCTTGTTGAGCAGCATGATATCGACGACGGCCGGGGCATCGGGAGTCACCTTCACGGGGAAAAAACCGGCCTGCTCGTAATCGTTCGCCGAAGCGACCACGGCGTAGTTATCGCCGAAATTATCGAAGAAGGGAAGCCCGGAAATGCTGGCCGACGATGCCGTGAGAAAGCCGTTGTCCGGCAGCGTGACGGTGTTCTGATTGCCGTCGCGCACGGTCAGTAGCGGTTCGACGGCGGGAGAGAGAGCGTCGCGCGCTCCGGAAAACAGGTTCACGACGATGGTACAGGTTTGAAAGCCGGTGACCGGAGTTGCCATGGAAATTCCCCTCCCCTATGTTCCCAAGATCGTACACCGAAATGACTTCGGGCGAAACCACAAAATGAAGACGCGCCGGCAGGACGGATTCCTCGCGCTACCGTATGAGTTTAGAGATTGTACGAAAGTGCTCATTTGCGGCATCGCCCAGCCATTCGAACAGTAGCGATTCCATGTTCGTTATGACGATTCCGGCGGCGGCCATCCGGTCCAGGGCGTTGCGCGAGTTTGCTTCCGTGCGTGAGCAGACGGCGTCGGCCACGACGAAAACTTCGCGGCCGGCAGCGCGCAGCTCGAAGGCGGTCTGCAGCACGCAGACGTGGGCTTCCATGCCGGCAAGCACTACCTGCCCGCGCGTCAGTGGCAAACACCCGCACGCGGAAAACGCCGTCTTTTCGACTCGTTGCGCCGTCGCCGGCAGGTTGGTCGACAGTTCAGAAACGGTGTGCCCGAGTCCTTTGGGATACTGCTCCGAAAGAAACACGGGTATGTTCAGCAAGCCTGCCGCTTCCAGCAGAATCGCGATGGCGCGCTCCACCTGTTCCCGTGCCGCCATGGCAGCCGCGAGCTTCTCCTGAACATCGATGACCACCAGTGACGAATCGGCGCTCCGAACCAACATCGCTCCATGCTACTTCACTTCCGGCAACTGCACGGGAACGGATCACATCCGCTATCATCTTAAGTTGCCCACAATGGATTCCAGTGCCGACCCCGCGTCGCCGGATGTGCGCCTTGTCCGGGAGTGCCGTGCCGGAGATGAGAACGCCTGGGCTGCGCTCATCCAAAAATATAAGCGCCTTATTTACTCGATTCCCATTCGACGCGGGTTTTCGCCCGCCGATTGCGGCGACATATTCCAGAGCGTAGTGGCCGATCTTCTGACGAATATCGATACGCTCCGAGATCCACAGGCCCTGCCGGCGTGGCTAATTCAGGTGACCATGAGCCGCTGCCGTCAATTTCACACTCAGCAGGCGCGCGAGTCACCGGTGGAAGAGGCTGGGCTGCCGGAGAAGTCCGACGATTCCATGGCCGCGCCGGACGAACTCTTGCTCGCGGTGGTGCGCGAACAGGCGCTGCGCAATGCCGTAATGGCGGCCCCGCCGCGCTGCCGGCGGCTGATCGAAATGCTGTTCTTTGAAAACGTGCCGCGCTCCTATCCGGAGATCGCGGAAACCCTGGGGCTGGCGATCGGATCCATCGGATTCATTCGCCGCCGCTGTCTGGACGGTCTTCGGAAGCGTCTGCTGGAAGCCGGATTCTGATGCGGATGGCGGGCCGGCGGGTTACAAGCGCGCTGGAAGCGGATGCGGACGCCGCATTCGCGCGACATGGCCGCTGGTTGGGCCGGCGAGTGGCGGAGCGGCTGACCGAGCTTGCGCGCGACGCGCTGCGCGTGGATGCGCAGGAGAGCCTAAAACTGTCCGAAGGCGCAGTTGCGGTGGCACGGCGCCGTGGGGACACATTGAGCCTCGCCTTCGCTCTTCGCGCCAATGCCAACGCGCTGTGGTTTCTGAATCGGAATCTGGCGGCGGTTGAGCTGTACGTAGAGGCAGTCGCGATGTTCGAAAGCCTCGGCGACCGCACGGAGGTGGGCCGTACGCTCAGCTCGTCACTGCAGCCGCTGATCCGGCTGGGCGAGTACGGCGCTGCCACGGAAAGCGCCAATCGCGCGCGGACGATCTTCGCGGAGACGGGCGACGCGCTGCGCCTGGCGCGTCTGGAGTTGAATGCCGCGAACATCCTGCACCGGCAGGACCGTTTTGCGGAAGCCTACGCCGCGTACGAGCGCGCCTACCGGGAATTGCTGCCGTTCCGCGATGCCGAAGGAATCGCCGCCGCGCTGCACAACATGGCTGTCTGCCTCATCGTGTTGAACGATTACCGGCGCGCCCTGGCCGTTTATGAGGAGGCGCGCGAGTTCGCCAGCGCGCACGGCATGCCGGCGCTGGCGGCGCAGGCCGATTACAACATCGCGTACCTTTACTTCTTCCGCGGCGATTACAGCAAGGCGCTGCAACTTCTCCGCGAGGCTCGCGAGGCTGCTGAGCGGGCCGGCGACCAATACCACCGCGCGTTGTGCTTCATGGATCAGAGCGAGATTTATATCGAGCTCAACATGCATGAAGAGGCCGCCGATACCGCGCAGGAGGCGTTCACGGGCTTCGAGGCGCTAGGCATGGAATACGAAGCCGGCAAAAGCCTCACGAATCTGGCGATTGCCAGGGGCCGCATGGGCGAAGTGGGCCGCGCGCTCGACCTGTTTTCCCGCGCGCGCGAGCTGTTCGTGCGGGAAGGCAATCAGGTCTGGCCCGCGCTGGTGGATTTGTACAAGGGCGTAATTCTGCACGATGCCGGTAAGGGGCAGGATGCCCGGCGGCTTTGCCTGAGGGCCTTGCGATTTTTTCGCTCGCGCAAGATCGTCAGCCGCGAAATCTTTTGCCGCCTGCTTCTGGCGCGCATCGCGCTGGCTCACGATCCATATGCCGCCGAAGCGCACTGCGCCGCGGCGATTCGCCTGCTGAACAAGCTGGATGCGTCCCACTTGCGGCGCCAGGCGTATTTACTTTTGGGCCAGGTGGCGGAGCGGCAGGGCAATCCGGACGCTGCCCGGGACCACTATGCGGCGGCATTGCAGGAGGCCGAACAATTGCGCAGCCTCCTGCGCGGCGATGAGCTGAAGATCGCTTTCACAGCGGATACTCAGGGCATCTATGCCGGATTAGTGCGCCTGGCGCTTACGCCGGAAGAGGCGTTCAGTTATATGGAGCAGGCCAAGTCGCGAAGCCTGCGCGACCTTGTAGCAGGTTCGGGCGCTCCGCGTGACTTGAGCGGTAAGTATGTCGACTTACAGCAGGAGTTGAATTGGTATTATCACCGTCTTGAGGCCGAGCAGTCCGGTCCGGCGTTTCCTTCGAACGAACGAATTTCGGAGTTGAACCAACGCGCCCGCGCTCTGGAGAGGGAACTGGCGGCTCTGCTGCGAGACGCGCCAGCCGATGACGCGGAGAGCGCGCCCGCTCTTCCGCTGGACGCAATTCGCCGCGCGCTACCCCCTGGCACCACTCTGCTGGAATATTTTCAAACGGGCGAACGCTTTGTTGCCGCCGTCGTCACCGATAAGAGTTTAGATGTTGTGCCGCTGTGCGACGCTAAACTAATTGAGCAGGCGGCAAACTTACTGCGGTTTCAACTTTCGAAATTTCAACTGGGCGCCGAATATGTGGCGGCATGTTATCCCATTCTGCTGGATGCGACATGTGCGCACCTTGGGGAGTTATACCGGGAACTGATAGGTCCGGTGGAGCAACTGCTGGCGGGCGACACTCTGGTGATTGTGCCGCACGGCCAACTGCATCACCTGCCGATGCACGCGCTGTTCGACGGTGAGCGGTATCTGATCGATCGATTCGCGATCACTTACTCGCCGAGCGCGGCGGTGTACGCGACGAGCCAGCCACATGCGGCGGAGACCGCTCCGGGGGCGTTGGTGGTCGGCGTCCCGGATGAGAAAGCTCCCATGATTGAGGACGAGGTGCGTGCAGTGGCGGCCATGTTGCCGGGAAGCGAACTGCTGCTTGGCCCCGCCGCGACGCGCACGGCATTGGAGGAGCGCACGCCGGCGGGCGGCCTCATACACATCGCCACTCACGGCCGTTTTCGTGAAGACCGACCCATGTTCTCATCCATCAAGCTGGGCGATGGTTACCTGACGTTGTACGATCTCTATCGCTTGAAGCTGCCGGTAAATCTTGCGGCGCTGAGCGGATGCAGCACGGGCCGCAGCGTGGTCGCGGGCGGCGATGAATTGCTGGGACTGGTCCGCGGCATGTTTCACGCCGGCGCGAGGAGCCTGTTGCTCACGTTGTGGGACGTGCACGATCGCAGCACAGCCGGGTTTATGACCGCGTTCTATGGCGCGTTGCGCGCCAATCCCGATGCGGGTGAAGCGCTTCGCGGCGCCATGCGAGCCGTTCGCGAGACCCATCCCCATCCCTACTACTGGGCTCCCTTCGTTCTGATCGGCAAGCCGTAAGCAGAGACACAATCGCGGACATCGTGGAGAATTACCCGCGCGAAGGGTGTGGCGATGCGGTTGCAACGGTTTCGGCATGGCACAGAACGACCAACGGTTTGAGCAACTCAAACAGAAGTATCAATCGGTTCAAAATACGATGGCGCAGCATCAGGTGCGCCTGGAAAACCTCAACATGCAGGGCGACAAGCTGTTTATGCGCGCCGAAGCACCCTCGCAGGAAGCGAAAAATCGCGTTTGGGACCAGATCAAGCTCGTAGATCCTACGTACTCCGATTTGGTTTGCGACATTTCCGTGAACGAATCCGCTGCGCCGCAGGCTCAGCAGCAACAACAGGCGCCGAAGACGCAGACGGCCGGCGCCGGCATTGGCGGCGGCCAGGCGACGCGCATGTACACCGTGCAATCCGGGGATACGTTATCGAAAATCAGCAAACAGTTCTACGGGAACGCCAACGAATACATGAAAATCTTCGAAGCGAATCGCGACCGGCTGCAGAGTCCGGACAAGATTCAAGTGGGTCAGCAGCTAACGATTCCGGAGTAAGTCAATGGATTGGATGAACGCAGTCAGCGACCTGGTTCAGCGGTATTCGGGGCAGGGCGGTGGAACGGCCGCCGCGCCGGCCGACCCGCACGGCGATTATCAAACGGTGGTGCAGAATGCGCCGCCCTCGGCGGTGGCCGGCGGATTGTCGCAGGCCTTCAGAAGCGATCAGACACCCGCGTTTCCGGACATGCTTGCAAACCTCTTCGGCCACTCGGATCCGAATCAGCGAGCCGGTCTGTTGAACCGGCTGATCGGGTCCGCCGGGCCCGGCATTCTCGGCTCGCTGGGCGGCGGCCTTTCGGGATTGCTCGGCGGCGGACAAGTGACGCCGCAACAGGCGAGCCAGGTTTCGCCGGAGCAGGTGAAACAAATCGCCGCTCACGCGGAGCGGCAAAACCCATCCATTGTGGATGAGGTGAGCAGCTTCTACGCGCAGCATCCCGACGTGGTGAAAGCGGTCGGGGGACTCGCACTGACAATCGCTCTTCAACACATACTGCAACGAAGGTAAGGGATAACTGATGCGTTGGACACCGGGAGGCATTAGTAACGACGTCGAAGATCGCCGGGATTCGAGCGGTGGTGGCGGCGGCTTCGGCGGATTCGGCGGAATCCATTTAGGCATCGGCGGCATGATACTGGTCGCCGTACTGAGCTTGGTGTTCCATCAGAATCTGTTTACGGCGCTAACGTCTTCCGGTCCTGCGCCGGGCGCGTCGGCTCCGGATACGACGCGAGACGCGGCCGAGCAGCCGGAGATGCAGTTCGTCTCATTCGTGCTCGATGACGTGCAGAAGACATGGGAGCAAATGCTGCCCGCGCAGGCGGGTGTGCAGTACCGGCATGCGAAGCTCGTGGTCTACCGCGACAGTATCGATTCGGCCTGCGGGATGGCGCAATCGGCAACGGGTCCGTTCTACTGTCCCGAGGACGAAAAGGTATATCTCGACCTATCGTTTTTCCAGGAGCTGAGCCAGCGTTTCGGCGCCCCTGGCCAATTCGCGCAAGCTTATGTGATCGCGCACGAGATTGGCCACCATGTTCAAAAAATCCTGGGAATTGAGCAGAAGTATTCCAACTTAGTCGAGACAAATCCGAATGCGCGCAATCGCCTCTCGGTCGGGTTGGAGTTGCAGGCCGATTGTTTCGCGGGGGTTTGGGGTCACTCCACGGAGCAGAGAGGCATCCTGGAGAGCGGCGACGCGCAATCGGCGTTGCAGGCAGCGGCGGCGGTGGGTGACGACCGGTTACAGCGCATGGCGACCGGCCACATCAGTCCCGAAACCTTCACTCATGGCAGTTCGGCCCAGCGCGATCAATGGTTCAATACCGGTTTCCAAAGCGGCGATATTGGGGCGTGCAAGACATCGAACGCGTTCTAGTTGGACAAGAGCCGCCGATTAACGCCAAAAGTGATTCGAGTTGAGGGGAGAGGCAATGTTCGGGTTTGTGAAACGGAGTTTCAACCGGTTTCTGGATGACGATTGCACTACTATGTCCGCGGCGATCGCATATTACACAACATTCTCGATCGCGCCGTTACTGCTGATTGTGATTGCCGTTGTGGGACTTATCTTTGGCCACGACGTGGTACAGCACCAAATACAGGACCAGGTTCAGGGACTTATCGGCAAGGGATCGGCGGCGCAGGTCGGCGCGATGGTGGAGAGCGCGGGCAAGCATGCCTCCACCGGAGTGATCAGTGTGGTGCTCGGCGTAATCGCGCTGCTGGCCGGCGCTACCGGGGCATTCACACAGCTTCAATCTTCTCTAAATCGCGTCTGGCGCGTTAAGCCGGATCCGAATCGAGGTGGCGTGAAGGCGTTCATCGGCGTACGAATTCTCTCACTCGGAATGATTTTCGCGGTTGCCTTTCTCTTAGTGGTCTCTCTGGCGGCGAGCGCGGCAATCTCCGCACTCGGCACCTTCATGAGAGGTTACCTGCCGCAGGGACTTTCCGGGGCTCTGTTACAAGCCATAGGATTTGTCGCGTCTTTCGTGATTCTGGCGGCGTTGTTTGCGTGTATGTTCAAGGTGCTGCCGGATGCGCGCATTGAATGGCGGGATGTGTGGATCGGCGCGGGTTTGACTTCGCTGCTGTTTACGATCGGCAAAACACTCATCGGCATCTACCTCGGACATAGCGGTGTAGCGAGCGCGTATGGCGCCGCGGGTTCGTTTGTGCTGATTGTGCTGTGGATCAATTACTCGGCGCTGATTTTCCTTTTGGGCGCCGAACTGACCGCGGCATGGAGTGAGGCGCACTCGCGTCCCGCCGCGCCGAAGCCCGGTGCGGTGCGCGTGAACGTGGAAGAAAAGGTAGAACCGCCGCGTCGAGCGGCTTAGTTGCGTGTGATGGCTAGGTCCCCGGACCGGATGGTTCCACCACCTGGCGGGAGCCGCCGGCATTCGGTAGGGGATTGTACCAGTCGATCTTCCGCGTCAGGTACATCGTCGCAGCCACTGCGAGGAAGCTGGCGATGGCGCCGATGAGCAGCGCATTATCCTCAGCCCGCAACAGCATATAGATCAAGACATACAAGACTGAAAATAACGAATGCGCGGAGCCCCTGTGCCCGGCTCGCAAACACGGCGCCCGCGTTTGCGGCAAGTAGGGCCACAGTCACTCCGCCCGCAATCAGGAATGCCCAGTCGAAGCCGACCCTTTCCGCCAGCGACAGCAACAGCAGGTAAAATGATTTGCGCGATTCCAACCAGAATGTATTGCGCCGGGTGAACTCGCTTGGCGGTTGCGACCTCCATTGCGAAATACGAGAGGAAAATCAGCCCAACGAAGAGCAACACGTACTTGAGGCATCGATTCACGGACTGATATGGATCCGCTACCTGGATGAAGGATGTGCCAAGCGCGGTGGTCTCAAGCCCGGCGATGGAGTCCGCCGGACCTTCGGAGCGCACTGCGCGTGCAATGAACGGGATGAACCACTCCGCCGTATACCCGTTTCGCGAGATTGATCGCCTCGCCGGCAGAAAACCTCCATCGAAGCCCGGATTCGGCCAGTCGCCCTGCGCGGCGAGGCGAGTCGTCTTTCCATACGAAAGAACAGCGACGCGTTGTGCGCCTGAAAACTTCATGTTGGACGTCACATGAAAGCGTGAACCTCGGATTGCCGTCGCATCGATCCTGGTCCCCAGCAACTTCAGCGCGCGACGCCCCTTCTGGTCAGTGCCGATTCCAAGCTCCGGCAGTGTGGACGACGGTGCCAGCACGGCAAGCTTGCCGTCGGCCGTTATTCTCGCGTCGTCCACTGCTCCCCGGAGATAGGTGGCGCCGACGACGAGCTCGCCTCTTTCCCAATCTAACTCGACGCCAGGAGGTATGGCGGAGGGCTCCGCGGTGAGGTCGAAGGTGGCATCGAACGCCAGATCCGCACGGAATACAGGGACTTTAAACAGCGACCGCCGGCGCTCCTCAGTTACGGTCTTGAGCACCGCCGAGCCTTCCGCGGGGAACACTATGTACACGTCGCGGGAAGACGAGCTTGCGGGCGACCGTCCTTTGTACGGAACCACAAGAGTGGGGCCAAGAAAGGTCTGTTGGCCGCCGCTATACCCGCTGATTTGGCGAACAACTTCAGCGGAGCGATTGGTCCGCTCTTCGACCAGTCCTCCCAGGAAGGCTGCGGGGACGGTCATCGCGAGAGCAAGGCCGCAGACCACGATCAGTTTCACGCCGATGGAGCGGCCTCTGACTGCCCTTCCTGCAACTGGCGGTGTAGTCAAAATACTACTCATTCACTATCCCTTTCTTCTAGCATTGTCTATAGAAGTACTTTAAAAGATAAAGTAAACGCTGTCAAGATGTCATTCGCCGGCAATTCCGGGATACGCTGGAACAATGACTGCGAGCACCGCGTCGATCCTGGTACCGGGCGTTCTCTTTGTGGCAACTCTCATTCGCTCGTCTCTAGGATTTGGCGAGGCGCTGGTTGCCGTGCCTGTCCTCGCGCTGCTCATTCCCGTTAATGTGGCAGCGCCGGTAGCTGTGATGGCGTCGATCACTGTGGCCTTGATCGTTATCGCGCAGGACTGGCGCAAGGTCTACGCAGGGACCGCGGTCCGGCTCGTGCTGCCGACACTGTTGGGCATTCCTCTGGGCCTGATGGTCCTGAGGGCTGGAGCGGAATCTGTTGTCAAAGGTGCGTTGGCGCTGGTGATTCTTGTGTTCTCGGCGTACTCGTTACTCGCCGGTCAACAGCGTCAGTTGAAGGACGACCGATTTGCCTGGCTATTCGGATTTGGCGCAGGTGTTTTAGGGGGCGCTTACGGTATGAATGGCCCTCCACTGGCTCTGTACGGCTCGCTCCGCGGATGGTCGCCACAACATTTTCGCGCGACTTTGCAGGGTTACTTTCTTCCGGCCAGTGTCGCGGGATTGTGCGGTTACTGGCTTGCCGGCCTGTGTACGTCCACGGTTAGCCGCTTGTACCTCTGGTCGTTGCCTTTAGTCATCGTCGCGACGTTCCTGGGGCGAGCGATCAACGCCCGGATTGGCGCGGCCCGTTTCGTGCGCTACGTGCATGGCGGGCTCATTGCGATTGGGTTCGTTTTGCTGTCACAGGCGTTTGTCAGGTAATCCATTCGCCTTTCGATGGACCTTTTACACCCGGCTGTTGTTCTCGTCGCGCTCCATTCGCCTTTCGATACACCTTTTACCGCTTCCTGACGGTCGCGGCTCCGTTAGCAGAATAAAGTACATACGGAGCCCTGACCGTGAGGGAGCGGTAATAGGTGCCGGGCATTCGAGCGCATTTTGAAGTCGGCATAAGAGCAATTCGATATTTTTTCACAACCCCGTAAGGAAGCGGTAAAAGGTGCCGCGGCTCCTCCATCCGAGTACCCTAAACCAGCATCTTACTAACAACGTTCCCGGCGACGTCCGTCAGCCGGAAATCGCGACCCATGTGGTGATATGTCAATCGTGTATGGTCGAGACCCAGGCAATGCAGAATTGTCGCCTGCAGATCGTGAACATGCACCTTGTCCTCTACCACATTCATGCAGAGCTCATCCGTTTTTCCGATGACCTGCCCGCCCTTGATGCCGCCGCCCGCCAGGAACAAACTGTACGCGAGCGGATGATGGTCGCGGCCCGCATTGTTCGCGTCGCGCGGATCGCGAATCTCCACCATCGGGGTGCGCCCAAACTCGCCGCCCCAAACCACCAGCGTCTCGTCGAGCAGGCCCCGCTCTTTCAAGTCCTGTAGCAGTGCCGCTGTCGGCTGGTCCGCGATATCGCAGTTCTTTTTCAGCTTGCGATTCAAATCCGTATGGTCGTCCCAGCTCGCGTGCGTCAGCATCACGAAGCGCACGCCGCGCTCCACCATCCGCCGCGCCAGCAGGCAATTTGTCGCGAACTGCCGCGTCGGCGCCTTATCCACGCCGTACATCGCGAGCGTCTCCGGCTTCTCCTTCGAAAAATCCAACAGCTCCGGAGCCGCGATCTGCATACGGAAGGCGAGTTCATAACTCGCGATGCGTGACGCAATCTCTTCGTCGCCCGTCTGCGCCCGGTGCTCCTCGTTCAGATCCTTCAGCGCATCCAACTCCGCTCGCTGCATCTCCTTCGTTACTCCCGGCGGATTCGAAAGATACAGCACCGGATCGCCGGAGCTCCGAAACACGACGCCCTGATACGTCGATGGCAAAAACCCGCTCGCCCAATTCCCCGTGCCTCCGCTCGTCCCAACGCCCGACCCCAACACCACAAAGCCCGGCAGGTTCTGCGATTCGCTTCCCAGACCGTATAACACCCATGCGCCCATCGTCGGACGCCCCACCTGTATGCTTCCGCCGAACAGCAAGAGTTGGCCCGGATGATGATTGAAGGCATCGGTGTACATCGAACGGACCAGGCACAAGTCGTCGGCGCGCGAGCCGATGTGCGGGATATAGTCCGAAAATTCGATGCCGCTCTGCCCGTAGGGCTGAAAGGTGCGCGGGCTCGCAAGCACCGCGGCATTCGGCTTCGTGAACGCCAGCCGCAGATCCTTGGTCATTTCGGCTGGTAGCGGCTTGCCGCTCCACTTTTGCAACCCCGGCTTTGGGTCGAACAGGTCGATCTGACTCGGGCCTCCTTCCATGAACATGAAGATCACGTTCTTGGCCTTTGCGGGAAAATGCGGAGCCTTCGGCGCCAGTGGATTCACCACTGTCTCAGCGCGCCCCTCCCGCTCCATCAATTGCGCCAGCGCGGCAATGCCGATTCCACCCGCGCACTCGCGGAAGAAACTTCGCCGCGTCTGAATTCTCCGGAACTCCTGCGCGTCCATGACTTACTCCTTGGTTATGAACTCGTCTAAGTTGAGCAGCACGCGGCTAACCTCGAGCCACGCACTTACTTCGCCGCGCGCCTGAACGGCGTCGTCATAGTATTTCCCCAACCGCTCGCGCTCGTGCGCATTCGGCTCGCGGCCCAGCGTCAGGGCAAAGGCAAACCTTAGCCGCTCGCCGAATGCTCCCGTGCTCTCGTGCGTCACCCGGTAGGCCAGCGCCTGAGCCGCTTCGTAAAAAACCGGATCGTTCATCAGATTGAGGGCCTGCAGCGGAGTATCCGTGCGCTTGCGCCGCGAGCATGAAAGCGACGCCGAAGGCGCATCGAAGTTGGTGAGCTGCGGATACGGCGTCGTCCGCTGAAAATGGATATACAAGCCGCGGCGATATCGATCGGCGCCCGTGCTCTCCTCCCACTTCACGCTGCCCGCGTAACTCAACTCCGCGACTCCCTTCGGCTGCGGCGGCCGCACGCTCTTCCCGCCAATGCGCAAATCCAAAAGGCCCGATGCATATAGAGCCTCATCGCGCACCAGCTCCGCCGGAAGCCGCAGCCGCGACATCCGTGAAAGCAGCGCATTCTCCGGATCTTTCGCCGCGACGTCGGGCCGCGCCGCCGAACTCTGCCGGTACGTCGCGGACGTCACCATCAGCCGCACCATCTGCTTGCGGCTCCAGCCGTCCTTCACGAACTCCGTCGCCAGCCAATCCAGCAATTCCGGGTGCGACGGCCGGTCGCCCTGGGTTCCGAAATCCTCACTGGTGTTCACCAGCCCCCGACCGAACACTTCCTGCCAGATGCGATTCACTTCCACGCGCGCCGTGAGCGGATTCTCCGGTGCGACGATCCACTTGGCCAGCGTCAGCCGGGTTGCCGGACCGGCGGGCAGGGAAGGCAGAAACTCCGGTGTCCCCGGCTGCACTTCGTCGCCATGCTCCCGCCAGTCGCCCTTCACGTGAATGTAGGTCTTGGGAGGAGTGTCGTTCTCCAGTAGGACAGGCGCAAAACTGATATGTGCCGTCTGCGCTGTCAACTTACTCAACTTACTCCGCAGGTCACCCAACTTGAAGCCGTTGCAGTAATCTTTGGGAAACAGGTTGCCGCACGACGAGATGGCATAGTCCCTCATCGCGAGCTGCTGGACTTCGCTGCGCTTCGCCGGGTCCAGGAACAGCACTTTCCGCGCATTATCCACGTTATGCGTGAACTCGCCGTAAGCGAAGTCCCAGTCCTGATGCTCGCCCGGATGCAACGCGGCATAACGCAGGTGGTCTTCCCATTCCGCTTGTAGGCGCGAAATCTGATACTCGTCCAGGAGTTCCCGCCGCTGCTTGTCATAACCCGGCTTCGCCGCCAGGTACGGGCCCAGTTCACCCGGTTCCGGCGCCGGAATGTTGACTTCTTCCTGCGTGTTGAAGAACGCGCTCAGCCGGTAAAAGTCCCGCTGTTTGATGGGGTCGTACTTATGGTCGTGGCACTGTGCACAACCTACGGTCAGTCCGAGCCAGACCGTGCCGAGCGTCGCCGTCCGATCCAGAACCTGCTCATCGCGGAACTGCTCGGGATCCGTGCCGCCCTCGCGATTCGTCAGCGTGTTGCGGTTGAAACCGGTGGCGATCAAGTTGTCGATGGTGCGATTGGGCAACAGGTCCCCGGCGAGCTGTTCGACAGTGAATTCGTCATACGGCATGTCGTGGTTGATCGCATCGATCACCCATTCGCGATACCGCCACGCCCATGGACGGGAGCGGTCCTTCTCATATCCATCGGAATCCGCGTATCGCGCCAGGTCCAGCCACTGCCGCGCCCATTTTTCGCCGAAATGGGGCGACGCCAGCAACCGGTCCACCTGCCGCTCGTACGCATCGGGGCGAGTGTCGCTCAAGAATGTCGACATCTCATCGGGGCTCGGAATGAGGCCGGTGAGGTCGAGTGATAAACGTCGCAGCAGGGTCTGCTTATCGGCTTCGCGCGAAGGTGCAATTCCTTCGCTCTCGAGCTTCGCCAGCACAAAATTGTCGATCGGGTTGCGGGTCGCACGCTTCACCTTGGGAACCGCCGGATGCTGAATCGGAGCAAAACTCCAATGCACGGCCGTTTGGTACACGAGCCCTTCGTCGATCCACGCCTTGAGTTTCGCCACCTCGTCCGCCGTCAGCCGCGCGCCGATCGGAGGCATCACAATCGGTCCTTTTCCCGAAACAAGGGGAACGATTTTGGCGGAGACCTTCAGCGCTTCCTCGCGCCTGTCCAGCCGCACTCCCTTCATCTGCTGCTGCGGACCGTGACAGCCGAAGCAGCGCTTCTCCAGGATGGGTTGAATGTCGCGGGCAAAGTCCACCCGGCCGGCGGCGAAACCGCTGACGGCGAACAACAGCAGGAACCCAGCGCGCAGCATGGCTAACATTATAGTTGCGATGAAGCCTTGAGCGGCGTCCAGCCCCGCAATTCAACGCCGGAAGATGTTTCACAAGTCCGCGACGGTCGCGGTTCCGTGCGCATAGCCGATTAACTTCAGCTCCTTCGGGCCCATCACGTTTAACGCTTCGCGAGGCTGCCAGTCCGGCGAGCAGTCAAAATGCGGGATACGCTCCATCAGATCCGAGAGGGCCACGCGCGCTTCGATGCGGGAGAGCGCGGCGCCCAGGCAGAAATGAATTCCGTGGCCGAAAGCGACGTGCGGATTCGGATCGCGGGTGATGTCGAAACGATCGGGGTCTCTGAACTGCGCGGGGTCGCGATTCGCCGAGCCGACCACCGGCAGCACCAGAGCGCCCTTCGGTATGCCGTTGAAGTCCCTGGTGGGCACACGATAGACGAACTGCAGGGGCGAGCGAAAGCGCAGCACTTCTTCGATCGCGCGCGGCAGTAGCGCCGGCTCGCCGCGGAGTTGCTGTTGCGCCGCCGGATGCTCGCTCAAGCAGATCACAGCGTTGGCGATGAGATTGGTTGTGGTATCGTTGCCCGCCACCAGCAGTAATTGGAAGAAGCTGAGGATTTCCTGCGCCGAAAGTTGGCTGCGGTGAAGCTGAGTCAGCAACCCGCCGGAGCCGAGCCATGCCGGAAGCGCGCCGGACATCTCTTCGGTCACGGCGAAGTATTCCTTTGCCGCCTCTGCTTGCCTGGCAGCGTCGAATGCTGTGTAGCTCAGGCGCAGGATGGCCTCGCTCCAACGCCGGAATCGCTGCCACTCGGAAAGCGGAATCCCCAGCATGCTGGAGATCACCTGCATGGGTAGCGGCGCGGCGTAATCTTCCACGAGGTCGAACTCGGGTTTCGCCAGCGCGGCATCCAGCAGCGTGCGCGAGAGTTCGCGAATGCGCGGCTCCAGCGCTGCGACAGTGGCCGGCGTGAAGGAGCGCAGAATCATGTCGCGCAGCTTGGAGTGGCGCGGCGGATCGAAAAAAATTAACCATTCCGGACGCGGATAACCGCCGGTCATCGGATCGGAGCTGAAGGTTTCCGGATCGCTGAGAGCGCGCTTCACGGCCTCATACCCGAACATCATCCACAGACCAGTGCGTGGGTCGCGAGCCACCGGCATCATGGCGCGCACCTGCGCGTACAAGGGGTACGGATTGCGCCGGACCTCCGGTGACATCAGGTCTATCATTCGACCATAGTAAGCGGAAAACGATGCGCTGGCCACGCGGCCACTTCTCGTTTGTTCATTCCCGGAGGCACAATAGAACCGTGAGGCGAGGCTGGGCAGTATTCGGGACATTGGCATTGGCGGGGGTGCTGCACGCCGAGTGGAAGATCGTCACGCGCACTGACGGCCGCGTCACCACGGAGTACTTCAAAGGAAAACTGGAGCGCACGGATTCGCCCGGCGGCTACACCACGGTTCTGGATTCCGGGCAGCGGCGTCAGTTTGCCTGGCGCGCCGGCCGTAAGGAGTACACGGTGATGGAATGGCCGCCCCAGCCGACTGTGCCGCCGGCGGCGGGGCCGGTGATTACGCTCGAGCGGACCACCATCGACACCGGCGAGCGCAAGCAAAGTTTCGGTCGCACGGCGCGGCATCTGATTTCTACAACGAAGCGCAGTGACGCCCCGGGCATCAACACGATCGACGCCTGGTATATCGACGTTCCGAATTTGCCGGCCGGAAAACGCGGCAGCGCGGTGGCCGTGCTGACCACGGGCAGCACAGGAGAGCATCCGGCGATTCCGCACATTGAAGTGAAGCAGACAGGTCCCGCGCCTACGGGATTGGTTGTCTACCAGAAAATGAAAATGGATTCTCCGAGGCTGCGCGAGATCGTTACGGAAGTCACCGAGTTACAGGAAACCAATCTGCCGGACAAGTTGTTCGCACCGCCCGATGGTTATAAACGCGTCGCTGCGCTCTCGAAGTAACATGCGGCGAGCCAACGTTTTTCATTTAGCTACGTCAACTCAAAGGTGCAGCCGCTGTTCAGCGACACTATCGTTTACGAGTCGCCGCTGGTTCGAATCGGCGCGTTTCGATGTCACCGCGAGTATCCGAATTTCCGCGACACCGGACCCGCGCAGAATGATTGCTTCGTGTTTCCCCGCACCGCCGTGCAGATTGAGCATGAGGGCGCCGCGCCATTTGTCGCGAATCCGAACACCGTGACGTTTTATAACAAGTCGCAGTGTTATGTACGGCATCCCATCAGCGAACGCGGCGATGAGTGCGACTGGTTCAGCGTGCGCCGGGAGTCTGGCGGGGAGGCGCCGTTCCGGCGGCATCGCGGGCTCTGTGACGCGAAGACGTATCTATTGCAGCGGCGGCTGTTCGACGCCGTCTCGTGCGGTTCGCTGAATGATGCGATGACGGTGGAAGAGACGGTGCTCCTGCTGCTGGATCGGGTCAAGGGAGCGCCGGCGGCGGTTCAGCGAAGCGTGCGTGCTCGCAGCGTGGTGCATGAGGCCGAGTGCCTGCTGGCGGGGCATTTCGAGCAGGATCTGGATTTGAGCACAATCGCGAATCGTGTCGGCGTATCGGCGTATCACTTGTGCCGGTTGTTTCGCGGGTACACCGGTTTCGCGGTACATCAATATCTGCGGCAATTACGGATTCGGCATGGCTTGGAACGCGTGTGCGATAGCGAAGCGCCGCTGAGCCGGATTGCGGTGGACCTCGGGTTCACTCATCATAGCCACTTCACCAGCGCATTCCGCCGCGACTTTGGGGTTACTCCCTCGGAATTACGACGTTCGCAGCAGCGATGCCGAAGACTTGATATACTAAGTGGGAATGTACAAATCCCAATACACCCCGGAAGAAGCACAGGAACAGTTTCGACTGATTGATGAAAGTTCGCACCACCAGGCTCGCAAGGATCGCGTAAAGCGGTATATTGAACGCCGAACTGTGGACAGCTCGGAGGTTGTCGAGAACTAATAGCTCCACACAAGATCAAGAGCCCGGTTCGGTTATGCCGAATCGGGTTTTTTCTTTTCTGAGCGTTACTTGCTTGCGATCCCCGACGAGATCAGAAAAATTCGGCCTGAGTGGTAGCCTTTGACTCCGCTCCACGCCGCTGTGATGAGGAGGTCTGTGGAGCCGTCTCCATCTACATCGCCGATCCCCATGGCGTCGAAGCCCAGGGTGTCTCCCGGTATGCGGCTCGTGTAGGTGGCTAGCAGCGCTCCGGTTTTTCCGGAATAGAGGTAAGCTCGTCCGGCGGAATTCGCTTGCGCGCTGTACTGCCAGGACCCAATGATGAGGTCGGGGCGGCCATCGCTGTCGACGTCACCGGCTATGGAGGCGCTAGTGCCGAAGCCTTCACCCGGGGTCTCGCCCGTGAGCGTGAAGAGCCGGCGGCCGTCTTTGCCGGAGTGCAGGTAGATGCGTCCGGCTCCGGGCGCTTTGCCGCTATCCGCGAAATCGGATGCGAAGACGTCGGGGACGCCGTCGCCATTCAGGTCGCCCGGGACGGAGACGAACATCGCGCCCAGCGCCTGTCCGCCTTCTTCGGCATCGAAGGTGAAGGCGGGAGTTGCGGTGAGCGAGCGGTAGACATAAGTGCGGCCGTGACGCTTCGTTCCAGCCTGCGGCGCGCCGACGACGAGCATCGTGCCGCCTTGGCCGCCGTGACCCGTGACCGCCGCGCCGAAACTATCGCCTTCCCGTTCGCCGCTGAGTTTCAACAGCAGCGCGCCGTCGTGTCCGGAAAAAATGTACGCGGCGCCGGTCCGCTTGTTGTGGCCGGGTGCGCCGACGATCACATCGTCATAACCATCGTGGTTGACATCGCCCGCACGATCCACGTGCCGCCCGAAACCGTCAGCCGCGTTTTCAGCGGAGAGGGTCACCAGCACCTTGCCGTCTTTGCCGGAGAGAATGTAGGCTCTACCCGCGCCGGGTGCGCTGGCGACCACATCGGGAGTGCCGTCGCGATTGGCGTCGCCCGCCGCTTCGATGCCTAGGCCGAGTTGGTCGCCCGGCTTGCCATCGACGGTCCAGAGCAGCTTGCCGGATTTCGTGGAGTAGACGTAGACGCGTCCGGCATTCTCTCCATGGCTGGGCGCGGAAGTGACGAAATCGGAAACGCCATCGCCATCCACGTCGCCGATCGGCCGCGCGATCCAGCCGAACTGATCGCCGCCCGCTTCCCCATCCCATTCGCGGATGATCTTGACGCGCTCGACGAAGGGATTGTCGAAGTCCGCCGGTCGGGGAAGCAGCGCGGTAAAGTGTGGGTCGGAGCGCATGGCCGCGAATTCCGGCGCGACCTCCGCTTGCGTGAGATCGAGCTTGTGAGTCGCCTTGGCCTTGGCCAGCCACTCGAGCGCCGCGGTGGTATCGTGCTTTGCGCCGTAATCGATGGCGATGTTGAGGAGCGGTGCAATCATTTCGGGTTGCACTTCGAGAGCATGGCGATACGCGGCGATGGCGTGATCGAGATCCTTGGTGCGGTCGTAGGCGACGCCCAGGTTACGCCACGCGCGACCGTTGGCCGGGTCCTGCTTGACGATGACCTCGAGGAGTTTGGCGGCTCCGGCAGCGTTGCCGGACTGGAGGAGAGCGAGGGCGTCGGCGAGGGTCGGGTCTGTGGGAGCGGCCAGGAGGAGGATGGCTGCGAAGAATTTGAGGGCCACGGGGGCAGGGTACAGCGCCCGGGGATACGGGCGCTGTCAAAATGATGCGCGCCGGTGCCGCCCCGAGGAGAATCGGGGATATACCTGCGACAGGAAGAGGGCGGTCAAGATTTCTTTTCGTTTGCTTCCAGTTGTGATAGTGTTGCCGGGCAATGGCTACTCGTCAACGCCTCGTCATTTGTCTGGATGGCACCTGGAACCTGCAGGATAGCTCGACCAATGTTCTGCACCACTTCAACCTGACGTTTCGGGGGATGGCGGCGGACGGGCTGGAGCAGAAGAAGTATTATCACCGCGGGGTGGGCACGGGCGTGCTGGACAGCATCACGGGCGGCGGCTTCGGTTTCGGACTGGAGCAGAACGTTCGCGATGCATATGACTGGCTGGTGGAAAACTATCACGACTACGACGACGGTACCGGCGACGAGATCTACATTTTCGGATTCAGCCGCGGGGCATACACCGCGCGGTCGCTGGTGGGCTTCATCAGCCTGTGCGGTCTGCTTCGCCGCGGGGCTCCCCAGACGGTCAGCGAGTTGTGGGACAACTACTGCGTTCTGGGGCGCGAGAAAGAGGAGCGCCACAGCGTATGGGACTGGATCTTTCCGCCGGCTACGCCACGTATGGCTCCGATTGCGGACCTCACGCCGGACCCGTGGGCTCCCGAGATGCATCCGCGGCGGTCTCCGCGGAACTCGGCCGAGGAGTTGCTGGTGCATTGGTCGCGGCGCGTTCGGATCACCTATCTCGGCGTTTACGATACCGTCGGAGCCATCGGGTGGGACGCGCTGGCGATTCCGGGGCTCACCAGCAAGATTGCCCTTCACAATAATGTGCGGCCGACCTCGTTAATTCAGCATTGCCGTCACGCCTTGGCGATTGACGAGCATCGCAGCAGCTTCAATCACACTCCGTTTCTCGCTTTCGTGGGGCATGAGGCGGACAAGCGCGAACTGGAGAGCAGCGGTTTCGGAGACACGACGCAGCCGGAAGCCGAGCGGGTGCGGAAAATGTGGGCCGGGAAGATCGAGCAATGCTGGTTTGTGGGCGCGCACTCCAATATCGGCGGCGGGTATGACGACAACCGGCTCGCGCAAGCGCCGCTGCGGTGGCTGCTGGACGGCGCGCGTAAAACGGTGCGGCCGGACGGCACGGAGCAGCGGTTGCTAGAGTGCGAAGACGTGACGATCGACTGTTTCCCGTCGCGCAAAGAGCAACAGCCGACCGATTCCTATGCGCAGTTCGCGCCGCCGCTGTGGACGAAGATTTTGCGCGCGAAGCCGAACTACCGGACCATGTGCCCGGAGAGTTTGCCGCAGGCGAGTGCCAAAACCGATGAGCGCGGCTTCACGATGGAGTCAATCCACGAGACCATCCATGACACCGTGGCGCAGTATTGGGCAGGCGGTGCGGTGCCGCCGAACCTCTGGTCGGGATTGGGGCGGCTGGGTAAGACGATTGCCGATGCGCAGCCGGCACAGCATCGATGGCTTGCCGCGAAGTGGGGCGAGTATGTTGCGGTGGTGCTCTGGGCGTCGCTTGCGGCAGGCGGCCTTTTCGCGGTGGAGCAGTTGATCGGCGTGGCTCCGGCGCTGGATGGGAGCGTCGGCGCATGGTCGTGGAATCTCACGGCGGGTTTGTGGGCGGCCATGGCGATTGCGTTGGTGCTGCCGCTGATCGATTGGGGCGAAAGTTTGTGGGGCTTCGACGCGGCGCTGAAGGGCGCGAATCCCAGGGAGCGCGCCTCGCTGGACGCCATGTACTGGCTGCGCGCCATGGGGTTCGTGTTGCTCGCATTTGGAACCGTGCACGTGGTGACGCGACTGGTTCCGGCGGGATGGCGCTATGACTGGAATTTCCTGCTGACGTTCGCGAAATCCTACTGGCGCGTTCCGGTCGCGGCAGGAGTTGGGGCTTGCATCGCGGCGATGTTCAATCGCAAAGTTCCCTGGAAGGGATTTGCCTGGCTGGCGATCGGCGGCCCAACGGTGGCGGCGGCGATTGCGCTGATGCTTTATGCGGTGGGGGCAGGTGCGCATGGCATGTTTCCGGAACTGTCCGGCGGAGCGGCGCCGGCAAGTGTCACCCGGCTGTCATTCGCTGGTGTCTTGCTGGCCTTGCAACTGTCTGGAGTTTTTTTGTGGCGGTCCCTGGTGTGGAATGCGGAGCCGATGGGCAAGGCGAACCTGGGGTCGATCGTGGCGCTGCAGATGTGCTCCAGCGGGCGGAAAGTGAAAGCGCAACTGGATGACTGGACCGCGCGGCTGGACTCGGCGAGGAAGGCTGACCCGGCCGGCAAGGCGGCGCAGAGAATGCGGGCATTGGTACGCGAGGCTCTTTGGCGCGACATGCTCGGGTTCATTCCCGTCTACTCGATAGTGTTGTTGTTCGGGTTGTGGTTTTGTGGACGGCTGTTCGGGGTCGGCGCTTCTGTAATGGATTGGTGGTGGACGCCGGTGGCGCTGGTCGCGGCTGCTGATTATCTGGAGGACCTGTGCCACTTGCGGTATTGCGCCTTGCATGAGCGGCAGGCGAACATTCCGAACGCACTGGCGGCGTTTTCGTTTGTTATGTCTTGCGTGAAGTTTCTGGGCTTTGGAGCCGCGGCGTTGTTTACCACAGCGGCGATTGTGTGGGGCACGCTGCAATTGCGCACGCGATCTTTCCTGGATGGGGAAACGGGCGCATCGCTAGGTTTAAGCGACCCGTTCGGCGACTGGCGGGCGAAGATCGCGTTTGCGATTACCTGGGTTGTGGCAGCGGTGGTTCTTGCGATCGTCGCCGGTGCCGTCTTTTACCGCCGGAAGAGGGGCTTCGGAGGCGGGGACGCAGATAAACGACGATGAAATTAATGTCATCGTCGTTCATCCGCGTCGTCCTCTTTTATTTGTTCGGCGTCGGAATAGTGACGGCCGGGATGTTCTGCTCCCTCACCAGCTTATTGAACGCAGCTACGTCGGTTTTAAGGAGGCCGTCCAGTTTGTTGACCTGGGCGTTGGTTTGCGTAGCCACATCCTCATATACCTGATACGACTGCTGGGTGGGCGCGTTGTCGCTGCTTTCAATTACTCCCATCACATATGCCAGCTTATTGTTCAGCTTGATCGGGAAGTTGAGAGGATCTTCACTGGCACGGTTCTTGGTCTGATAGAGCTCCTCCTCGACTGAGGCGAGCTTCTTTTCCAGTTCTTTGGCGGCATCTGACACCACCTTGTTATCCGTTCGCTTAGCGTATTCGTCGAGCTGCTTGCGCGCCTCCCTGATTTTAATTACTCCTTCGTTGGCCTGACTCAACTTATCGCGGATCTGCAGCGTCAGGCTAAGCTGCTTGGCATAATCTTCCGTAGTGGTCGTAAGTCGCGGGTCCTTCTTGAGCTCGAAGCTCTGGGTATAGATCTTGCCGTCGACAGTTAGCCGCACCTGATAGTTACCCGGCGAGGCTATCGGCCCGGTGACGCTGCCGGCCCACATGATGAGCCCGGGGAAGGTAGTCGCGTCGGGGTAGCGTAAATTCCAGATGAAGCGGTTCATGCCTGCATTTGCCGGCGCGCGCGCCGGTCCGGCGAAGGCCCGGAACGGGTTCTCTTCGGGAATCGCTCCCTCAGTCACTTGCGGACGCGGAGCTTCGTTGCTCGAGAACTTGTGGACCACCTTTCCGGCGCCGTCCAGGAATTCGAGCGTCAACTCGCCCTTCGGCTTGTCTTTCAGCCAGTAATAGACCACTGCTCCGGCGGGTGGATTCTCACCCACCGCCGCGGCTCCGCGCCCTCCGCCGAAACGGCCGCCACCCATGCGGTATGGGTCTTTGGGCTTGAATAAGTGCGCGGCTTCGGTGGCGACGGAATCGTTGATCTGATAGACAAGCGGCATGTCGTCAAGCACGTAGAAGGCGCGGCCTTGCGTGCCCACCACCATATCCTTCTCGCGCTTGTGGAACTGGATGTCGGTAATCGGGACAATGGGGATGTTCTGCTGGAAGGATTTCCAGTTGGCCCCGTCGTCGAAGGAGATGAAGAGCCCGAGCTCGGTTCCCGCCACTAACAGCCCGCGATGGTTGGGATCTTCGCGAATAACTCGCGTGAAATGGTCGTCGGGGATGCCATTGACGATCTTGGTCCAGGTCTTGCCGTAGTCATTGGTCTTGTATAAGTACGGGCGGAAGTCGTCTAACTGATAGTTAGTTGCGGCGACGAAGGCTGTGCCCGCGTCGAACGAAGACGCATCGATGGAGTTGATGCGGATCCACTCGGGCATCCCTTTCGGAGTTACATTGTCCCAGTGCTTGCCGCCGTCGCGGCTGAGGTGTACCAGGCCATCGTCGCTGCCCACCCAAAGAACGCCGGCCGTTACCGGCGACTCGGCGAAGGTAAAGATGGTGTCGTAATACTCAATGCTGGTGTTGTCCTGCGTGATCGGGCCGCCAGAGGACTTCTGTTTCGACTTGTCGTTGCGCGTGAGATCGGGGCTGATGTCCTGCCAGCTCTGGCCTTCGTTGGTCGTTTTCATCAGCACGTTGGAGCCGATGTAGAGTTCCTTCGGATCGTGCGGCGAAAATGCGATCGGGAAGCTCCACTGGAACCGGTATTTCAGCGTCTCGGCGCCGTAGCCCATGGGATTATCGGGCCATGCATTGACGTTCCGCATCTGGCCGGTGGCATGGTCGTAGCGCGTGATGAGGTTGCCGTAAGAACCTGCGTAGACGATTTGGGAGTTGCGCGGATCCGGCGCGATCCAGCCCGATTCGCCGCCGCCGACGTCGTACCAATCATGGTCCGTGATGCCGCCGCTGGTCGTGCGGCTGGCGATACGCACGGTGGAGTTGTCCTGTTGCGCGCCGTAGATGTGATACGGGAAGTCCTGATCGAGCGCCACGCGATAGAACTGGGCGGTGGGCTGGTTCTCTTCGGTGGACCAGGTGCGGCCGCCGTCAACCGTGATGGTTGCGCCGCCATCGTTGGAGAGAATCATGCGCTGCGGGTTATTGGACGCGATCCAGAGATCGTGCATGTCGCCGTGAGGCGCGCGAATCACCTGGAAGGTGCGGCCGCCATCGGTAGAGCGGAGGGTGCTGGTGTTGTTTACGTAAACGGTATCGGGGCTCTTGGGGTCGGCGAAGATGTGGGAGTAATACCAGGCGCGCTGGCGGAGATCGTTGTCGGTATTGGTGCGGGTCCAGGCGCGGCCGCCGTTGTCGGAGCGGAAAACGCCGCCGTCGCTGGCTTCCACGATGGCATAGACGCGGTCGGGATTGGCGGGGGAGACGGAGACGCCAATGCGGCCGAGAACGCCGCGGGGGAGGCCTGGAGAGCGGCTGATGTCCGTCCAGTTGTCGCCGCCATCGGTGGATTTCCAGAGGCCGGAGCCCGGACCGCCGGAGTCGAACCGCCATGGCTTCCGGCTCTCTTCCCAGAAGGCGGCGTAGAGGACCTTGGGATTATTGGGGTCCATCGAGATATCGACGGCGCCGGCGTTCGGTCCGCGAGTGAGAACGAGTTTCCAGGTTGCGCCGCCGTCCATGGAACGGTAAACGCCGCGCTCGGGGTTCGGGCCCCACAGGTGGCCCAGCGCCGCTACGTAGACGATGTCCGGATTGTGCGGGTGAACGGTGACGTTGCCGATATGATAGGTCTGCTGTAGGCCGACGTTCTTCCAGGTGCGGCCACCGTCAGTGGATTTGTAGACGCCGTCGCCGTACGACGCGTTGCCGCGGACGCAGGCTTCGCCCATGCCCGCATAGACGGTGTTGGGATCCGAGGGCGCGACGGCGATCGCTCCGACGTCCCCATTTTTGAACTGCCCGTCGGAAACGGGAGTCCAGGAGATGCCGCTATCGACCGTTTTCCAGACGCCGCCTCCCGTGCCGCCGAAATAATAGGTGTTGGGCTGCGCGTCGCTGCCGGCAACCGCGACCGAACGGCCTCCGCGGAAAGGTCCGACGAGGCGGAAGCGGAGCTCTTTATAAAGGTCGGGGGATTGGGCGAGAGCCAGGGCGGCCGCGAGGAGCGGGAGGACAAAACGTGTGGGTCTCATAAAACAGGCATCGTATCAGAAAGGGCAGTCGCACGATGCGGGAGTGACGGCTCGGTTCCGAAGGATGCCGACCACATGCGGGTCGGCGCGGTCACCACTGAGCGCGGTTGCTATTGCGAACTCGGGAAAACTTCTTCCCACCGACGAAGAGTATTGTTCCCCTTCGGCTTCCTAATCGTGGTCCGAATGTCTCGTAAGTCCTCGAAATTGCTGACGGAGATTCCGGTATACCGCTTCACCACTGGATCTGGGCGGTAGTCTGCGTGCCGCAACTTCTCGGCCAACGACTCATCGAGGTAGCAGCACACATCGAAAATGCGGTCGCGTGTTCTGACCGGATTAGGTGAAGTACAGATTGTGCAACGGAACATCGGCGAGTAGTTACCGTCCACGCCGAATGCCAAGAGAATTTTGTCACCAGAGCGGAGCCGGCGCACCAAAGGCATTCGCAATCCCGCTGTGTTGTGGATTTGTGCAACTATCGCCTTCGTAGCTTTTACGAACTCCCTCGTGATGGTGAATGAGGCGCGTGATGGCGTCGCAAAGTAGATGTAATCGCACTTCGGGAGTGCGGCTGAAACGGCGATCGGGGCATCCGCAGACATGCCGTTACTCTACCTTATGGGGTGCAACGTAAACGAAAAAACATTTGCGTACCCACACAAGACTCGAAACTGCAACCCTCCAGTTAACATCTGAGGGAAAAGAATGCCTGAATCTGCGCCATTCCGCGCGATTTCGAACGGGATGCCTCGCGATGGTGGGATGGAGCCGTTTTGCGGTCAGGTCGCCTTTATCGCGTATTCACGTTCGCTTTCCTGTACGCCGTAGGAGTTGATCAGACGTTGTGTTCGCCGGTCCGTAAGATCCACACGAAATGTTGGTCTGATTTTGGTCGTGGGATCGAACGCCTCACCTTCGATATACTGCTCCCCTATGGGCGACGGCGTCCTGCTGCCGGGCACGGCGTTCCTGGTGCCCCCACACCTGCCGGGCGATTCGGCGCAATTCCGCGTACAGCGCGGGAGAAAGCGTCTGTGAAAGTGATGCTGCCAATTCGATGGTGCGCCGGGGCGTTCCTGCAATTTTTTCGGCTGGGCGGTCGAGCAACATGCGACCGGCCTCTCTTCGCGCATATCGGGTCCACATATTTCTCGAGATCGTGGCCTTGGGAATGGCAGAGATCTGAGCCGGGTGGGCGAGGCACGCACATGCGCGTCACCAACTCCCGAAAGGAAACCGGCGGCGCGGCAGGTTGAAGCCGTCGAGCAGCCAGATATCGAGCCGCGCCTGACCCACGGACGTGATGAAAGTTTTGCCGTCCGCCTTGAAGCTCATGCCCGACACCGTCGAGCCCACCGGCAGATCGAGCGGCGATGATCCAGCCGGCGCGCCCGAAGGAACGGAAAAGCGCGCCAGTTCCCATTTGCGGCCGCTGGACAATCGAATCGCAAACAGCGTCGCGCTATCGCGGGAAAATGCGAACGCCCCTGTTCCGGGGCTCGCGATGGATACGTGCTTGGCGCCATCGGAAGAAACAAGCTGCAACCCGCCCCTATATTCCTGGCAGATCCATTCGCCGTTCGGCGACCAATCCGTGCCGCTGCCTCCGCCGGCGGCAGGTCCAAGGCGGACGGCGTCGCCCCCGCCGATCGGCCGCTTCACCAGCTCCCAAGCGTTCCCGTTGAGCCGCCGATACGCGATCCAGTTGCCGTCGGGAGACCACGAAGCGCCGTGCTGGTCGGGACTCTGTGTATCGAGAATGACCGGCCTGCCGCCGAAAATGCTGCTGATTCCGATCACGTGCTGGTTGCCATAGATGTCGTACGCCAGATGGCGGCCGTCGGGCGAGAAGCGAACGCGCTGCACCGCAGACCAGGGCACTGCCGCGTCCGGCGTTACCACGGGCCGCGCGTTCTCACCGTCAGCGTCGCGAAGCCAAATCTCGTAATTCGCGCCGCTCTTGCCAATGTAGGCGTATTGCGAGCCGTTTGGCGACCAGCTCGGCCATGCCTCCAGCCCCGCCGTCGCGAGAAACGTGCGCGGCGTTGAGTTGCCCAAGGTCACCTCGACGATGTCGATATCGGTATCGCCGGCCGCGAACGCCAGGCGCCGGCCATCGGGCGACACCGCGGGCTGCGATGCGCCGGTGGTATTCACCAGCAGCGTCCGCATCCGGTGGCTGCGCGTGTCGATCGCGTAAAGACGGCCCACGCCGCCAAGAGCGACGGTGCGGTTGTCCGGCATCCAACTGAGGCGGTCCACCCGGGCCCGCTGTCCCAGACTGTGCACCGGCAGGCGCTCCGCTTTTGGACCTGCCGCGCCGTTGTGAAACGGAATCACCCAGAGTGCGGAATCGGCGCCCGCTGCGCGAAGCGACGCGATCTCCGCGATCTTCGAGCCATCCGGGGAGAATTGCGGGGCGCTTACAAGCGCAAGGCGGTCGGAAAATGGCGGGGTCCGGTAAATCTGCGGAGCGCCGCCTGAAACCGGAGCAATCCAGAAGGACATCGCGCCAGGAATGCCACGGACGATGGCGAAGGTTTTGCCATCGGGCGAGATTGCGGCGCCGGTGACCTCGTCGATTACCGCGCGCGGCTCGCCACCCGCCGGACCGATCGACCAGAGTTTGTTGCGGGAGATGTAATAAATGCGGTCGCCGCCTGGCGACCAGAACGGCAGCAGACAGTCCTCGTCGGAACTCGTCACGCGACTCGCGGCCAGCGCATCCAGGCTGCGCGTGTAGATCTGCTTGACTCCGTTGACGGCGAATTCGTACGCCAGAGTTCGTCCGTCTGGCGACCACGCCGGCGAGCTTTCCTCGGCGGCTTCCGTGGCGAATGGGGTCAGGTGATAATTCGAAAAGTCGGTCGAGCCGGGCTCGCTCACAATCCACGCGCAAGAGACGATCAGCACGACCGCCGCTACTCCAGCCGCCAGGTATTTCCAGCGGCGCGCAATTGCACCGGGCCCCGTGACTCGCTCCGGCGCTGGCGCCGCCCCGGAATTCTGAGGCTTGCGGCCTTCTTCTGCAATCCACGCCAGCTGATACGATACGTCGGCGGCCGATTGCCAGCGTTCGTCGGGATCCGCCCTGGTGCAGCGGTCGATCAGTGCGCCAAGTTCTGAGGAGGCAAGGGCTGGGTGATCGGACGGGTCGGATTTGCCGGTGAGCATCTCGCGGAGGACGAGGCCGAGGGCATAGATGTCGGTGCGATGGTCGGTAGGGCCGCCCTTGCGTTGTTCGGGCGCCATGTAGGCTGGCGTGCCCATGATGAGGTCAGCGCTTGTGAGAGTGGGGTCGACTTCTGACTTGGCAAGTCCGAAGTCGAGCACCTTTGGCCCGGATTTTCCGAGGATGATGTTTGCGGGTTTGAGATCGCGGTGGATGATGCCTCGTGTGTGCGCTGCGGCGAGCGCCGCGGCGATGACGGAGCCGGCTCGGGCGGTTTCTTCCGGGGTGAGCGGGCCACGCTTGAGACGCGCGGCGAGGGTTTCGCCTGCGCAGAACTCCATGACGAGGTAGTTAGGCCCGACGTCGTAGAGGGTACAGACGTTCGGATGATTGAGTGCCGCGATGGCGCGGGCTTCGCGTTCGAAGCGGTGACTGTAGCGGGTCTGGGAGACCTTGATGGCGACCTTGCGGCCGAGGCGTGTGTCTTCGGCGAGGTAGACGGCACCCATTCCACCTCTGCCGAGTTCCGAAACCACACGGTAGACGCCGAACTCGACTGGTTCGGCTGCGTTGGAGATGGTCTGGGTTAGGCTTTGGTCCCAGGCCGGGCGATCCAGATCCAACTGCGGCGCGACACTGGCGGCGAGAAGCCGTTCGACGCAGCGGCGAAGGTCGTCATCAGTTCCGCAGCTTTCGGCGAGAAAGGTAGATCTATGGGCAGTGTCGAGAGAATTGGCTGCGTGAAAGATTTCTTCGATGCGATGCCAGCGTTCGGGAGTCATCAGCGAAAAGTACTGATTCCCGATCATCGTACGGCGGGTTGCTCCGCGTCAAACAAACGCCAAAGCTATTCCCGCGGCCGAATCAGAAAAAGCAACATTCCAACGATCGGCATGATGGCGGAGATACCGGGTGAATCGCCGGAAACCCAGCTACGGCTCGGTGGTTTGAATGGAAACGCCAGCTAAACTCTCAGCCCGCTCTATTCTTGCCTCAGCGCTGCCATGGGGTCGATGCGAGAAGCACGCGCGGCAGGAACGAATCCGGCCAAGAGACCGGCGGCGAGCATTACCAGAATGACCGCCCCATACGTTAGAGGGTCGTTGGGGCTCACACCCGCCAGTGTTGAAGCAATCAGCCGTGAAGCCGCCATGGCCGCAGGGAGGCCGATAGCGAGGCCTGCGCAGATCAGCATCATCGTCTGGCCAAGCACCATTCGCATCACATCGCGCCTGTCCGCCCCAATTGCCATCCGCAAGCCGATCTCGCTGGTGCGGCGGCCCGTCGTATAGGAGATTACTCCGTACAGGCCGTAGGCTGCCAAAAGGAGCACCAGGATGCCGAAGAATCTGGAGACCGCGGCGATCAATCGATCCCCACCGATGTCCTGGTCTATCAGGACGTTGACAGGGTCAATAGCTAAGATCTTGAGGCCCGGGTCGAAGGACCGGATCTCGCGGCGAATGGCAGCGATCATCGGGGCGGCGGCGCTGAACGTTTTGACCTCGAAGTTCAGCGTTCTAAAGGTATCGTCGCTTTGAAATAACGGTCCGTAGAATCGCCGTTCCGTTTTGCTCTTGAGGCTGCGTTCCTTCATGTCCTTCACGACACCAATGACGGTATACCGGTCGCCGCCATTGAGAAGATGCTTTCCGAGCGGATCGCCATTTCCGAAATAAAACTTGGCCATCGTCTCGTTGGCGACCACCGGAATACCCGCACTTACGTTTTCGCGCTCCCCAAACTCTCGTCCGGCTTCGATGGGCACTCCCAAAACCTGAAAATAATGCGGTCCCACTTGATCGAAGCTACTCGAAGAGTCACTCTTGCGAGCCGGGACGAAACCTTCGACTTGCAAAACGTCGGTGCTGGAATCCAAACGGCTGAAAATCCCATTTTGAGAGACTGTAGCGCCCGCTACGCCGGGTAGGGAGTTCAAATGTTCAACCAGCCTCCGGGATACGCCAACCCGTTGCGATGCGGGATAGCCGCTGCCCGCCAAATCGGCGGAAATGACCAATACGTTGCGGCGTGAATAACCGACATCCACCGAATTCAGATGGGCCATGCTGCGCAGAAAGAGACCGGCGCCAGTAACTATCACGACGGACAACGCCAGTTGAGCCACTACCAGCACGCTACCCCAATTCCAGCGGACCGCGCTCACGTTTCGAGCGTTCTCCTTCAACGCCGGCGCGATATCTATGTGCGTTGAGCGGAACGCTGGAGCCAAACCGAATAGAATCGCCGTCAAAACGGAGATCACCGCATTGAAACCCAAGACAGTCATGTTGGGGTGGACGTCCACTTCAAATGGGATTTGGTTCGGGCCCGCGGCCACCGAGGCGAGCTGCAATAATAGCCGGCTTCCCGAAGCTGCCAGGAGAACACCCATAACTCCGGCGGCCGCAGCCAACAATGCGCTCTCGGTGAGCAACTGCCGTATGACGCGCGCACGGCCCGCACCGAGGGCCATTCGAAGCGAAATCTCCCTTTGCCGGCTGGCGCCGCGCGCCATGAGAAGATTCGCGGCATTTGCGCACGCAATGAGTAGTACAAGGCACACCATGGCCATGAGCAGGAAGAGAAGCGAAGAATCGTACTTCCTGACCCATGAGAGTCCCCGGCTTCCTGGCGCGACATCCACCTGTTCACTTCGAATCTCCTGAAGCTTATGAGGTGAACCGGCAGCGTTTTCGTAGTCGACAACTGCGTTCCGGACGAGTGTTACCATCTCGGCGCGAGCCCGTTGGATCGACACTCCGGCCTTTAGCCTTCCGATGCACAGCAGCCAGTTCGTATCGCGGCTGTCTAGTCTGGCGTCTCCTGGATTGAGCACAGGCTGCATGGACAGTGGAATCCACATATCGGCAGGGCTCCCCACAACTTCGCCCGAAAAGTGAGGCGGCGCAACGCCAACGACAGTAAACGTCGAGTCGTTTATCCTAAGTGTTTTGCCCGGCATCTTAGGGTCTCGCCCGAAACGATTGACCCAATAGTCGTAGCTGATCACCACGACCGGGTTACTTCCGGGCCCCCGCTCCTCGTCCGGGAAAAACGTGCGGCCGGCAATCGGAGGTACGCCGAGTACCTGGAAATAGTTGCCGGAAACCAGCCGCCCGCGGGCCTCTTCCGTCACGCCGCTCCCAGCCTCCACCTCCAGACGTCCCGCTTGACCGGACGCCAGGAGTCCTGAGAAGACGTGGTTCTCATCCACCAACCGTCTATAGAGCGGATAAGAGAACACGTCTTGCATCGGTTCACCATGCAATAACGCGGTCGGGCGCGACGCATCGCCAACGGATACGAGCTCGCCGGGCGACGTTACCGGCAGCGAACGCAGCATCACAGCATCGATGAGAGTGAAAACTGCCGTGTTTGCTCCAATTCCCACAGCCAAAGAGATCACGACAATGGCGGTGAAACCGGGACTCTTGCGGATGGCGCGAAAAGCATAACGCAGATCTTTCAGTGCAACCTCAATCATTGGTAATCCTCTTCGCTCGCGGTAGCTCTCTTTGATTTGTTGCGTGCCCCCGAACGAACGCTGCGCCGCCGACCAAGCTTCTTCGGTCTTCATGCCACGCTTGCGGTTCGTTTCCGCTTCCATGTCAAGGTGGAAGCGCAGCTCTTCCTCAAGTTGACGATCCAGCGCACTCTGTCGAAACTGGCTCCGAAGTCTCAATAGGAATCCGCGCAGGGGCATCGAATGTCAGGCTCCAGCTTCGAGAAGTCGCTTGATCGCTCGGGAGACCCTGTCCCAGCTCGCTCGCTCCTCGGCAAGTTGCTTGCGGCCGGAACGGGTTATCGAATAAAACCGGGCTCTCCTGTTGTTGTCGGAGATGCCCCACTTCGATTGAACCCAGCCTTGCTGTTCAAGCCGCAGCAACGCGGGATACAGCGTGCCCTGGTTGAGCTGAAGCACGTCTTCTGAGATTTGCTGGATTCGCTGGGCAATGGCATAACCGTGCATCGCGCCCATGACATCCAGCGTCCTCAGAACGAGGAGGTCCAGAGTGCCCTGAAGTACATCGCTTTTCTGCTTCATTTGACCATCTACAGGAGCATATCGCATCTCCTGTTGGCCGTCAAATGGAAGAGCGTAAATTCCGAAAGGTCTCCTGTTTGCGAGAACTCAGCCAGGGCGGCGTTTTCTCAGTGCTCCTTTTCGAGTGCCGGATCTATAATAGGCCTCGGCACAAGTCTCGACGGGAGGGAAAATGTACCGCTTCTTACGCCTGTTCGCGCCGCTTCTCTGTGCGTGTGGCGCGTTCGCGCAAGCGCCCAGCATCACTGGCTTCTATACGGCCGCGCTAATCGACCAATCGATCGGGCCTGGTACGCCGCTGATCGTCCTCGGCAACTTCACGTTCCCCGCGGCCGGACGTGACTATACCATCACCGTGGGCGGAGTGATCACCGGTATCAACGTGGCGGCCAGCAATCTATTCATCACTGCCACCGTTCCGCCGACCGTCTCTCCGGGGGACACGACGCTGGTGATCAGTCACCTTGGCGCAGCCTCGAACGCTCTACCCATCCACGTAGCGCCGCTAGCACCCGAATTCTCCGGCCGCAGCTACACAGCGGGGAGTGTCAACCTGGTTCCAACCTATGGACCCTATCTTCCGTTTACCCACGCAACCGGCAGTAACGCTGGGAAACCGGTGACTCCGGTTTCACCGGCCGTAGCCGGCGAGTTCATCCAGTCGCGTGTGGACGGCATCCTGACCGGTCGCGAAATCGAAAAGGGCGTTCCGCGCGCGAGGTGAAATACAAAACGCGGATCCGGATTATCGGAGCCGTGTTTCCACTTCAGCTCGCGCGCGGAGCGCGCTCATTGTCGGCGCAAGGACAAGAAGTCCAGCCTGACGATCAACCTGCACAGATGCTCTCTGACGGCCACCAGATGTACAACTCGGCCTGCTGATGAGTTGTCGCCGCCATGTATCTGATTTCCAATTGCCTTCTACAACACCATTTCGAACTCGCTGCTCGATGTTGCTGGAGGGTGTTTGCGCCTGAGTTTGCGCGGAGCAGACCGACGGCATGATGAAGCCAATCGAGAGAACTAGTCGCTTCAGGTTCGCAGACAAAGGCGCGACGATGGTGCTTCCCATGTCAACGGCCGGCCGCGGATTCCCATGTCTGTGACGCAAGAGCGCAGGACTATACTCGAAAGGAAAGGAGTCCAGCATGCGTACGCTCGCGCTGTGTCTCGTTTTCACGGCATCGCTCGTCTCTCAATCCTCGTCGGCTTATCGCATTACCCACACCTATCTTCTCGGCGGCGACGGAAGCTGGGACTATGTGGTTCCCGATCCGCCGCATCACCGCCTCTTCATTGCCCCGCCAGAACCGTGTCATGGTGGTCGACGAAGACAGCGGCAAACTACTGGGAGAAGTGACCGGAATCAACGGAGCGCACGGCACGGCGATCGCCGAATCCACCGGCCATGGATTTGCCACATCAGGCAATGATAGGTCGGTCGTCATGTTCGACCTGCAAACCTTCAAAACCCTGGGGCGCATCCCCGCGGCGGAGGATGCCGACGCCATCGTCTACGACGCGAACTCGAACCGCGTCTTTACACTCAACGGCGACGCTCACTCCTCTACGGTGATCGACCCCAACGCGGGCAAGCTCATCACCAACATCTCGCTGGGAGGTAAGCCGGAATACGGCGCTTCGGCAGGCGAAGGCAAAATCTACGCCAACCTCACCGACATCGCCGAGGTGGTGGAGATCGATGCCGCGAAAGCCTCCGTCACCCGCCGCTGGTCCACCGCGCCCTGCAAGAACCCCGTATCAATGGCCATCGATACCGTCCACCACCGTCTGTTCAGCGGTTGCCGCAGCGGCGTCATGGCAGTATCCGACTACCAGGCGGGCAAAGTGGTCGCGACGATCCCTATCGGCCAAGGTGTCGATGGCGCCGGCTATGACCCCGGCTCGGACGATGCTTTCGCCTCCAACGCCGACGGAACACTGACTGTCATTCATCAGGATTCGCCGGACGAGTATCACGTCCTGCAGACGCTGGAGACGCCACGTTTTTCGCGCAATATGGGCCTCGACCCGGCCAAGCATCGGATCTTTCTGGCGGCGGCGAAGTTCGGCGAACCTCCGGCCGGCGGCCACGGCAGGCCGCCCGTCTTACCCAACACCTTCAGTCTGCTAGTGATCGAGCGGCAGAAATAGACGTGCGATACCTGACTTGCCTGGCGGCCGCTCTGCCCATCGTCATAACTTCGCCGAATGCCATTGCCGCGATCATCGGCACAAGCACCGCCGCGCCGCCGCTTACCATCGATCGCATCGCGCAACTTCCCGCCGCGAAACGGGCCGCATGGATCGAGTATTTGCAGCGGTCGGACCGTCAGATGGCTGCCGACCGCGCCGCCCTTGCCGGCGAACTCAGGCGTGCGGGCCTGGAGCATCCGCTCACGCCGCCGTCCGGATCGTCGGCCCGTAGCCTGCCTTTGAATCGGCCGCCTGAATGGTATGGCAGTGCGGAGGCAAAGCGCCTGGCCGAAATCGCGGCGTCCTTTCAAACGCCCGCCGGCGGCTGGAGCAAGAATCTCAACATGGCCGACCATCCGCGGCGTCCGGGCGAGCATTTTGCGCCAAACAACCTGTCCCGCTTTCTGAGCGGCGGTGACTTCGACGCCCCTCGCGCCCCGGAGTGGACCTATGTGGGCACGCTCGACAACGATGCCACGAATACCGAAATCCGTTTCCTCGCCAAAGTGTGCGCCGCGCAGGCCGATGAAGCGGATCGGTTCCGCGCGGCCGTGCTGCGCGGCATCGACTATCTTCTCGCGGCGCAATACCCGAACGGCGGCTGGCCTCAAGTCTGGCCGCTGCAAGGCGGCTATCACGATGCGATCACTCTCAACGACGGCGCCATGATCCAGACCATGGAAGTGCTGGCCGATGTCGCTGCGGGCAATGCGCCGTTCGCATTTGTGGAGGCAGGTACGCGCCGCCGGGCCGCCGCCGCCGTGAAACGAGGCATCGCTTGCATCCTCGCGTCGCAGATCGTAGTGAACGGTCGCCGTACGGTTTGGGCGCAACAGCACGACATGCTCACCCTGACTCCGGTGGCGGCGCGCAATTACGAACCGGCGGCGCAATCGAGCAGCGAAAGCGCGCAGGTGCTGTTGTTTTTAATGGGGCTTCCCTCGCCGGACAAGGCCGAGGTCACCGCCATCGAAGACGGCGTCCGCTGGCTGAAGCACACGGCGATCGAAGGCAAGGAATACTCGCGCGGACCGGATGGCCGCAGATTGGTGGATGCGCCTGGCGCGGGCCCCATTTGGTCGCGGTTTTACGCCGTCGGCACGGACCAGCCGGTTTTCGGCGACCGCGATCGCACCATCCACGATTCCGTCAACGAAATATCGGCCGAGCGGCGGAACGGGTACAGTTGGTACAACGCGGCCGCGAAAGAGGCACTTGACCGGTACGCGGTATGGCGCACGCAACCCCGGTGACCGTCTTAAAATGGCAACTGAAGCCATGACCCACACACCTTCGGACGTACACCATCTGGAGAGCTACCGCCCTGCCATTACGGGTCACTGTTACCGCATGCTGGGGTCGTTCTTCGACGCTGAGGACGCCGCGCAGGAGGCGATGATCCGCGCATGGAAGGGGCTGCCGCACTTCGACGGACGCGCTTCGCTGAAGAATTGGCTGTATCGCATCGCGACCAACGTTTGTCTCGATGAAATTCAGAGTCGCGGCCATCGCGCGCGGCCTATGGAAGAGGGCTCTCCAGTCGCCGGTACGCCATCGGTGGACGATCTGGTGCAGCGGCCGCCCAATGAGTGGATCGAGCCGGTTTCGGACGCCCGCGCCTTGCCCTCCGATGCCGACCCTGCCGAGCGGGCAATCTTGAAACAGAGCATCCGGCTCGCCTTCATCGCGGCGCTGCAGAAACTCGCGCCCAGACAACGCGCCGTTCTATTGTTGATGGACGTGCTTGGGCTCACCGCGACCGAGACGGCGGAGGCGCTCGACACCTCCGTCGCGTCAGTGAATAGCGCTCTGCAGCGCGCGCGTGCGGGGGTATCGCAGAAGTCGTCCGGCGGCGAAGCCAGTCTCACGGAATCGCAGACAGCGATGCTCAACCGCTACGTCGCCGCATTCGAGCGATACGATATCGACGCACTGACGGCGCTGCTGTGCGAGGACGCTACCCTTTCCATGCCGCCTTACCAGTTGTGGTTTCAGGGTCCGCTGCCGATTCGGGAATGGATGCTCGGCATGGGCTGCGGGTGCCGGGGGTCGCGATTGTTGCCCGTGGAAGCGTGCGGGTCGCCTGCTTTCGCGCAGTATAGGGTGAATCCGGAAGGCGGCCACAAGGCTTGGGCGCTGATTGTGCTGGAGATCGCAGGCGAGCGGATCGCCGGCATCAACTCATTCCTCGACGTGGAGGGGCTTTTCCCGCGTTTCGATATGCCGCTGGTGCTACCGCCGGCTGCATCGTAGTTTTTTTTTCGCGGACCGATGAGTTTTGCTGGGGCCGGTGGTCTATAAGGGCGAGGAGAACATATGACCGCTCAAATGATATTGACTCGTGAAACAACGTACGAAATTCCCCGAAAAGGCCTCTGGACTGCACGTGTGCTGACCGGGCTCTCCGCGGCCTTTCTCATCTTTGATGGAGTGATGAAGCTGATCAAACCGCCGGTGGTTGTGCAGGCCACAGTAGAGTTGGGGTACCCCGAGCAGGCGATCGTCGGGATTGGCGTCACATTGCTGGTGTGTACCGCGCTTTACCTGATTCCGCGTACATCGGTTCTCGGCGCAGTGCTGCTGACCGGATACTTGGGAGGCGCTGTCGCGAGCGGCGTCCGGGTGCAGGCGCCCCTGTTCAACATCGCGTTTCCCATCGCCTTCGCGGGTGTCGTATGGGGCGGCTTATGGCTGCGTGATTCGCGGCTGCGGCAACTGCTGTTTTCAAACCGTGAGGCATGAAAGGAAATTCAATGACCACCTCAAATGCCATGACTACTACTACGACTGCCACCGAAGGCCGCGATCTGGTTCTTACGCGGATGATCGATGCGCCTCCTGAAAAGGTGTTCCGCGCGTGGACTGAGCCGGAGTTGTTGAAGCGATGGTTTGCGCCAGCTCCGTGGACGACTCCATCCGCCGAGACGGACGTACGCCCCGGTGGGTCGACATTGGTCGTGATGCTCAGCCCGGAAGGCGTCGAATATCCCTGTCGCGGAGTTTATCTGGAAGTGGTGAAAAACCGGAAGCTGGTATTCACCGATGCGTACCGGCAAGCGTGGGAGCCCGCGGACAAGCCCTTCATGACAGTGATTTTGACGTTCGAGGAAGTGGACGGGAAAACCAGGTACACCGCCCGCGTCCGTCACTGGACGGAAGCCGACCGGGAGGCGCACGAGAAGATGGGCTTCCACGTGGGCTGGCCGATCTGCGCGGAGCAACTGGCGGCGCTGGTTGCTGATCTGTGAGGCTGAACTCTGAGGCTTGACGTGCCGGCAGGAATCCTGCATGATCGCGGCTCCGTATGGCTGAAGTTCGATTACGGAGCCGCGACCGCGCTGTGATATCACCGTCGATCTTCGTTCATCGGCGACGTTAGCCTGGAATCTAGTGGACGTTGGTGTTGATGATGGTCGAGATCTTGCTGAACACCGCGTTCACGGTGCCGCTGAGGCCGGGCATGCACGCCACCGCCGCCACCGCGACCAAGCCGGCCGCGAGCGCGTACTCCACCAGATCCTGTCCCTTCGTATCCTGCCAGATCCGCAGTCTCAAAAGCTGTTTTTGAATTCGTTTCATAGCCACTCTCCTTTTTAGTTCACGCTGGAATTGATGATGGTCCCGATCTTGCTGAACACGGCGCTGACTGTGGAACTAAGGGATGGCATGGCAGCCACCGCCGCGACAGCAACCAAGCCGGCTGCCAGCGCGTATTCCACAAGATCCTGACCCTCCGTGTCGCTCCAAAACCGCTGCCAAAATTTCTTCATAAAAGCTCGCACTTAAGCGTATTTCGTCCTCGGTTTGTTGTACATGCGTTGTGTCTCTTAGGAAGTCCTTAAAAGAGACTGGTCCCACTTCATATTTCGCCCCATGATTCGCTTCATCCAGGGCACGTGCCTGGGCGTGTCGATGGAAGTCGCGCCGGAAAGCTGCCGGCCTAATTTCTGCACGCTGGCATGGAAGCGCGAGGCCGCCGGCGCCGGCCGCCCTTCGAGCAGTGCCGCCTGCAGCGTTTCGTAGTCATTCGCCAGCGTGGCGAACGGCTCCACTCCCAGAGCAGTCTTCAGATCGCCGGTCTTCAGTCCGGTCGCCGGGTTATAGCGATTGAGGATGAGCCGCAACTTGGATCGCTCCACGGCACTCGCCTCGAGGAATTGCAAGCCTCGGCCGACCACGTGCAGCGCCGCCAGTTCATTGGTTGTCACCAGCAGCAGGGAATCCGCCAGGGCGGCGAAGCCGTTATCGAAGCAGGTGTAAATATCCGGCAGGTCAATGACGATCGTGCGGTAGCGCTCGCGCCAGAAAGAAACCAGACGCACTGCGCAATCGCGCCCGATCGGAGGTCGCGAGGCAGGGTCCTCAGGCGCAGCAAGAATATCCACGCCGAAAGCGCGCAGAGCCAGACGCGACCACAGATCGTCATCCATTCGGGACCAATCGCGCAGGGCATCGTCCAGATGAAACTCCGGCTTGAGCTTCAGCAGGAACGCCACGCTGCCGGCCAGATAATCGGCATCGATGAGAAGCACCGGTCCGCCGGTCTCCTCTTTCATGTGAATGGCGAGATGGGCTGCCACGGTGCTGGCGCCGCAGCCGGCCTTACCAGGCGCGACGCAATAGACTACTCCCGGCGCTCGCGGGGCAGCGTTCGGCCTGCTGCGCGCGAGCCGCTCCAGCGCTCGCCGTACTGCCTCCGTGTTCGCATCGGAAAGGAATTCCGATGCGCCCCGCCGCAGGCAGCGCAGGATCAGGTCGGCGTCGTTGCGCGTATGCAGCGCCACCACGGGCACCAGTACCGCCAGTTCATCGATGATGCTTTCGGCGCGGGCCGTATCCGTGGCGGCGTCGACAAAACAGATGTTGAAGCCGTTGCGCGCCAGCAGCGACGGAAGCACGCCCGGAGGAGGATACTCGGTTGCAATTGCCGGCTGCGTGGCGACCACGTTTGCCAATGCTTCCAGCAGGTGTGGATGAAACTCCGTAGCCGGGCAGACAATCAGCGGCTTCCAATCGGGCGCTTTGTTCGTGGCGTGTTGGGTCATCAAGATCACTTATCGGCGGAGTGGGGGAAAGTATGAGCGGCAATTCTACCCGGCGATGGGCGCCCCACTTTCTTCGTGATCCGCGGCCAATGATAAAAAAGCTCTTATCCGCGTCCATCTGCGTTCATCTGCGTCCCAATAATCCTAAAGCTCTTACCGCGTTCATCCGCGGCCAAAATCTTTCCCGCCATCTCAGGCAACATCTTCGGATTTCTAAGGTCCTTTCCCTGGACCGGCACGGTGCTTTCGCCGAGAGTCATGTGAGCCGCGGGCGCTTACAATTCGGGATGAGGACGATATGAGGAGGACACGCCACGCCGCAAAAACCGCGTCCCGGAGCGGTTTCGTGCTGGTCACCATGTTGTGTTGCCTCGTAGTCCTGTTCGCCGTCCTGGGTTTGGCAATCGACTCCGCATATCTGGAGTTCGTCAAGACCCGTATGCAGACTGCGGCCGATGCCGCCGCCTTGGGCGGAACGCAGGAATTTCACGCGAGCGGCTCGTCCAGTGTGCTGTCGGCGGCTCGCGCCGATGCCGCCCGCAACGGCTTCACTCACGGCGTCGACGGTGTGACCGTCACCGTGAACGCCCCTCCTGCGACGGGTTACTCCACCGCGGATTCCAGCGCCGTGGAAGTCATCATCGCCCAACAGGTGCCGACATTCTTTATGCGGATCATCGGCGCGAGTTCGGCCGGGCTGCAGGCGCGGGCGGTCGCGCGCCTGGGGAATGGCTTGACCTGTCTGCACGTGCTCGATCCGGCTGCTGCCGGAGCGTTTACCCTGAGCGGCAGCGCTATCCTGCGGGCGGCTTGCGGCATCGAAGTCGCGTCGAGCAGCAGTACCGCGTTTACGGCTACCGGCAACGGCACGGTCTCCGCGCCATCGATCGATGTGCATGGCGGCGCTTCGGTCGGCAGCGCAACAGTTTCACCCACTCCCGTGACTGGTGCACCCGTCGTTCCAGATCCGCTGGGCGGGATTCCCGCGCCGCCGGTAGGCGCGTGCGACTACACCAACGTCAGCGTCAGCAGGGCCGCCAGCGTCACGCTTCCCCCGGGAGTCTACTGCAATGGCATTACCGTGTCTTCCACCGCTCAGGTCACGTTCTCTCCCGCGGGAACTTACATTCTGAAGGGCGGCGGCCTGAACATTTCGGGAAACTCAACAGTAACCGGGAGCGGGGTGACGCTGTACAACACAGCCGCGCCCGGGTATTCATACGGTCCGGTGAGCATAACGGGCAACTCCGATGTGACGCTTTCCGCGCCTGTGTCCGGGCCGCTGGCCGGCATTCTCTTCTTCCAGGACCGAAGCATTACATCGGGCGCAGCGAGCACCTTCGCCGGAACGGCCACTCTCTCGCTGACCGGCGCTCTCTATTTCCCCGGAACACACGTGGATTATGCGGGAGACAGTGCCGGATCGAGTCCTTACTCCATCATGGTCGCGAGAACAATTACGTTCACCGGCAACACCACGATCAACAACGACTATTCTTCGCTGCCCGGGGGAAGTCCGGTGAAATCCAACGCGCTGATCAGCGAATGACTATGGCCGCTTCACCTCTCCGCGCCCGGTACCGCATGAAAGGCACGGCGACCATTGAGTTCGCCGTAATGGCGCCACTGATTCTGCTGGTACTCGCCGCTGTCCTGGATTTCTCGATTCTGCTTCGCACGGCCACGTGCGCGGCCAACGCCGCACGGGTCGGCTCCGAATATGGTAGCCGGAAGAGTTCCGCAGCCACCGATTACAGCGGTATGCAAACGGCGGCCGTGAATTCCGCGCCGGGAGTGGCAGGCCTGACGGCGTCGGCGACACGGTCGTGCCAGTGCTCGGGCGGCGGCTCGGTCAGTTGCACGGGGACATGCGGGGCCGGTAGCATGCAGGTCTACGTGCAGGTTACGGTGCAGGCTCCTGCCCATACGATCTTCGATTATTCGGCTCTGAGCGTACCCAGCGGTGTAACCGCACAGGCCAGCATGAGGGTGCAGTGAAACGGAGCGAGCGAGGCAGCACGCTGGTGGAATCGTCGCTCGTCGCGGTTGTGTTCCTGTTGTTGCTGACCGGAGTCGTGGAATTCAGCCGGCTGGGCTTCGCATACAACGACGTGACATTCGCAGCGCAGGCGGCGGCGCGTTTTGCCGCGGTACGGGGTAGCTCGAGCGGCCATCCGGCGTCCGCCGCGGACGTGCAGGCGGCGGCCAAGGTTTATACAAACGCACTCGACAACAGCAAGGTAACGGTGGATACGCGCTGGTCGCCAGACAACAACCCCGGCGGCACGGTCCAGGTGACGGTCACCTACCGGTTTCCTACTCTGCTTTCGGCGCTGGCGCCCGATTCACTGACGATTCAGACTACGTCGGCAAGCATCGTCAGCCAGTAATCCAGGCGCCGCAGATCGCCAGAAGGTTCCATCCCACGCACACCGCGAAAAAGATGTTGGCGCGGCGCAGCAGCCGGATACGGTGTGTTTTCCATGCATACGCGGCCAATCCGCAGCCCCCTAGTTTAATGAGCAACACCGCGAGTGCCGGCTCGGAAGACACGCGCAGGAGCGCGGCTATCAGCGGATTCGCCTCATGAATGCCGTGGCGAAGGAACACCAGCGTCGTCGCGGCGTCACAGAGTTGCAGTACGAAGAAGAATAGGAGTGCCATCGTAGTCTTTCCGATTGGTTGAGGGTATAGGCGAACCACCTGCACCGGCAATAGTACGAGTTCCAGTACGCCGGAGAGATAAAGAAATCGGCGGGAGCGGCCGATATGTAGTTTGATGCTGCGCAAACTGCTCGCGCCCTCGCTGCCGGACATTCTGTTCGCGGTACTGCTGCTTTCCCTTGTGGTGAGGCCGCAGGCGCTGGAGCAACTCTTGCGCGACGGCGACACGGGCTGGCATATCCGCACGGGGGAAATGGTCCTGCACACCCATCATGTGCCGCATGCCGATCCGTTCAGCTTCACGCGCCCCAACCAGCCGTGGATGGCATGGGAATGGGGCGCGGGCGTATTGTTCGCCGAGGCGTTCCGGTTGCGCGGTTTAACCGGGGTGGCCTGCCTGGCGGCGGTGGTGCTTTCGCTGGCCGCGGCCGCCATGTTCGCGTTCCTGCTCCGGCGGGGGCATGGGCTTTGGATCGGGTTGGTCGCGACGCTGGCGGCCGTGAGCGCGTCGAGCATTCATTTTCTGGCGCGGCCGCACGTCTTCTCCATCCTCTTTTATACGGTGGCGACTGGCATCCTGGGCCTGGACCGAAGAAGGCGTGGTCCTCTCCTTTGGACCCTGGTCCCGATGACCGCCGTCTGGGCCAATTTACATGCCGGATTTGTGGCCTGGCCGGCGACTCTGTCGCTGCTGCTTGTTCATTGCGGGACGCGGGGGGAGACAGATGCTCTACGCCGCTACGGCACACTGGCGGCCTTGTGTTCGGCAGCGACTTTGGCCACGCCGTACGGGTGGCGGCTGCATCAGCACATTCTGGGGTATCTTCACTCCTCCTGGATTATGGATCATGTTCAGGAGTTTCAGTCGCCGCAGATCCGATCGGAAGGAGCGGTGGTGTTCGCCCTGCTGCTCATCGCGACCCTCGTACTAGCGCTCCGGGGCGACCGCTTCGAAGCGATCCTCGCGATGGCCTGGGGCTTCCTGGCATTGCGATCGGCGCGGCATGTTCCGTTCTTCGCCATTTCCGCCGCACCGGTGCTCGCCGCCGGATTGAGCGATCTTTGGAACGCGCGGGTGGCGCGTGCCGGACGGGGGTCCGCCGTCGATATCTTTCAGCAGATGGGTCGCGAACTCGGCAGCCGCATGCGTGTCAGTGCCTGGCTTCCGGCGAGTGCGGCGCTCGTTCTGGCGGCAGCTCCGGCGGCCGGTTTTTCGAACGCTACGTTTCCTGTCGCGGCCGTGCAGGCGAATCTGGAACTGCTGGCGGTGCGGGCGCCCATTCCACGCATTCTCACGTCGGATCAATGGGCCGACTACTTGATCTTCCGGCTTTACCCCAGCCAGCGCGTTTTCTTTGACGGCCGCAGCGACTTCTTCGGCGCTGAGCTCGGCGCGGAATATCGCAGCCTTTCGGGCGCGGAGGGCGACTGGCGCGAATTGCTGGAAAGATACGGGTTCGGTGCGGCCTTGCTGCCGAGAGAATGGGCGCTCGCCTCCGTTTTGGAGCGTGAGCCTGGCTGGAGCGAAGTGTATCGCGATGCGCTGGCTGTGCTCTTCGTCCGGGACACACCGATTGTGGGGCAGGATTCACCCTCTGGGCGTCTTGGGCCCGTCCGGATCGAGTGCCGAAAGGCTATGGAGGCTGTGCCATGACAGCGCAATTGGCCGTCGCGCTAGTGTTGGGTGTCCTCGCCGCGGCGGAGGATCTTCGCTCCAGGTGTGTGCCGAACTGGATGACCGGCGCAGCCGTGATCGCCGCCGTGCTCGTGGCCGTCGGCGGCGGATGGCACGCGTTGGCGCGGACCGTAGCCGGCTCCGCGGTGGGGTTTGCCATCCTGCTGCCGCTGTACGCGCTCGGAGGTATGGGCGGCGGTGACATCAAATTGATGGCTGCGTTCGGCGCGCTGCTGGGACCTTCCGCCGCTATCGAAGCAGCCGTATTCGGAGCGGTGCTTGGCGGTGTCGTCGCGGCTGCGGCACGAATCTTCGCGCCCAAGGTCCGATCCATTCCGTATGCTCCAGTGCTTGTATTAGGCTCCTGGGTTGCACTCTGGGGCGGAGGTGCTCATGCGTTTTGAACGTCGCTTCCTATTCGCAATCTCGTTTAGCCTCGCCTGGGGAGCTCTGGTCGCCGGTACGTTTTACGTGCTTGCGGGCCGGCTGCGCGGCGGGCAGCAAAAATCCAATCTGAAACAAGTGGTGGTGGCTGCGCGCTTACTGCCCGAGGGTAGTGTCGTAAGCCGCGACGCTGTGGTGTTGAAGGGCGTGCCCGAAACGCTCGTGCCTCAGGGGACGTTCCCACGCGCGGAAGATGTTCTGGACCGGCCCGTGATTCACGAGATCCAACCCGGCGAGCCGGTGATGGACGCGCGACTTGCGGCGAAGGGTAGCGGCGCGGGTCTGACTCCCCTCATTCCTCCCGGCATGCGCGCCATTTCAGTGCGCGCCAACGACGTTGTGGGCGTCGCAGGGTTCGTGCTCCCGGGGACGCGCGTGGACGTACTCGTTACCGGGGCGCCGCCGGGCGGGCGGGACGCGGAGACGCGCACGGTTTTGCAAAACGTCACCGTGTTATCCGCGGGGCAGACGATCCAGAACGATGGCAAGAACCAGCCCATCGTCGCCCCCGTGGTGACGCTGCTGGTGACCCCTTCCGAAGCCGAAGCGCTGACGCTGGCCAACAGTGAGGGGCACATTCAATTGCTGCTGCGCAATTCCACCGACAAGGCCACCACTGTGACGCCCGGCCGCCGCCTGCACGAGCTCTATTCGGAACCCGAAGCCCTGGGCTCCGCGCCGCGCGGTGAGGTGGTTGTCCGCTACGCGAGACCGGCACCCGCTCGCACGCCCGCGGGCGTTGCGCCGCTCCCCGCTGCGGCGCCGCTGCTTCCGCAAACGCCGCATGCCGATGAAATGGTGATTATCCAAGGGACGACCAGACGCGTGGAGGTCTTCCCGGCCGAAAGGAAAGACAAATGACCCCACCGACCGAAGCCGGCAGAACATCCGCGTGGGAGGAGCGTATCCTGCAATACGGCGCCACCCCGGGCGGCGCGGCTGCGGAGATCAATGCCGGCCAGAAGCTGAAGTTCCTGCTGCACCGCAAGCTGCTGGAGCGGATCAATCTGGAAGCGCTGGCGGGAATCGATGACGAGCGAATCCGCAGCGAAGTGCAGCAGGCCATCCTGACTATTGTGGACGAGGAGCCGACGCTGTTGACCGCTACCGAGAAGCAGCGGCTCAGCCAGGAAGTTCTGCATGAGGTCTTCGGACTCGGCCCTTTGGAGCCGCTGCTCGAAGATCCCAGCGTCAGCGATGTGCTGGTCAATGGCCCGGGGCAGGTGTATGTCGAACGGAAAGGCCTTCTGGAACTCACGGGCGTGCGGTTTTATGACGATACGCATCTGCTGCGGATCATCGACAAAATCGTTTCGAAAGTCGGCCGCCGCGTGGATGAATCGAATCCTATGGTCGACGCGCGGTTGAGCGATGGCTCGCGCGTCAACGCCATCATCCCTCCGCTCGCGGTGGATGGCGCGGTGCTGTCGATCCGCCGCTTCGGCACGGACAAGCTAATGCCGGAGGACCTGGTTCAAAAAGGCGCGCTCACCCGCAGCATGATGCGTGTTTTGGAAGCCGCCGTTAAGGCGAAGCTGAACGTCATCGTAGCGGGCGGGACCGGCGCGGGGAAAACGACTCTACTGAATGCGCTCTCCTGGTTCATCTCTCCCAAGGAGCGCATCATCACGATCGAAGATGCCGCGGAACTGCAACTCAAGCAGCCGCATGTCGTCCGGTTGGAGACGCGGCCGGAGAATCTGGAAGGCCACGGCGCCGTGCGGCAGCGTCAATTGCTGGTGAACAGCCTGCGTATGCGGCCGGACCGCATCATCGTCGGCGAGCTGCGCGGCGAGGAAGCTCTGGACATGCTGCAGGCGATGAACACCGGGCACGACGGATCCCTCACCACGGTCCATGCGAATACGCCGCGCGACGCCATTTCGCGGCTGGAAGTAATGGTCACGCTCGCCAATTCCAACATGCATCTGGCCGCCATTCGCCAGCAGATCTGCTCGGCGGTCCATCTGCTGGTGCAATGCTCCCGGCTGAGCGACGGCACGCGGCGCGTCACTAGCATTACGGAGATTACGGGCATGGAGGGCGACATCGTCACCATGCAGGACATTTTCATTTTCGAAAAGCGCGGGCTCTCCGGGAACGGCGGCGTTGTTGGACGCTTCTGCGCCAGCGGCATTCTGCCCAAGTTCTGCGAGCGTTTGCAATCTGCCGGCATACGGCTGCCCAGCGATATTTTCGATGAGGTCGTGGAGGTGGCCGGGTAATGGCCGGGCTGTTTTTTATCACGACTCTCAATGCTGTGCTCATGTACTACGTGATCGGGCGGGTGCTGGAGCGGCGTAACACGGCGGCGGCGATGCGCCGCGTCGGGAGGATGCCGGAGGAGCAGGAGCCTTCGCGCAGCGTGCGTCCGAAAGTCATCGACGGCGTCAAGGAAGCTCGCGGGCTGATTACCGGGCGTCTGCTGGCGATTCCGCAGTTTCGCGACCGCGCGCGCAACATGCTCGAAGTCGCCGCGCTGAAATGGACGCCCGTGGACCTTCTACGGCGGTCCATCGGGTTATTCCTGACCGGATTCCTGATCGCGACCGTAGTGATGGGGAACGCCATGCCCGCGGCGGCTCTGGCCGTGGGTTTACTTTTCGGCGCCGCTCCGCTCTGGTACGTTCAGCGGAAGGGCAGGGCGCGTGTAAGAGCTGTCGAAGAACAGTTGCCGGATTGCCTCGAATTCATCTCGCGCTCGATGCGCGCCGGGCACGCGTTCTCGGTGGCGCTCGAAATGGCGTGCAAGGAATTCAGCGACCCGGTGGCGGGCGAACTACGCCGTGCCTTTGAGCAGCAGAATCTCGGCCAGCCGCTGGAGATCGTGTTGCGCAGGCTGGTGCTGCGCGTGCCGTCCATCGATATGGGGTTTTTCGTTTCCGCCGTGCTGTTGCAGAAACGGACGGGCGGCAATCTCGCCGAGCTTCTGGACAAGCTTGCGCAATTGATGCGAGAACGATTTAAGCTACGGGCGCGCATTCGCGCTGTGAGCGCACAGGGGCTCATGTCCGGCCGCATTCTGTCATCGATTCCGGCCGCTGTGGCGGCCATCATGTTCGTAGTAAACCCGAGCTACGCGTCGTTCTTCGTGAAAGACCCGGTAGGGCACGAACTGTGCGCCGCCGCGCTTACTCTGCAATTCCTGGGCTACGCAATCATTCGCAAACTGGTGACTTTCGAAATATGAGCGGACTGGATATTCTCGCGGTCGTGTTGTTCTTCGCCGTAAGCGGGGGAACTGCGTCCGCCTTACTCTCGCTGAATTCTCAGCACAATCTAGCAGTGCGGCGATTGGCGCCGCCCGAGCCGGCTGCCGCCGCGTCGGTGCCGCTGACCGCGGTCTGGCGCGAGTTGATCACACAAGTTGGCGGGATCTTGCCGGTCTCGGCGCGTATGCTGCCGCAACTGCGGCGGCACCTGATTCGCGCGGGATTCCGCCGCCCGCACGCCGACCGTTATTTCCAGGGCGCTCGACTGGTGAGCACCTGCCTTTTCGCGGCGGCAGCGCTCGCCTTCACGCTCCATGCCTCTGCCGCCCACCCGAACTGGCCGATGATCGTTGCCGCCTCAGCCGCCGCCGGTTACATGCTTCCCGGCCAATACCTGCTGTTGCGCATACGCCGCCGGCATCGCGCCTTGTCGCGGGGACTGCCGAATGCGCTCGATCTGATGGTTGTGTGCGTCGAAGCGGGCCTGGGTATAGACCAGACGACGCTGCAAGTGTCGAAGGAACTGCAATCCGCGCATCCCGAGATCTGTTCGGAATTCGCGCTCATGAATCTGGAACTGCGCGCCGGCAAATCGCGCACGGAGGCGCTGCACAATCTGGCGGAGCGTACAGGCGTGGACGATCTCAAGAAACTGGTCGCGGTGCTCGTGCAGACGGACAAGTTCGGCACCAGTATCGGGCAGTGTCTGCGCGAACATGCCGACTACATACGGACGATGGCGCGGCAGAGGGCCGAAGCGCAAGCCGCCAAACTCGCCGTGAAGCTGGTGTTTCCGATTTTCTTTTGCGTGTTGCCGTCGCTTTTCGTGGTGACCGTGGGCCCGGTGATTACGCATTTAATTCGGGATCTGGTGCCCATGATTGAAAATCTCTGAGTTTGGCCGATAAGCAGGAAAGGAGCGATACGAATATGGATTCTTCGACGTTGCGCGTGATTTGCGGAGTTCTAGCCGTTCTTTTCGGCGGTGTTTTGTTTTTTCGCCGGAAAAGCCGGAAAGCCGGATAGCGATTTCACTGAGGGGAAGAGCCGGCACGCCTGCCATCGCGCTTGCCGGCTCGCACTCTTCACGCCAGATGGCTTCTCAATGAACCATCATTTCGGCCGCGTTTCTGGGGGCCAGTATCCGCAGGCGTTCAACCCGTGATTCGCCCCGTTCCTCCATGCAGCTCTGGCCGCCGAAAAGGTTGTTGCGGGCATACAGCGCCAAGTCCAGGCGGCTGTTGGTGCCGAGCTTTTTGAACAACTTATACATGTATAACTTGACGGTTCCCTCGGTGATCCCCATCGAGACGGCGATTTCCCTGTTTTTCAATCCCTGAGCCACGAGAGAAACGATCTGCCCCTGCCGGCTGGTCAGGGCGACCGGCCTCCGCGATAACACTCGCTCCACGAAATCTCTCTCAAAGCAGATCATGCCGAGGTGCACGTTCCGCAGTGCGGTCAACATCTCTTCCACCGACACATGGGCGGGCAACAGGCTCCGCACGCCCAACTGCATCGCCTGAAATGCAAATTCATCGCCCACCTGATCGCCCCACAACACCAGCGGGCAACGTTCCGCGACGCGCCGTATCTCTCGCAAGTCGGACAGTGCAATGCCGGAAATCAGATGCAGCAGCAGGATATCCGGCTGCTCTGACCGCAGATAATCCAGCATCCCGGGAATCCCGTCCTCGCAGCAAGCTAAGGATAGGTCCGGGCGGTCCTGCAAGACCGCCGCGACCCCGGCGGCGATAAAAGGCTGGCGCGTGTACAACGCAACGCGCGCCGTTTGGCTGCGTTTGGAAGGTGACATTTTTCGCTCCGAACAACTATCGGCGGCCAGTCGCGGGAGCTTTAGGCCTAAAGTTAGCAGCGGCTTCTGCCGATCATCCGGCTATGCGTAGCGTCATAGCATTTGCGGCCGTGGTTTTGGCCGTTTCGAACAGCCCTGAGGCGGCTGGGCAGTCTGCCGTGGCGCCACCGGTGTTGACGCTGACGGTTGGCAAGTCGCTGGTTATCGATAGCCCTCTGAAGATTAGGCAGGTCGCAACGGCGTCGGGGGAGATCGTCGAGTCAGTCGGAATCGGTCCGAAAGAATTGCTGCTCAACGGCAAGAGTCCGGGAGAGACTTCGGTAACGATCTGGCTGGAAGACGAAACGCATCTGACGTATGACGTGATGGTTCATGAGAACCCCTCGAAATGGAACGCAGTGCGCGAGCAGATCGAACGCGAACTGCCGGGAAGCGACGTCGCCATTACCCCGGTGAATGGCACGGCTTTCGTGCGCGGCGTTGTCGCGGACCTCGACGCCGCCGAGCGGGTGATGAACATCGTTTCCACGGTTGCAAAGGGCGTAAACCTCCTCCGCGTGGCGGCGCCTTCCGCTGAACGGCAGGTCCTGCTGCAAGTGCGCTTTGCCAGTGTGGATCGGAGCGCCGCAAACAACCTGGGCCTCAACCTGGCGAGCGGCGCGTTCAATCAGAAATCGGCGATTGGCACCGGTTCGGTGATGAGCCAGACGGGCGGACCGCCGTTTTCGCTGAGCCAGGCCGCGAACATCTTCCTTTTCCGCCCGGACCTGAATATCGCGGCGGTCATTCAGGCGCTGGAAAACAGGAACCTGCTGCAAGTGCTCGCCGAACCGAACCTGCTGACGGTTGACAATACCGCGGCATCGTTCGTTGCGGGCGGCGAATTTCCATTCCCGATCGTGCAGCCGGGCGCCGGCGCCAACTCAATTACAATCGCGTTTAAGGAGTACGGGATAAGGCTCGGGTTCCTGCCGCGAATCACGCCGGCGGGCACTATCCGTCTGCAAGTCGCTCCGGAAGTCAGCGCCTTGGATTACGCCAATTCTGTCACCGTCGCGGGCACCACGGTCCCAGGGACCTCCATCCGAAAAGTGCAGACCGAAGTGGAATTGCCCAACGGACAGAGTTTCGTGATCGCCGGTTTACTGGACCGGCAGACTACCGAGAGCTTTTCGAAAATACCGGGAATCGGCGATATTCCCGTTCTCGGGAAACTATTTCAAAGCAGGTCGGTAACCCGGAACAATAGCGAACTCCTGGTCATCATTACTCCAACCATCGTGTCGCTGCCGAATTCATGGCAAGAGGTTCCTGCGCTGACGTTTCCTGCCAACTTTCTTCCGGCCGATCTGCCCGCGGCGCAACCACCCCGCAACGGCGACAAAGCCGCGCCTGTTCCGGTGGCGCCGCGAGCGCCGATTCCGGTTGAAGATGTGATCGAGTTCAAGAAGCGCAGCACGGCGCCGGCTTCGGCCCCCACCGATACGGCCGGAATGGTCCGCGAAGGGATCCGCGGTGATCCCGTATACTGAAAGAGTATGCCCGAGTGGCTGATGTGGGCGGCGATTATCGCCGCCTATTTCGCGATCATGAAGTGGGTTCTGCCCCGCTTCGGTGTGTCGACTTGAATGTCGGCCTCCTGCGACGTCGCGGCGCGACGCAACGAAAGTCAAGAAACAAAGGCAAAACAGGAATCTCTGTAGAGTCAGTTCTCCGGCTCAATCGAGATCACCTTGATGGTCTGCGTTTTTTCATTCAGAGTCCCCGTCACCTTCACTTTTTGCGCAGCGTATTTCGCGGGCGTTTTTTGGTCGCTGAGCTTGAGTACCACCTTACCGTCATAAAGGGCATATTGGCTGCTCGACCCTTTCACGCAGGCGGCGATACATTTTTCGTCGGACTGGCCCGGGAGCATGCCGTGCTTCTTCCCGCACATCGTATCGGTGATGACTCCCGTAAAGGTCTGGTGGTCCGCGGCTGTCAGGCCGCCTGCCATGGCAACTGCAATCAGAATCATTGTTTTCATTTGATCTCCTAATTACTTTTTCGCTGCGCTACTTAGCGGGCTTGATCCGCAATCTGAGATACAGATTAATCCCCCAGGGACGCTCGCCGTAGTACGGCTTGATTGCGGTTGGGACAGCGTACGCGGTCAAATTGGCGCCGATGCCCGTTTCAATATCCTTATACGTCCCGATGTCTCTCGTGTACCCGCCGGTATAGGCGCCGACGCGGAATGTGCTTCCGGCCGTTCGGTCCAATTGCTCTTCTAACGCGGGCGAATTGGCGAATAACTCGTCTTTGTCTACGTATTCGATGCGGCCGGTAAGGAAGTTCCCGCCGCCGACCGGGTACACGGTCTCGGCGAGGTACGAATTCAAATTGTGGTGCGTGAATGTGCCGTGGTCCCGTCCCCAGATCAAGCTTGTCGACCAGGCGCCGCCGGAATCGACGGGCCGCGTGTAGTGCAGCGACGCGGTCGTGCGCACGACGTCGCCCGGTTCCTGTTGTTCGGGATGCGCCAGCCGCCCCGCCGAAATTTGAAACATCCAGTTTTTCGATGGCAAAACCGACACGCGGCCGGAATAGGAATTCATCGGTCCCCAGTCGATGGTCCAGCGATTTTCGCCCGGCTCACTGCCGTAAAACCCGCTGGCCTCCAGGCGCAACCAGCTATGTTTGATAGCGACCGTGGCGACGTCGCTCGCGATGTGCGTGGAATCCTGCCAATGGTGGCCGAGTGTCGCTTCAGGGAGTTCGGCAGCGGAGGCGCGGTGAGGGTAGGCAACGGGTCCCAGCGCCGGATCGCCGACTGGAGCGTAGTATAGCTGCAGCATGGTGTTCTCACCGACCGGGTGCGCGTACTGAACGCCAAGCGCCATAAAGAAGTTGTGCGGGTGCTGAGCGTCGGTGAGCGGACGGCCGTATGCCGTTTCACCGGTCTGGAAGAGCAGCGGATAACTGCGATTCGCAATGGTCGCAGGCTCCAGACTGAACATCGATTGAAACATCAAACTGCCGCTTCCGAGACTGTGCTCGGCCGACACCATGAACGTGTTCGCGGAATATAGTTTATCGCCGCCGCGCGGACCGGCCTGCTGAGTGTCGACGAGGAATGCCTGTCCCATCAGCATCAGGTTCCAGGAACCGGCCCTCGGCATCAGCATCGGCATAGGCCACGATTGCGGATTGATACTCGTACCGCTGGCCATATTCATCAAGTACATTCCAGCTTCGTTCATTTGCATGCCGTGGTTCATGCCGGCCATCGATTGGTCCGGCATTTGCATTTGCGCGGACGCGGTCGAGAGCGCGACGGCGGACAATGACACGGCGAGACTCAGTTCTGTAAGCACAAAACTCTCTCCTGGTTTGGACGCGGACGAAAGGCGAACGAACCGGGGAGCGGCTAAATTCTGAGGACGGAATTTGGATCCAAAGCCGGTGGCGGCGGAAGTGATGCCGCATGAGGGACACGCACGAACTGCGGCATCAGTGGCACATACGCGGAGGCCGGCCGAGCGGCTGCAAGCTTCCCGCTGTGCGACGGCGCGACTACGGTTAGATTTCGCGCGTCGGCCACCAGCAGGGAAGATGCGCACGGCTTCGGTGCATCCGTTCGTTTCGGATTATGGCGCCGGTGGCACGGCGGCAGGCTCGCGGGTTCCTTCGATTGCGAAGCGGCAGTCGCGTGACACGGCAGCACCGCACACATCGCGACGCAGTGCGCATTGGCTATTACCGCTGCTATGGCCAGGAGTATGAGCGGCCGTCGAACCCGATCCATCGCATTCATTATTGTATGCCCTGTCTGCTAGTTCGCTACTGCAACTTCTCCCGAGGCGAGCTTTGCTCGCCGCAACATGAATGATTCCTGTCGGGTCGCGCGGAGCGCGACAGCTCGCAGATTTAGGGTGAAATGGCCAAACTCCAGAGTCGAACGAAGTTGGCCCGGGCGAGCGCAGCTCGCCTGCAACCGGTCTGGAGACCGGTCGCTACGTGCGACTCATCGCGCAGGGCTGGACGTCAGCGGCGGCTCGCCCGATCATCGGATCGCGATCAACGCGCCGGCGAATCCGCTCGTGCCGCTTCGTCGAGCTCTTTCTCAGTCGGGAAACGGTCGAACGCGCGATCCACTTTTTTGCCCAGCAGGTATTTGTCGAAAAAGTCCATCAGCGCTGTCCAATCTTCAGTCGTGAAGGCGTGCGCATGCTTCGAGTAATGGACTCCCAGGCGGTCTTGCGCGCCGTAGAGAGCATAAGCGGGCTTCGCGGCAAGGATGGACTGCCGGACTGCTTCGGGCAGGGAGATGCGATCCGCATCCCCTTCGAGTGCGATAAACGGGCGCGGCGCGGCGAGAGCCAGGAACCAATGTTCGTCGAAGGGTAACTTCTCCCGCTGTCCCCAGAACTCGTGCAAGTTGGGCGAGAACCAGTTCGGGTACTTCTTCTGCATGATATCCAGCGTCTCGCTGCCTCGCGGACCGGCAAAGCGGTATGCGCCGATTCCGCCGCCGCCCGTGACCACGGGAGCGCCCATCAGGCGGTCGTCGAAAGCCGCCGCGATCATCGCCGATTTTCCGTTTCTCGACGCGCCGGTGACGATCAACTTCGTTTTATCGATCACCGGATCGCTCTCCAGATAATCGGCGACGCGAGATGCGCCCCACGCCCATGCGGCGAGAATGCCCCAGTCGTAACCCGGGTATGCGCGGAAGAGGCGTGTGTTACGGAAGGCCCAGCTTCCATCGGAGTTCCGCAGTGTGGTGTCCTCCGCGCAATCGTTGGGGTTGAAGAGGACGAGAGCATAGCCGTGACCCAGAACGTCGCTGCGCTGGGCCGCCATCGATTCAGCGGTCGGGGCAGGGAAGCGTGCGGCGGCGGTGGCTGCGCTGGTCGTGGGTGCGGGTCCCACAAGCAACAGCACATCTTCACCTTTGCCCTGATTCGGCCCCTGCGGCAATCGCGGCAGCACCGTGCCTCCCGGCGGAGTGCCTCCTTGCAGGATGATGGCGGGGAATCGACTGCCCTTTGCCGGCGTAAAAATACCGATGTCAAACCCGAGTTGTTGACCGGGGCCGAAGGTTAGATGCACCAGGCGGTAGCGGGCCGCTCCGTTGAGAACGATTTCCGACTTCAGTTCCTTACCGCCGACGTTGCCTGGCGCAGGCGGCGTCTGGCCGACCGCGTAATACGCCAGGATGCGCTTCATTTCTTCGCGGCGCTTTTCCCACTGACGGCGGTTGACGACTTTGGTTCCGTCATTCATCGTCAGGACGTCGGGCAGTTCTTCGCGTACCGGTAACTCGGAAACTCCGGGCAGCGAGCCCACCGATGTTTTGATTCGTGGCACGGGAATTTCGCGCGGATCCGGGCCGGTGGTTTGGGCGCCAACAAGCGCGGCGAGTGCAATTGAAATCGAAAGCCGCCGCAAGAGTTTCATTGGCATACCGCTACGGGATTATGATAACCGCTGCCGCAAGGGGCCGTGAAGAAATCCGGCTGCTGTTCTCGTCGCGATCCATCCGCGTTTCGACGCACCTTTTACCGCTTCCTTACGGGGCTGTGAAAAAATCCGGCTGTTGTTCTCGTCGCGCTCCCATTCGCCTTTCGATACACCTTTTACCGCTTCCTGACGGTCGCGGCTCGGTTAGTAGAATCAACTACATACGGAGCCGTGACCGTTAGGGAGCGGCAAATGGTGCCGGGGATTCGAGTGGTTTTTGGGTCCGGCAAAAATGAAATTCGATAATTTTTCACAATCCCTTACGGTCGCGGCTCCGTTGTAAGGGAGCAGTAAAAGGTGCCGGGGATGCGAGTGCGTTTGAGTGCAGCGAAAAAGCAGTTCGATATTTTTCACAAGCCCGCAAGGGCCCGGTGCTTGCGCTTACGTGCCCGCGAACGTTGACAGAATACGAGCCGCGACATAACTGAAAGCGCTTTCAATGATCACGCACCGCACCTCCGTCCGCCGCCTGCTGCCACTGTTTCTCGCAGCGCTACCTGCGCTCGCGCTGACCAGCGAAGTGAGGATGTTCAACGGCGTCCCCGCGCTCTATATTAACGGGAAACTCACCAGCCAGATGTTAGCGGCGCCGTACCGGCCCGGGCCGGCCGACTTCGACGATTTCCGCGGAGCAGGCATCAGCATTTTCGACATTTACCTGCGGTTTCCGTGGACCGCGCCGGAGACCTACGATTTTTCCGGCGTGGACCGTAAACTCGACGACTACTTGAAAATCGATAGCGGCGCGCAGTTCCTGCCGCGCGTCCTATTGACGCCGGGCGACTGGTGGTGCAAGCAGTTTCCGCAGGACATCACCATGCGCGATGACGGATCGCCCGCGGGCATGTTCAATCAACCGTGCCATCCGACGCTCGCTTCGGAGCATTATCGCGAGTTGTCGCACAAGGCCATGATCGCCTTCATCAATCACGTGGAAGGAAAATACGGGGAACACATCATCGGCTACCAGGTGGGCAACGGTTTCGGCGGCGAGTGGCTGATGTTCAACTCGTTTTGGGAAGCGCGTCCGGGCGGTGAGCCGCCCAAAAAATTCGGAGTCGAGGATTACTCCCCGCCCGCGCAGGCCGCTTTCCGCAAATGGCTGCAAAAGAAGTATGGAACGGTAGCCGCGCTGCGGAAAGCCTGGGGCAATCCCACGGTCGATTTTGAGAACGCCACTCCGCCGAACGAAGTGGAGCGCTACTCGACCACTCACGGTATTTTCTTCGACCCCGGAGTGAGCAGCCGCGTTCCCGATTACTTCACCTTCTTCAACGAGATGACTGCGGACACGCTGCTGGAGAATGCCGCGTGGGTAAAGGAACTTACGGGACGCAAGAAGATCGTTGGCGCGTTCTACGGGTATCTCTTCTGCAACTTTCCTAACCTGAGCGTCAACCACACCGGGCACCTCGGCTTCACCAAGGTGCTGCGGTCGCGCGACGTGGATTTCATCGCCAGCCCGTATACATACGACAACAAGCAGATCGGCGGCCCCGACAATTCGCAGACGCTGCCCGAGGCGGTGGCGCTGCACGGCAAACTGTACTTCAACGAGGTGGATACGGAAACGCATTTACATCAGCGCCAGTGGCGCTGGGGCAACTCGCTGAACAATCCAAAGAACTGGGATGAGACCCGGGGCCTGCTGATTCGCGATTACGCGTATGCGCTCACGAAGGGTTTCGGTATGTGGTGGACTGACCTGCACGGCGGCACCTTCCATGATCCCCAGATCATCGCTCTACTGGGTAAGTTGAAGAAGCTGGATGTGCAGGATCTGGGAGCCGATAAGCGGCCGAATTCGGATATCGCGGTGGTGGTGGATGAATCCGCGTTTACATACTTCGGCGACGGCGAGCCACTGTTCAACGCGCTCCTCACCGCGCAAAAGCAGTGGGAACTGGCGTTCATGGGTGCGCCCTTCGATCCGCAACTGCTCAACGACATGGACAATCCGCAGTTGCGCGATTACAAGCTGTACATATTTCTCAACACCTTCCACGTAACGCCCCAGCAGCGCGAGGCGATTCACGCGCGGCTGAAACGGAACGGCGCGACGGCGGTGTGGGTCTACGCGCCGGGGTACATCGGCCAGAAACTTTCGCTGGACGATATGCGCGCTCTTACCGGAATCCGCATCGGCGAAGACGATACCGCGGGCGAATTGCACGTCGCGATCACCTCGCGCGATCATGCTTACACGCAGGGTCTCGCGGCGAACTTCGCATACGGCACGGACGTCAATGTCGAGAACATCAAGCGCTGGTACGATCATCAAATCTATTTGAAGGACCCGCGCGATCCGGGGCTCCAGCGCGACCTGCCCGGCTTCCGCATCTCCCCGCGATTTTTCGCGAACGATCCGCAAGCGCTGGTGCTGGGGACACTCGCCGGCGTGGATAAGCCGGGCCTGGTCGTGAAGAAACAGGCGGGCTGGACGAGCGTGTATTCCTCGGCGCCCATTCTGCCGGCGGCGCTGCTCCGCAATATTGCGCGTGCGGCGGGTTGCCACATCTACAGCGATGCGGGCGACGTAGTGTACGCGAATCGCCGCTACGTCGCGATCTACGCGCCGGCGGGAGGCACGCGGACGGTGCGCCTGCCGCGCAAGGCGCGAGTTACCGACGCGTTGGACGGCCACGAAATCGCCGCCTCGGCGAGCGAATTCCCACTACACATAGAAGCGAACAGTACGGTGATTCTACGTTATGAATAAACTCGCATGGGTGCTCCTTTGCAGCGCCGCTATGTTGCCCGCTCAGGAAAAAGCGGTGCTTGTCTCGTATGAAACAACCCGCGATGTTGAGCCTTCGGCCGACCCCGATTCGCCCTTCTGGAAAAACATTCACGGGGTGTTCATCGAGAAAAGCGTGCTCGGGCCGGAGATGCCGAATTTTCGCGCGGAAGTGCGCTCGCGCTGGAGCAAAGACTACGTCTACTTCCTGTTTTCCGGCCCTTACGAGAAGCTGACGCTCAAGCCCGATCCGGACCTCAAGAAGGAAACCTATCGACTCTGGGAGCGCGACTGTTTCGAAGCTTACGTGGGCGCCGATTTCGAACACACGAATCGATATCGCGAGTTGCAGATGTCGCCGGCGGGCGAGTTTCTGGATCTCGATATTGATTCCACGCGCGCGCGTCCCGGCTTCAACGGCGAGAACAACTGGAATTCCGGTATGGTCGTGAAGGCCCGCATAGACCAGGCGCGCAAGTGGTGGTACGGCGAGATGAAGATTCCAATTACGGCGGTGGACAAGCGGCCGGCGCAGGTGGGCAACGAAATGAGGGTGAACTTCTACCGGCAGGATGGCGCGCCGCCGAACCGTACCTTCATGGCATGGCAGCCGCCGATGGTGTGGAATCCACACCATCCGGAGAAGTTCGGCGCGCTGAAACTCAGCGGTCCACCGTCCACTCGATAACGCCGCCTTCGTACCACGTGAAGTCGTGGTCCATATAGTTGCCGTCCGGCGGCCCCAGGTGGCCGGTTTTATAGACTTTCGGCTGAAGTTGAATCTCCATGCGAAGGCCGGAGGCGGTCACCGGGTCGAACGTCACTTTATTGAACTGGTCAGGCGCGGTACCGTACGCCGACACGTGAGTCACCGGCTTCCACTGGTCGCCGTCTTTATAGAAAAGCTTCCAGCCCTTAGGCAACACGCAGACCTGCTTATCGTCCTTCCAGTAGACGCTGGAACTGGAAATCCGCGTCGGCTTGGCAAAGTCATACTGCACCCACGCCTGGTCGCCGCTTTGCGGGTGTATGCGCAGGAAGCGGCCGGAGCCGTCTTCGGAGTTGACCGGCTGCACCTCGTCGAAGATTGCGTCGATGTTGCCGCTGCCGTCCTGCGAGTGCGGGTACATGCGGCGCTCGACGGTCGGCGGATTGTGGCCGGGGTAGTTGTCCGCCACGGTTCCATTGCCGACCGATGAGGTAGCGCGGCTGGTAGAAGCAATCGTGGGGGCGGGTGGCCGCACTGCGCGGGCCGGGGTGCGCGCGATCCATACTTCCATTTCCGACGGCGCGCGGTTGCCGAAGGCGAAGTACGGGATCAGCGTGACTGCACGAGACGAGTTCGCGCCCTCTCCGCGTCCCGTGAGCGTGCCGATGCCGCCCAGCAAATCTTTGCGGTAATCGAATGTGAAGCGCGCGGAATCGGGAATGACGAGGTCGAAAACACCGTCGTGATTATCCTGCCGCTCGGCGCTGAAAACGATAGGGCCGCGCTCGAACGATACACGGCCGCGATCGTCGGCAACGCGCGTATCGGCAGCCACTCTGTGGACCGCCATGGGGAAGCGAAGTTCCACCGCATCGCCCTTTGACCACGTGCGGTCTACGCGCGCGTAGCCTTTTTCCATGGTGGGCTGCACTTCGCGGCCATTCACGGTAACGGTGAAATTGGCTTTCCCGCCGTCAATGAAGCGATACAGGTCGCCGGTCATTGGGTGATCGGTGGCCCAGCCTGGAATGCGAAGCATCAGCGAGAAGCGCGCCGGTTGCGCGGGGTCGACGGTGAGGCGCGTGGCGCCGTCCCACGGATACTGCGTCTGCTGAGAGATCTTCACCGGCGAGTTGCCCACGTTCAGGGATGCGTTGCCGCCAATGAATAGATTGACGTAGGCGCGATCTGCGCCGGCGGCGTACACCAGACCGCCGAGTTCGGCAAACAGACGCGCAAGGTTCGGCGGGCAGCAGTTGGGGCCGAAGCGCGGTTGCCGCTGGAATCCGGCGAAGGCAATCAGCGGAGACTGATAGAGGAAGCGGTCGCCGGTCTGCGAGACTCCGGTGAGAAAACCGTTATAGAGGATGCGCTCCAACACGTCGATGTAGCGCGCGTCCCCATGCAGCAGGAACATACGCTGGTTCCACAGAATGTTGCCCACCGCGGCGCAGATCTCGTTCCAGGCAGTGGCGTTCGGCAGATCGTAATCGTCGCCGAAGTCTTCTTCGTCGCGGTAGCTGCCGATGCCGCCGGTGAGGAAGGTCCGCTTGGACACTGCGTCGGTCCAGATGCGATCGGCCGCTGTGGTGTAGCCCGCGTCGCCCGTAAGTCCGGCGAGATCGGTGAGCGCGATATAGAGATAAGTCGCGCGCACTGCGTGCCCGATGGCGCGAGATTGGTCGCGTACGGGCATATGGTCTTGCGAGTAGGAGCCGTACATTTGCCGGCCGCCCTGAGTTGTGCCGCGAACGTCCACGAAGAAGCGCGCCAGATTCAGGTATTTGGGATTCCTGGTGGCGCGATACAGCTTCACAAGCCCGATTTCAATTTCTTCGTGGTTGAAGATGTCGTAGCGCTTGCCGGGGCCGAATGTGTTGGCCAGGTCATCGGCAATGTCGGTCGCAGCGTCGAGCAGTTTGCGGTCGCCGGTAGCGTCATACCACGCGACGGCGCCTTCGAAAAAATGGCCGACGGAGAAACCCGGTCCATCGCCGCGATTCGGCCACACGCCCTTGTCTCTGCGGAGTTGTGCGATGGTGCGGTCAAAGGTGCGTTCCATGCGCGCGCGCAGTGCGGCATCCTGTTGGACGGCGAGGATATCGGCGGCGGCTTCGATGAGCCGCCCTTCGACGGGACCTTGCGCGGGTGCGTGATCGAGCAGCATCGGCAGGGTGACGGTCCGGTTTCTGTCGATACGAGGAGTCCAGAACTCGTCCTGAATTTTGACGTTCTTGAGGGGCACGGCCGAAACGGGGAAATCGGCCGCAGCCGCGCAGGCGGCCAGGATGGTCCCGATGGCTGCAACGCGGAGGCACCGGGTGGTGGAAATTCGCTTCACAAATGTAAGCGTATACTTTTGCGGCGGATGCGGCAAACCGGGGCTATGGGCGCATTCGACTAGGGCGCCGATTACTCGTTTTCAGCAGGGCGCTCGGCGCTATCGACAACCAGGTATTCGACCGGCACTTTTCTCGGCTCGAGCTTCAACCCGACGCGGGCGAGTTCCTTGAATAACGCGGGGCAGAAGACGGGCCCATAGCTTGAGAGGTCCGGCGCGTCTTCGGCCGGCGGTGAAGCGGGAGGGGGCGTAACATTCATGTACGGCTTCCATTTCAGGTCGTATTCGAATGCGCTCGAAACGCCAGTCATATTGAAGACGATGTGATCCCTGTAGCTGAAAATCCGCGCGACTTCATCCAGTGTGCCGCTTCCAAAAATCCGGGCCTGCTCGGGACTTACGGACCCGTGCACCTGGTTCGTTACATCGGAAGGTTTCAGTTGCAACCCCTGTGCCGTTACGACGAGGCCCCACACGGGCGTTTCCTTTCTGGTGGAATGAAGAACCAGCTTGAAACGTTCCTTCAACAGGGAGCGCAACATGAGCGGCACCTGCTCGTGCGGAGTCGTGGGCGGCATCGTCGCAACAACGTCATAGAGTTCCCCCTGCGTGCACGGCGAACCGGACACCTGGAACTCTCGTACGCTGTAGGCTTTCATAACGAGCATGCAGATGTTGTGGGCGAGATAGGTGACCCGGCCCGGTTCCAGGCGGTAATTGATGCGGTTTGTCGCGAGTTGTACGCGCTTCACGGAGGCGACCTCGAAAGCGGGTTCGGAAGGGCTCTGCGCGAGTAACGGCGCTAATGCCAGCAGTAAATATCGAAGTATCCGCAACAACCCGATCTCCTTTGGCGCGCGATCCGAGTCGATCGATGTTATCATGCCCATCACGATGATGCGAGTAAAGCGATACGAGTAAGTGGAGGCGAGAATGCGGATAGCAGTAATCGGCGGCTCGGGACATATCGGCACGTATTTGATGCCGAGGCTGGTGAGGGCAGGGCACGAAGCGATCCTGGTGAGTCGCGGCATCAGGCAGCCGTATGAGCCCGACCCGGCGTGGAACTCCGTGCGCGGCGTGGTCGCCGATCGCGAAGCCGAAGAGGCTTCGGGCGAGTTTGGGCCGCGCATGCGCGCGCTGGGTGCCGAAGCCATTATCGATCTGACGTGCTTTACACCCGCGAGCGCGCGCCATCTGGTCGAGGCGTTGCGAGGGACCGGAACGCGGCTGCTTCATTGCGGCACGATTTGGGTCCACGGTCCGGCGGTCGAGCGGCCTACTACCGAGGAGGAACCACGCCGCCCCTTCGGCGAATATGGCTGCCGCAAGGCGGAGATCGAAAGGTTTCTCCTGGAGGAGGCTCTCAACGGATTTCCAGTTGCGATCCTGCACCCCGGACATCTGGTCGGCCGCGGCTGGAAGATCATTAATCCGGTGGCGAATTTCGATCCGCGCGTGTTTGGTCTGTTGATGCGCGGCGAGGAACTCGCGATTCCGAACATCGGCAATGAAACCGTGCACCACGTGCACTCCGACGACGTTGCCCAGGCGTTTGTGTGCGCCCTGGAGCGGTGGGATCGCGCGGTGGGCCAGAGCTTTCACGTTGTTTCTCCGGCCGCGGTGACGTTGCGCGGCTATGCTGAGACGGTCGCAGGCTGGTTCGGGCGAGAGGCGAAACTCCGGTTTCTGCCGTGGGAAGAATGGCGCGGCAACTGGCCGGAACGCGATGCCCAGATCACCTGGGACCACATTGCCCGGTCGCCGAACTGCAGCATTGAAAAGGCGCGGCGGATGATCGGTTACGAGCCACGCTACCGGTCTCTGGATGCCGTTCGCGAGGCGGTCGACTCACTGATCGCGAACGGTACAATCGCGACGCACTGAAATGCACTGGGCCGCCTGCAACCGGTCTGGAGAGACCGGTCGCAACTCGACTCCGCTAAACTGGTGAGAAGCGGAACGAAACTTACTAAATGGCAAACGGAAACAAGAGGACCTCGCAAGAAACGCCGTCGATCCAAAGTCTGGATCGCGGTCTTGTGATCCTTGAGGCAGTGGCTAAGTCCACTGAGCCAATCTCGCTCAGCGAGTTGACCGAGTTACTGCACATCGATCGGAGCAGTGTCTTTCGCCTGGCCAACACACTCAAGCGGCGCGGATTTCTGAGTGTCTCGAGCCGCGGCAGAGACTACATACTCGGACCTTCCATCTGGCGGCTCTCGCGGCAGTATGACTGGAGTAACATGCTGATCACCATCAGCCATGAATTCCTCAAGAAACTCGCTGCGACTACCACCGAGACGGCCCACTTAGCCGTACGGGAGGGCAAGCAAGCGATGTTCATCGACCATGCGACCGTCACGCAGATGATTTCAGTGGCGGGGCAGACGGGGGAATCGGTTCCGCTGTACTGCACCGCGCATGGCAAGGCGCTTCTGGCGGACCTGGGTCCCGAGGACATACGAAACATTTTCGGGAAGCGCCCGCTGCAGGCTTTCACCCCACAGACTGTGACTTCGATCGACGAACTTGCCCGCATCTGCGCGGAAATCAAAAAGCAGGGCTACGCTACCGACGAAGCGGAGTATCAGGAAGGACTCCGCTGCGTCGCGGCGCCGATTCGCGATAAGGATGGCGCGGTGCTTGCGTCCATCGGCATTTCCGCGCCGATGAGCCGCTTCCCCCGCGAACGCTTCGCCGTAGCGTCGCGCCAGGTGGTGGAAGTTGCGCTGTCGATCAACCAGGCAATCGCGAACAAGAGCGACGGCGCCGGCGCCTGACCGCCGCGCGTGGTTCGCAGTTTTCTTGACGTGCCGTCCCAGGCCTTGGTAGCATGGGGCGGTTCATAACGCAATAGAAGTTTCGTAATGCGCACCGTACCTGGGGAGCGATCATGTCAGAATATCGTCAAGCCCGGCGACAAACAAGCAGGAGCCGCCGCTAAATGACTCCCGAACCGGTGCACACCCATAAAGCCCGTGAAAGCGGTGCTTCCTCAAACCCGGCGGCGGCGCTTCGTCGCGGGCGCCTGCTTCTGCTCGCGATCAAAGACTCCGATGTCCGCTTGCTCACGCTGGAGCAGTGCCGGTACGCCATCGACAAAGGCCTGCACGCGGGCGGCGCGTTTTCGGCGACCATCCCGCTCGTCGCGCTCTATTATGGCGGGTACATCAACGCCGATGTCGAGGATCCGACGCGGCGTGGCCAGGATCTGTTCGTTCTCAGCAAAGGCCACGCGGTCGCCGCATTGGCGTCCATTTATGCGGAACTCGGCTATTTTGAACGATCGGTGCTGCGGAATTCCCGCTCGTACGAGAGCATTCTGAATGGTCATCCGGGCCCGCTGCTGCCGGGCATACACCTCGCCACCGGACCCATGGGGCAGGGACTCGCGGTTGCGCAGGGCTTTGCACTCGCGGGTAAGCGCAGTCCGCAGTTCGATTGCTACAGCGTCACCGGCGACGGCGAATTGCAGGAAGGTCCCATCTGGGAAGCAGTCATGTACGCCGGGCAAAAGCGCCTGGATAATCTTTGCGTGCTGGTGGACCGCAACAACGGCCAGCTCGATATCTCCGACCGCATGGTGTTTCCTATGCCGGATGTCGAAAGCGTCTTCCGCGCGTTCGGCTGGGAAGCGTGCACGGTGGATGCGACGCAATACGCCCCGGTGTGCGACGCGCTGGACCGCTTCAAGTACGGACCGCGAAACGGCAAGCCTACCGCCATCATCTGCCAGACCAGTAAAGGACACGGCGGATTTTCCGAGTTCTTCAATCGCCATAAGGTGGCCGCGAGCGATGACGTGCTGCTGCGCGAGGTGGAGCAGCACGAACGCGAGCGCGGCAGCCGCGTGGAGGAATTCGCGGCTTTGCTGGAGTCGCTGCCGGACAACGCGGAAGCCAACCAGATCCGCGAGCAATTGCTGGCGCTCGCTCAGGAAATGCACCTCGACACGGTGTCTCTGACGCGAGGCTCGCTGCCCGCCGTAATCGGGCCGGTGGTGACCAGGCGCGTGCCTCGGCGGGAGAAGAGCGTGCCGTACGCAGCCGAAATGCTGCCGCGGCTCGACCCGGCAAAGCAGTACAGCGCCGCCGAAGTCGTAACGGGCGCGATGAAAGTGTTCGCGAGACACCCATACGTCCTATCGGTCGATTCCGATCTTGCATCGACCAGCGGGCTGGAAGCCGGCATCGCGGCGGTCGACCAGCGGCGCGCGCTCAACGTGGGAGTGGCCGAGGCGAACATGATGGGCATCGGCGAAGCTTTTGCCGCGCTCGGCTACAACGCCTGGGTGAGCACGTTTTGCCCGTTCTTCGATTGGAAAGTGCTGCGCCGCATCGCGGTGGGCCAGCAGGAGCGCCTGGAATCCATGGAAGCGCGTGACGGCTGGTTGAGCGAAGGCCACGGGCTCGATCTGACCTTTCTTGCGACTGCCGCGAACTTTGAGACGAGAACGAACGGCGCCACTCACATGGCCAACGACGATGTGACCATCTTCGACGGCATGGCGCATTTGAAGATCATCGACGTTTCGTGCCCGCAGCAGCTTCTCGCCATCATGCGGTGGATCATGGAAGGCAATCGCGGCCTGGTGTACCTGCGCGTGATGCGCACGCCTTCCGCTGTGCTGTACGGGTCCGATTACCGCTTCGAATTCGGCAAGGCGCAAGTCTTGCGAGAGGGTCCGGCGGATCGCGCGGTGATCATCAGCAGCGGGCGTCAGGTGCACGAAGCGATCGCGGCGGTGGAAGAATGCGCGCGCCTCGGCATCGCGGTAAGTGTGGTGGACATGCCGTCGATCGATGCCGAACTGTTGCTGCGGCTGCACGCATCGGGCAAATTGCTTTGCATCGCCGAGCAGAACAACGGGTACATCTGGCAGAACCTGTTGAAGGTCCTCTACCGCGCCGGTCGTGCGCCGGGCCGCATCATCGCGATCAACGCCCTGGACGCCGAAAGAAAACCGCGATTCATCCACTCCGGAACGTATGAAGAACTCGTTCCGGCGTTCGGTTTAGCGCCGCCGCAGGTTGCTGCCGCGCTTGCGCGCGCACTCAAGGGAGAGTGACATGGCCGTTCCGCTGATACGCGAAAGCGACATCGAAGAACTCGATCTGCCCGGCCGGCATTTACGCTGGCTCGCCAATGCCGAAACGCTGGGAGCGCGGCATCTCTCCATGTGCGTAATCCGCGTCGCCCCCGGCGAGAAGGTGCGCCCCGCGCATTCGCATCCACACGGAGAAGAGATCATCTACATCATTCAGGGCAGCGGCCGCGTTTTGGTGGATGGCGAAGTGGACAACGTGGAGGCCGGGACGGCCGTTCTATTTCCGCAGGGCAAGATTCACATGCTGCACAACACCGGGCCCGAAGAGATGAAGGTCGCGTGCTTCTTTGCCCCGGCGACGAACCTGGAGAATTACGTCTTCTTCGACGACGTGGATTTTCCCGGCGACTCCGGCCAAGCGTAAGTTATTCGCGGAAAGGGAAGACCGATGCACTCGCAGGCTACGCCGCCGCCACAAAGCGCCATTCTCGATTTTGGTGTGGACACCTCCACCATTCAATACACCGGCTCCGGCCTTCAACGTCCGGAGTGCATTCTTGCCGAACCCGATGGCAATCTTTGGGTGGCCGACGCTCGCGGCGGAGTAGTGAAGATTTCGCCTGACGGCACACAGCACCTCATCGCACAGCGCCGCAGCGAGCACTTCGCGGGCAGCACATCCGAAGCCGTCCGCTATCTCGAAGGCACTCTTCCCAACGGTCTGGCCTTCGCCTCGGACGGCGAAATTCTGATCGCGAACTTCGGCTCGGACTGCCTGGAGATCATGTCGCGCGACGGGGAATCGCGTGTTCTGGCCGACACCATCGACGGGCGCCCGATCGGCAAAGTCAACTTCGTGCTGCGCGACTCCCGCGATCGCATCTGGGTAACGGTTTCGACACGCGTGACCAACTGGATGCACGCTCTGCGCACAGATCTCTACGACGGCTACATCGCCCGGTATGACGGCGGCGCATTCCATATTGTTGCCGACGGCTTCCGCTTCACCAACGAGATTCGTTTCGATGCGCGCGAGGAGTTCCTGTACGTCGTGGAGACGGCAGGCGGCTGCATCTCGCGCCTGCGCATCGACGAGCGCGGAAATCTCACCGATCGCGAGGTTTTCGGCCCGCCGCGCCTCGGCAAAGGCGCGTGGCCGGACGGAATCGCCTTCGATGTCGCGGGCAACCTATGGGGCACGATGGTGTATTCGGACAAGCTTTTCGTCATCACCCCTTCCGGCGACCTGCGCATTCTTCTGGATGAAGGCGAGCCCGCTCGCGTGGATGCGCTCGAAGCCGCCTTTCTCGCCAACAGAGTGACGGAAGATGTTTTGTTCGCCACGGGACGCGGCATCGCGCCGTGGATGGCGAGTGTGACGTTCGGCGGTCCGGACTTGCGCACCGTGTACATCGGTTCGCTCAAAGGATCGCGAATTCCCTATTTTCGTTCCCCGATTCCCGGACTGCCGATGGTGCACTGGCATCGCGCGGTCCAGTAATATTCCTCCTCAGTTTAGACCGGCCGCCACCCGAGCGAGTACCATTAACGTGGAGGGTGCGAATTCGAATTCATTCCCTCGGGGGACTCGTGGACCGGAAACGTAACGACTCATTCGACAGGCCGATCACTCGCAGAAGCGCGCTCGCCGCATCCGCTGGAATTCTCCTCGCTCCGGCGGCCGCCGTCGGGCAGGAGAAGGCGCTGGAACTCACCGGCAAGCCGGTGGAGGTTACCGTCACGCCGGTGAGCGCCCACACCGTCAGGATTGCGATTCAGCCCATCGACAACGGCCAACTGAAGCCCGTTCCCGCCGACGGCGCACTGGTGAAGGCGGAATTCGGAAAAGCCTCGGCCACTCTTCGCAGTCTGGCCGGCACGCGCACCGTCAAATCCGGCGATCTCAGTGTGCATGTCACGGCGGAGCCTTTCTCAATTCGCGTCGAGGGCAAGGATGGGCGCCTCATTCAAGATCTGCGTGTCGATTCGACAAGCGGCAAACTCACGTTCCGCGTCGGCGACGGACCGGTGCTCGGACTGGGGCAGGGCGGTCCGCAGTTCGATAAGCGAGGCAACCTGGACCGCATGGGCAGCGGGCAGGGAGGCTACAAGCTGGGGACCAACGGCGCAAAAGTTCCGGTGCAGGTGTTGCACGGCGCTGCCGGATGGTCTATGTATGTTCATCAGCCGCTCGGCTCTTTCGATCTCACGGGCAAAGAAGGACTCTTCATTCCGAGCAGCGTCGAAAACTCGCTGCCGCTGGATGTGTTCGTGATTGGCGCGCCCGATCCGGCTTCTGCGACGCGCGAGTACGCAGCGATTACGGGACTGCCGGAGATGCCGCCGCTCTGGGCCTTCGGCTATCAGCAGTCGCACCGCACGCTCGATTCGCCCGAGCAGATCATTCAGGAAGCGAGGACTTTCCGCGAAAAGCAACTGCCGTGCGAGATGATGATCTACCTGGGCACGGACTTCTGCCCGAACGGCTGGAACACGCACAACGGCGAGTTCACATGGAATGAGAAGGCGTTTCCGAATCCCAGGCAGATGGTGCAGCAACTTCACGACCTGAACTTCAAGGTTGTGCTGCACACCGTTGTGGAAGGGCGCCACTTCTACGGCACAGTCAAAGACCCGTGCACCGCCGATCCGCTGCCGAGCGGCCGGTTCCCCGATGGACGCTGGCCGCCGGACCGCCAGGTCTCGTGCTACTGGCCCGTTCACAAGCAGTTGCTCGACGTGGGTATCGATGGTTGGTGGCCTGACCAGGGCGACGGCTTCGACGCTGCTTCGCGATTGCTCCGCAATCGCATGTATTTCGAAGGCCACCAGATGTACCGGCCAAATGAGCGGGTTTACGCGCTGCATCGCAATGCGTACGCTGGAATGGCGCGGTATGCCGCGTTCCTGTGGTCGGGCGACATACAGTCTACGTGGGAAACGCTGCGTACGCATGTTGCCGTCGGTATCAACGCCGGGTTAAGCGGAATTCCCTTTTGGGGAACAGACATCGGCGGCTTTGTGCCCACGCAGGAATTCACCGGCGAACTTTACGCCCGGTGGTTCCAGTTTGCCGCTTTCAATCCGCTCTTCCGCTCTCACGGACGCGAATGGCGGCTTCGTCTGCCGTGGGGTTGGAATCGTGGCGAGATCGGCGGCTTCCGCGAAACGCCGCGGTACAATCCCGATCCGAAGGAACTGCACAACGCAGCCATCGAGCCTGTCTGCAAAAAGTACCTCGAGCTACGCTATCAAATGATGCCGTACCTCTACTCGGCGGTGCGCGAGACGTGCGAAACGGGAATTCCCATCATGCGCGCGATGTGGCTGCACTATCCCGACGATGCGAAAGCGGCATCGATGGGAGATCAGTATCTCTACGGCCGGGACATGCTTGTCGCGCCGGTGTTCGAAAAAGCCGCCACCGAACGCAGCGTCTATCTGCCGAAAGGCGCTTGGTACGACTTGTGGACGCGCGAGCGTGTGGAAGGCGGCCGCGAGCTTTCGCGCAAGGTCGACCTCGGAACCATTCCGGTTTATATTAGGGCAGGCGCCATCGTGCCGATGGGTCCGGTAAAGCAGTACACGGCTGAAAAGGTCGATGGTCCGCTGACAGTGTGGGTCCATCCCGGCGCGGACGGCGCATTCTCCTGGTATGAGGATGACGGCGTATCCTTCAATTTCCGCAACGGGGAATTCATGCGCATCAATATGACGTGGAATAACAGCCGGCGCCGGCTTTCGATGCGCCTGGCGAACGGATCGAAAATGCTGGAGCCGCGCAAACGCGATGTGGTCGTGCGCGTCGCCGGCGAAAACGCGACGCGCGACGTTTCATTCACCGGGAGCCCGCTGGAAGTTCGCCTGTAACGCCTCGCGGTCCACGGCGGCCCTTGCGTGACTTGCTTTAGTTGCCTCCGCCGCGTCCGCCGGGGGGAGGGGCCGGCACTGCGTTCAGGTTGACCGTGAAGTACTGCACGCCGGCATCGGCCATCGCCTTGTTGAACTTCGGCACGTCGTCCCACAGCGCGTTGACCTCGTCGAGACCTTTCCGCAATTGAGCGGAGCATTCCTCGATGTCGGCCATCTGCCGTGTCGTCGGCGCCGCCGAATAGTTGTCGATTGTATTCATCAGGCGCGCAATCTTTTGCGTGACCGGAGGCGGCGTGTAGGGCGGGGGAGCGCCTGCTCCGCCACCGCCGCCGCCGCGTCCTCCGCGCCCCACGGCAGCTTCGAAATTCGCCGATGCCTTCTTCGCCTTGGCGAGCAGATCGTCGGCAGCCTTCTTGATCGGGTCAGGCACGGCCGGCGCGTTCGGTGTCTTCCAACTGTCGGTCAAAGCCGTGAGTGCGGTCGTCATCGCGACTGCTTTGCGGCGTCCTGCGTCGGATTCCTTGGTCATGCTGATAAGCGTATCCACCGCTTTGCGCCGCTTGGCGCGATCGTCAGCCGAGAAGTCGACGCGCGGATCGTCTTCCACCTTGACGACGTGCGACTCGGTCTTGCCGGCAAGCGCGAGCGTGACGGTGTAATCGCCCGGATCGACGATCGGGCCGCGTCCTGCGCCGCCGAAACGCCCCCCGCCACCTCCGCCGCCGCCACCTCCGCCGCCCTGCGCGCCCGCTGCGCCTTCCGCGCCGAACTCGGTGGCGAGTTCACCGGCGGCCTGAGCGGCGCCGCCGCCTTGTGGCGCCGTTGCCGCTTGAGCCCCGCCTGCGCCGCCGCCGCGACCACCACGGCCACCGCCACCCGCCGCGCCGCGACCTCCACGACCTCCGCCGGCCGCACCCGCGCCGTTAGGCCCGGCCGGAGGCACCGGCGAATCCATCCGCATATCCCAAACGTAACGGTTCACCGCGCCCGCTTCCGCCCGTGTGTTCGCCTGCCGGATCTGCTTGCCGGACGCATCCGCCACCGTGACGCGTACCGGTCCAGCGCTCTTGGCGAAGTAGTCGACCATGACGCCCGCCGGCGCGTTCTGGGCAAAGAACTGATTGGTTCCCGGAAATCCGCGATAGTCTGCCATCTTCCATTCCACGCCAGGGCGCCCGGAGAAGATTCTCAGGTCGCTCTTCAACACATCTTCGTTCAACTGTTCGAGCGCGCTGATATCGTCCATGATCCAGATGGAGCGTCCATGCGTCGCCAGAATCAGGTCGTGCTCGCGCGGGTGAACCTGGATGTCGAATACCGGCACCGTGGGCAGGCCGTTCTTCATGCGATGCCAGGAGCTTCCCTTATCGAAGGTAACGAAGAGCCCGAATTCCGTGCCGGCGAACAGAAGGTTCGGATTCACGGGATCTTCACGAACCACGTGCACCGTGCCGGCGTCCGGCGGAATGCCGTTGACGATGCGCTGGAACGAATCGCCGTAGTTCGTCGTGCGGTAAATATAGATGCCGTAATCGGCGCTGCGGTGATTGTCGAACGTGACGTAGGCGGTGCCGGCATCCTTATAAGAAGGCTCGATGCGGCTGACGTAGCCGCCCTTCGGCGCGCCCAATAGATGACTTACTACGTTGGTCCAGGTCTTGCCGCCGTCGCGCGACATCTGCACGTTGCCGTCGTCGGTGCCCACCCAGAGCACTCCGGCTTTCACCGGCGATTCGGCGATTGCCGTGATGCACGGCCACGCGACTACGCCGTCATGCCGGGAAAGTGTTGTGGCGTCGGGAACCTTGCCGAGTATCGGCTGCTCGTCGCGCTTCGCGCCTGTGGTCAGGTCTTCGCCGAGCACCTCCCAGTTGTCGCCGCGATCGGTGGATTTGAACAGGTGATTGCCGCCGTAATAAATTGTCTTGGCATCGTGCGGCGATATGGCGAGCGGCGAGTTCCATTGGAACCGGTACCGCGGCGAATTGTCGTTCGGCTCCAGCGGGCGAATGGATTTCGATTCACTGGTGCGCAGATCGCGGCGCGAAAGGTTCCCATCCTGCGATTCGGCGTAGATGATATTCGGGTCGGTGGGATCGATGCGATTATAAAACCCGTCGCCGCCCTCTACCGTCATCCAATTGTCGTTGCCGATCCCTGTCGTTTGCGTGCTGGAACTCGGGCCGCACCATGAGTAGTTGTCCTGCAAGCCGCCGCATACGTGATACGGCTTTTGATAATCGAAGGCAACTTCGTAAAACTGTCCCAGCGGGATGTTGTCGATGTGAGCCCAGTTGCGGCCGGCGTCCCAGGTGACCCACACGCCGCCATCGTTGCCGCTGAGCAGGTGGTCGGAGTCCGAGGGATCGATCCAGATGCCGTGAACGTCGCTATGCACGCCGCGGAAGCGCGTCTGCACGAACGTGCGCCCGCCATCCTCGGACATGTAGATATTGACGCCGCCCAGCCAGAGTTTCTGGTCATTGTTGGGGTCCACGCGAATCTGGCTGAAATACGAAGGGCGCGGATTGGTGTCGCCCATGCGCGTCCAGGTGACGCCCTTGTCTTCGGAACGGTAAACGCCGCCCTGAGTCTGGTGTTCGATCAGCGCATAGACGATGTTCGGGTTCTTGCGATAGATGTCCAGCGCGCACCGGCCGATGTCGCCATTCGTCGGAAGGCCGCGACCCAGCGTCTGCCCGCCCAGTTTGGTCCACGTCGTACCGCCGTCCGTCGAGCGATACACGCCGCTGTGCGGTCCGCCTCCGTTGAAGCCGAATACGGTGCGCCGCCGTTCGTATGCCGTCGCGTAGAGAATGTTCGGGCTCTGCGGATCGATGGCGATATCGTTCGCGCCCGTGTTTTCGTCGACGAAGAGAACCTGCGTCCAATGCGCGCCGCCGTCGGTGCTGCGGTAGACGCCGCGGTCTTTGCTGGGGCCCCACAGATCGCCCTGCGCCGCCACATAGACGGTACTCGGGTCGGTAGGATGAACCACGATCCGGCCGATGTGGTGCGTCTGCTCCAGCCCCAGGTGCGTGAACGTGGCGCCGCCATCCATCGACTTGTAGACTCCATTGCCCCAGGAGGAACTCTGGCGATTGTTCGGCTCGCCGGTCCCGACATAGAGGATCGACGGGTTCGAAGGCGCGAGCGCCAGATCGCCGATGGACGGATTGGACTGGTTTTCGAAAATCGCCTGCCAACTCTGGCCGCCGTTCACCGTCTTGAAAACACCGCCCGCGGCGGCGCCGACGTAGATCACGCGCGGATCGGATTCGACCACCGCGAAGTCATCGACGCGGCCTCCCATGACGGCCGGGCCTATGCTGCGAAACTTCAAATTCTTGAGCGCGGAATCGTACGGCGACTGCGCCGATACGCTGAGCGTGAGCGCCAATGCGAGCCCGAGCGCGCGGGTCTGCGTTAACAGCGGCATTATGCCTCCTGGATGGATGCTTATTTTACATCGGAACGAGGCCGCAAAACTAAACTGATAGCGACGCGCCGCTCGGGCCATCCAACACGGCTATCGGCTCACAACGCAGTCACCAGTCAGCCGAACCCTCAAGAACTCCGCGACCTCCGTCAAAGCCTGCCGGGCGATCGCGAGTTCGCCAGGCATTGCGAAGAAACCGTGGATCGCGCCCGGAACCCGCCACACCTGCACCGGGACACTGGCCTCGATCAGCTTCCGCGCATACGCTTCGCCCTCGTCGCGCAGCGTGTCGTACTCCGCGGTCAATACAAATGCGGGTGGCGCGCCGGCGAGGTCTGAGGCGTACAGAGGCGACGCCAGTGAGTCCCGCGCATCGCAGCCTTCCGGCAGGTATTCTCTCCAGCCCCGCTCCATGTCCGCCGCCCCAGGGCCGTACCCCTCGGCATATTGCGCGTACGAAGGCGATGCGCAGGCGGCGTCGATCATCGGGTAAATCAGAACCTGGCAGCGTACCTGCCCGCGCTGACGCAGCGCCGCGATGGCGGCCAGATTCGCCCCCGCGCTGTCGCCGATCACGCCAACCGGAACGTCCTCTCCGAGCGCCCACTCGACGGCGCGGCATACGTCGTCCACTGCGGCGGGAAAACGATGCTCGGGAGCCAGCCGGTAGTCCACTGCGACCACCCGGCACCCGGCAGCCACCGCCAGCAGCCGGCAAAGCGTGTCGTGACTTGCCAGATCCCCGCTGAAGAACCGTCCGCCGTGAAGATACACGGCGATCGGCCTTGCGTTCGCGGTGGGCCAATACTGCCGCAACGCCAGGTTTCCCGGCAGTTGAATATCCTCGACGCGGGGAAGCGGCGGAGGGTCGCCGGCCATCGCATTCGCTTGCCGCACCCTCGCGCGCGTTTCAGACACGGTGAGAGAAGAGCGCGGAGGCAGATGCTTCTGCCTCTCCAGCAGGTCCGCGACTTCAGGATCGAGCGGCACGGCGTTTGCTCGATAGCTGCGCGAAGATCTCTTTGTAGAACGAGGGATGCGATTGCCAGGTCTGCGCGGTTATCAGGCGCCCGTCGCGGACCGTCTGTTGATCGACAAAGATGCCGCCGGCCTGCTCCGCCTCCAGGCGAACATGCTCATAGCACGTCACCTTTCTGCCGCGAGCCAGGCCGGCCGCCGCAATGATCTGGACGCCGTGACAGATGGCGAAGATCCATTTCTCCTGCCGGTCGAACTCCTGAACAATCTGCAGAAGCTTCCGATTATTCCGGAGATACTCGGGCGCTCTGCCGCCGAGCACGAGCACCGCGGCATAGTCGTCCACATTGACATCGTCGAATGCCAGGGCGGCTTCGAGTCCGTAGCCGCGCCTTTCGATGTACGTGTCCCATCCCGGTTTGAAATCATGCATCACCAGGTTCAGCCGCCGGGCCGAGGGCGCCGCGACCACACCGGTCCAGTCCTCCTCTTCGAAGCGGTGCACCGCATAGAGCGCCTCGTAGGACTCTCCGCCATCGCCGGTAATGATTAGAAGGCGAGACATTATTTCATCAGCTCGGCGAGTTTGTCTTTTACCGCCGCGCCCCAGATGTCATAACCCTTGGCCTGGGGGTGCAGGTTGTCGCCGCGAAACGAATCCGGGAGGAAGAAGCCGCGGTCGTCCAGGAACTTGCCGCCGATATCCAGGTAGAAGACATGCTGCTGGTCATCCAGTTTCGAGATCATCTGGTTGATGTGCGCAATTTTATCGCGGACCGAATCTCCGGGCAGTCCTCGCGGGAAGATGGCGAGCAGCAGGATCTTCGCTTGCGGGAAGTCGGTCCTCATCTCCTGCACCACGGCGCCCACGCCCTCCGCGATCTCCGCGGCAGTCGCTGTTCCCGCGTTGTCGGTGCCGCCCGTGTTGTTGGTGCCGATCATCAGCATGATGGCCTTGGGCTGGAAACCCTGGCCTTCGCCGTTATGCAAGCCCCAAAGAACACCCTGCGTGGTGTCGCCTGCGATGGCGAAGTTGGCCGTTTTCATGCCGCCGAAATACTTTTCGAACATCGCTTTATTGGCGTCGCCTTGCACCCACCAGTCGGTAATGGAATCGCCGTCCAGCAGCAGATCGATGTCCCCTTTCCTGGCGGTCTCGACGAAACCCTCGTGCCGCGGACCCATGCGCTGCACGCTTTGCGTGTAGGTCGCGGCGACATTCAAACGCGGCGGCTGCAGCATCAGTAGCGATTCGTATTTCTTGAGCAGCGGCTTGGCTCCGGATTTGTCGGAATTGATCCACTTCTGCAGCGCCTGATTCACCTGAGTCAACTCCGCGGGAGTCGGTTGCGGAATCGCCACCTCGGGCGGCACGGGAGCGCGCGGTCCGATGACGATGGGCGCAAACGGACCGCGGCCCGGTCCCCGGCCGGCCGGCGGAGTCGTTCCCGGCTGGGTCGTCGCCGGCGGTATGGTCTGCGGTGGCTGGGCAAGCGCCAGTCCGGTCACGGTGAACAGAATTAAACCGAAAGACTTCATCTGCATCGTCATTTATCTCCTTCGCGGTATTCGAATAAGTTTATACGCTATTCCAGCACGCACTCCACCTTGGCACCGGCCTTGGGAAGGGTCACGTGGATGGTCTTGGTTTTGCCGCCTGCTTTGGCTTCGATATCGTACTCACCCAGAAAACCGCGCGTAGCAAAAGTGCCCTTCGCGCCGGTTTTCCCGCTGGCATTGGTCCACCATTTCTTGAAAACAAGATCGTTATACGCGTTGAAATTCGGCTTCGGCGACCAATCGCGCCGGAACATGGCCCCGCGAGGTCTCCAGTGCGAACCCTCCCAAAAGCCCCACATGATGAACGCCTTCACCGAAGGATAGCTGAACGTGGCGGTCATAAAATCGCGCGTGTAATCGGCCTGCGTAGCCTCGTCGGAAGTATCGATATCGAACTCGGTGATCTCGAGCTCTTTCCCGAATGCCGCGAAGCGGTCGAGGCGCTTGAACAGTTCGTCCATGGGAGTGACCCGTGCGTTGAAATGGCTCTGCAACCCGATTCCATCCAGCGGCGCACCCTCGTCGATCAGATACTTGATGGTCGCTGCATAATCGTCCTGGTGCGGCTGGTCATTGCCCTCCAGAATGTTGAAGTCGTTAATGAAGAGTTTCGCCGAGGGGTCGCCGGCGTGTGCCGCCTTGAACCAATCCACCATCACATGGCGGCCCAGGATGTCCATGAAATCATGGTTCGTGAACGTTTCGTTGATCACGTCCCAGTCCACGAAGCGCCCGCGCAGGGCGGTGGTGGTTTCGGTGATATGGTCGAGAATGACCTTCTCAAGCGCCGCGGGGTCGTTCCTCGCGTCCTGCACGGCCTTCACGTTGGTGTTATTCCAGGACGGCCACACCAGGTTGTGTCCGCGCACTTTGAGCCCGCTGTCGCGCAGCCAGTCGAGCGCCGCGATCGTGGCCGGGCGCGATGCAACATTGGCCCATTGCGGCCACTTGTTCTCATTCTCCATGACCGCAAAATTGAAAAGCTTGGTGATCTCCTCTTTGTATTTCGCGAGGTCCTCCGGGCTGAAGCGCTGGTTGGAAAGCGAAGCTCCGCTGACGGCAGTGCCGAAGAGGAATGCGTGCTTGCGCATGTGGACCGCGACCTCCGCGCCGCGAACCGGCTTGCCGGATTTGTCCGTCACCAGCACCGTGAGGTCGCCCTTGCGGTTCTTCTCGATGCGCTCTTCGGCGGCTTTCCGCCATGCGGCGGTGGGCTCGCTGCCTTCGTATCCCAGCCTGGTGAAGGGCAGTTCGGAGACCTTTTTCGAGGTTCCGTAATCGGTCAGCTCGATGCCGCCGATCTCCAGAGTCTGCTCGCGCAACCCAAGAGTAAAGGTGACCTCGGACTCTCCTTTGTTGTAGGCCCGCGCCACAGCGAACGGAAATTGCACTTTCTTCCAGGCTGTGCCGGCCACGGCAGGCGCGTTCAATGATGGCGCACCGCCGAAGCCGCCGCGTCCTCTACCTCCCGCGCCTCGTCCGGCAGGTGGCGCCCCTGCTCCCGCCCCACCGCGTACGCCGGGAGCACCGGGTGCTCCGAAGGCGGGCGCTGCTCCCGGTACGGTACGGAATCCGGCATCGAGAGTCGCTTCCGCGGCATCGCCGGAGCGCATCCAAAAGGAGACCAGCAGCACATCACCGGCGGCGATGGCGGCATCCGCGGGCGCCGAGAGCGTCACCTCCGCGGGCCGTTGCGGTTTCCTGGTTACCTGGATCCGGAGCGCGGTTTTGAACGGCTGACCGGTGACGGAGGCGGTGGACATCGCCGCGTACTCGGCCGCGTTGGCGCTCAGTTTGAAAATGGCGGCGGAGTCCGCCGGAAGAAGCGGGGTGCCTCCGGCGTCGGCGCCATACGCCGCGCAGGACGCCAGCAATGCCCCGGCCATGGCCTGAAGAATGGTACGACGTGGATTCATGTTCTTGCTTTCTCCTCTTGCAGCGCCGGGCTCAAATGTACCTGCCCAGCAGGTTCTCGAGCAATTCCTGCCTGCCCGAACGCGGAACCGGATTGACGCCGTCCGCGACTGCTCCATCGGACAAGGATTCGAGTGTCATCTTCCCGTCCAGAATTGCCCGTCCGGACTCGCTTCGCCATCCGGCGTAGCGGTCTTGCAGCATCTTCGCGAGCTCGCCGCGCTCGATCATCGCGGCCGCATTCAGGAAACCTCGCGCCACGGTATCGATTCCGCCAATGTGCGCGTAAAACAGATCGACCGGCTCGATGCTCTGCCGCCGGATCTTGGCATCGAAGTTGTTGCCCCCGGTTGTGAAGCCGCCGCCCAACAGAATGTAGTAGAGCGCCGTCGTGATCTCGCGAACGTCGTTCGGGAACTGGTCCGTATCCCAACCGTTCTGCGGATCGCCGCGATTCATATCGATCGATCCGAATGCGCCCAACGCTACAGCGGTGGCGATCTCATGCTCAAAGCTGTGGCCGGCGAGAGTGGCGTGGTTCGCCTCGATATTCAGCTTCACTTCCTTTTCCAGTCCGTTGGCGTGAAGGAAACCGTAGACGGTCTCCACGTCGAAATCGTACTGGTGCTTGGTGGGTTCGTGCGGCTTAGGCTCTACCAGAATGGTTCCCGGAAAGCCGATCTTGTGCTTATGTTCCACCACCATTTTGAGGAAACGCCCGAGCTGCGCCTTCTCCTGTTTGAGATCCGTATTGAGCAGACATTCATAGCCTTCGCGCCCGCCCCACAGCACGTAGTTCTCGCCGCCGAGCCGCTTCGTAAGCTCAATGCAGTGCCGGACCTGCGTGGCGGCGAATCGGAACACGTCGGGATCCGGATTGGAAGCCGCGCCCGCCATATAGCGCGGATGGCTGAAGAGATTGGCCGTGCCCCACAGCAGCTTCACGCCGGTGGCCGCCATTTTCTCCTGAATGCGGTCGCCGATGCGAGCCAGGTTGTCGACGTGCTCCCGGATGGTGTTGGCCGTTGCCATCACGTCGGTGTCGTGGAAGCAGAAATACGGCAGGCCCAGTCGAGTAAAGAACTCGAAGGCTTCATTCAGTTTCTGCTCGGCGTGCGCCTGATCCATCGGGCCGCTGTGCCACGGCCGGTGGAAGGTGCCGGGCCCGAACATGTCCGCGCCCTCGGAGCAGAACGTATGCCAGTAGCAGACCGCCATGCGGAGGTGGTCTTCCATTCTCTTGCCGAGCACCACCCGGTCCTTATCGTAATAGCGAAATGCCAGCGGGTTCTCGGAAGCGGCGCCTTCAAAGCGGATGCGCGGTATGTCTGCGAAGTAAGAATGTGACATTGACGGGTTCCTCAATTGGACTTCAGATCCACTTCCAAAACCTGAATCGAATACGGCGGCAGCACGTGGTCGAGCCGTTCGCCCTTGACGGTCAGTTTCGTGCGCACCGGCACGATACGGGTCGGGTGGTCGATGGTGTTGGTCGCCCAGGTGGTGTTCCCCTTCAGAGTGTCCAGCACCGCCGCGTGATTCCCCGCGCCCAGACCGGTGAGAGTAAGGTTGATCGGCTGCGCCACGGAAGAGGCATTGACCAGCTTCACGCAGGCTTTGGCACCCTTGGTCGCGGTGGCGGAATAGAAGAACCTGTCGCCCGCTCCCGAAAGATCCGATGCCATCGTGTGATCGCCCAGGCAGGAGTTGAACATCACCTGCGTATAATACGCGGGTGACCCATAGCTGTTGAGCGCGTCGAAGCCGATCAGGTCCGTACTCCACTGCATGCCGCCCGGCTCCACGTTGACGAAGAGCGGCGCGTATGACGCCATCACCACCAGATCGCTGTTGCGTTCCAGCCCTGTGAGGAATGCGGCATCGCCTAGCGCGGCGCCAAGGTTTGGAGTGGGCGTGCCTTCGCGCGTGGCCCACTCGCCGACGAAGATCTTCGGGCCGTTGCGATCCACAGTGTCGTAGTGTTTGGAGAGCTCGAACATGTGTTGGCGGCGGCTGTAGTAATGGTCGTCGACCACATCGGGCGTGACGCCTTTTACCGGAATCGTGGCGATCACCTGGATCTCCGGGTACTTCGCTTTGATTGCCTTGAAGAACTGGGCGAAGCGGCCATCGTAGGTCCTGGCGCGATCGAAGTTGTCCTCGTTGCCGACTTCCACGTAGCGCACTTTGAAGGGAGCTGCGTGTCCATCGCGGGCGCGCAGCGCACCCCACTTGGTATCGGCTCCGCCGGTTACATACTCGAGCTCATCCATCGCATCCTGCACGTAACGGTCGAGGTCGGGGCCGGGCCTCACGACCTGTCCGCCGAGCGAGTATCCGGCATAAACCGCGAGCACTGGTTCCATGCGCAGATCCTCGCACCACTCCAGGTATTCGAGCAGGCCCATGCCGTCGCTCGAATGGTAACTCCATGTGGTGGGGTGCGTCGGGCGGTCGACGAGCGGCCCGATCATCTTCTTCCAATCGAAGCGGGTCTGAATGTTTCCGCCCTCCAGGTAATTGCCGCCGGGAAATCGCAGGAACGAAGGATGCATCGCGGCCAGCTTTTCCATGATATCGATGCGGTTGCCGTTTGCCCGGTTGTGGTACGTCGGCGGGAACAGCGATACCAGTTGCAGCCACAAGGTGGCCGGCCTGTCGATCGTGATCTCGAAGTGATTTTCCGAAGACGGCGCGGCATTTCCGGACTGCATTTCAAATTTGTATTCTTTCCACGCGGTCCCGGCCACCGGAACGGACGCGCTGGCGAGCACCTGCCCCGATTCGTCCGCCACCAGCGCGACCTTCACGGGCAGCGAGCCTTCGGCGCCCGCTTTGGCGAAGAATGAGCCGGCGTAGCGGGAGTTCGGGCGAACGGCAATCCCCCAGTAGCCCTCGTTGATCAGGCCGGCCGGACTGTTCGTGTCCGCCTTCGTGACCTCTAGCTTCGCACTGTTGGCAATCGCCGCCGACGGTCCCTCTTTGGCATCGACGCCGATGTTTGCCGCCGACGTCCCCTTCTCAATCAGGAACCAATTGAGAATGCCGCTCCAATCGGACCGGAATGTGCGGTTGCGGATCAACTCCGCATACAGGCCGCCATCGTACGAATAGTTGATCTCTTCCGTCATGAGGCCGTACAGCGTCGGGCTCACGGGCGATTTCGCCGTTTGGAGATCGATCTTCAGTGATGCGGGCGCTTGCGCGAAAACCACCGGCGCCCCCAGCGCGGTGAGAAGAAGTGCGGTGCAACAGTAACCGGAATGCTTCATGATTTCCTTTCCAAATTTATGGCAGGGTGAATTCGACGGTATGATACTGTAATCCGTAAGCTAGCACGCCGCTATTGTCGTGGACTAGGTTTCGTACCGTGGCCCGATATTCAACAGGAATGAAATCTTGCGCTTGGAGTGCCCCAAACCCGGTCCGCTTAACTGTTAATCCGGCCGATTGCCGCCGTTAAGACTAGCGAGCTGAAGCGCGAACGCGCTATCGTGTAACCGATTCATCCAGTGAGGGCGGCAATGAATATCGTTTCCAAAATTCTCCTGGCGGGCGTGTTGTCCCGTGCCGCCTGTTCGTACGGAGTGGCCGCGTCGTCGATGCTCACGCGGCCCGACGACCCCAAAGCAGCTCATCTCATCGCGCCCGAGTTCGGCGTCCACGCGGATGGAACTACCGACGATAGCGCCGCCGTGCAAGCCGCCATCGACAGCGTGCGCCAGGGTGTTCTTTTCATCGCTCCCGGGCGTTATCGCCTGACTCGCACGATCTTCCTTTGGCCGGGTGTCCGGCTCATCGGCTACGGGGCAGTGCGACCGACGTTCGTGCTGGCGGCCAATACTCCCGGATTCCAGAAAGGCGTCGGCGTCATGGTGACGTTAGCCGGAGCGCGCACCGGATTCGGAGGTCGCGGCGGGCGCGGAGCATTCCGCGTGCCCTTTCCACCGCCGGACAGCGTTCCTCCGAATGACGCAATCCAGGAGGCGAATCAGAATACGTTTTATGCGGCCATCAGCAACATCGATTTCGAGATCGGCGACGGCAACCCGGCGGCGGTGGCAATCCGGTTTCACGGCGCGCAGCACTGCTTTCTCACTCACATGGATTTCCACGTCGGCAGCGGCCTTGCGGCCCTCACGGAAATCGGCAATGAGGCGGAAGATCTTCACATCTATGGCGGGCGCTACGGCATTCTCACGGACATGACCTCGCCCGGCTGGCAGTTCACGCTCATCGATTCGGTGTTCCAGGGGCAGCGGGAGTCGGCGATTCGCGAGCACGGCGCCGGCTTCACGCTCATCCGCGACAGTTTTCGCGATGTCCCTACCGCCATCGAGATTGACCCGCATTATTACGACCAGTTGTGGGTGAAAGACTGCCGCTTCGAGAATGTTTCCGGTTCGGCGGTGATCGTCAGCAGTGAGAAGAGCCCGCTGAATCAGATTGGGGTTGAGAACGCCGTATTGAAGAATGTTCCGGTTTTTGCCCTGTTGCGCGAAAGCGGAAAGAAGATCGCCGGGAAAGGGCCAATCTACCGGGTGGCGAGTTTCAATCACGGCCTCGTGATTCCCGGCGAAGGAAGAACCGGCACCATCGACACGCTTTACAACGCCGCAGCGCTCACAGCCATGCCGCCGCCCTTGTCCGCCGCAATCCCGGCGCTCCCGGCAACGGCGGAGTGGGTGAATGTGCATTCACTGGGCGTCGTAGGCGACGGAAAGACTGACGACACGGCGGCAATCCGTAAAGCGATCGAGCAGCACCGGGTACTCTATTTTCCGAGCGGCCAATATCTCCTCACCGATACGCTGGCGCTGAAACCAGACACAGCGATCATCGGGCTGCATCCCACTGCGACCCAGTTCGTCCTGCCCGATAATACCCCCGCTTTTCAGGGCGTCGGCGCGCCGCACGCCGTGATCGATTCTCCGCCGGGAGGGACGAACGTACTGAGTGGCATCGGCGTCGCGACCAACGGCATCAATCCACGCGCAGTGGGGATCTTGTGGCGCGCGGGCGCCGCATCGCTGATCGACGATGTACGCCTGATGGGTCCTGGGGCAGGGAACAACACCCGGACAGCCGATGCGGACCTGCGCAAGCGCTGGGACGGGCAGTATCCGAGCGTATGGGTGACGCAGGGCGGCGGCGGGACGTTCGCCGACATCTGGTCTCCCGACACGTATGCGCAGGCTGGCTTCTATGTCTCCGATACCAAGACGCCCGGCCATGTGTACGAGCTTTCCGTTGAGCATCACGTGCGCAGTGAGATTAAGTTAGACCACGTCGAGAACTGGGATATCAACGCGCCGCAAACCGAGGAGGAAGCCGGTGAGAGCCCCGAGTCTCTGTCGCTGGAAATCGCCTCGTCGAAGAATATTACGGTCGCGAATTATCACGCCTACCGGGTCACACGATCGCGCGCGCCGTTTCCCGCCGCGGCGCGGCTGTACCAATCGTCGGACATCCACTTTCGCAATGTGCACGTGAATGCCGAACATGGATATCCCATCTGCGACAAAAACGGCTGCGCCACCTTTCTGCGATCCGGCAAATTCCCTTATGAGGATTCGATAGACGACGTGACGCATCATCTGAACACGCGCGAGCGCGAATTTGCGGTGCTCGACATTCCAGCCGCGCCGGCGACGCCTCCGCCAGGCGATGCGTCCGCTGTGCTGGAGCCCGGCTCGAAGATCCGGAAGCTCGAAGAGGGATTCTTTTCCATCTCGGGCTCTGCCGTGGATGCGGCCGGCAAGCTGTACTTTGTCGATCGTCACGAGCAGCGCATCTACGGCTGGTCCGCCGCCGCCGGACTCACTGTAGAACGCGACAATCCGATGGATCCGGTGAACCTGGCGTTCGACAAAGCGGGCGACCTGTTGGTGCTGTCGGGGATCGGGCCGGAGGGTACGATGTACTCTTTTCGCCCCGGCTCGTCCAAAGACCAGATCGCCGTGTTGCCTCCGGAGGCGGCGCAGACACGTGCCGGCGCGCGCGTCATTCTACCAATCAACTACTGGAATGACGGTCAGTTCAGAAGCTATTTGAATCCCGACACCCTGGTTTACAAGACGCTGTCGCAGATGTTCCAGGACGACGTGTCCACGCCGAAAGCAAAAGAGTACGTTTCGCCGGACGGTAGCACGATTGTGCCTGCGTTCCGCGTCTTCGAGCAGGGTCCGGCGGACTCCAGTGCGGGATGGCGGTTTTCCGACACTTTGGACACCTACGGTTTTGTCAGCGGCCGTCCCGGCGATTCCGTCTACGTCAGCAGCGAGTCCGAGGACGTTACTTACAAAGGAGTCGTGAAGGCGGATGGCACGCTGGGCGACATGCAGCCCTTCGCGCAGCGCGGAGGAGAATGCGTCGCCGTGGATGCCAAGGGCAATGTGTACGTGGCAAATGGACAAGTCTTCGTTTACGACCGCAGCGGCAAACAGATCGGGCAGATCGACGTTCCGGAGCGTCCGATCGATTTAGTCTTCGGCGGCCCCGACGGCCGCACCCTCTTCGTGCTGGCGCACCATGCGCTATTCGCAGTGAAGGTGCGCGGCTAGAGCGAGGCCGCACGAATCTTTCGTGCCGGGAATGCCGGGCTGTCGCCGAGTTGTTATATAATTCGGACTCCGAATGAAACTCGTTACCTTTATCGTTTTCGCCTGCATCGCCTTCGGCCAGCAGCCGCCGAACGGCCAGAACCGTCCTGCCAGAGTGCCCAGCTCCCGCAGCCCGGCAGCGAAGGCCCGGCCGAAGTCACTTACGCCGCAGACCTATAGCGCCGACCTGATTCGCGAAGGTGAAGTGCGATTCGGATCGCAATGCGGCTTTTGCCACGGCAAGGATGCCGCGGGCGGCGAGACCGGACCTGACCTCACCCGCGCCGAAGTCGTGGCGCAGGATTCGCACGGCGACAAGCTGATCCCCGTCATACACGCGGGACGGCCGAATGCCGGCATGCCTGCGTTCCCGAGCCTCACGGAGGCCGAGTTGAATGGCATCGTCGCGTTCCTGCACACGCAGATGGACAAGTTCGCTCAACTGGGCGGCGGCCGCCGCTCGGTGGAGCCTTCGGACCTCGCCGGCGGCAACGCCGCCGCGGGCCGCGAGTATTTCCAAGGCGCCGGAAAATGTTCCTCGTGCCACTCGGCCACGGGCGACCTCGCCGGGATCGCCAACAAGTATCAGGGGCTGAACCTCCTGCGCCGGATCCTGTATCCGACCGGATTTGGTCCCGCGGCCGCGAGCGGGACGGCAACTTTCACGCTACGCACCGGCCAAACGCTCGTGGCGCCGCTCGTCTTTGTGGACGACTTCAGCGTGACCGTCCTCGACCCCCTCGGCGCGCGCCAGACCTACCCGCTGCACGATGTCAAGGTGAAGGTCACGGACCCGCTTGAGGCCCACTTTGTTCAACTCGGGAAATACACCGACACCGACATCCATAATGTCTATGCCTACCTGGAGACTCTGAAATAACCCATGCGCTTCGAGACTGCAATTGCGACCCTGCTCTGCGCCGGCGCCCTGCCGCTCGGCGCACAATCCATTGACCCGAAACTGCTGCTCAACCCGCCTGCCACCGACTGGCTCACCTATCACGGTGACTACACCGGGCAGCGGCACAGCAAGCTCACCCAGATCACGCCGGAGAACGTCGACAAGCTCAAACAGGTCTGGAAATACCAGACAACCCAGCAGATTAAAGCGTCTCCCATTGTGGCGAACGGGATGATCTACATCACCGAGCCCGACAATCTCTGGGCCATCGACGAGCACACCGGCAAAGAAGTCTGGCATCATCAGCACACCAAGAACAACGCGTTCCACATCGGGCACCGCGGCGCCGCGATCTACAAGGACACGGTCTTTCTCACTACCCCCGATTGCCACCTGATCGCGCTAAGTGCCAAAAACGGAGAGCTCAAGTGGGACACCCTGATCGCCGATTCCGGCAAGGGCTACTGGTCGACCAACGCGCCGCTGATCATCCGCAATCACGTGATCGTCGGGGTCGCGGGAGATTTCGATAACCTGCCCGGCACGTTGCGCGCGTTCGACGCCGACACAGGGAAGCCGCAGTGGACGTTCTACAGCACTCCGCCGCCGGGCACGGGCGATAAGAGCAGCGACGGAGCGACCGGCGGACAGATGTGGACCACCGGCACCTACGATCCGGATCTGAACCTGATGTTCGTCGGCACCGGCAATCCGACCCCGGTGTTGAACGGCTCGGTGCGGCCTGGCGACGACCCCTGGACGTGCAGCATCGTCGCGCTGAATCCGGATACCGGCAAGCTCGCCTGGGGTTTCCAGGTCTCGCCGCACGACACGCACGACTGGGACGCTGCCGAAGTGCCGGTCCTGGTTGACGGCGTTTTTAACGGACAGCCTCGCAAGATGCTGCTGCAGGCCTCGCGCAACGGCTATTTCTTCGTCCTGGACCGGACGACCGGCAAGGACCTGCTGACGAAGCCGTTCGCGGCTGTCAACTGGTCGAAAGGCATTGACGAGCAGGGCAGGCCCATTCCGAATCCTGCCAAGGAGCCGCGCCAGGACGGCGCACTAGTTGCGCCCGATGAAGGCGGCGCGACGAATTTCTGGCCGCCCAGCTTCGACCCGAAGACCGGACTGCTGATCCTCAACGCGAAAGATGGCTACGGCATTTACTTCTTCAAGCCGGAACACGGCGCGTACGGCTGGGCGGGCGCCGATTACGGCCTGGCAAGCAGAGGCTTCCTCCGCGCGATCGACTACAAGACCGGAAAAATCGTCTGGGAGCACCCCTACCCTCGCGGCAGTTCCTCGGCGGGTGTCCTCACGACCGCGACAGGGCTGGCGATCACCGGCGACGCCGCCGGTAACCTGCTGGCCGTTCGATCCAACGATGGCGAGATCGTCTGGCACGAAAACATCGGCCGGATGGGCGGCGCGCCGGAGACTATTGAAATGGATGGCAAACAGTACCTGCTGGTGTCGGGCGGCAACACGCTGTTCGCGTACGCCCTCCAGTAAAAGGCTGAATGCGGACGGCGGTTTCTTCGCGCAACTCCGCGGAAAACCGCCTTCGTTTTTAGGAACACCGTGATGCTTCGGGATCTGGAGGTATACCTTATGAGAATCGGCATTTTCGGAATATCACTTGGGATCGCGTTTGGACTTTGCTGCTGTCTTTCGGCCGCGCCCCCGATCCGGGTCATGCTGCTCGATGGAGAACAGGCGGGCGCGTATCATGCATGGCAAGAGACCACGCCGTACCTGAAGCGCATGCTGCAGGACGCGGGCATTTTTCAGGTCGACGTAGTGACTGCGCCACCGCGCGATGGCGACTTCAGCACGTTCAAGCCGGATTGGAGCAAGTATCAGGTCATCGTCTCCAATTACGACGCTCCCGATGAGCGCTGGCCTGACGATCTGAAGGCCTCTTTCGAAAAGTACGTTCGCGAAGGCGGCGGATTCGTCTCCGTCCATGCCGCCGACAATGCGTTTCCGAAGTGGAAAGAGTACAACCTGATGATCGGAGTCGGCGGGTGGCGCGGGCGCAACCAAAACGCCGGTCCCCATTTTTATTATCAGGACGGCAAACTGGTTGCCGACCCCGCTCCGGGATTCGCGGGGAGCCACGGCGCGCGCAATCCGTTCAAGGTCGTCGACATCAATACGGAGCATCCCATTACGAAAGGTTTGCCCAAGGAATGGATGCACGTCGGAGATGAACTTTATGCCAATCTGCACGGGCCCGGCGAGAACATGACCGTGCTTGCCACCGCGTACTCCGATCCGGCGAATCGAGGCACGGGCCACGATGAGCCGATGCTCATGGTGATCAGCTACGGGAAGGGGCGAGTCTTCCACACCACGCTAGGCCACGATTTGGCCGCTCTCAACTGCGTCGGCTTCATCACCACTTACCAGCGCGGGGTTGAATGGGCGGCGACGGGAAAGGTCACGCAGAAGGTGCCTGCCGATTTCCCCACCGCCGATAAGACCAGTACGCGAAAGGAATACGATCCGCCTCCGGGTTGGACGTCGCCGGGCGGCAGACCGCGTCCGCCGGCGAAGTGAGTTTGCTTTTATGAACAGGCTTCGCAGAATCGCCATCCTGGTGATGGCAATCCCTGCTGTACTGTTGACGCAAGTCCAGCCCGCGCCGCCGGGCCGGACGCGCCCGGCCGATCCGCCCGGCAATGCTCCCCGGACGCTCGCGCCCTATTTCAAGCCGGCCGGCTCGACGCCCAAGCCGCCGGACCCCGATGGCTTCCTGCAACGCTGGCTGCTCCTGGAGCCGATCAACAAGCCCAACCGGACGAACACCGTGTTCACCGGGACTTACGTACGGAACGCCCTCAACACCGAATACTTCCCCAACCAGTTCACGGTCATGCCGCACGATGGAGAGCAGGTGAAAGCCGGCGATCAGGAACTGACATGGCACGCGCTCGATTCCACCGGCTTCAACGTCAAGCTGTTTCGCTTCGCCTATGGCTTGAACAAGCCGACCTACGGGGTCATCTTCTGGGCCGTGACGGTGGTGAACAGCCCGCGCGAAATTCAAAACGCTCGCATGGCAGTCGGCGTCAACGGGGCGTCCATCTGGTGGCTCAACGGCAAGGAGGCGGTCGATCTCTTTACCGACCGCCGCATGAAGATGGACGACTGCGTCTCGAAACGGCTGACGCTGAACAAGGGCCGCAACGTCATTCGCGGCGCGGTAATTAACGGACCCGGCATGAGCGACTTCTGCCTGCGCTTCATCAATGAAAACGGTGACCCGATCAAGGACATTACCGTCAGCCTGGATAGCGCCGGTAAGTGACGCGTGACAGGTCTCAACGGTCTCGTACTCGGAGCTTCTATGAAATCCTACATTCCGGTAGCGTTTCTCCTGGCCGCAGCCGTTCCTGCACTCCGGGCGCAGGCGCCGGCGCTAAACGGCGAACCCTACATTCACGATCCTTCCACCATCGCATTCAGTGATGGCAAGTATTTCGCGTTTGGAACCGGCGGAGGCGGCCTGATCTCCGAGGACGGGTGGACGTGGCATAGCGGAGCTCAGCGCCCCGGCGGCGGAGTGGCTCCCGACGTCATCAAGATCGGCGATCGCTATTACATGGCCTACGCCCGCGGCGGTGGCGGCATGTCGGGCGGCCACGCCAGCAATGTCTACGTGATGTGGACCAAGTCGCTTGACCCCCATTCTCCCGACTTCAAATTCAACGACGAAACTGTTGTGGCTTCCTCCGACGGTGTAGAGGATTGCGATGCCATCGATCCCGCCTTCCTGCTCGATCCCACTACGGGCCGTCTATGGCTCAGTTACGGAACCTACTTCGGCTTCATCCGCATGGTGGAACTCGACCCCAAGACCGGCAAACGGGTCGCCGGCAACAAGGCGGTGAACGTCGCGATCGACATGGAAGCCACCGATCTGGTCTTCCGGGACGGATGGTATTACTTGTTAGGGACTCATGGCACGTGTTGCGACGGCGCCAACTCTACGTACAACATTCGTGCCGGCCGTTCCCGCAACGTTCTCGGTCCCTACGTGGATAACATGGGCATCCCGCTGCTCAAGGGCGGCGGAAAACTGGTGGCCGCGGCCAGTGGCCATTTCGTCGGGCCCGGCCACTTCGGGAGACTCGATTTAGGCGATGGCGTGGAGAAATTCTCGTGCCATTATGAGGCCGACCTGGACCGCAGCGGCCGCAGCGTCCTGGATATTCGCCCACTGCTCTGGAAAGACGGTTGGCCGGTCGGCGGGGACAATTTTTGGGGCGGAACCTTCGAGATTCAGTCGGAACGAAGCGGCTTTGCGCTTGAGCTCGCGGTGGATTTCGTGCGCATGCCCGGCCGCGGCGGTGGTTTCGGCGGATTCGGAGGAGGCCGCGGCGGTCGTGGCGGCGGTGCTGCTGCTCCGGCCGCGCCTCCACCCGTGCAACCCGTTCAACCCCAGCGGCTCGCGGACGTTTTACCGAACTGGCCGGCCGGGAACATCGACCTGAGCATCGGCGACTACATGATGCGCCCTCACCAAAAGTGGACCATCACGCCGGTCGCCAGCGGCGCCGGTTATTTGGGCTCGCCCTACTTCAAGATCCAAATCGCCGGCACCGACCGCACGCTGTCCGCGACCGAAGGCAACGAGGTCGTGACAGAGCCCGCCTATACCGGCGGTCCCGAACAACTCTGGCGCATCGACCAGTTGACGGACGGAACCTATCGGATCATGCCCAAGTCGGTGCCGAATTCCAAGGAAGCCGTCGCGCTGGTAGCGATCGGCGCCAGCACCCCGACACTCGCCCGGTTCGACCCGAAGAGCGACAAAGGAAAGTGGACTTTCCGCAAACCTGAGTAGAGTGCCGACCTGTCGGGCCGCGCGCAGAGCGGCTGGGCGCGCTCCGCACGCCTGCGACCGGTCAGGAGACCGGTCGCTACTGGTGCACCTTCCAACTGAAACAGGAGCCATCCTTGCGATCGGGTGCAGGACCGGTGTGGTCCGCTGCAACGGCTCCTGCATCCTTTGGAGCCACAATATACCGATGCGTCTTGAGCGACAGGAAGAGCGTGTCGCCGCGCTGCAGGTCCACCCATTGGAACGTCTCCGCGCTCCCTGGCTTGCGGGATGTCATCGTAACCTCTCCCGATTTGCCTTCGCCGCCGACAGAAACGAATTTGCCGTCCCTGGTCTGCAGCGCGATGCGGCCGCGACCCTGGTCCACAACCTTGAACGCGGTGGCCTTCTCCACGCTCGTCACCGATTGCAGTTTCCCATCCACCACGGCGAGCGCATTTCCGCTGCCCAGGTCTGTGATCGTGATGAATTTAGATACCGGGATCGGTTTGGTGAGCCCGCGCGGCCGCGGCTCTTCCAATTCGAAGAAATTGAAATCCGCGAAGCCGCCCGGTTTCCCGCCGGTATTGTAGTGGAACAGAGTGTTGCGGACGCCCTGAAACGTAGTGAGTTGAAACACGGTGATGAAATCGGGACCCAGAGGCTTGTACGTTTTCCCGTCCGTGCTGTAGCTGAAATTCGAGATTTCCGTATCGAAATTGCTGTGCACGCGGAGCCAGACGTGCGCCGTACCGATGGCTTCCCGCGCGGTCTTCCCGGTGCTGTGGTCGTACTCCGCGATTGCGATGCCGCTATCATCGCGCACCAGCCCGATCCACGCGTAGGGCGAGTTCAGCAACGCCAATCCAGCGACGTCGCCTGGTTTGAGACCGCTGCCGTCCAATTCGGTTGTGGCTGTCGATTCCGGTCCCACGGCGCGCTGTGTCAACGAATTCCGCGCCCACCAGAAATCGGCGGCCGGCAGCGAATGCAGCCGAAGGTATCCCGGCCGCTCCGAGAGCGACCACTTCGCGTCATCAGGCACGTGATTCCACTGCCACACCATCTGAAGCTTCGGTCCCGAGAAATCGTCATTGCGCTTATACGGCGATGAGACGGGGCCGGCGTGTCCCGTATTCGGCTTCACCCAGATGGAAGGCGTTCGCCGCAGGTTCCCGGGCAGACCGAAGTAGGGCCATCCGTTTTCCCAAGTCACCGGAGAGAGCGAGGTGAGCCGTCCGACGGAATTGTGGTCCTGCATGGAAAAGCCCCACCACTCGCCGGTCTGCGTCTGGATGATGCCGCCCTGGTGCAGGTCGAGATCGCGGCGTGGGCTCGGATCCGGCGGATTGGCTTCCATCGGTGGGGTATTCCTGCGCCCGCCGCCCCTCGGCCGGTAGCCCTGACCGATTCCGAGGCTCTCTTCCGCGCTGATCGTTTCCACTTCCCACGGACCCGTCAGACTGGCCGATCGGGCGCACTTCATGGGCACGTGAGCGCCGGGAACCGCGCTCACGATGTAGTATTTGCCGTCGATTTTATAGAAGTGCGAACCTTCTCCCATTCCCAGGCTGGACTCAATCAGGACGCGGTCCGTGCCGGGAACTAACCCGGTGAGATCCTGGTTCAACTCCACGATTCGGATCGTCCGCGCTCCGTAAACGGCGTAAATCTTCCCGTCGTCGTCGAACAGGACCGAAAGATCGTGCAGACCCGGATCGATTTGGTTGCGGGTCCATGGCCCGCGCGGACTCGGAGCCCGGAATACCTGCAGGCCGAAGCGGTTCACATTCGCAAAAATATAGTAAGTCCCGTTATGGTACCGGAAGCTCGGCGCCCATATCCCCTGGCCATAGATCTGCTTTCCATCTTCGAGCCGGAAGTCCGGCGCCAGATCGAGGCGATCGAACGCATAGGCGATGATCCGCCAGTTCACCAGATCCCGCGAATGCAGAATCGGCAGGCCCGGCATGGTGTGCATCGTCGTGCCCGTTAGATAGTAGTCGTCCCCCACGCGAATCATATCGGGATCTGAGAATTCGTCGTAGAAAAGGGGATTGGAGTAGGTTCCGTTACCGTTATCGGCTGCCCAGGATCGATGCGCCGGCAAGGGACGGGGCGGAGCAGAGGACGGAAAGGCAACTAAAGCAGTCAACGAAGTCAGTAGTAGCAGGTAGTTGCGCGGTTGCATGAGAAGGGAGTTTCCTCGTCAAAAAAATTCCGTTGAATTGTTCGACGTTCGTACTATACACTAGGACGCCAGCCGGCGCGGAATCGAAATCCCGGGTACTCACAGTAGGACCTCGGAATCGCTTCATTGCGTATTCTGCAATGTGAGTTGCAGAATTTTCTTGACTCCGGACGCCGCACATGGTCAGATACACAGAAAGTTGTTTGTCTTTTTGAGTGGGATCCGGACTGGGTAAATTTCCCCGTAGATGTTTACGGTTCGGCCAAGGTAATCCATCAAACACCCATCGGAGCAGAAGGGGAGTTATGAAAATCAATCGACTTACACAGCTGGCAGGCGCTTTACTCATCCTGTGTGGCTCAGTTTTCGGCCAGTCGGCCACCGCCACTTTGCAGGGGACGGTACTCGATCCCGGCGGAGCCACCGTGCCCGACGTAACCGTCGTCATCAAGAACGTGAGCACCGGTGCAACACGCAACACCGTGTCGGGCGCGGACGGTACCTTCATCCTGAATGGCGTCGAACCGGCCACCTACAACCTGACGATCAGTGCCAAAACTGGTTTCAAGGAGTACTCGGAAACAAACATTGCTGTCACTCCGAATGAGCGGCGCGACCTCGGCAAGATCACGCTCGAACTCGGAACGGTCGCCGAGAAAGTGACCATCACAGCCTCCAGTACTCCCGTACAAACATCGTCGAGCGAAAACTCCAAACTCATCGAGAGCTCCCAAATCGAGAACATCACCGTCAAGGGCCGCGATGTGTTCACCCTGCTCCAGACGATCCCCGGAGTGTCATTTGGCAACGCGATGCTGCAAGGCACCAACGCCGACGCCACAAGCAACGCCAGCGGCACATTCGGCGCGCTGCAGATCAACGGCGGCGGCACCGCTCGCACGAATTTCACGGTGGATGGCGTGGTGGATGTGGACAACGGCAATAACGCCCAAGTCGATTTCGAGCCGACTATGGACACCATCGCCGAGATCCGCGTGCTGACCTCCAACTACCAGGCCGAGTTCGGCCACAGCTCCAGCGGGCAGATCAGCCTGATTACCAAAGGCGGCAGCACCTCATTCCACGGCAGCGCGTTCTTCAACAAGCGCCATGAGATGTTCAACGCCAAGGACTTCTTTACGAACCTGCGCGGCAATCAGAAGGCCACCTATCGGTACGGCGTCGGCGGCTACAGCATCGGCGGCCCCATCTATATTCCGAAAATTTTCAACGTCAACAAGAACCAACTGTTCTTCTTCTGGTCCCAGGAGTACACGAGGACCAAGCCGAGCAGCACGCAGGCAATTGCAATGGTGCCGACGGCCGATCAGTTGAAAGGCAATTTCTACGATCGCTGCCTGGTCAACACAGGCGTCAATGGCGTGCCTTGCATCCCGAGCTACACGGACAACAACGGCAACGACCGCAGCACGTTCCTGGTGGATCCTTCGAACGGGAAAGCTCCCCTGCTCGGCGGTAACCTCACCAACCTGATGAACACTCCCTTCTACAATGCCGCGTCCGCCGCCGTCGGTCAGGCGATGCTGAAGTATCTCCCCTCGCCCAACCTCTGCACAGCGGCCGCCGGAATCTACAACGGCAAGGCGATCAGCCCCTCCAATTGCCCGGCTGGATTCTCCAACCACCCCATCACGGATCCGACATGGAACTACGGAGCCAACTATTTCTGGACGGCCACCGAAGTCCACCCGCGGCGCAACGACACGGCGCGTGTCGACTGGAATATCAATCAACGGCTGAAGGCGTTCGTCCGCTACTCGCAGGACTACGACAAGGACTTCACCAATTTCGGCATCCCCGTGAAAGACGCTGCCGGCAACTTCAATCCCACCGCTGCCGATTTCACCAAGCCCGGCCACGGCTACGCGGTCAACCTCACCTGGACCATCTCCCCGACCATGGTGAATGAGTTTACCTTCGGCAAGATCTTCAACGGAATCGGCTATTACGAAGCGGACGATTCGCAAGTTCAGCGCGCCAACATGGGCAACCCGCCATCGTTCGACAACTTCTCTACCGACCCTCTGTTCACGAACGATAACGGCAAGCGCTGGCTGGCAGGCACAGGTCCGCTGAACTTCGCCAATTACGTGCCCGTCCTTCAGTTCGGCGATGCGGCCGGCCGCACGGAGACTGCGCCTTCCACCAACCCGTGCTGGAACGGATGCCCGTATACGAACTGGGCCGAATCCTGGAGCTTCGCCGATAGCCTCAGCAAGGTGGTGGGCAAGCACAATCTGAAGGCCGGCGTTTACATCGAGCGCACCGATAAGGTGCAGGTCGGCAGCCAGGGCAACTACCTTGGCACTTACAGCTTCAATAACGACACCAATAACCCGCTCGATACCCAGGACGGATTTGCCAATGCCTGGTTGGGCAATTACCGGCAGTACTCCGAAGGCGCCAAGAATCTCGGCGATTGGTGGTACTGGCAGACGGAAATTTACGCCCAGGATTCCTGGCGCGTCACTCCCCGGCTGACGCTCGACCTCGGCATCCGCTTGTACGGCATGCCGCCGATCACGAACGTCAACACCGGCAGGAACGCCTCCGCGGAATTCGTCGCCTCCGCTTATAACCCGAACCAGGTGGAGCGCCTGTATGTCGGCGCGTGCGTTACCTTGGCGACCAACACCCTCTTTCCGACCAACAACGGCCCTTGCCCCAATAATGCGACCGTCAACACCAGGGCGTACGACCCGGGCAGCGGCACCTTCGCCATTTCGTCCTTGATCGGAACGTTCGTTCCAAACTCCGTCGCCCACTATGCCTCCACTGCCACTCCGTTCCCAGGCATGCTCATCGCTGGAACGGACCCGCGGCTTCCGCAGGGATTGTATAAAGTGCCGTTCCTTTCTCCGGCCGGCCGTTTCGGCTTCGCTTGGGACGTATTCGGCAACGGCAAGACGGCGATTCGCGGCGGTATCGGCCAATTCCTGAACCGGCTCAGCTACAACCAGATCGCCAGCCCGATTTCGTTTCCGCCCACGCTCACGAGCCTGAACCTGTACTACGGAAACATCTCAGGAATCGCGGACCCGGCCACCAAGTCGCTCGGCGCCATCTCTCCGGGCGGTATGAATGCCGATTTCGTGGGGAACCAGCAAAACGAATCCACCTACAACGGCAGCCTGCAGGTTCAGCGGAAAGTCGGCTTCTCCACGGTGGTTGAGGCGTCATGGGTGTTCGAACTTCGCCGCCATGTGCCGATCAATGTTCCGCTCGACTACTTCCCGCTCTTCTCGCAGTTCAACAACGGCGCCGCCTGGGTGAACCCGCAGACCGCGTACCTCCAGAACAACGCGCTCACCGGATATCAGGGCGGGAACAGCGGACTCGGACTCCTGGGTGGTCAATACATCTTTGACCCGAGCGTGTGTTCCACTTGCGTATTTGGCTACACCGGCATCTCCAAGCAGGATTTCGAGGGCACCTCGAACTACAATGCGCTGCAAGTCAACGTGCGTCGCAACATGACACGGGGCCTCTCTTTCGGATGGGCGTTCACCTGGGACAAGTCCATGGGACCGGGCGGAGCTCTTCTCAACAACAACGATCCGGCCTTCACTCGCAGTCCGCTCCTGCCCGACAAGTTCCGCGATTGGGGGCCGTCTTACTCGCCGACCCCGTTCTACTTCACCTTCAATGCGGTGTATGAGGTTCCGGGTCTCGGCCAGAGGCTGAACTTCAAGCCGCTGGGTTGGGTTACCGATCACTGGACTCTCTCGGGCCTGTACCAGTGGCGCAGCGATGCTATGACGACAGTACCGAACGTCACCTTCGCGAACACCAACACCACCTGCTCCAGCGCCGCGAATTGCTACCCGCAGTGGAACTGGACCGGCACGCCGACCGAAGGCGTCCGCTATAACATCACCGGCGACTACCACCTGTCCGCTGCCGGCGACACGTTGCAGATCAACCCTGCGGGCAGCACGGTGGCCACAAATCAGGGTACGCCGTCGACTCCGGGCTACGGCTTGTTGGGAACGGACGGCAACCGCATCATCAATACCGCGGCATTCACCATTCCGTACCCGTGCAGCCAGGTGCCCGCGGCCGACCCGCACTACGGCATCGGCGAGAATCTGTCGTGCCTCGGCAACGCCGGCGCCGGCCAGATCATCAACGTCCCCGGCACGCGCGTCAGCAACCTGGATATGACCGTCTCCAAGGCTTTCCCGCTCAAGCGAGAGGGCACCAGCCTCATGTTCCGCGCTGAGATGTATAACCTGCCGAACCACACCCAGTTCTCCGGGTTTAACATCTCGCCGTCGTATGACTGGCGCAACTGGCTCCAGGGCCGCCTGGTCCAGACCAACAGCCAGTTGAACCGCTTTACCGGCACCCTCAATCCGAGGCAGATGGAAATGTCGCTGCGCCTCGTATTCTAACCGTGAAGACAGGAATCCTTTGTGAAGGATTCCTGTCTTGCTTCGCGGTGCGGTGCCGTGCCAATCCGCACGACGGCACTGATTGTGCTTGCCTTGCGGTGTAGTGAAGACACGCATCTTGCCCCTGCTAATCGCTCTGGCGCCCCTGGCACTTGCTCAGACTGGCGCGGGTGCCGACCGCACCATCGCCACGCCTGCTCCACGCGGAGACGTTCTGGACGCGATACTGACGTGGGTCGGGCCCGCGCCGGCCGGGTCGCCTGGACGCCCGGAACATTTCCGGGAATACATGCTCAGCATGGTTGGCCCCGTCCCGCTGATCGGAGAAGCCGCGGGAGCAGGCCTCGGACAGTGGACGAACTCACCGGAAGAGTGGGGGCAAGGTTGGGATGCTCTAGGAAAACGCTACTGGAGCAATCTGGCTTACAACGCCGTCCGTCAGACCATCACCTACGGCGGATCGCTCGCTCTCCACGAGGACACGCGCTACTTCGGGTCGCGGCGCTCCGGCTTCTGGCCCCGCGCCGGTCACGCCCTGTTGAGCACATTCACCGCTCGCCATGCTGACGGACGGGATTTGTTTTCTGTTTCCGGCACCGCCGGTGTAATCGGCGCGGCCGCCATCTCCAGCGCCTGGGGTCCACCTAGCTGGAGAGGGCCGGGCAACATCGCCGAAAACGCGGGCATCTCGTTTGCCTCGACCGCCGCCACCAACGTTGTCAGGGAGTTCCTTCCCGACATCTTCCACCGTCCGCGGAAGTGAGTCTTTCACCGGATCTGCTGCAAGCTCTCCCGTACATCGCGAGCTTGCGGACTGTCCGCGCCGAGGCGCTTTTCGTAGATTGCCAGCGCCCGATTGAGCGCTGTGCGCGCCGCCGCATTCTGCCCGTGCCCTTTCAGCAACTCCCCCAGGTTCGTCAGATCCACCGCGACTTCCGGATCGCCGGTCCCATAGATCGCTTCGTCAATCGCGATCGCGCTCTGCAGCAACGCGGCGGCGGGCGCGAAATCCTTCCGCGGCGATAGGAGATCCGCCAGATTGGTGTACGCGGCAGCGAGTTCCACACTGTGTGGGCGCTTCTGCTCCAGGATGCCGATCGCCTCCCGCTCCATACGCTCGGCTTCATCGGCGCGCCCCAGGTTTTGCAGCAAGCTGCCGAGATTGATCAGGGTAGTAGCCGTATCGGGCGACGGCCCAAGCGCCTTGTGCTGAATGGCGAGCGCGCGCCGCAGCAGCGCCTCCGCCTCGCGGGGATTCTGCTTTTGCTCGAGCGCCTGCGCCAAGCGGTTCAAGAGCATGGCGACGCGCGGATTCTCCGGCCCGCTGACCTTTTCCTGCGCAGCGATCGCCTTCGCGTAATAGTCCGCCGCCCGGGCAGGATCGAGCGGCCCCAGACTGGCGTAGCTCCGCGCCGCAACCTCCGGATCGGTTCCCACTGCCGCCTCCTGGAACAATTCGAAAGCTTGCGCCCGGTTGCCCGATTGTTGGAACGCCTGCGCCAGCGCCTCTTCCACTGCGTACAGATCGGGATCGTGGTTGCGCCGGTCGATCTCCACGGCTCGGCCCAGCGGAGCGGCGGCAGCCTGCGGGTTGCCAAGAACTTTGAGAAACTGACCCTCTGCCTTCAGACTGCGAGCCACCTTCGTGTCCCACGCTCCCAGCCTCTTCTCGCGCAGGCTGACCGCTTCTGCGAACAGAGGGAGCAGGCTCCCAGGTGAATTCGGCGGCGTGAGTTTGCCTGCGCTTGTGGCGGGCAGCGTGAGCGGCGGAAGGCTCTGGCCCGGCCGGGAAACAGGCACGAGCGAGTTGCCTTTGGCATAGATGCCGATCCAATGATTCGTGAACTGGATTTGCGGCGCGGGCTCCTGCACCTGCGGCATGTGACACGTCACGCAAGCCGTGCCGGCGGTTGCCGTCCGGTGGCGCACTTGCTCGTGACATCCCTGGCAACGTTGATCGTAAGCCTTGGCGGACGTGACAAGCGGCGCGTGCGGATCATGGCACGTAAGGCAGGAGAGGCGTCCCGCACTGCCGCGGAAACAGGCCGCCTGGCTCAGCGAAGCGGGCTGATGGCGCACGTTCCAGGGATCGGTCCAGTCGCCCTCCACGCCAGCCTCCGGCGGCTTGCGATGGCAGGTTCCGCAGAACCCGTTGAGTTCGACCGCGTTCAGACGTTTCGGACTGCGAATAGTCGCGGCGCCCCCACCGGCGGCGACGTGCGCCCCGCCAGGTCCGTGACAGGCTTCGCACCGTATGCCGTATTCCGCCGGCTGAATGGCAAAGCTGCTGGAGAGCGTCAGGTCGCCCGTTGAATGGCAGCGAAAGCACCGCAGTGCCGATGTGGTCGGGTGGAACGTTGGATATTCGAGATCGATCCCTGCCTTATGTCCGGGAGTCACTCCCATGGATTTTGTGGAGGCGTAGTAGGAAGCCGCCCGCTCCACGTACGTCTCCTCGTCCGTGTGGCTAACGAAGGTGATCGCTTTGCGTGCTGCGCCGAAGGCCCACTCTCCCGGACTGCCTGGCTTCGCGGGCGCTAGCGCATGGGCGTGTTCCGACTGTGCCTGCGCCGCGAATTGGCCGGGGTGGCACCCCTGGCAGGTTTGACTTCCCACGTATTGACCGTACGCGCCGCCGGACAGGAGAAGGACCGGCACGCAACGAACGCACAGCGCCAGAACCCTCGCCAAAGTCATATTTCAGTATCTTAAGCCGTCGCGGCGGTTGGTGAGTAAACGTGAGTAAAATGGTCAATGGACATTCCCGGGAATATACCCCGAGCGACTCGTCCCGCTACGGGACTAACGAGTGCGCTAACAGTTAAATGGAGCCGGAGCGGGTCCGCGACCTGTCCGCAAGCGATAGATTACATTGCTGGTTGAGGCCGGATACCGTACGATACCTTCCCCGCGGCGCCATTGCGCGATAGCATATGGCATCAGACCGGGCTCAGGGCTCGGGCCTCCCTGCTTGAGGTTCTCCGCTCTTAGAATTTCGTAATACTGTTTTTCAGCAACTGGTTCTGCACCGGTAAAATCTGCATGTGACTGGGTGTTCGAGGAGTTTATGATCGATTTCGGCACGATGGAACTTTGGTTTGCGACTGGAAGCCAGCATCTCTACGGCGATGCGACCCTGAAGACCGTTGCGGCGCACGCCGGCGAGATCGCCGAAGAACTGGCGCGAAGCGCGGCCATTCCATTCCGCCTGGTCGCGAAACCCCTCCTGACAACTCCTGAGGCCATCACGCAGCTCTGCACGGAGGCAAATGCCTCCAGCCGGTGCGCCGGCGTCATCGCATGGATGCACACATTTTCTCCCGCGAAGATGTGGCTCGGCGGCCTGCGCCTTCTTGCCAAACCGGTCCTCCACCTGCACACGCAATTTAACCGCGACCTGCCGTGGGACTCCATCGACATGGACTTCATGAATTTGAATCAGTCCGCGCACGGAGATCGCGAGTTCGGCTACATGTCCACCCGGCTCGGGCTCAATCGGAAAGTCGTCGTCGGCCATTGGCGCGACGAATCCGTGCAGGCGCGGATCGGCACGTGGTCGAGGGCTGCCGCGGCATGGTCGGATTGGCAGCGCCTCAAGGTCGTGCGCTTCGGCGACAACATGCGCGAGGTGGCCGTAACCGAGGGCGATAAGGTGGAGGCGCAGGCTCGCTTCGGATATTCCGTCAACGGCTTCGGCGTCGGTGACCTGGTCTGCAATGTGAACCGCGTCTCAGACGCCGAGGTAGACCGGCTCACCGCCGAGTACGATGAGCGCTATGTCATGGCGGAGAGTCTGCGTGCCGGCGGAGAGCGCCGCCGGGCTCTTCGCGATGCTGCCGCCATCGAATTGGGAATGCGTGCATTCCTGGAGAGCGGCGGATTCAACGCGTTCACGGATACGTTTCAGGATCTACACGGACTGGAACAGTTACCCGGCATCGCGGTGCAGCGATTGATGGAGGATGGCTACGGCTTCGGGGCTGAAGGCGACTGGAAAACGGCGGCGCTGGTCCGCGCCATGAAGGTGATGGCGGCAGGCCTCCCGGGAGGCACCTCTTTCATGGAGGATTACACATACGACTTCGGCCGTCCCGCGAAAGTGCTCGGCGCGCACATGCTGGAAGTCTGCCCGTCGATCGCGGCGGAGAAGCCGCATTGCGAAATTCATCCGCTCTCCATCGGCGGCAAGTCCGACCCGGTGCGGCTGGTTTTCACGGCGCCCGAGGGGCCCGCGGTGAACGCATCGATCGTGCAGGTGGGAAATCGGTTCCGCATGATCGTCAATCAGGTGGATGTTGTGAAGCCGGATCGCGATCTGCCGCGGTTGCCCGTCGCGAGGGCGATTTGGGTCCCGCAGCCGGACCTTGCAACCGCGGCCGCTGCCTGGATCTACGCGGGCGGCGCGCACCACACGGGCTTCAGCCAATCGTTGACGATGGAGCATCTGCAGGATTTCGCGGAGATGAGCGATGTCGAGTGTCTGCCGATCGACAAGCAGACGCAAGTGCGCCAGTTCCGGAACGAGCTTCGCTGGAACTCGGCGAGCTACCGGTAAGGATTGCGTCTGGAGTCTTAGCCCGGTAACTCGTTGTACCCGCGCCCGCTCAGGATCATCGGCACGCACTTTTCCACCCGCGCTGCTCTGGTTGTTGCCTGCTTTGCGGATGAGACGTGAAAGATGTACGACTTTCTCCGGCCTGGTGTGAGCATCGCGAATGCCGACCTGAGAACCGCGTCGGCATCCAGCCTTCTTTGTAACTCCTCGGGAACTGAGTACTCCGACGGCTTTTTGAGCTCTACCTTTTTCCCGGATTCCTCCAATTCGATGGCTTCGTAGAGGTAGGCCTTCAAGGTCGACCGTAGGGCCGCAATTTCCTGAACGGAGCTGAATTTAATCCATCGCCCGGCCTGTGTATGCTCTCCAATCCTTTGCAGAATGTGCTTCGGATCTTTGAGCAGCGCGCCCTTGAAGAAGGACAATGCGCACGACTCCTTGAGCGGGATCACGATGGCTACATTCTTCTTCATAAAGGTGAAGCACGGTTTCCCCCACTTCAGTTCTTCGGTCAGGTCGCAGTCGAGCGCGATCTGTCGCAGCTTATCTGTTTCCTTCTGCCACTTCTTCGCATAGGGAACGTTCATTGTTGCAGCCTCTTTCCAGGATTGCTGAATCCTTCAATTCTGCCAGAAGTCACTTGGGGCAGTAAGTTCGTGAGCTTTCGGCGGCCGTGCGTAGTTTAGAGGCAGTAACCGAAGGAACAGCTATTCTTCGCGTAGAGCCGTCATTGGATCCAGATTTGCGGCGCGCCGGGCCGGCAAAAGTCCGGCGACGACAGCCGACACGGCGAGAACGACGCAGGCCGTGACCAGGGTTGTGGGATCGGTGGGCTCCAGGCGGTAAAGGAAACTGGCAAGAAGGCGCGTCGAGAAGACCGAGACCACCCATCCAAGCACAAGGCCAACCAGCAGGAGAATCGCCACTTCGCCCAGGACCATGCGGAGTACGCGAGCACGCTCCGCGCCAAGCGCCATGCGAATGCCGATTTCATTGCGCCGCCGGGCGACGTTGTACGACATGACGCCGTAGAGCCCGATGACGGCCAGAGCCAAGGCGAGGGCGCCGAAGAATCCGGAGAGCGTCGCCAAAAGGCGCTCACGGCCCAATGACTCATCGAGCTGCACTGAAAGGGTGCGGAATTGCAGCGTGATATCGTGATTGACTTCGTCGACGGCTGCTTTGACGCCTGCAATGAGGGAGGTGGCGGGCCCGTTGGCGCGAAGCACGAAATTGGCCCAGCGCATCGGAGGTAACTGCGATAGCGGGTAGTACGCAATAGCTTCGCCCTCCGCTCTCAAGCTCCGGTACTTCGTGTCCTTGACGACACCGACGATCTGGATGGGACTGCCGCCGTTCCCTCCCGGCCGAAACGTCTTGCCCACGGCCTGGCGCGGGCTACCAAAGAACTTGTTGGCCATCGATTCATTGACCACCGCGACCAGCGGCGCCTGCAGCGTGTCGTGCGCATCGAAATCGCGTCCGGCGATGAAAGGCGTCTCCATGGTGGCGAAGAATCCGGCGCTGATCGAATTGATCCACACCATCGAATCCTCCGCCGATTTCCCCATATATCCGTTGACGTGAATGACCTGATACGAGGAACTTCCGCTGACCGGGGTGATATCGGCGAAACTCGCGGACCGGACGCCAGGAACAGCGGCGAGGCGCCGCTGCAATTCCTGATACAGCGACAGCCGGCGCTCAGGCAGCACGCTCGCGTAACGCGGGTCGACACGAATCAGCAGAACCTGCTTCTTGTCGAAGCCTGTATCGAGTGTGGCGAGTTTGGCGAATGTCTTGAGCATCAGCCCGGCGCCGATCAGCAGGACGAGCGAGAGCGCTACTTGCGACGCGACCAGCATCTTCCCGAGACTGAATCCAGCCTGCGATTCCACCACGCCGCGCGCGTTGGCCTTCATCGCCAAGTTCGGATCGACGCGCGTACCGTGCCACGCCGGCGCGAGTCCGAAAAGGATTCCAGTGGCGATGGCGACCGCCGTCGTGAAGGCGAGCACGCGGATGTCAATCGACAGATCGAGAACGACAGTCGCGTTGCTGGTGGAGAGGAAATGAACCAGCACCCGGCTTGCCCACTGCGCGAATACGACACCCAGGATCGCGCCGATCGAGGAAAGAAGGACGCTTTCCGTGAGCAACTGCCGAATCAGGCGCGCGCGACTAGCGCCGATCGCCATCCGGATCGCAACCTCCTTCCGGCGAACAGCGGCGCGAGAGATGAGGAGATTGGCAACATTGGCGCAGGCGATCAGCAGCACCATGACGACGGCGGCCATCAATGTGTAGAGGGCGGCCTTGTAGTCATGGCGAACGTTGGAAAATCCTTTCGCGCCCTGGAGAAGATTGAACTTTTGAGCCAGATAACGTTTCTGTGCGTCGGGCGGGAAATTGGCAGGAAGGGAGTCGGCGAAGATCTGTGGGGCAAGCGTATTCATGCGCGCCAGAGCCTGCTGCCGGCTAATACCCGGCCTGAGGCGGGCAAAAATCCAAAGCCATGAGTTATTCCGCTTGTCGAGTGCGGAATTCTCGCGAATAACAGTGCCCTCGGCGCATAGAGGCAAGTAGACGTCAACCGCTTCCCCAACCTGGATGCCGGAAAATCCTGGCGGAGCGACACCGACGATCCGAACGGGATGGGTGTTTAGCGTCAACCGGCGGTCGAGGACGTCGGCCGCGCCCCCGAATTCCCTCTGCCAGAAGTCGTAGCTGAGCAGGCCGATCACAGGGCAACCCCGCTTATCATCGTTGTCGGCGATGGTTCGGCCGAGGAGAGGGTTCACTCCCAGCGTGCGGAAAAACGCTCCACTTACCCAACTGGCGTTTGCGTTGCGAACCTCGCCGCCCATCGCCAGATTGAGGCGGGTGGGGCTGTAAGCGAAGGCTCCCGAGAAGACATCCTGGTGGTCGCGCACCTGCTCCCAAACTGGATTCGTAAACGAGAGGCCGTCTTCGGTCTTCATGCCGAGTTCGACGAGCTGTTCAGGATGGCTCACCGGCAGCGTCTTTAGGATGACGGCATTGATGAGACTGAAGATGGCCGTATTGGCGCCAATCCCGAGAGCCAGCGACAGAATCGCGATTGCGGAAAACCCAGGACTGGAGGACAAGGCACGGAGCGCGTAGCGGACATCCTGAAGCACGTCGTCAAACATGTATTCTTCCTCCGACGGCATTTACCGGGTCGAACCGCGCACGCCGGGAAGGGCAGTCTCCGGCGCAGAATGCCGCTAGGGTAAATACTGCGGAGGCGAGCGAAAGTTACACCGGATCTCTTCCTTAAATTCATAGAGGAAACTCTCGAACAACGGGGGTTCCGAGCGTGGAGCCCCCGATCCAGCCCGGCGTCGACCGACTCGTCTGGTTAACCGAGCACCAGGGAGAGCAGCCAGCCCAGTCCGTATGCCAGGCCGAATCGCCGTGAGACCGTACCCGGCGGTCCACACTCGTCCTTTGCCGTCCGCCAGAATCGTACGAACGCTTCCCGGCAGATCCGGTGCAGGTAATTTCTCCCAGCGCCTGTCCGGCTGCCGCACATAAATCCCGTCCCCTCCCGCCCAAAGCCGGTGACCTGCATCCTCGGCGAGAGCGGCAATGTGCGCGGGTCTTCCCGGTCTGAGCGCGACCGCTTCGGCACGAATCCCGGAATTCGAGCGCGACAGGCGGTAAAGTCCCCCGCCGGTGCCGGCCCAGATGTCCTTCGCGGAATCCTGAAACAGCACCGCCACCGCGTTGCTGTCGTCCGACGGCCCAAGCCGAAAGTTTTCGAAGTAGCCATTTCCGTTTGAGGCCGCCGGATGGAATCGTGAGCCCCCCGCATCCGTGGCGATTCAGTACTCGCCGTCGGCCGTCTCCAGAACGTCGTTCACCAGCCGGCTGGGCAGCCCGTCATGAGTGGTGAAGTTCCGAAACCGCGAGCCGTCGAAGATCGATAGACCCTCAACTGTACAGAACCAAAGATACCCTCGGGAATCCCGCCGGATCTGCCGGATCCAGTTGCGCACCAGCCCGTCTTCTGTCATAAAAAGGCGCGTAGGCGGATATGCCGCTCGCAGTATCCCCACGCCCAGCAATAACAGAGCCCCCCGGCCTGCCGTCTACCGTGCGATACGATGGACTCGTGCAAACCCTGCGAGATTTTCGCTACGCGCTGCACACGCTTCGCACCAGCCCGGCATACGCGCTGACATGCATCGCGGTACTGGCCCTCGGAATCGGCGCCAACGCCGCCATTTTCAGCGTCCTGAACAGCGTCATCCTGAACGCGCTGCCATACCCGCAGGTTTCGCAACTCGTCTTCATCTGGCAGAAATTCCCGAAGCTGCCTCCCCCGGTGGGCGAGCGCATGCAGGCGGATCGTCCCGACTTTGAACAATGGCGCAAGCAGGCGACCGTCTTCTCCGCCGTCGAAGCGTATCGCGGCATGAGGCTCGATGAAACAGGCGGAGATCATCCGCGTCAGATCAACGCTGCGTTCGCCACTCCCGGACTTTTTCCGTTGCTCGGAGCGCAGCCCCGCCTCGGCCGAATTTTCACCGCGGGTGAGGATCGAGTCGCGGTGCTCAGCGATTCCTATTTCGAACGGCAATACGGGCGCGACCCGCACGTCCTCGGTCGAACCATCAGCCTGGGAAATGCCGCATATACGATTGTCGGCGTGCTTCCGCCCCGTTTTCACGTGCCTTCCACTTATGAGGGCAACGACCAGGTGACCGCCGAGGTGTGGCTGCCGCTCTCGCGGCTGTGGAGCGGACTTCAGGGCGAACGGGAGCATGCCCTCAACGTTCCCGCACGCATGAAACCCGGGGTCACGCTGACCCAGGCACGAGCCGAGATGGACCGGATTGCGATGAACCTGCAGCAGTCCGACCCCGAGCACAACAAAGGTTGGGTGGCCGCCGTGTTCCCCTTCAGGGTCGAAGACTCCAATCCGACTACCGACCTCGCTCTGTACGTGCTCATAGGCGCCGCCGGGTTTCTGCTCTTGATCGCGTGCGCCAATCTCGCCAACCTGACCCTGGCCCGTACGGCGATGCGCTCGCGGGAGATCGCCGTGACGTTGGCGCTCGGCGCCACTCGGGGCCGCATCACCGCCCAGTTGATTACCGAAGCGCTGGTCGTCTCACTGGCGGGAGCGGGTCTGGGACTCCTGCTGGCTCGCTGGGCCGTGAAGTTGATGGTCGCGTTCAAGCCCGAAGACATTCAGCGGCCCGAACTGATTTCCATCGACCTACCGGTTTTCGCGTTCGCCGCACTGGCTGCAATCGTCACCACGATCTTGTTTGGCCTTGCGCCGTCGCTCGGCGCCACCCGAGCCGACCTGTCCTCCGCACTGAAGAATGGTGGACGGGGCGTATCTGCGACCGGGCTCGGCAGCCGTCAATTGCTGATTGCCATTGAAGTAGCGCTCGCCTTGATGCTGGTCAGCGGCGCCACCCTGATGATCCGCAGCTTCCGCGAAATTCTCGCCACGGGCCTGGGGTTCGACACCACAACAATTACCACCGCCGATATCGACCTACCCTCGAAAACGTACCCGGACGACGCGTCCCGCAGCCGCTTCTATCGCGCTTTGATCGCTCGGGCGCAGAGCATTCCGGGCATTGCCGCAGCCGCAGTGACGGACACTCTGCCGCTGCACAGCTTGAGCTTTTCGAACTTCTACATCTCCGGCCGTCCCGATCCGCCGCTCGACGCGCTCTTCATCGCCGATCAGTCGCACGTCAGCCCGTCCTATTTTCAAGCCATTGGGCTGCGGCTCGAAGCGGGCCGTTGGCCCACGGAGCGGGATCAGCACGTCGCCGTAGTCAGCCGCGAGTTCGTCCAGAAATTCTTCCCCAATGAAGACCCGATCGGTAAAATCCTGCTGAACGCCGATCATAAGGATCCGCAGGTGATCATCGGCGTCGCGGCCGATTATCGCGCCTACGGCGTTGAGAATGGCAACCGGCCGACTCTCTTCCACATCGATCTGGATCTCTCGCACGCGACTCTCGTCGTCCGCGGAAGCCGGCCCGCGCAGTCACTGGCAGCAGCCATACGAGACGCAGTCTGGTCACTGGATCGCAACCTGCCCGCCGTTGAAGTGCGCCCGATGGCCTTCTACATGGACGAATGGCTGTCGCAGCGGCGCTTCAATACGCTGCTGCTCGAGATCTTCGCGGGAATCGCTCTGCTGCTCGGCGTCCTCGGAATCTACGGAGTGCTGGCGAACCTGGTTGCGTCGCGCACCCGCGAGATAGGCATTCGCATGGCCATCGGCGCCGCGCCCGGCGAGATCGCGAAGTTGATCCTCCGGCAGAGCATGATCCCGGTATTCATCGGTATGGCCGTCGGACTTGCGGGCAGCCTGGTGCTCAGCCGCTTCCTCGAATCGCTGTTGTACCAGGTGCGTCCGCGCGATCCGCTTTCGCTGGCGGTTGCCGCCTGCACACTTCTTGTCGCCGCCCCTGTTGCCATCTATCTGCCCCTGCAGCGCGCGACGCGTGTGGATTGCACCGTCGCCCTGCGGGACGAGTAGGCCTCTCCACCCGCGCTAAAGAAGTGCGGCATTCATTTTCAAAATGAGTCATCTTTCGAGGCCCGGTTACCACTGTGGTAAACGGTGCCTGCCGAGGGACTGCTTTCAGTAGCCCTCGGCAAACCGGCACTTGGCCCTCAGTGTACAGCGATCGTGATTCCGGGTTGACTCTGGAACGCACCGACCTGTATGTTGACCGGTACCGCGTTTCCGGTCTCAATGCCGAAGGGAATCTGTACATTGATCTGCATCGCGCCCGCAATCTCACCCGGGGCTTCGCCGGCATATAGCGGCGTGACCTTCTGGCCGCCGATGGTCACGCTAACTGGCAGCACCGGTTTGGGCAGCGATGAACCGGTAATCGCACCATCTGCGCCCGGTGGGTTCGTGATGCCTTCCCCCGTCGCGTAGAGAAGGATGATCTCGCCCATTGCCGCGGCGTGGGAAGCGCCGTTGATGGTGCCATCCTGATTCACAGCCGCCGCCTGGCCGGTGCCCGAGCCGGAGGTCAGAATCGCCGGGTTCGCGGCCGCATTGGGCTCGGCAACGGGGCTGCTCGCCGCGCCTTGGTATTGCACGATCACCTGCACCGTCGAGCCCGAGATTTCATAGGGAGCAAAAGCGGCTACCTGTCCCGCCACCGTGTAGAACATGGGCCCCGGCTTGCCATTAAAGAGCACCGATGTGCCGGCGAGCTGCACCGGGTAATTTCCACTGGCATCGGGCGCATTCACCGCGATCGAGGCTGGCCCCAGGTTCGAACCGAAGCACTTGGGGAATACTCCCACGTCTGATTGTAAAGGAAGTGGCTCCCCAAAACACTGGAACAAAACCTTCTCGCATATTTCCAAGTGATTGAAAACAAATGGAGAACCCGTGGCGATACGACCCGGCAGTTGAAATCAAGTTGACAGGCGCCAGATGGCTATCTTTCTCGTACCTGAGGTACGGGAAAGTCTTATTTTTGTTGAAAGGGTCGGCCGCTAAAATCGTCTCGCTGCTGCCGGAAGGCTGGCTCGTGCAGGTTCTCCGGGACAAGGACGAGCGCGCGCTGCTGCGGTCCGGGAAGCGCTACACGTCCAATATCACGATTGTTGAACAGGAGTCTGAGCTCAGGCAGCTACCGCAGGACGTCCTCCTGACGCCGCTGGCCGGTTATACCAAAAGGCCGCGTCTTTACCGGCGCCAACGAAGGACCCGGCCGGGGCGAAATCGAGGAGAACTTCGACCGCACCCTCGCGCAGATTTACGCCCGCGCGGAGACGCCGCGCCTCTCGGGCGTGAAGATTAAGGGGCCCATGTGCCTCGATGAAAAGGGAGTTCTCTCGCCCGCGATCGGAAAGCCGTGATCAGACCGTCATAGGATCCCGTCGACTTTGCGGTAGATACACCGGAGCCGGCCTCAATTACTTTGATGTTCGCTGCAGTATTGGCTGCGGCTTGCGCCGGCAGATCGCTACCAGAGAGGCCTCGTGAACGCGTGCGCCGCTGTTGATCGTCCCGAACCGCGTGGCACTCAGCGAAGTTTACCGGGTCTCTATTTATGTGGCCGTAATACGCCCTAATCGCCATCTGACCCAGATTCGGGCGGCCCGCCGATCAGGGTCAGTGACGGCAACTTCATGCTGAATCTCTTCGGTGTCGCCGGAGTCGCGGCGCGCTAAGCGCTGTTTCGAACCGTTTCTCCTGTAGCATCATGACAGCAGACTAGATGATGCTATGATGTAAAGTATGAGGACCACAATCACCTTAGAGCCGGATGTGCAGGCTCTCATCCATACGGCCATGAAGGAGCGGGGGATCTCTTTTAAGGAAGCGCTCAACTCGGCCGTGCGTGCTGGTCTGACGCAGGGGAAAACCAAACGGCGCTACTTCGTGCAGAAGTCCTATTCTCTCGGCAGCGATAAGAATTTCAGGTGGGACAAGGCGCTGGAAGCCGCAAGTGCGTTAGAAGATGAAGAGTTGAGCCGGAAGATCGCCCTACGGAAATGATCGTCGTCGATGTCAATCTATTGATTTATGCGGTCAATCAGGATTCTCCAGACCATGACAAGGCCAAGAAGTGGCTGGAAGCTGCTGTTTCCGGAACGGAAACGGTAGGGCTGCCTTGGATCGTTCTCCTGGCATTTCTCCGCTTGACCACGAGATCAGGAATCTTTCAGAAACCATTGAGCGTCGATGCGGCTTTCGACGTCGTCGATGCCTGGCTGCAGCAGGGTTCGGTGACTGTCCCTGAACCTACCGCCCGACATTTACAGACGATGCGTGATCTCATTGCACCGTTGGGTACCGGCGGAAACCTGACCACGGACGCTCATCTCGCGGCTCTGGCAATTGAGCACGGGGCGGAGCTCTGCTCAACAGACAACGATTTTGGGAGGTTTAGCCGGCTCCGCTGGCGCAACCCGCTGGCGCGATGAAGGTGACCCGCCAGTCCTCCGGCCCACGCAAACTCCCGCTATTCGTCGAGCGGGTGGACGCGGCTTCAAAATCTGCACGTAGTCCAGTAAGCAGTGACCATCGACGCGCGTGTCACTGCCCATGAAACCTGCTAACGTGATTGTGGCCGCTCAACGGATTGCACGACTCTCCTTCGATCTGCCCGTTCAGAACTAATGAATAATACCCACCCGAAAGGCATCCGGGCCCGCGTGTTGCTCTCATCTGTGTTCGGGCCCTATGCCCAAAACGATGAATTTGGCAGCCGCGCGATTAACCCGATGGAACTGTATCACAACCAGGTGACGCGGGCGCAGGGCTCTTTCTCCGTGCGGCGATTTCATCGCTCCTGGGGAATCCTTATGATCCAGGCGAATATTTCCGCTCCGAGCACGGTCCTGGACTTCCCGACCCTGGAGGCATTTGCCCGCGAACTGGTAGCGCATCGGTACGACGTAGTGGGCATCTCTTCGATCATCGTGAACGTTGGGAAGGCGCGCGAGATGTGCCGCATGGTCCGAGAACTTTCACCACAATCCACAATTGTGGTGGGCGGGCATGTGGCTGCGATCCCCGACATCGAACACATGCTCGACGCAGATCACATTGTGAAGGGAGATGGTATCTCGTGGATGCGGCAATATCTGGGCGAAGAACCGGGTGCGCCACTTCACCACCCAGCCCTCTCTTCCGGTTTCGACCTTCGGGTTATGGGCGTGAAGATCCCTGATAAGACGGACACCTCCGCCACCATCATTGCGTCTGTCGGGTGCCCAATGGGGTGCAACTTCTGCACCACATCAGCATTTTTTGGGGGCAAGGGGAAAGTGCTGAACTTGTACTCCAGCGGGGAGGAACTGTTCCGGCTGATGGAGGACGCGGAAACTTCACGCAATGTGAGATCGTTTTTCATCATGGACGAAAACTTCCTTCTGCAGCGGCGACGCGCCATGGACCTGCTTGCGTTGATGAGGGCCGCCGGCAAGAGTTGGACGTTTAACATCTTCTCCTCGGCAAATGCCATCCGGAAGTACAGTTACGAAGAACTGGTGCAGCTAGGTGTTTCCTCCATCTGGCTGGGACTCGAATCGGCGCAGTCAGGGTACGCGAAGCTGGACGGGGCCGACACGTTACGTCTAACGCGGGAACTCCGAGAACACGGGATTGTCCTGCTGGGGTCTACCATTCTGGGACTGGAACACCACACGCCGGACAACATTTTGGACGATATTGAGCGGGCCGTCTCGCACGAGACCGACCTACACCAATTCATGCTGTACACTCCGGTCCCGGGTACGCCGCTGTATCGCGAGATGCTTGAGCAAGGGAGGCTGCTCCCTGACGTCGACTTAGCAGACATACACGGGCAAGACCGGTTCAATTTTCGACATGAGGCCATTTCGCGGGACGCGTCAAAGGAGTTCCTGGAGACCGCTTTCTTGCGGGATTTTGAACGCAATGGACCGAGTCTCTTCCGCATTTGCCGCACGACGCTCCAGGGTTGGAAACGGCATAAAAACCATCCGGACGTGCGTGTTCGCGAGCGCGTTCGGCGGGAAGCCGGGCTACTCCGGCACGCCTACGCCGCTGTACTCTGGGCAATGGAGCGCCGGCTCAAGAGCGTGAACCGCCCGGTGGCGTCGCAGATCCGGGACCTTCGGAAGGAAATCGAGCAGGAGTTTGGCATTCTGCCCGCCATTGCGAGCAGGGTTCTCGGTCCGGTCCTTTGGTATACGAGTCTGCGGGAGGAGAAACGGCTCGCGCGCGGGTTTCGGCACGAACCGCCGACGATTGTCGACCGCAGAAACTGGGTGGATGCATAAGAGTAGTCTGGGCCATCCCGGCCAGCGCAATCGATCGGGGATTGGTAAGGCCTCTCCAATTTGAAAAGCTGTCAACCGATTTGGCTCCCCAACTCAAACAAAGGGTGTTTTACGGCGCAGAGACACGGGCAAAATATTGATTATGAATGGGCTACTCAAATTCGCCCCACCGGCGTCTCGGGTTCGGGAGGTCGCAGTTGGCTTCCAATCGTCCCTGCGAAATTGGGAGATTGACGCGCTCTCTGCGTAAGCCACGGAGAAGAGAGGAGTTCTCGGTCCGCGCCGAACCCTCCAGTTAGCAGGTTTTGGCAAGTAAACCGGTCTGGTTAACAACCTGGAGACGTGGGCAAAACTCGCCGGGGCAGAGATCTCTACGTTCGGGCCGGTCGGCAGAGAGAGGCGTGCGAGTCTACGCTGGAGTCAGGAAGCCCTTGTATTCGTGGACCAGATAGCTGGCGTACGATAGACAGGCGAGGATGTCCTCGCGGGTCAGGCCGGGATAGTTGGCGACAAGTTCGTCGTTCGACTGGCCGGCGGCCAGGAGTTCCAGAATGAACTCGACGGCGAGACGCGTCCCGCGGATTACGGGCTTGCCAGCCAAGATCTCAGCGTCGACGGCGATCCGCTCCGAGGGCGGCATGCTCACAGTCTACCGTGCATCCGACGGCTGTCCACCGTCACCAAGCTCGTTGCCAGAACCGGCCTCACTATTCTTTGGGGCCGAATCGGTCCAGGGTTGCCTTCAACAACGCTGGCGAGTATCGGAAGTTCGTCTTTCGGAGCAACTCTATTGCTGCGACGAGGTCAACATGTCCACGTGTTGCAGCTTCGCCGAGCACACCCAGCGTGCCAGTCACACGCGGACCACGGTCGGCGGCAACGCGGCGAGCGGACTTTTCGTCGAGCAGAACGATGTCGGCTTGGACCATTTCAGCGAGGAAGATGGCATTCTGCTCGCCAGCCTGCAACTTCTCCATGCCGGCCATCAGGCCAGCTGGATTGTCGTGGACGGAGGTCCAGGATGGAAGGTTAGCCGCCCAGGCGCGAACGCTTTCCGGAGCATCTTCGTGGAGCAGTTCAGTAACAACAGCTCGAGGTATGAGCACGCTGCTGAAGAGTTCCGGAAGCAGGTCAACCTTGCCGATTAGGATGAGATAGCAAACCGGAGAGGTATCGGCAACAGCAATCATTGCCGGGATGTGTCTCGGATAGCGGCAATGTCCCGATCAAGATCATCCATGGTGTAGTCGTGATAAGCTTCGGCGCGGTGAAGAAACGACTCCGTTTCCCAGCGGGAGCGGAAACCAAGCATCTCCTGCACCTGCGCCGGCGTAATCGCCCCGGATCGATAGCTCTCGATGGCCACCGCTTCGAGGACGGCGCGCGTGAGGTCGGCGCCTCTTGCCATGAGCGCCCGGCCGACTTCGTCGGGGAGTTGGATGGCGACGTTCATTTCAGCTCCTGGCCCTCATGTCCCTGTTGGGGCGACCGTAGAGGTAGTGATCGTGTTGATCGGCCAAATCGGTCGGCAATGCGTCGCTATCGATCGCATTCGCCGCGATCCAAGCTGCTGCCGATTCCTCAAGCTTTTCGTCGAATTGCCCGTCGGCTACCACGATGGAACCTCATCTTCAGTATCGCAGTAACCTCCTCATCTTCCAACTTCGGCGGGGCGCGTCAGTTCATTTTGGCTTGGGCACCCAACCAGGCCAACGAAACCGGTGCAATGAAAAGGGTTCGTCGTCGGCCGGCAAAATCGATCATCCGCGGGGCGCACGGCCGGACAAACCGGCGCGCTCTGGCGTATATAGTCTTCGACAGAATCACACGATTTCGCAGTCAATCCGGCTGGGGGTGGACAACCCACGGAGTCCTGCTAACCATCGAATCGGTTGTCCGCAGTTTCGGGAATTCGCCGGAAGTGATTGATCCCCGGGCATTTGCTCAACTTGCCGGGCCAAAATCCTCAGGTCAAACAAAGGGGCTTTTGACGGCCTGGAGACACGGGCAAAATGATTGATCCGGAATGGCTTATGGAAACAGCCGGTTTTGGGTGGAACTACTTAGCAGCCGTCGTTGGGGTTGAGAACGCCTTGCATTCGTGGGCCCCGACAACTGGCGTACGATAGACAGGCGAAGATGTCCTCTCGCGTCAGGCCAGGATAATTGGTGAGGACGTCGTTCTCAGACTGGCCCGCGGCGAGGAGTTCAAGAATGAACTCGACCGCAAGCCGCGTCCCGCGGATCACCGCCTTGCCAGCGAGGATTTTGGGGCCGACGACAATGCGCTCCGACAGCGGCGTATCAACAGTCTATCTTGTCGACGAAAAGAGCTCCTTGCGACCGGCAGAATCGATCAGGGCGGTGCAGCAGGCCGGACAAACGCGACGGCTAGCAACGCGGTATGATGCGGTTTCTGTATTTGTTCGCTGAGCCTCTAGCAGGAACTTTTCGGTTGGCCCAATATTATGCCCAAGGTCGGATCGCAGTATATTTTCGTGGTAGCTCAGTACCCTGGGGGACCAGCCTCCAATCTCGTCACTCTTGCACCCCTTGCAGGGCTTGACGGCTTGGCAGTCAACCCGGATGAATTCCTCAGCCACGGTCTCGTGTTCTGGAGGCTGACTGGGCGCGAGTCGTTCAGGGTTGAGCCCGGTTTGCTTATCGTGGGATCGCTCGAATCAGCTACCGTTCACCCAGCAGAGCACTCGTTCCGCATTCAATCTGAGTCGGCCCGTGAGCCAGACCCAGGAGAGCTGATTGAGGTCATCTCCTTCCCAGGAACAGTCATCTCCCACCCAAGAGACCTCCTACTCGACACCGGCAGTCCGCTCGAACGGCCCCCCGCGCCCAACGTCATGGTGCATGGACAAGGTTCCGTCTATGGCGTCTTTCGGACTGAGTGCCAGCCGCCTATTGACGGTGAACACTACTTCGAAGTGACATTCTATGCCGCGGCACCAGAACTGTTCTCCGTGGATTATTCTGACTTCCAATCGTTCAGGGTTGAGCATGGCCACGAGGCGTCGGTAGAGGTTTCTCTGGACACGCACGCACCCGCGATTGGGTTCGCCGTGCAACGTTCACCTACAATCTGCTTTTGAAGCCTGGCATCCTCGCACTTCGGACTCTACCTAAGAAGCGCATGTCAGCGAAAACGCCGAGCTACTCAAACCACTGGTCGAACGATACAAAAGCGCTAAATCACTTGCCGCGTTCGACAGCACGTTCAACGACTTTGTAAACGCGTTAGCTGAAGACCGCCTCGCAGTCCTGCCAACTCAGTCCGATCTACTTGAGAATGTTCGAGTCTCCCTCGATCGCGACAAGAAGACGGTGAAAGAACTTGCGGGTGCCCTTTTCGCTTCCGGCCTGCTAGACGAACCGCTCGAAGCTGCTAAAGAAGCTAGGGTGGCGCAGTACATCCAAGAGCAGTCTGCGGAAATTACGCAGAAGATCAAGGAGGCCATCGCCGCCGAGCAGGAGAACCTTGATCGCGCAAAGCGAGAACAATACGATTTGCAGCAGACACTGGCACAAGAGAAACGTCGCCATGATGAGCAGCTTAGACGGGAAAAAGAGGCCCAGGACAAAAAGATTGCCGTTGAGCTTGAGGCCTTGGGGACAGAAGAGAAGGCGTTAGAGGCGAAAAAGGCGGAAGTAAACAAGCTGTTGTCTGATGCGTCTGCATAACTCGCCGACAATAGGGATCAAATCATCCATACCTATCTCGCTCTAGAGCCACTATTGAGCCGGGCTCAATTGACGAAGGAACTCCGCACCGGCTCCCGGCAAGCGGGAGATCCAGCTCCGGTCGCGCGAGAGGATGAGCAGTTCGGTTTTCCCTCATTTGTCGTCAACCCTGCCGACAGCCACGCTGCTGTAACGGAGATTGAGTTCTTCGAGCGATTCAAAGGCCTAGTTGCCAGTCGAGGATTTCAGTACCGGGAAAAGGACCTTTTTGCCTATCACCAGAATTTCAAATGTTCCGATTTCATCATCCTCGGGGGCGCTTGAGTTCGATGGTCCGGTCTGGCCCCACCTCGATGGCTACATTTGGCCCCACCCAGTAACTACAGTTTGCCCTATTCCCGCTGGGTTTGGTTTTTGCCGCCCCGGCGGGAGTGGAGCCTGGC